>Ga0209640_10000288_pt1 | contig 38411 bp, 30 predicted proteins | sample RifCSP10_1_FD_184018 | JGI IMG/M metagenome (GOLD analysis project Ga0209640, IMG submission 184018) | Soil microbial communities from Rifle, Colorado - Rifle CSP2_sed 10_1 (SPAdes) (version 2) | ecosystem: Environmental > Terrestrial > Deep subsurface > Rock core/Sediment | place: Rifle... | reverse complement strand
CCGCGGTGGTTCCCTCGCATCGGCGACCTGCGAGGTGCCCACGTGCCAGGTGAGGAAGGACGGCGCTGAGTCAGAGGAGTCGTTCGGGTGGCGCCAGGACGACCGTCGAACAGGGGCTGACCGAAGGAGAAGAGGTGGTCGATCAGCCGTCCGACCTGCTCCGAGAAGTGAACCGCGTTCAGGGCAATCCGCGCGCCCGACCTCGATCGCCTGCTCCAGAGGCGAGCGGCTCGAAGTAGTGCCGATCACTTCGCGGCAGGCTTCGTCTCTGTGCCGACGAGAATTTCCTTCGCCTTCATCACGCCCTTCTCCTCGATCGCCGTGACGACAACGCGGGTGCCGACCTTGACGTCCTGCGGCTTCATTGCCAGTTTGTCCCTGGTGACTTTCGTGTCCTTCGTGACTCGAATGGTCACGTCCTTGCCGTCGGTCGTTTTCAACATCACGTGGTCGGACGCTGCCATCGTGATCGTTCCCATCACCTTGTGATCGTGCCCCTCGTGCGCGAAGGCAAGAGAGCCAGAGAAAAGGGTGAGCCCAAGTGAAGCCATCATCGCGATCGTCATCCGTCGAGTCATGACCGTCTCCTATCTCATCGAGTATCACCGGTTCTAGAACCAGAGTCGAGCCCCCAAGGCCAGACGAGCCCCCTCGGACCTCTCGCCCGCCGCCTCGGCAACCTCCGCAGTCCCGAAGAACGTTCGGCTCCACACGAGCCCCACGTACGGCGCGAATTCGCGGCGAATCTCATACCTGAGGCGAAGCCCGACGTCGACCGTGCTCAGGCCGGCGCCGAATCCGTGGTCGGGATCGGACTTGCCGTAGATCTCCGCCTCCACGAGCGGCTGCAGCACGAGCCGGTTCGTGAGGAGCAAGTCGTACTCGCTTTCGAAACGGAGGTGCGTGCGGCCGGACGCGCCGACGTACGCCGTCGCCTGCACGTCGAACCAGTACGGCGCGATGCCCTGAATCCCGACGGCAGCCCACGTCTGGGCGGGGCCGGGGCGCACATCCTGACGGACGCCGACAACCAAGTCCCACCAGCGCGCGATGGCACGGCCGTAGAGAAAGTGGGTTTGCGTCGAGGCGAGGCGCGTCTGCCGTGCGTCACCTTCCGTCCGGAACCAGAACCGATCCCGATCTCCCCCGATCCAGCCCTTCATGTCCCAGCTCGCGCCCGCTCGTCCATCGCCGCCTTGCCATTCGAGTTGATCGAAGAGAACGAAGTAGTTCACCGCGTCGTGAACGACGTGTCCTTCGACGTCGGGGAAGGCGGCCGCCCTGTCGGCATCCGTGATCGGGGCGACCTGGCCGCTCGAAGGCGCAGGCAGGAGCGCGAGGGCGGCACACGCTGCAACGGTGATGCGCGTCAGGACCTTCATTCATCCACCCGCACTTCCCGCATCATCCCCGCTTCCATGTGGAACAGCAGGTGACAGTGATAGGCCCAGCGACCCAGTGCATCTGCCGTGACACGGTAGCTCCGCCTGGTGCCCGGAGGCATATCCACGGTGTGCTTCCGCACGAGGAACTGCCCGTGGTCGTCCTCGATGTCGCTCCACATGCCGTGCAGATGGATGGGATGGGCCATCATCGAGTCGTTGACCAGGACGATGCGCACCCGCTCCCCGTAGGTGAGGCGTATCGGCTCGGCATTCGAGAACTTGATGCCGTTGAAGGACCACGCAAATCGTTCCATGTGTCCCGTCAGGTGGATCTCGATGGTTCGTCCCGGGTCGCGGCCGTCGGGATCGTCGAACAGGCTCTTCAGAGCGCCGTACGTCAGCACCACGCGACCGTTGTCTCGAAGCCCGATGCCGGGATCATCGAGACGGGACACTGGCGTCATCGCCTGCATGTCGACCAGCGGGTTGCCGTGCTCGCTCGCCGGATGGGTCTGCACGCCCGAGGTCGTCGAGGGCTTGGCGTGCCCGGCATGCGGATCCGGGGCAGGCGGCACCTGCTGCGGGGGCAAGTTGTGCCCTGCGTGCGGGTCGGCGGTCCCGCCCGCCGCAGAGGGCGCGGTGTGTCCCGCGTGTGGATCGGTCCCCGTATGTGCGTGGCCCATGTCGGTCAGTGTCAGGAGCGGGCGCGGATCGAGGTTCGGTACTGGCGCACTCAGCCCTGGCCTTGCCGCGAGCGTTCCCCTGGCGTATCCCGTCCGGTCCATCGATTGCGCGAAGATGGTGAAGGCGTCCTGACCGGACGGCTCCACGATGACGTCGAAGGTTTCCGCCACCGCGATGCGGAACTCGTCAACCGTCACCGGATGCACGTACTGCCCGTCGGCGGCGACGACGATCATCTTCAGGCCGGGGATGCGGACGTCGAAATGCGTCATCGCCGATCCGTTGATGACGCGTAGCCTCACGCGCTCGCCCGCCCGGAACAACCCCGTCCAGTCACCAGCCGGCGTGGTGCCGTTCATCAGGTACGTGTACGTGGAGGCGGTCACGTCGGCGATGTCGGTCGGGTTCATCCGCATCGTTCCCCACGCGCTGCGGTCGGCCAGCGTGCTGGAGAGTCCCTGCGTGCGGACGTCGCGGAGGAAGTCGGCGACCGTGCGCCGGTGGACGTTGTAGTAGTCGGACTGCTTCTTCAGTTTCGCGAACACGCGCTCCGGCTTCTCGTCCGTCCAGTCCGAGAGCATCACCACGTGCTCCCGGTCGTATCGAAACGGCTCCGGCTCCCGGGGCTCGATGATCAACGCTCCGTACACGCCACGCTGCTCCTGGAAGCCCGAGTGGCTGTGGTACCAGTAGGTGCCGCCTTGACGGACCTGAAACCGATACGCGTAGGTTTCGCCCGGCCCGATGCCGTGGAAGCTGAGCCCAGGCACTCCGTCCATGTTCGCGGGGAGGACGATGCCGTGCCAATGAATCGACGCCTGATGCTCGCGAAGCGTGTTCGCGACCCGCAGGGTGACGGTGTCGCCCTCCCGCCATCGCAGCGTCGGCGCCGGCAGCGAGCCGTTCACGGTGTGCGCGACCCTGGGCGCGCCCGTGAAGTTCACGAGCGATTCGCCAACGCGCAGGTCGAAATCCGAGCCTGAGAGCGCGGCGGACGTCTGGGCCAAGGCCGGTCGGGCCCAGGCCGAGTCGCGCCAGAGTCCGAGACCGGCGACCACGCCTCCCGTCGCAAGGCCCTTGACGAACGTGCGTCGCTTCATAGCTGCTCCCGGCGAATCGTGGACCGTTCACTCATGACTGCTCTCAAGGGATCGTGCGCCCTCCCGGGGGCGTGTCATCACCTGCGAGGAAACGCCGGATCTCTTCCTCCTCGCGCAGTTGCTCCGGCGTCTTCGGGTTCAGCTTTTCCATGCGGCCGATCTCGTCAGCGGTCAGTGCGGGCAGTCGCCTGACGAAATGCACGAGCCCCCAGCTCGCGCGTTCGCCGTCCGGTGTGCCCGTGCCCCAGGCGGGCATGCCCGTGAGGCGGATCCCGTTCTCGATGATCGAGAACAGCTCCCCGTCGGTGAGCGATTGCGTCGCGGCTCTCCGCATGTCTGGCGCCTTCGGATAGAAGCTGCGTCCCATCTCCGTGTCACCGCTGCCGTCGTTGGCATGGCAGGCGGCGCAGTGATCGGCGAAGTGACCCAAGGCCTCGTCGAGAACCTCCTTCGAAGCCTCAACGGGATTGCGCCGCGACCGGACGGCGCCTGGAGTCGCCAGACGCCGCATGCTGCGTGCGAGGATCTCCTCGGCGCGGCTGGGTTCGACACGCGTGCTCAGGCCGCGGCTCGCGATTGAGTACGCGACCGTGCCCGCTGCAGCGCAGACAACGACGATGAGAAACACCAGGGCGAGGAATACCGCCTTCATCGAATCCTTCCCCCCGACCGAATGGCAAGGCCATGGCCAACGGTCGCTGCAAGCCAGGAGCGGTTGTCGGAGACGCAGCGCGCCGGGCGCGCCTTCGGACGCGTAATCAGATACGGAGGACGAGCGGCGGGCTGGTTGGCGCGGGGACCCCGGATGGAAGAGTGCTTCCCGAATGATCGTGACGCGTGGCCGAACCAGGGAAGGCCGGCGTCGATGGACCAGAGTGCTGAGCGGCAGTCACCAGCGCCGTGTCGGCACGGCCAGCGATGATGGCTTCATGATCGTCTCGGACTGCGTTCACGTGATCCAGACAGTCGTGTCCTGGAGCTCCAATCCGAGGACGTCCGGTCGAATCAGTCTCGTGGCAGCCGGTCGGCCCGGCTCCGTGATGGCCGCCGTGATTCTCGTCGCCTGCGGCCGAAGGCACGGGCAGCATGCACAAGGCAAGGCACACGGTTCCGCTCAGCGGAGCCGCAGCGAACACACAGGCCACGAGGAGTGCCACGAGTCTGTGCCTCAGGCTGACCACGTCTCGAGTATACCTCTCTGTCAACGCACGCGGATCTCCTGCGGTTCGCCTGCGCAGCAAGGCCCCTCGTGTCGACAGCCCGGGTGCTCGCAGTGGAAGCGGAATGACAGACGCTGAGTCGACGGCGGGAAAGGCCCGAGTGTCACCTGGAAGCGCCGGGAGCCGGCCATGACGCCCCCCACCGCGACGAGGGCAGCCATCTGTTCGCCCCTGTCGTCGACCCGATACGTCAGCCTTCCGGGGCAGTTCGTCCGGATGGAGACCCGGTCGCGAGGACGAATCCTCGCTACTGGGTGGGTGAACGTCCACAAGACGGGATGCGCAACGATGAAATCGTGGAGTGACTCGGGGCCCTCGAGGTCGAGCGCGCGGTACGCCCCGCGCAGGTGGGCACGAAACAGGTCGTCGAACTCGGCGTCGTTTCGCGACTCCTGATCGCTCCCGAACCACCAGAACCAGTCGGACCCTTCGGCCGCCAGCAGCGACTGACGAGCGCGCTCGACCCTTGGCTCAGGTTCGGTGGAGCCGGCGAGGGCGGATCGCGCTGCGCCCAGCAGATTCCAGGCGGCGTTCTCTTCGGGCTCTCCGATCCAGGTCCCCAGATCCACCCCCTGCGCCGAGCCGGGTTCATCAATCCACGAACCCGTCGCCAGGTCGAACACACGGGTGAGTTGACTGACCGGGTGTGCGTCGATGGCGCGGGCCGGGTGGCCGCGCAGGTATTCAGAGAAGGTGACGGTCTTCAGCCGAGAATCAGCCGCCAGCCGGCTGTACAGGGCGTGCAGGAAGGGCCGGCCGTCATCCGGGTACCCGCCCCACGCGTTCTCGCCGTCCAACACGATGGTCAGCACGCGATCCTCGTCGCCGTCGCCCAGGCGGTCGAGAAGCCTTCCTTCGATCGTGCGCACGAAGTCCTGCACAGCCACGTGCGCATCCGCGTACGACCCGTACCGGAACCCGATCCCATCGGACAGATCCGTGTCCCGGAAGAACACCGCAATGGAGCTCGCATCATCGGTCGCGCGGTAAGGCTGACACAGGACATCGGGCTCGGATGTGCGATACCCCCATTGCCCAGACCGCGCGAGCACACTGGCATCGGTCGCGATCCAGGCGATCCCGTGGCGCCCGATCACGTCGACAGCCTTCTCCGACACCGCGCCCTCGGCCGGCCACATGCCGGCCGGCTGTCTGCCGAAGCGAGTCGCATAGTCGCTACATGCCAGCATGACGTGGGTCGACGCGTCATCAGGATACGCGTAGCGTAATGGGAGCCGTGTGCCGGGCCGATCGACGTAGGCGTGATCCGTATCGATGACCAGCGGCAGTATCGGGTGAAACGCCGGCGTCGTGCTCACCTCGATGCGGCCGGAGGTCTGCAAGTCGCGATGGATCGGAACCACCGCTCGCATGATCTTGTACTGCTCCTCGACCATCGACAACACGTCGTCGTGCGAGAACCCCCGTTGCTGCTGGACGAACCGATGGACAGTCACGGTCTCGCCGGTGGTCAAGGGGACATCGCCGTTGCGGAACTCGTGGCCGAACCAGGCAAGGTTGAACCACATCTGCATGTCCCTGATGTCCTGACGCGAGAACCGAGCGCCCGCTGCGCGCTGCTCGAAGAGCTCCTTGTAGCGAGGGTGCACGTAGATTTGGCGATGCCAGTCGGCATCGAAGAACGTGGACAGGACATCTTCGGTCTCCACGGTCGTCAGCTCCTCAGCCTTGCGGCGAGTGAGCTCCAGTGCCGTGTCAGTGGCGCCGGCCAGGTAGTCGTCGATCTGGCGCAGGAGCACAGGTGTGAGATTGAAGGTGACGTGCACGTCGTGCTCCGAGGCGATGGCCGCCATCGAGTAGTAGTCGCGAATCGCGTGGAGCCGAACCCAGGGATACCGGTAGCTCCCTGATGCGTCGGACGCCTCGGGATCACGATAGAGCGGCTGGTGTTGATGCCACAGCCACGCGACATAGAGTGCCGGCCTGACTCGCACGGCCACCGAGCGGGTCTGAACCGCTCCCTCGGCTGAGGACCCGTGGACGATGTAGGCGACGCGGTCGCCGTCCGCGAACGGCCCGAGGCTCGCCATCCAGTAGCTGTTCACCTCGGTGTTGCGCTGCCAGTCGGCGGCAGTCGTGCCCTCCGTGCGGCCTCCGTCCGCGCCAATCGCGTGCCACGTCACCCAGACGGACTGGCCCGGACCGATCGGCCAGGTGCCGATCGTCAGCTGCATCGGCTGACCGGGACTCACGCGTCGTGGCGTGCGCGGGGCGTCGTCGGTGTCGTGCCAGATGTTCATCACAACGTCCTCGGCGGCCTTGCGAACCAGGCGGCTCACGGTCCGACCCATGGACGGGCCTCAAGGGAAACCGTCTATCTCCGTCGATCCCACCGCCGGACGAGCTTTGCGAGCTCAATCGCCGTGACTGGGACAAGTGCGACCAGGAGCGTCAGGCCGCAGTCGGTTGCCGACAGCGGGCCGATCGCGAACATGGCTTGCGCCGCCGGGATATGGTGGATCCCGAGCTGCAACACGACCGAGAAGGCCACGACGCCCAGCAGTTTCAGATTCGTGAACGCACCGAGCTCCCAGAACACGCGTGTCGTACTTCGCGCGGCGAAGGCCCGGAACAGCTCGCCAAAGACGAGCACCGAGAACACGAGGTTCCGCGCCTCGGAGAGGTCGCGAGCGCTCAAGGCCCAGACGAACACACCGAGCGAGGCCGCCGCCTGCAACAGACCCGTCGCGAGGATGAACCGCCACTCGTTTCGGCCGAGCATCGGCTCGTCTGGATGACGCGGGTCCCGCAGAAGGACGTCTCCTTCAGGCGGATCGACGACGAGCGCCAGCGCGGGCAGCCCGTCGGTCACGACGTTGATCCAGAGCAGATGGAGTGGTAAGAGCGGCAAGGGGAGCCCCACGAGCGCTGCGACGAGCACGACGGTGAGCTCCGCTGTGTTGCCGGAGAGCAGGTAGACGAGCGTCTTCCGGATGTTGTCGAAGATCCCGCGACCCTCGCGGATGGCGGCAACGATGCTCGCGAAGTTGTCGTCGGCCAGCACCATGTCCGACGCTTCACGAGTGACCTCGGTCCCGGCCAGTCCCATCGCGATCCCGATGTGAGCCTCGCGAAGCGCCGGCGCATCGTTGACTCCGTCGCCCGTCATGGCCACGATGGCGCCTCGCGCCTTCCAGTCGCGAACGATTCCGATCTTGCGCTCGGGCGTGGCTCGCGCGTGAACGACGGCGTCCTCGTCGTCGGTGGTTGTCAGGATTCCGAGTTCCCGCGCGATCGCGCGAGCCGTCACCGGGTGGTCGCCTGTGATCATCACCGTCGTGATGCCGGCCGCGCGTGCGGCGGCCACGGCGTCGATGGCATCGGTGCGGGGCGGGTCCGCGATGCCAATCAGGCCGAGCAGGGTGGCTTGCGCGTCAGCGCCGGCGGGTGCAACCGCCACGGAGAGGACGCGCAGACCCCGCTCCGCCATCTGCACGTTGGCCTCCAAGGCGCCGTTCGCGCCGGCCACACACAGTGGCAGGACGCTTTCGATCGCCCCCTTGATGTACACGCGGCCATCGGTGCGCTCGACCGACATCCGCTTCAGCACTGAGTCGAACGGGACCTCCGCCACGCGAGCGTTGGCCTTCTCGATGGCGTCCCGGTGAATCCCGCGCTCGGCGGCAGCCAGCAGGACTGCCACCTCGGTCGGATCGCCGACGCCACTGCGCCCATCAGCGCCAATATCGGCGTCGCAGCAGGCGGCTGCGGCGTACAGCAGGCCGGCGTGATCACGGCCCCAGATCTCGCGTGCGCGCATCACGCCGGTCGTGAGTGTGCCGGTCTTGTCGGTGCAGATGACGGTGGCGCATCCGAGCGTCTCCACCGCAGGCAACCGCCGGATGAGGACGTGGCGCGCGGCCATCCGCTGCACGCCAACGGCGAGTGCGACCGTGACCACCGCGGGCAGCCCCTCCGGAACGGCCGCCACGGCCAGCGAGACGGCCGCCATGAAGACCTGGATGAGCGGCCATCCGCGCAACAGTCCCGCCACAGCGACCACGGCGACGATTCCCGCGCAGACGTACAGGAGCGTCCGGCTCACCCGCGCCAGGCGACGCTGCAACGGAGTGACCCGTTCATCGACTGTCGACAGGAGATGAGCGATTCTCCCGAGCTCGGTCCGCATTCCCGTGGCCTCGACTTCGGCGAGGCCGGTTCCGGTCGCGATCGACGTCCCCATGAACACGCAGTCGTGACGTTCGGCGAGCGGCGTATCCGGTGTCGTCGGCGTCGTCCGTTTGTCGACCGGCGTGCTCTCGCCCGTGAGAGGCGCTTCATTACTGGTCAGGGCATGGGCGGTCCGAAGTCGCGCGTCCGCCGCCGCCACGTCGCCGGCCTCGAGCACCAGCAGATCGCCCGGTACGACGGCGTGTGCGGGAACAACCATGCTGTGGCCGTCGCGCACGACCCGTGCGCGCGGCGCCGTCATCGAGCGGAGTGCCATCACGGCACGCTCTGCCCGATGCTCCTGGAGAAACCCGATCAGCGCGTTGAGGATCACAATCGCCGCGATCGCAGTGGCATCGAGCAGTTCACCGAGGGCCGCCGACAGCGCGCTCGCGCCGAGCAGGAGCCAGATGACGGGGCTCGTGAACTGACGTGCGAGGGTCGTCAGCGGCGTGGACGCCTGCTCGCGACGGATCTCATTCGGCCCGAACTCGGTCAGCCGGCGCGCCGCTTCAGCCGAGGAGAGACCCGACCAGGGGCGCAACAGGTCACCACTTCCCACGTCGGCCGCGGACGGGCCAGGAATGAGAACCCCGGCGCCGGCGGCTGGTCGAGTCACGGCGTACCCACCGATGCGATTGCACTCTCGTGCTGGAGCGACACGGTGGCGAACGCGCGCACCTGATGCCGCCGCCACATGGTGTACGCAGCTGGAAGCACGAGCAGCGTGAGCAGCAGACAGGACCAGAGTCCGCCAACCACGGGCGCAGCCGTTCTTGCCGACACGTCGGCGCCGACGCCCGATTCCCAGAGCAGCGGCATCAGACCGAACACCGTGGTGGCGGCCGCCATGACGAGCGGCCGCGCACGGTCGGACGCCCCTTTGACCACGACGCCGTCGACGTCTTCTGGTGTTGTGATTCGCCCCTCACGCAGGCCGGTCGTGAAGGCCTCGTCCAGGTACACCACCATGACGATGGCTGTCTGCGCGGCCACGCCGGCAACGGCGATGATGCCCACCCAGACCGCGGTCGAAAGGTTGTAGTCCATGAGCGCAAGAAGCCACACGCTCCCCGCGACCGCAAACGGCAGGCTGCACAAGACGAGGAACGTTTGCGGCCAGCCCCGCAGTGAGAGGTACAGGAGTCCCACGATGAGGATCAGGGTCAGGGGCAGCACGACGCGAAGACGGGCCTCCATTTCAGCGAGGAACTCGTACTGGCCGGTCCACTGCAGCCGGTATCCGGCCGGGAGTACGACACTGGAGCCGACGAGCGCCTTGGCGTCGTCAACCCAGCCGCCGAGGTCGCGAGCCGTCGGGTCGATGTCCGCGAACACGTAGCCCACCAGCACGCCGTTTTCGTTCTTGATCATCGGAGGGCCCGTCGTTACTCGGACGTCGGCCAGTTCTCCGAGGGGGACCGCGGCGCCAGGCTGGCGCCATTGCTCCATCGGATCCGGCGAAGGTTGAAGGCTGCCCATCGACGGCGGGTCGGCGCCTGTCATGACGCCCGGTGACCGCCCCGCGGCCCGTGCACCGGGCCCGCCCATCGATCCCATCCCGCCTGCCGCGCCGGCGGCACCGGAGGTGACCATGCCGCCGCTCTGCGCACTCGCCCCGGCTCCGGCATTGCCGCCACCCAAATCCGTGACGCTGCCTGTCGATTGGACCGGCACGAGAATCCGGCGGAGGGCCTGCGGGTCCGAACGGCGGTCCGCCGCGTAGCGGAGGTTGATCGAGAAGCGTGCGCGGCCCCTGATGGCCGTCGAGACAGGCATGCCGCCGATGGCTGCCTCGATGACGTCCTGGACGTCCCTGACCGTCAGGCCGTATCGTGCGATGGCCTCGCGATTCGGCACGATGTCCACGTACTCCCGGCCGGTCTGCCTCTCCGCGAAGGTGCTGCGAGTGCCCGGCACCTGGCGCAACAGTCCTTCGAGCGCCACGCTGATGCGTTCGATCTCGTTCAGGTCCTGGCCGAACACTTTGAGGCCGACCGGCGTGCGAACGCCTGTCGTCAGCATGTCGATGCGAGTCCGGATCGGTGGCGAGATGGCCAGTTGGTATCCGGGCGTCCGAAGCGCCGCCTCCAGGTCGCGCGACAGTTCCGCCAGCGTTCGCGGGCGCGCGTCCGGCCAGAGGGTCGCGAGGACTGGTTTGGCCCAATCGGGAACACGCCCGGTGTACCACCGGTCGACATGCCGCGCCGGCCACTCGTCGCGCGGTCGCAACGTGACGACCGTCTCGATCATGTCGAGCTGTGCCGGGTCGGTCGCCGTCTCCGCTCGACCCACCTTCCCGTGAACGGAGGCAACCTCCGCAAACCCCACGATGACGCGGTTCTGGGCGCTCATCGTCCGCCGCGCTTCCTCAATCGCGATCCCTGGAAACGTTGTTGGCATCACGAGCAGCGAGCCTTCATCGAGCGGCGGCATGAACTCCGACCCCAGGCGCTCGAACACCGGGACGGTGGCGATCATCAGCAGGGCCGCAGCGGCGACGACCAGCCCTCGAAAGCGTACGACGGCCGTCACAACCGGCCGATACACCGTCGTGAGCGCGCGGGCCACGGGGTTCGTGGCGTCCGTACGGAACCGGCCGCGCAGCAGCAGGACCATCAGCGGCGGCGCCAGCGTGATGGACAGCACGGCGGCCGCGAACATCGCGAACGTCTTCGTGTAGGCGAGCGGCGTGAACAGCCGTCCCGCCTGGCCCGCGAGCGTGAACACCGGAAGGAAGCTGACGGTGATCAGCAAGAGCGAAAAGAAGATCGGCCGCCCGACCTCCTTGCAGGCGTCGACGATGATGCGCTTCCGATCCGCGTCAGGCGCGGCCGTCGCCAGCCGCACGTGTGCGTTCTCGATGAGGATGATTGCCGCGTCCGCCAGCTCGCCAATGGCGATGGCGATGCCTCCGAGCGACATGATGTTCGATGTCAGCCCGAGATACCGGATTCCGATGAACGACAGGAGCACCGACAGCGGCAGGACGATCAGGACCACCAGGGCCGATCGGACGTGAAGGAGGAAGACGAGGCAGATCACGGCGACGATGATCCCCTCTTCGACGAGCGTCATCGTGAGCGTGTCGATCGAGCCTCGGATCAGGCTTGCCCGGTCGTAGGTTCGCAGCAGCCGTACGCCGTCAGGGAGCCGCATCGTCGCGATCTCCCGTTCGAGCGAGTCGATCACACGCAGGGCGTTCGATCCGATCCGCATGACGACGATCCCGCCGACCGCTTCGCCCTGGCCGTTGAAGTCGGCGGCACCGCGGCGGATCTCCGGACCGTAGCGAACCGAGGCCACGTCACCGAGGCGAACGGGCGTGCCACCGGCTCCCACGGTGACGACGCTCTGCTCGAGGTCGGCCAGTTCCTCGACGTACCCGCGCCCGCGCAGCACGTACTCGCGTCCGGCCAGTTCGAGCACGCGCGCGCCGACTTCGGCGTTGGCGTCGCGAACCGCCCGGGTCACGTCGGTCAACGTGAGGCCGAAGCCCACGAGCCGCTCGGGGTCGATCACGATCTGGTACTGGCGCTCAAATCCGCCAAGCGATGCCACCTCGGCCACGCCCGCGACGGCCTGCAACGCCGGCCGCACGGTGAAGTCCTGGAGTGTCCGCAGTTCCGCCAGATCCATCCGACCCGTCGCGTCGCGCAACACGTACTGGTAGACCCAGCCGACGCCGCTGGCATCCGGACCGAGCGTCGGCGACACACCGGGCGGAAAGAGCTGCTGGACGCGTCCAAGCTGTTCGAGGACGCGCGTGCGCGCCCAGTAGATGTCGGTGCCTTCACCGAAGATCGCGTAGGTGAAGCTCATGCCGAACATGGAGTAGCCGCGGACGGTCTCGACACCGGGCGTGCTCTGCAGCGCGCGGACCAGCGGATACGTGATCTGGTCCTCGACCAGATCGGGGCTGCGGCCCATCCACTCCGTATAGACAATCACCTGCGGGTCCGACAGATCCGGCACGGCGTCGAGCGGTGTCTTGCGAGCGGAATCGACGGCCCAGAGTGCGAACACGAGTGCCGCCCCGAAGACGATCCACGTGTGTCTGACCGACAGCTCGATGATGCGTTCGACCATGGCCGTTACTCCCGATGCCCGGCGTGCCCGTCAGGAGCGGGCGCCTGGCTCGGCGGCCCTTCTCCAGAGGAGCCCGCTGCGCCATGGCCATGACTGCCGCCGCCCGTGGCGCGCAGCCGGCTCTCGGAGTCGAGGAGAAACACACCGGCGGCCACGACACGCTCGCCCTCCTCGAGGCCGGATCGGATCTCGACTCGGTCGGCTAGCTGCACGCCAAGCGTCACATCCCGCGGCTCGAAGCGAGTGCCGCTGGCAACGAAGACATGCTGCCGCACGCCCGTGTCGACCACAGCATCCCGCGGCACGGTGATGACCCTGTGTCCGGCCGCCTCGAGCGTGGCCGTGCCGTAGAGCCCAGGCCTCAGGACGCCACCCGGATTGGCTGCGGAGAGACGCACCCGCAGCGTGCGCGTGCGCTCTGTCAGCGTCGGGTAGATGAACTCCACTCGAGCCGTGAGCGGCGGTCGTCCGGAGGCCGGGAAGTCGAGCTGTGCAGCCGTGCCGACCCGCACGACAGGGATGCTGGCCTCCGGCACTTCCGCGAGCACCCAGACGCGCGACAGGTCCACGATCGTGAGCAACGGCGTCGACGGATCGACGGACGTGCCCACCGTGACGCCCCGATTCACGACGACGCCGCTCCTCGGCGCAATCACGGTGACCAGGCGCTTCGGTTCGCCCGACTGCTCAATCGCGTCGATCTCTTCCGGGGCCATCCCGAGGACACCGAGTCGCGTCCGCCCACTGGCGATGACGGCGCTCGCGATCCCCGACGCCGCGGTGTTTTTTCGTGCAGCCAGATACTCGGTCTGGGACGAGAGCAGTTCCTGGGAGAAGATCCGGGCGAGCGGCTGACCCTCCCGGACGGCCTGACCGGTGGTGTTGACATCGAGCTGCTCGACCCAGCCCGCCACGCGGGTGTGGACGTGCGAGATCCTCGATTCATCCGGTGCGATGGTGGCGACCGCGCGTACCACCTGGGTCAGCGACTCGCGCCCCACGGTCTCGAGGCGGATGTCGAACTGCTGAAGCGTCGACGGGGTCACGTCGATCGAGACGCGCTGGTGGGTCACAGCCGCGTCCGTTGCCGTCGCCGCATTCGGAACCTGTATCGTGGTCGGTGGCTCCTCCCGGCGCTCGAACGGCCACGCCTCGCGCCAGTGTTGTACCCCCAAAGCGCCGGCGAGCACCGCCGCCGTCGCGACGGCGGAAGCGATGGGGGCGCCGAATCGCCGCAACGACAATGAGAGCGTCATTGGACGATCGCCTCGTACGATCCAACGGCACGCCCCACGCGTGCCCACGCAAGACCGAGCTCCATGTCCGCCGCAATCAGGTCAGCCTGGACGAACCAGAGGGCTTGCACGGCTTCGATCACACCGACGAGCGGCACCTGACCAGATGTGTAGCCCGCAACCGCAGGTGCGATCGCCATTCGCGCGCGGGGCAGCACGTCACTGCTCAGGGCCGCCTGGCGATCTCGGGCGGCCTTGAGGCGGTTGAGCGCGACAGCCGCGTCGCCTTCGATCATCCGGGTCATCGCCCGCAGGTCGGCTTCCGACATCGCCCGCATCGCCTGCGCTTCGGCCACGCCGGCACGAAGCTTTCCGCGCCAGACGGGGAGACTCAGGCCGACCATCGCCATCCACCCCCGGCCCTCGGCCATCGTGGAGGCAGGTCCCGTTCGGATAGTCCCCATCGGCTGGAACATGTCGCGCATCACCTGTATGTCCGCCTCGGCGCGGACCACTTCAGCCCGCCCTGAGGCGAGCTCCGGGCGGGCGGCCAGGGCGCTCTTGATGGCAGACCAGGACGGTGGCGGCTGCGGGAACGCGACGGGCGCCAGAGGCGGGATCGCTCGGTCGGCGTCCAGCGCCAGACTCGTGTTGAGCATGGCTTCGGCGGCGAGCGACTCGCCGACGAGCGCGCGCGCCAGCGCTTCCAGCCGAGCGACCTCGAGCTCGGCCCTCAGGACGTCCGACTGGGGCGCCGTGCCGCTCGCGTAACGGGCGTTGGCGGCCGCGACGACGTCGCGCGCCAAGGCAATCTGCTCGGACACCAGAACTTGAGTGCGCCTGCGCTCCTGCAGCATCAGGAAGGCACTCGCAGCTTGTATGCCGACATCCAGCGTTGTGCGGTTCACGTCCGCTCGCAGCCGATCCACATCGGCCAGAGCCGACGCTCGACGGTGCCGGCGGACCCCCGACAGGGGAATCTGCTGCTCGATCGTGACGCTGATGTCGGCGCCGCCCCCCATGAACGGCAAGTGATCGATCGAGGGAGACACCATCGGATCGTCGAGCGCCGAGACGATGACCGGCCGTGCCTCCGCGGCGCGCGTGCGCGCGCCGGCCGCCTGGATTTCGTCCCTTCGCTCGCTCGCAAGGCGCACGACGTCGGCGAGGGTGAGGGGTGCGGGAAGCACCAGTGTCGCCTGTCCCACGACCTGGGCTGACGAGGTTGTGGCCCATATGGCGAGGAGAAGAGCGAATCGTAGACCTGTGAAAGGATTCATGGCGATCACCACGTCAAACAGGTCCGGCCCGGGCCGGCGACGAGCGCCGGCCCGGATGCACGCGTTACTTACCGGGCGATGCCGGCCAGCCCTTTGTGCATCTCCGCCGCCGCGGTCGCCTCCTTGACCGAATCGCGGGACAGCGTGACCAGTCGATCGCAATGGGCAGCGGCCTGGACGATTCTCGTCCCGCGGTACGCTTGCGCCATGGCTGCGTGCTCGTTAGCGGCGGCCGTGTACCGCTTGACCGAGTTCTGGAAGTATTCCTCCAGGGCATGATGGTCCGCGGGCGTGTTTGCCTTGGCGGCCAGGTCAGCCAGTTGTGCGTCAGTTGGTTCGGGCGCGCCGGCGCCAGACTGGAACCGGGTTCCTCCCTTTGGCGCGGCCACCGGCGTACCTCCGGCAAGCCCCTGGTGGTAGGCTGCAAGCTCACGCAACGTGCTTGCTGATTCCGTGTTCAGTTGCGCGAGACGCTTGCAGTGGTCCGCCGCCGAGGTCGCCGCGACCCGCCTGGTTGGCGTGCCGATGAAGGCCTGCGCCATCGAGGTATGTCGCTTGGCTTCAGCGGCGTAGCGATCCGCCAGGGCAGCGAAGTGCGAGCCGAGCCTGGCGTTGTCCGCCGGATCGGTGCTCGACGCGAGCTTTTGCACTTCCAGTGCGTTGAGAATTTGCGAGGCAGGAGTCTGGGACGACGCGCTTCCAACAACGGTCAGGAGCGCCAATGCCGCAGCTGCCAGCGTGTGGACGTTGATCGTTCTCATGATGACGGAACCTCTGTCCGTGACGTCAGTCACGGTGACAACCGCTTAACCACGGCCCGCGGCGCGTGCCTGTCGCGCAGGCCATCCCCATGGTTGACGACACCGCGCGCGCGCCCGTTGGCCGGCTGCGGTCGAGAAGCCTCAGATCCTCAGAACCGTGAGAAAGGGACGTTTCGGGGGCGACCAGCCGGTGCCTGCGACTCCTGGTGAGGCGTGACGAGTGGTCGAATCGACGAGCCAGGCTCGCAGGGCGACGGCTCCATGATTGTCCGGTGCGCCTGGGCCTCGTCGTCCATCGTCCCGAGAGAGGACGGCGACGCCGGGCGCCACGTCGCCGCAGCCGCCGACGCCCGCGACACTCGCTGATGAGGACGAACCCTCGTGGTGACATCCGCTCGCCGCGGCCGCCTCCGAGTCACACCACGCTCGGCACAGGAGGCTCACGTCGGGACCTGCGGCCAAGGTGAACACGATCGACAGTGCGACTACTCCAGTCACGTTATGCTCACCGTCAGATGGGCAAGAAGGACGCCAAGCGGGGTTCGTCGCGTGCCGGCGGAGCGTCGAACGTTCCCAGACGCCGTTCGATCGCTCGGGGCTCTGATCTGGGGAATTGTCACGATAGACGAAGGAAATCCCGCAGCGGCGGTCAGCGTCAAGGGACAGACGGCTGTTGGCGATCGTCTCGTGTTGGCCTGCGGCCGACTTCGACGGGCAGGATAAGCCGCCGTCCACTCCGCCACACGCTCAAACGGATCACCGCGCCCGGTGCGCGGCTTCGGATATGCCGAAAGAAATCCTGCACCATGAGTGAGGGGTCGTCCGCGAACCCCGTCACGATGTCGCCTGCGCTGAGCCCGGCTTGCTGGGCTGGACCGCCCTGGGTAACCGCCGTGAGGACGAGCCCGCGGCGCGGCCCTTGCGCGGGCGCACGGGACGGATCGAACGGCGCTGTCGTCACGCCGATCCATCCCAGCACTGGAGCGCCGGCTTGGAGGCGCGGCAACATTTCCTTCACGATGGCGACTGGAATGGCGACGTTCAAGCCGACGTTCTGTCCGCTCGTCGACAGGAGGCCGACATTGACGCCGACGACGCGGCCTGCGAGGTCGAGCAGCGGACCGCCGCTGCTCCCGGGGCCGAGGGTTGCATCGGTCTGCAGATACTCGATTCCGGAGTCGTCCAGCGTGCGCGCCCTCGCGCTGACAATGCCGGCCGTGACGGTGTGGTGCAGTCCAAGCGGGTTGCCGATGGCCACGACCCACTCGCCGACGTTCAGGCGACTGGAATCGCCCAACGGTGCCTTCCGCAATCCCCGTGCGTCGCGGACGCGGATGAGCGCCAGATCGACGTCGGGATCGGAGCCGATGACGCTGGCCTCAACGTCTCCTCCATCCGGTGAGAGAACGTGGATCGTGCTTGCACCGTCCACCACGTGAGCGTTTGTCAGAATCAGACCGTTGGTGTCGATGACCACGCCGGATCCCAGACCTTCTTGAACATGCGTGACGGATGGCTCGTCAGGCACGAGATGCTGGCGGAGCGTATGCACCGAGACGACGGCGCTCGTGCGCAGGCGCGCGACACGCACGATGGCATCGGTGCGCATAGCCGGCGCGGGAGCGGGTGAACGCGTCGACTGCGCTTGGAGCCCAGATACGCCCACCGCGAGCGTGAGCGCGGTGGCCAGTCCAGGAAGGCGTCGGTGATTGAGCTGCGGCATTGACGATCCTCGGAATCGCGAAGGCTTGGCACGGCGCGTTGTATCCCTCACCGGCTGCTGCAAACACTGACGCTCGCACCGCGGGGTGGCAAGAAGGACGCCAAACGCACGCGCGTCATGCAGGCGGGAGAGCCAAACGCTTCTCCAGTGGTTCAGTACAGCGCCCGGGGACTTGCGGAATTATCGGGATCGAAGCAGAAAATCCCGCCGTTTGCTGGGGGGACGTGGCAGAGCGACCGATATCCCGGTCAGGCGCCATCGCCTCGGTGGCCGACACCCGGGCGTGTCACGTTTGACATTCTGAATGGCACGGCGCGAAGATGGGTTGAACGTCGATGGTTCGAGGATTGAAACTCGGTCGACTCGTTGCGGCCGCGCTGTCACTGGCAGTGGCTTCGTCTGCCACATGCGTCGTGGGCGCTGCCGAGGTGACGAAGGCACAGAAGGCGTGTTGCGCAGCGATGCACCACGACTGCGGCACCGTGGCCGTTGAGCAGAAGTGCTGTGCCACCGAGGCGTCCAACCCGACGGCGCTCGTGCCGGACACCTTCCAGTTGCGCCTCTGGCAGCACGCGGTCGTGGCCGTTGGTCACACGCCGCCCGGTCCCGGACTCTCCGCTCTCGTTCGTACCGTCGGACTCGTCCATTCGAGCACGCCGCGATCACCGCACACGCCCACGTATCTCTCGGCCTCGGTCTTCCGTATCTAGCTTCTTCGCTGTTTGTTCGTGCGGCACTACGCGGCCTGTGTCGGCGCGTGGTGCGATGTCTCGTTTCTCTTTCGGCGAGTGCGACATGACGCGAAGACTGCTCGTTTCCGGACTGCTGTGTTTCTCACTCCAGGTGGACCGTGCCGTCATGGCCCAGGCACCTGACCACCTGCGCAGCGCCGACCTCCGACGCGTCGATGAAGGTCCGCCGCTGACGTTGTCGGGGGCGATCCAGGAGGCGCTGTCGCGGAACCCGATGCTCATCGCCCTGCGCCGGCAATTCGATGCCGTGCGCCACCGCCCGGCGCAGGAGCGGTTCTTGATGCCTCCAAGCTTCGAGGCGCAGATCTGGCAATGGCCGGTCGACACGATCAATCCGTTGAACACGAACATGTACATGTTCACGATGAGGCAGGAGTTGCGCGGCCGTGACAAGCGCCATCTCGCCGCGGCGGTCGCGGAGAAGGACGTCGAGCTCACAGCGGCGGAGATCGCGCTCCGCGCGCGGGATGTCGTCAGGGAGGTGACACGCGCCTACGCCGATCTGGCGTTGGCGCGGCGGGCGATCGACATCCACCTCGAGAGCGTCGGCTTGTTGCGACAGTTTGCCGACCTGTCGAGCGTCAAGTACGCTGCCGGACGCACGTCACAGCAGGACGTGCTCCGGTCCGTCGTCAATCTGTCGACACTTCACGAGGAGCTGGTGATGCACGAGGAGAGCGAAGCCGGCGCGGCGGCGCGGCTCAACACGCTGCTGGATCGGGACCCGCAGAGCCCGGTCGGGCCGCTTGCCGAGCCTCGCGAAGACGTCGCCCTCCCGGCATCGGCGGAGCTCCAGCGCCTCGCGATCGAGCAACAGCCCGAGCTTCGTGCCGCGCGGCTTGGTGTCGAACGGGCACAGGCGGCACTGGCGGTCGTCGATCGGGAATACAGGCCCGACTTCTTCGTGGGCGGCGGGTACATGTTGACGCCCCGTCAAGCGGGCGCGTGGACGGCCTCTGTCGGCATGACGTGGCCCAATGCTCCGTGGTCCAGAGGCAGGCTGGACGCCCGGAAGGCGGAGGCCGCGGCCGACGTCGAGGCGGCCGCGGCGCGTGTGCATGCGACGGAGCGGGGGATTCAACTGGCCGTCCACGACGCGTACGTACGCGCGATTGCGTCCGGGCGTCGCGCGTTGCTGCTTCGAGGCACCATCGTGCCGCAATCGGTACAGACGCTCGAAGTCTCGCGCGTCGCGTATCAGACGGACCGCGCCGACCTCCGTGCGCTCATCGACAACCAGCGGACCCTGCTCGACGCGCGGTTGAACTACTACCGCGCCCTCAGCGACCGCGAGCTGGCGCTGGCGGACTTGGAGCGCGCGGTCGGCGCCGCCATTCTCGGAGCGTCGGCCGCGCCGGTCACGGAGGTGAAGTGACGATGGCGCTCGCGGGTCGGCGGTCGATCGGCATCGCACTCGGCGTGATCGTCGTGGCGGCGCTCGTCGTGGGCGTCTTCGCCTTCCGCGCTCGCCTGCGGCCACCACCCGAAGACAATGGCGCCAGTGCCGCGCCCGGCCAACCGACCGAACCCGGTGCGGGCGGCGCAGTCGTCGCGCGGGGCGACGTCACCATCGACCCGCAGCGTCAGCAGCTCATGGGCGTGCGGCTGGCGCGCGTCACTCGCGAGCCGATGACCACCGTGGTGCGCACGATCGGGGTGGTTCGCGTCGACGAGACGCGCCTGGCCGACGTGAACGTCAAGCTCGATGGCTGGATCAAAGACTTGTACGTCGACTTTACGGGCCAGGCCGTCCGGAACGGACAACCGCTCTTCACGTTCTACAGCCCGGACCTGCTGACGACCGAGAACGAGTACCTGCTGGCGCTGAAGACTCGAGATCAGATGAAGGATTCGGCGATTGCCGACGCCCGTGAGTACGCCGACCGCCTCGTCGAGGCCGCGCGTCAGCGGCTCAGGCTGTGGGACGTGCCGGCCGAGGAGATTGCCTTGCTCGAGGAGACGCGCCGCGCGCCGGAGGTCATGACGTTCCGGTCGCCGGTCGGCGGATTCGTGATCGAGAAACCAGCGCTTCGCGGAATGCACGTCGCGCCCGGGCAGACGCTCTACAAGATCGCCGACCTGTCGGTTGTGTGGGTCGAGGCGGATGTCTACGAGCAGGAGATCGCGCTGGCGCGTGGGGGCCAGCGCGCAACGGTCAGGCTCGACGCCTACCCGGGGGAGTCCTTCGAGGGCCGCGCGGTCTACGTCTACCCATTCGTCGAAGAGAACACGCGAACCGCCAAAGTGCGGTTCCAGTTCGCGAACCCACGAGGACGGCTGAAGCCCGGGATGTACGCGAACGTCGAGCTGCAGGGCACCGGTGGCATGGGCCTCACGCTGCCGGCCAACGCGGTCCTCGACTCCGGCACCGAGCAGGTCGTCTTCGTCGCGAGGGGTGAGGGCCGCTTCACCCCGCGCCCCGTGAAGACGGGCCGGCCTCTCGGCGACCGGGTCGAGGTGGTCGAGGGTCTCGAGGAAGGCGAACAGGTTGCGGCCGGCGCCAGCTTCTTCCTCGATTCGGAGAGCCAGCTTCGCGCGGGCCTCCAGAACTACGAGCCGGCGCCGGCCGATCGAACCGCGCCACCGGCCGCCGGGCAAGTGCTCGACATCGCGTTCCGCTCGCAGCCGGATCCCCCCAGGACGGGCGAGGGTGTTTTCGAGGTCACTGTCAAGGCCACGGGTGGCCAGCCGGTCACCGATGCCGAGGTGTCGCTGCTGTTCTTCATGCCGGCCATGCCGACGATGAACATGCCAGCCATGCGCAACGAGACGAAGTTGCCGCACGTCGGGGAGGGCGTGTACCGGGGACCAGGGCAGGTACTGATGGCCGGACGGTGGGACGTGACCGTCACCGTCGGGCGAGGCGGCCGACAACTCGGACAACGGCAGTTTGCTGTCACCGCGAGGTAGCGCCGCACATGATCTCGAAAATCGTCGATTGGTGCGCCGGCAACCGTGTCCTCGTGTTCACGGGTACGGTGGCGTTGACCTTATGGGGCATCTGGGCGATGACGGCGACGCCGCTCGACGCCGTGCCGGACATCTCCGACGTGCAGGTAATCGTGTCGACGGAGTGGGCGGGACGCAGCCCGGACATCATCGAGGACCAGGTCACCTATCCGATCGTGACAGCCCTGATCTCGGGGCCACGCGTTCGCACGGTGCGCGGGTTCACCGATTTCGGCATCTCGTACGTGTACGTCATCTTCGAAGAAGGGACCGACATCTACTGGGCGCGCAGTCGCGTGGTGGAGTACCTCCAGGGGCTCCGGGGCCGACTGCCCGAGGGCAGTAATCCGACGATCGGCCCGGACGCGACCGGCGTCGGCTGGGTCTTTCAGTACGCGCTGGTCGACGAGACCGGTCAGCACGACCTCGCGGAGCTGCGCGGCGTGCAGGACTGGTTTCTTCGGTACAGCCTCGCGTCGGTCGACGGCGTCGCCGAGGTGGCCAGCATCGGCGGCTTCGTCAAGCAGTACCAGGTCAATCTCGATCCCAACAAGCTGGCGGCGTACGACAAGTCCGTCAAAGACGTCGTGCAGGCCATTCGCGCCAGCAACAACGAAGTCGAAGGGAGGCTCCTGGAGTTCTCGGGGCGGGAGTACATGGTGCGCGGGCGGGGCTATCTGAGCTCGGTGGACGATATCGCCGCGGTGTCGCTCGGGGCGGACGGCCGTGGCACGCCGGTCCGCGTAGGGGACGTGGCCGATGTCCGCCTGGGCCCCGACATCCGTCGGGGCGTCGCCGAGCTGGACGGCAAGGGTGAGGTCGTGGGCGGGATCGTCGTCATGCGGTTCGGCGAGAACGCGCTGCGTGTCATCGAACGGGTCAAAGCCAGGCTCCAGGAGATCCAGGGCGCACTTCCCTCAGGCGTGCGAATCATCCCGACCTACGACCGATCCGGGTTGATCAACGAGTCGATCGCCACCTTGCGACGCACGCTCGTCGAGGAGGCCGTTGTCGTGTCGCTGGTCATTCTCGTGTTCCTCTTTCACGTCCGTTCGGCTCTGGTGCCCATCCTGGTCTTGCCGGTCGCCGTCGTCGCGTCGTTCATCCCGATGTACTACCTTGACGTCACGTCGAACATCATGTCGCTCGGCGGCCTGGCGCTCGCTATTGGTGTGCTCGTCGACGCCTCGATCGTGATGGTCGAGAACGCCTACCGCCACGTCTCTGAGGCGAATGCCGGGCCCGCCTTCGCCGAGGCTACGGCGGGCAAGGCCGTCGCCTACGAGGACCAGCCTCGGGTGATCGTCGGCGCCGCCAAGCAGGTGGCCCGCGCGATCTTCTTTTCCCTCGTCATCATCATCGTGTCGTTCGTCCCCGTCTTTCTCCTCGAGGCGCAGGAGGGCCGGATGTTCCGCCCGCTGGCGTTCACGAAGACGTCGGCGATGGCGTTTGCCTCAGTGCTGTCCATCACCGTCGTTCCCGTGCTGATGACCCTGTTCATCCGGGGACGACGGTTGAAGCCTGAGGCCGTCAACCCCGTCTCCCGCTTCTTCGCGTGGCTGTACGAGCCCGTGCTCCGCGCGGCACTCCGCTTTAGATGGACCGCCCTGCTCATCAACTTCGCGGTCGTGCCGCTCACGATCCCGCTCCTCGCCGTGATTGGCAGCGAGTTCATGCCGCCGCTCTACGAAGGATCGATGCTCTACATGCCCACCGCGCCGCCCGGGATGTCCATTACCGAGGCCACGCGCCTGCTGCAGGTCCAGGACCGGCTGCTGCGACAGGTGCCCGAGGTGGAACAGGTGTTCGGGACGGTCGGCCGCGGGACGACGCCGACCGACAACAGCCCGATGGGCATGGTGAACACGACCGTGACGCTGAAGCCACGGGAAGAGTGGCGGCCTGGTGTGACCTTCGAGAGCCTTCAGGCCGAGATGGACGGCTCGCTGCAGTTCCCCGGGTTCCCCAACGTGTGGACACAACCGATCCGCAACCGGCTGGACATGCTCCTCACCGGCATCAAGACGCCGGTCGGCATCAAGGTGCTGGGCGGCGACCTCACGGTGATCGAGGGGCTTGGCCGACAGATCGAGCGCATTCTCCAGCAGGTGCCCGGCACTCGCAGCGTGTACGCCGAGCGGGTGTCACAGGGGTACTTCACCGACATACGTGTCGATCGTCAGGCCATCGCCAGGCACGGCCTGACGATCGAGGACGTGCAGGACGTGATTCAATCCGCGCTGGGCGGAGAGAACGTGACCTTTACCGTGGAGGGACGGGAGCGCTACCCCGTGAACGTCCGCTACGCCCGCGAGTTCCGTGAAACCCTCCCGGCGCTGCGGCGTGTGCTCGTGAAGACGCCGTCCGGGGCGCGCATCCCCCTGGGGCAGCTCGCCGGGGTCTCGCTGACGACGGGCCCCGCCATGGTCCGCGACGAGGACGCGCAACTGGCGGGCTACGTCTACGTCGACACCGCCACGCGCGACGTAGGCGGCTATGTCAACGCCGCCAGGGCGGCGATCGCGCGTGAGCTGCAGCTCCCGCCGGGCTATACACTGCAGTGGACCGGCCAGTACGAGTTCCAGGTGCGGGCGCGCGAGCGCCTGCAGGTGCTGATTCCGCTCGTCTTCTTCATCATCTTCATGCTGTTGTACATGACGTTTCGCTCCGCCTCCGAGGCCACGATCGTGATGCTCTCGGTCGTGTACGCCATGACAGGCGGTGTCATCCTCCAGTGGCTGCTCGACTACAACTTCTCGGTGGCCGTCTGGGTGGGCTACATCGCGCTGTACGGCGTGGCGGTGCAGACCGGTGTGGTCATGGTCGTCTATCTGCACGAAGCGCTCGACAAGCGGTTGCGACGGGGCGGCGAGATCACGGCCCACGACGTCCTGCGGGCGACCATCGAGGGCTCGGTCCTGCGGTTGCGCCCGAAGCTGATGACGGTCACCGTGGTCATGGCGAGCCTTCTGCCGATCATGTGGAGCACGGGTGTCGGCTCGGACGTGATGAAGCCGATTGCCGCTCCGATCATCGGTGGCATGATCACCTCGACGATACATGTCCTCATCATCACGCCCGTCATCTTCTACATCATGAAGACGCGCGCGCTGCGCAAAGGAGGGTTGAGGGTCTCGGGCATGACGGCCTGAACACAGATTCACTTGAATTGACCATGAGAAATGTCGTTCATGCTTCCGACTTCTCGCTTCTGGGGTTCGTGTTCACGTTCGGTTCGGTGTTCGTGGTGGCGTGTGCGGGGTTCCCGCCCCGGCACAGGGACCAACCGGGCGGGTCCAGCCGCCGAACCTGAACACGAGCCGAGAAGTGAGAAGTATTTCGATGGAGATCGTCATGAGATCGCTTGCCTGTGTCGTGGCCGCCGCACTCGTTGCCACGGTTGCCTACGGGTCCAGCGCGGGCACCGCGGCGGCAGGACCGTTCGAGACCCGCCGCAGCACGGGAGACGTGTCCTTCGAGGTCACGCCGCGCGCGCCCGCCGACGGCCGCTTCATCTTCGACGTCAGGGCAGATACGCACAGCGGCGACCTGGCCGAGCTGGACTTGCGCCGAATCGTCACCCTCGAGGCCGGCGGCAAGACCCTTCGTCCGACGAGCGCCACCTCGTTGAACGGACACCACGCGTCCGGATCGGTGACCTTCGAGATGGCGGCTGCGCCCGATCGCTTCACGTTGAAGATGACCGGGGTCAGGGAGATGGACCCGATTGAGTTCACGTGGCCGTGAGCGTCGCGTCCGCCCTGAACAGGGGTATAAGAGGGCAGTCGGACACGATATGAGCCAGGTCATCAAACTGCACAAACACTCGGACTTGGTCGGCGGCGCTGGACTGAAGGACGTGGTCTGCGGCATGTCCGTGTCACCAGACAGTCCGCACCAGACCGACTACAAGAGCGCGCGCTACGCGTTCTGCAGTGCGGGGTGCCTGAAGAAGTTCCAGCAGGATCCCGAACGCTATCTTTCACCCGCCCCACCCGCCCCACTCGCCCCACTGGCCCCATCCGCCCCAAGCAAGTGGACCTGCCCGATGCACCCGGAGATCGTGCGCGACGGCCCGGGGAGCTGCCCGATCTGCGGCATGGCCCTCGAGCCGATGACGGTGAGCGCGGAGGAGCCCGAGAACGTCGAGCTCGCCGACATGACCCGGCGCTTCCGTGTCAGCACGGTGCTCACCGTGCCGCTCGTGCTCGCCGCTATGCGCGAGCTGATACCGGGACAGCCGTTCGAGCACACCGCGCCGGCGCTTCTCTCGTGGGGGGAGCTGCTGCTCGCCACGCCCGTCGTGCTCTGGGGCGGCTGGCCGTTCTTCGTGCGCGGCTGGGAGTCGCTGGTCAACCGCAGCCTCAACATGTTCACGCTGATCGCGATGGGCGTCGGCGTTGCGTACGTCTTTAGCCTCGTTGCTACGATGTTCCCCGGCATCTTTCCGGCGTCCTTCCGCGGCCACGGCGGCGGAGTGGACGTCTATTTCGAGGCCGCGGCCGTGATCGTCACGCTCGTGCTGGTCGGGCAGGTGCTCGAACTCAGGGCCCGCAGTCAGACGGGTGCCGCCATTCGCGCGCTGCTCGGGCTTGCGCCGAAGACCGCTAGACGCCTCCGCGATGGCCGCGAAGACGACGTCCCGCTCGAGCACGTGCAGCCAGGCGATCGACTGCGCGTGCGGCCGGGCGAGAAGGTCCCGGTCGACGGCGTGGTCCTCGAGGGTAAGAGCGCCGTCGACGAGTCGATGGTCACCGGCGAGCCGATCCCCGTCGAGAAGGGACCAGGCGACCGCGTGGTTGGCGCGACCGTCAACGGCACGGGCTCACTCGTCATGCAGGCCGAACGCGTCGGCGCCGAAACGCTGCTCGCGCGCATCGTCCAGATGGTGGCCGAAGCGCAGCGCAGCCGCGCGCCGATCCAGAAGCTGGCCGACACCGTGTCGGGCTATTTCGTGCCGGCGGTCGTGGCTGTCGCCGTCCTGACGTTTACCGTGTGGGCGCTCGTCGGCCCGGAGCCGCGCGCGGCCTTTGCCGTCATCAACGCCGTCGCCGTCCTCATCATCGCGTGCCCGTGCGCGCTCGGGCTGGCGACGCCCATGTCCATCATGGTGGCGATGGGGAAGGGCGCCACCTTTGGCGTGCTGTTCCGGAATGCGGAGGCGATCGAGGTGATGCGTAAGGTCGACACGCTCGTCGTGGACAAGACCGGAACGCTGACGCTCGGCAAGCCGAAGCTGGTCAGCGTGCAGGCCGCGTCGGAGTGGACCGAGGACGGCCTGCTCCGCCTGGCGGCGAGCCTCGAGCGAGGCAGCGAGCATCCGCTGGCCGCTGCCATCGTCGCGGGCGCCGAGGAACGAGGCGTGCCGCTCGTTCAGGTAGAGGGATTCGAGTCGCTCACCGGCAAGGGCGTCGTCGGCCGGATTGACGGACACGACGTCGCGCTGGGCAACCGTCGTCTGATGGAGGATCTTGGACTGGCTCCGGGCGGCCTTGCTGCCACAGCGGACAACCTTCGTCGCGAAGGTCAGACCGTGATGTTCGTCGCGATCGACCGGCGACCGGCGGGTCTCGTTGGTGTGGCCGACCCGATCAAGGACACGACGCTCGAAGCGATCCGCCAGCTCCACGACGAGAAGCTTCGCATCGTGATGCTGACCGGCGACAACCGTACGACCGCCGAGGCAGTGGCGAGGACGCTCGGCATCGACGACGTGATCCCGGAGGTGCTGCCGGAGCAGAAGGCGGAGATGATCAAGCAGCTCCAGCGCGAGGGGCGCGTGGTCGCGATGGCGGGCGACGGCATCAACGACGCGCCCGCGCTGGCGCAGGCCGAGGTCGGGATCGCCATGGGGACGGGGACCGACGTCGCGATGGAGAGCGCAGGCGTGACGCTCGTCAAAGGCGATCTGCGTGGCATCGTCCGCGCGCGGCGTCTGAGCCGCGCCACGCTCGGCAACATCAAGCAGAATCTGTTCTTCGCGTTCGTCTACAACGCGCTCGGCGTGCCGATCGCGGCAGGTGTGCTCTATCCGTTCTTTGGCCTGCTGCTCAGCCCGATGTTCGCGGCGGCGGCGATGAGCTTCAGCTCGGTCTCGGTCGTCGGGAACGCCTTGCGGCTGCGGCGGGTGAGGATGTAACGAGTCCTCGTTCACACTTCTCGCTTCTCACTTCTCGGTTCGTGTTCAATTTCACGGTTCGTTTCCAGGTTCTGGGTTCGGGTGCAGGGCGGTCGTGATCGCGCGCCAAAACCCTGGATGAGCGCGTACAATGCCCGGCGGACGAGCGTGCCACTTCAGGTCGGCCAGGAGCTGGGGTCCTACCAGGTCACGTCGCTGCTGGGCAAAGGCGGCATGGGTGAGGTCTACCGTGTGCGCGACGCGAAGCTCAAACGTGACGTGGCCATCAAGGTCCTGCCAGAGGCGTTCGCGCGGGATCCGGATCGAGTGAGCCGGTTTCAGCGCGAAGCCGAGGCGCTGGCCGCGCTCAACCATCAGAACATTGCCGCGATCTACGACCTGCAGCAAAGCGGCGAGACGCGCTTCCTCGTGCTCGAGTTCGTCGAAGGCGACACGCTCGCCGACGTGCTGAAGACGCGTGGCGCACTGCCTCTCGATGAAGCCTCGAACATCGCCAGGCAGATCTGTGAGGCGCTCGAGGCCGCGCACGAGAAGGGCATCGTGCACCGCGACTTGAAGCCCGCCAACGTGAAGGTCATGTCCGACGGCAAGGTCAAGGTGCTCGATTTCGGTCTGGCAAAGGCGCTCGACCTCTCTCCCGCCGCACGGGGGCAGGGTGAGACCTTCGCCAATTCCCCCACGCTCAGTCTCGGGAGCACGCACGCGGGCATCATTCTCGGCACGGCTGCGTACATGTCGCCGGAGCAAGCCAAGGGCCGGGACGTGGATCGCCGCGCGGACATCTTTGCGTTCGGGTGCGTGCTGTACGAGACGCTGACCGGCCGGCCGGCGTTCGACGGCGACGATGTGCCGGAAATTCTCGGCGAGGTGCTGAAGAGCGATCCCCATTTGGAGCCGGCTGCCTGCTGGGACGCCGCCAGCCGTCAGTCGGCTGCTTCGCCGCACGCTGAAGAAGGACCCGCGCCAACGCCTCGGCGACATCCGCGACGCGCGGATCGAGCTCGAGGAAACGCAGGCCGAGGCACCGGTCGCGTCGGCGCCCGATCGACGCAGGCGACTCGCGTGGATTGCATCGCTCGCGATCGCGGCGGCGGCCCTCGTGACGGTGCTGGCGGTTCCGGCAATCAGGCATCTGCGCGAAACGCGGCCGCGCGAGATGCGCGTCGAGATCAACACGCCCTCCACCCCCAATCCGCTGGAGTTCGCGCTGTCGCCCGACAGCCGGTACATCGTGTTCGTGGCGTCCGGCGACGGGCCGCAGCGGTTGTGGCTTCGCGCGCTGGACAGGACGGAGGCGCAGCCGATCGCCGGAACCGACAGCGCACGATTCCCGTTCTGGTCGGCCGACAGCCGCTCGATCGGGTTCTTTGCCTCGGCCCGGTTGTCCCGCGTCGACCTCAGCGGAGGGTCGCCCCAGGTACTGGCCAGTGCCGGCGCCCCTCGCGGCGGCGCCTGGAACGGGGACGGCGTGATTCTGTTCGTCCCGCCCACGGCGGGTCCGGTGCTGTCCGTCAAGGCCTCGAGCGGCGAGCCGTCGCCCGCCACGCGGCTGGCGCCGGGACAGACCGCCCATCGATTCCCACAGTTCCTGCCCGACGGCCGCCACTTTCTCTTCTATGCCGTGGGAACCGTAGAGGCAGCGGGAATCTATCTCGCATCGCTCGACGGGGGTGAGCCGAAGCGTCTGACCGCGGCCGACAGCGCCGGCTCCCCCTTGGGGGCGGACCGGATCGCCTTCGTACGCCAAGGAACATTGGTGACCCGAGATCGTCGTCCAGCAGTTTCCTGAAGCCCGCGGCGTCAAATTTCAGGTCTCGAGGGAAGGCGGGGTCGCGCCCCGGTGGCGGGCCGACGGCAGGGAGCTCTACTTCATCGCGCCAGACAGCGGCCTGATGGCTGTTCCGGTCATCAAAGCGGACGGCTCGACGTTCGAGGCGGGAACGCCCGCCGCGCTGTTTCCAACACGGATCATGGGCGGCGGCTCGATAAGCACAAACAGGCCCAATTACGACGTGTCGCGAGGCGGCCGGTTTCTGATCAACCAGCCGGTGGAAGAAACGTCCCTGACCCCGATCACCCTGATCCTCAATCTGAACCTCGAGGGGCGGAAGTAACTCGCAATCACACCACCAGCTCTGCGAGAAAGCGATCCGCGCTCACGACTCGGACGCCTTTCCGGGCGGCTCGGTCGATGCCACGCGTGACGACCGTCTGCACGGCCTCGACGGCCGGGAACTTCCGCCGCAGGTAGAGCAGCGCGGGGCTGACGACGGTCTCCGCCAGCTTGCACTCGACGAACCGCATCGGCGCGCCCGACTTCATAGGGAGAGCGGGGACCCGACCAGGCCCGGCAGCCGAGCCGACAGTTGTTCCAGCGCGCCCATCTCGTTGACGCGTTCGAGGCTGGCCACATCTTCCCGGACCACGAGCGATCGATACTGGCGCGACCACCGGCGAGCCCCCTTGGCGACGCCCCCGAGGAGCGGCTCCGGAAACGGGCCGAGCGTCATCAGATCCGCGACCGTGCAGCCCGCCTCCTTGAGCGACAGCGGATAGAGCCGGAGGTGATGGTAGCGTCCCTGGAGCGAGTCGCCGCCTCGCCGATAGAGATCGAGCCGCGCGCTCCCGGTGACGAGGACGTGGAGTGCCTTGCCGTGAGCGTCGTAAAGGCCCTTCAGGAAGTTTCGCCACCGGCTGTATTTGTGGAGCTCGTCGAAGACCACGAGGCCCTCGTGCGGAAACTCGCGCCTGAGCACACGGGTCCGAGCCTCATCGTCGTCCCAGTTCAGGTAGCGGGAGGCGTGGGCGCGGTGCTGCTGCCGCAGGATGGCGCGCGCCAGCGTGGTCTTCCCCGACTGCCGGGGACCGGACAGCAGGACCATCTTCTGTTCGAGGTCGGCGACGACCTGCGTGGTCAGGGCGCGCGGGCGCATACCGACAAAATATCCCTCATGTGAAAAATCTGGCAAGCAATTTCACATGAGGGCAAGAATGACGGCTGCTGGCCGCCCGATGCCTCTTCGATTACAGGACCGCGATCGCTTCGATCTCGATCATCCAGTCCGGGTGCGCCAGCGCCGAGATCTCCACGAGCGTCGACGCCGGCCCCTTCTTCCCGAGAAACTCCTCGCGCAGCGGGGCGAGGTCGGCGCGGTAGCGCATGTCGGTCACATACGTCGTGATCTTGACGATGTTCGCCATCGTCCCGCCTTGTGATTCGACCAGCGCCTTGATCGCTTCGAAGGCCCCGCGTGCCTGCCCCTTGAAGTCGCCGCGGCATGCGACGCCGCCGTCGGCGGTGTAGGCGACCTGCCCCGAGAGAAAGAGGATCGTCTGGGCGTGCGTGACCTTGATGCCCTGGCTGTAGGTGGCCGGGTCGAAGACGCCCGCCGCGCAGAACTTGTCGATGGTGGCCATATCGGTCGCTCCTGATCTGGGTGCGCAGCACCGGACTACGCAGTATCCATGTGGACCCGTTCAGTGAAACCCCCACGGTCACGGCAGGGTGCCGCAGAAGCAGCGAAGCCCGGCGGCCCGCTCCATCATGGCGGAGGCGAGGTAGGCGGTGCGCGAGATGCGCACGGGATGAACACCTGCATCGAGGAACGACTGCCTTGCCGCCGCATCCAGCCGGGGAATACCCCACGGCACGTAGTGAACCGCCGGACGGCCGCGGTTCAGTCCGGGCAGGACGTTACAGTAGACGAAATCCTGCCCCGGCAGCCCGCCCGGGCCCTCCTCGGTTCCGCGGGTCTGCAACTGGGGCACGCGAACCACGCGGTACCCTCGCGCGATCAGCACTCTGCCATAGGCGCGAAGCGCCGGATCGCGCTGGCGTGCCGTCAGCCGATACTCGCGAGCGATCAGCGCCTGTGCGCTCGGGGACGAAAGGTAGGGAGGACTGCCGGGCCAGCGCCGGTCGAGCACGGCCGGCAGCTGCGCCAGGCCGAGGTGCGGATCGGCCAGGAGCGCCGTTCGCCCGTGCCGGCGCGTGCGCCCGAGCAGTGCGACGTCGAGATCGATGTGATACGACGCTTGTCCCGATGCGACCACGCGGTTGCGGTCGGTGTCGAAGTGGCCGCGTGCGGGATTGCCGAGAACCGTGACCTGCTGTCCGAGCTCGGCGACGAAGATGTCCGACACCTCGCCGCGCGTCAGCCCCAGTCGCGTGGCGTTCTCCGCGATGGTGTCGGCCCCGATGGCCAGCGTCTCGCCGTCGAACAGGATGTTGCCGCCGTGCCAGTACAGGCGAGACCGCACCACGCGCACGCCGAGACGACGCTCGGTCGCGCGGACATCGAGCGGCTCGAGCCCGTCGTTGGTCAGGGTTCTGAACGCGCGGGGGATGAGCAGCACGCGATGTCCATCCCGGTCTGTGGCGGCCATCGCGTTGTCACGCGCGAAGATGGTCGCGAAATCCATGGTGAGGAACCGAACGCGCGATCCTCGCCCGATGATGACGCCCGCCAGTCGCCGAAGCTCGCGGGCATCTGTCTCGGGATCCACGATCGTCACGAGTCGGACGGAGCGATCCAGCGTGCGCCGGAGGTCGCGAAGCAGCGTGAGCACGATGGCGGTGCTGCCCGTGGAAGGCGAGACGTGCAGACGCAACGCCCTCATCGGTCGGGCCGCGTGTTCCGGCAGGAGCGTCAGACGGGCGGGCGGAACGTGAAACCCCTCGGTCGAACCCGAGTGCCAGCGTGGAAACAGCTGCAGCAGGTCGACAGGAAGCCGAAGGGCGCGAAGGTCGTCGGTTCCGAGATGAAGCTCGCGCGCGAGCGCGGCGGCGACCTGCACGAGGTGCGTGCGGCCGAGCCCTCGACGGACCAGCGACAGCAGCCCGGCCACCGTGCTGGCGTGACGCAGCGCGCGCGCGGGCGCGGCCGCGCCAAGCTCAGACTTCAGTGCCCGGATTGCCGCGATCAGCTCGCGAATGGTCGCGTCAGCCGCGGCGGGTCCTCTTGTATCGGGCGCCGGCCTTGACGCGACTGGCGCGGCTCTCCAGCGTGGTCAGATCGCGCAGGGGCTTCTTCGAGGCCTTGACCGCAGCCTTTTGGGTCGTCGTCTTCTTTTTCATCGATGCCTTCTCTCCAGCGTTAGGGCCGATTCCAGACCGGGTGTGATTATCGCGGCCAGTGTGACTCTGTTTCAAGCACAAAGACGCCTGAAGTCGCTCAGCGCGTGGGCACGAGGCGCTTCAATTCCTCGAGCCAGTGCTGGACGATGACGAGCTTCGGTTCGGGCGCCGGGTCGTTTCCCTGCCGCGGGGCATCCTTGATCATCAGGAACCGGCGGCCGTCGGGCGACACGTCGTAGGTGCGGGCCGCATTTGGCGCCAGATACGGGCCGTCGAAGACCATCTGTGGATTGCCGTACGTGAAGGTCGCGCCGGGCCGAATCGGCACCGTCATCACGCGACCAGGTTCGACCAGGTAGAACAGCTCCCGTCCGTTGCGCGCCCACACGGGTCGCGTGCCCCCGCCGCTCGACACGAGCCACCGCCCGTCGTCCACATTGGGGAACGGCCGGACGTACACTTCGTACTGGCCCGATTCGTCCGATTGATACGCCATCCATCTCCCGTCGGGTGACACCTCGGGGTTCAGCTCGTTGAAGGACGTTTTCACGAGTGCGGTCGCCTTGCGGTCGTCCTTCAGTCCAACCACGCCCATGTCCCATTGGGTCTCCGACCCGACTTCCCAGAACAGCAGCTTCGTGCCGTCGGGAGAGAACGAGGTGGGAAACCGCTGCGTTTGGCTGTCGCCCAATTTTTCGACGGGCCCTGTGCCGTCCGCAGCCTGCCAGGACAGGTTGCCAATGGCACCTTCGCGTTGGGACGAAAACACGATGCGGCGGCCGTCCGGCGACCAGACCGGGGCGCGATCGAGACCGGGGTCGAAGGTGAGCCGCGTCGGCGTTTCACGCGCGAAGTCCCAGGTCCAGATGTCGTTCTGTTCGTCGCGGACGTCGAGGGCCACCTTCGTGCCGTCCGGGGAGATCCGCATGTACGTGTAGGCGCGCAGCGGCGCCGCGATCCGTTGCTCCTGTCCTTTTCGGTCCACCCAGACCAGCACGCGCCGTTCGGTGACATCGGCGTCGGCCGCGACGTACACCAGCGTGCCGTCGCGCGCCAGACTGAAATCGGCGGCGCCACTTTGCTTGGTGAGCACCCCTTCAAGGACTGGCGCCGGATCGCCGGTGACCTCCAGGCGGTCGATGTCGAACGACACGGCGCGCAGCGTGCCGGCCACTCCGTACACGATGTGTCCGCTGGCATAGCGCGGATGGCTGCCGCCGCGCACGAGCGTTTTCTGGGCGCCGGTCGCCAGGTCGAGGACGGCAATCTCCATGTTCTCCGAGCCCAGGTTGCGGACGATGGTGAACAGCACGGCCCGGCCACCGGGGAGGACCTCGGGCCACCAGTGACCGGCCTCGCCCTTCTCGCCGCTCGTCTTCGTGAGCGGCTCGATGGTTCCTCCCGCCGCCGGACCTCGAAACAGGCCGTTGCTCCCTTGAGTCGCGAAGACGATCATGTCGTCGGGCCCCCAGCTTGCGCCCCTTGGTGCCCCCGCCAGATTCTTCCAGAGCGTCACTGGCGGTCCGCCGGTCACCGAGACTTTCTGCCAGGTCCCGGCGCCCACGTAACCAACCCATCCACCGTCCGGTGACATGACTGGATTGATCGCCGGTCTTGCCAGCAACGTGGTTTCCAATCGATCGACAGGCCGAACAAACAGATCTGTTCCACCGAGTCCGCCCGTGTACACTACTCGCGCCCCGTCGGGCGAGACGGCGATATCGCTCGCCGTTGCGGCGCCGAAGCCCAACGCCAATCCCTCGGGCGTGTCGAGGAGGAAGCGCGCGATTCGCGTCGCCGGTCGCGGCGTGAACGCCCACACCGCTGCGCCGACGGCCGCGCCTCCGACGATGCCGCTGACGGCGATCCACACCGCTGTTCGCCACCGGCTTGTACGCGGCCGCGCCGCGTTGCCAATGACGAGCGCTGGCGCGATCGATTCGAACGCGCCCGCCATCACGAGCTTCACGTCCCCGATGTCGCGCGCCCGCTGCTTCGGGTCCTTCTGGAGGCACGCCCGCAGCACCTGGCGGATCGACCCGGGGACGTCGTCAGGCAACAGAGCGAGATCGGGCTCACGCGCGAGCACGGACGCAAAGACGTCCGACATCTCCTCTCCGCCGAACGCGCGGCGCCCGGTGAGCATCTCGTAGAGCACGACGCCAAACGCCCAGATGTCGGCGCGCTTGTCCACGGGCTTGCCGCGCGCTTGCTCCGGGCTCATGTAGGCCGCCGTGCCGAGGATCACGCCCATGCCCGTCATCGCGGCCGGGGTCGTGATCGTGGGTGACATCGAGAGCGCCCCGCCGGACTTGCTCGCGTCCGCGCTCATCGCCCGCGCGAGACCGAAGTCGAGCACCTTCACCGTGCCGTCCGGCCGCAGCTTGATGTTCGACGGCTTCAGGTCGCGGTGGACGATGCCCTGCTCGTGCGCCGCATCGAGCGCGTCGGCGATCTGCCGGGCAATCTGCAGCGCCTCGGTTGGCGGAATCGGGCCATCGATGATGCGGTCGGCCAGGGTCGGGCCTTCGACCAGCTCCAGGACGAGGGCGTTGACGCCGGCCGCGGTCTCCATTCCGTAGATCGCGCCGACGTTCGGGTGATTGAGCGCCGCCAGAGCCTTGGCCTCGCGCTCGAAGCGCGCCACCCGCTCGGGATCGGCCGCGAAGGAGTCGGGCAGGATCTTGAGGGCCACGTCGCGATCGAGCTTGCTGTCGCGCGCTCGATAGACTTCGCCCATCCCCCCTGCGCCGAGGGGGGCGAGCACTTCGTAGGCGCCAACGCGACTTCCGATGGTCAACGACATGGGCCGGCCCTGACGTCGGCGCGATTATACGCGTCCGGGCTCCACCTCTCGTCCCCGGCTCCATCGGACGATGTGGGCCCGTACCGCGACATCGCGGGCAGCATCAGGGGCGTAGCGCGATGATACATATAGATGTATCAAGTGATACACTTACATGTATGAAGACGACCGTAGAGCTGCCAGACAGCCTCCTCCGTGAGGTCAAACGCATGGCGCTCCGCGAACGCACGACCGTTCGGGCGCTCGTCGAGCGCGGCCTGCGCACGGTCATGAGCGGTCGCCGGCCCGCTGGACGTTTCGTCCTCAGGAAGGCGAGCTTTCGCGGAGACGGCCTGGCGGCCGGTGCGTCGCTCCGCGACTGGGAGGGCATTCGCGATCTGACCTACTCGGAGCGCGGCGCGTGATTGCGGTGGACACCAACATCCTCGTGTACGCCCACCGGGAGGACTCGGAGTGGCACGAGCGCGCCGAACCCCTGATCCGGGAACTGGCCGAAGGCGTGGAGGCCTGGGCCATCCCGTGGCCCTGCGTACACGAGTTTCTCGCCATCACCACCCACCCGCGCATCTTCCGAACGCCCACGCCGCTGCTCGCCGCTCTGGACCAGGTCGACGCGTGGTTCCAGTCGCCCTCGCTCGTCAAGCTGGCTGAGGACGAGGACTACTGGGCCACGCTGCGGACGTTGATCGGCCAGGCTCGCATCTCCGGCCCCCGGGTGCACGATGCACGCGTGGCCGCGCTGTGCCTGGCTCATGCCGTGCGCGAGCTCTGGACCTCCGATCGCGACTTCTCGATGTTTCCGGCGCTCCGAGCGCGGAACCCTCTCGTCACCTGAGTACTTCACACTCCCGCCGGCGGCCAATTGGAGCGATAATGCGCCTGCCCGGGCGTGAATGCGGGCGACGGTGGGCCAGGAAGGAGCACACGTCATGAGCGTCCGATTCCCCGTGACATGCGGGTGTGTACTCGTCATCGCGCTGACCGCCGGTCCGCTCTCTGCACAGACACACGACGGCAACGCCGCCGCTCGTGCGTCCGCCGTGGGCGCGACCTGGACCCCCGACAAGACTCCCTGGGGCGACCCGGACCTGCAGGCAATCTGGTCCGGCGATTCGGCCTACGGCATCCCGATGCAGCGTTCAGTGGAGCTCGGGACCAAGGCCGAGTTGACCGACGAGGAGTTTGCCGCGAAGGTGAAGCAGGACGAGACGACTCGCCGGAGGGCGGTGAACGCAGTCGGCTCCTTCCGCAACGACAGCGCCTGGCTCACGCGCTCGTTCCGCCAGACCTCGCTCATCGTCGATCCGCCCAACGGCCGTGTGCCGTCGCTCGTGGCCGGCGCCGAGGCGCGCCGCACGCCACAAGGCACCTACGGCAACGGGCCGCTCAACGGACCCGAAGACTTCACGCTGTACGACCGCTGCCTGACCCTCGGCGTCGTCGGATCGATGACGCCGAAGATCTACGGCAACGGCTATCGCATCGTGCAGGCGCCGGGCTACGTCGTGATCATGTCCGAGATGATCCACGAAGCGCGCGTCGTCCCGATCGACGGCCGCCCGCACGTGGGGCAGGGCGTGCGCGCCTACCTCGGCGACTCGCGCGGCCACTGGGAAGGCAACACGCTCGTGATCGAGACGACGAACTTCAACGGCAAGGCGGGGGTTCCCGGCGGCAACGTCCTGGCCAGCACCGATCTGAAGATCGTGGAGCGCATCACGCGCGTCGAGCCGGACCTGCTGCGATACGAGGCGACGATCGACGATCCCGGGACGTTCGCGCGGCCGTACACGATCTCCATCCCGTACACCTCGCCCCAGGGCTACCGGGTGCTGCCGTACGACTGTCACGAAGGCAACCTCGCCGTGCTGCAGGGACTCGGCGGCGAGCGCGCCGAGGACAAGGCGCTCGAGGAGGATGCACGGCGCGGAATCATCCGTCCAAGAAGGCCGATTCAGGGCGAGCTGGGAGTTGGAGGACAGCCCGTTCGGTAGCTGACTGAAAACACGCGTCAACTCCCAACGACTGTCGCTCGCCCAACTCCCAAGGTGACGTTGGGAAACGATCGACTGTGACGGCCTTTCGCCTCGACGGCTACCTCGCGCGGATCGGCTGGAACGGTCCGCGCGAGCCGACGCATGCCACGCTCGCCGGTGTGCTGCGCGCACACATGACGGCCGTTCCCTTCGAGAATCTCGACGTCTTACTCGGTCGTGGTGTCCGCCTGGATCTCGACGGCGTCTATACGAAGCTGGTCGAGTGGCGCCGGGGCGGCTACTGTTTCGAGCACGGGACGTTGTTTCAAACTGCCCTGGAGCATCTGGGGTTCCGGCCCGTGGCGCACGCCGCGCGCGTCATCATGCAGAGGCCGCCCGAACAAGCGCCGCTCACGCACATGGTCCTCACGGTACAGGTCGGCGGAGATGCGTTCGTGCTCGATCCAGGCTTCGGTGGGCATGCGCCGCTCGTTCCTGTGCCGCTCGTCGCCGGCCGGGAGGCGCGCGACGGGGCCGACCTCCATCGTATGGTCCGGCAGGACAACGAATGGGCCCTCGAGGCGCGTATCGACGGGATGATGAAAGCCCTATGGTCTTCGTCGCTCGAGCCGGCGCAGCCGGTGGACTTCGTGATGGCCAATCACTTCGTCTCCACCTTTCCGGAGTCTCCCTTCGTCACGTCGCTGATGCTGCGGGCGTTCAGTCCGAGCGGACGTGTCTCGATGATGAACCGCGACCTGACGATCCGGCACGACGTCGCGGTCGAGAAGCGCATCATCGCCGACCGCAGGGCCCTTCGGGGCGTGCTTACCGAACACTTCGGGTTCGATCTGCCGGAAGTCGAGCGTCTGCGCGTGCCGTCCGTGCCCGAGTGGGATTGAAGGAACCAGCCAAGGGGCTCCGCCCCTTGATATCCCCGCGGAGCCCTCGGCTGGTTCCAGTTTCTCTTGGCGCGCTTTGCGCGCCTAGCCCGTTATGCGGTCGGGCCAACGAGTACAAAGTTCACGTTTGGGGCCGCATAAC
>Ga0209640_10000287_pt1 | contig 38427 bp, 36 predicted proteins | sample RifCSP10_1_FD_184018 | JGI IMG/M metagenome (GOLD analysis project Ga0209640, IMG submission 184018) | Soil microbial communities from Rifle, Colorado - Rifle CSP2_sed 10_1 (SPAdes) (version 2) | ecosystem: Environmental > Terrestrial > Deep subsurface > Rock core/Sediment | place: Rifle... | reverse complement strand
AAGATGTAAGGGCCGGTAAGCTTGTCGATGCTGCCGTATTGATGACCAAGAATCAGCCAGCCGTCTTCGTGCGAGGGGTACGGCGCGCCGGCCAAACGCTGCGGTTTTGCCCTGATGCGGCGCACGAGAGTTTTTACCGCGGCATTTTTCGGTTTGGGGAGTTTGACCTGGCTCAAGGGCTCCCAGGCAAAACGAGCTTCGGGAAGATGGCCGTTGGCGAGCTTGGCGCAGACGACGGACTCTTCGCCAAACTCGGCGCGCAGGCGGGCCAGCGCGCGATTGGCGGCATCGAGATCGCGCACCGGCTTCTCAGTAAATAAACGCAATTGCTCGCTCGTAGCGGCGCAGACGTCGGCGCGGAGCTCGATTTCAACAACCCCTCCGGCAAGCCGGAGCGACTCTAGGCGCAGGCGGACCAGATCCAATATTTGCGTTGAATCGAGGGTTGGCGCCGCCGGGCGCAGCGGCTCCTTGAGCCAGTTCCCGTGATCGATCAGCAAAGAGAGCCAGAGCGCCACCAGCGCCTGATGGCGCGCCGCCAGAATTGACAACAGCGGATGAAGCAATTGCTTGATAAGAAATAAGAGCCGGGTCGTGTCACTCTCGGCATCATCGAGAACACACTTTTGCCGCGCAGGCTCTTGCGGCGCCTGCGGTTCGAGCGGCGTCCAGAGATCGCCGGCCGCCATGCGATAGAGCCGGTGCGCCTCTTTGCCGAAGCGTTCGCGCAATCCGCCCGGCGGCAGGGTGAGCAAGTCGCCGACAGTTTTAATGCCGAGCTTGAAAAGCATATCGCGAAACTCGGGCTCGACGTTTAAACGGTTGAGGAGAACTTTCTCCGCCGCGCCGCGCTCCTCGGCGGGATCACGAAAAACCGTGATGCCTTCTTTCGCCCGCGCAACGGCGTAGCTGCCGAAGCGCGTGAAGCCGACCGCCAGGCTTACGGCAAATCCCTGGGCGCGCAGATCTTGGTGAATGGCATAGGCCCATTTTTGCGGCGAAGCGTAGAGGCGCTGCAGGCCGGCACCGTTGAGCCAGAAGATGCCGGGCTCCTCCGCCGAAGGCTCGACTTCTGGGGTAAAGCGCATGAGACGATGAGCCAACTCGCTCACGGCCTTTTTTGTTTCAGCCGGCGCGACTACGCCGGCGCGCAGCGCGGAAGCCAGAGAAAACGCGGCGGCGTAACGCAAGCCGGGAAGCATGCCCTGCCGGCGGGCTTTTTCGTTGACCCAGAGGATGAGCCCTTGCGGCTTGTCTTCGGCCACCACCGCCACCGGATAGGCGCTCCACTCCGGATGGCGCCGGAGCAAAAGCTGCAGTGGGAAAGCCGGCAGATCAACACAAGCCAGCCGGCCCGGTGTAAAGCTCTTCATAATTCCACGTGGGGCCGCGCCGTTTGTCTTTAAGGACGCGCAAAGCGCAAGCAAAGCGGTGGTTCTCGGCGCGCTTCTTTTCCGCGTGAGCGCGCAGTGAAACCAGCGAGCCTAAAGAAAATGCCGCGCTGCCTTTTTCGGTGAGGCATACCAGCGCCGTATGATGGCAGTAGGCCAGCCCGGTGAGGCGGGTTTGCAGCGGCATCGGAATATCGGTGGCGCCGAGATCGAGTACGACGATGCCAAAGCCACCGGAGCGTAAAAGTTTTTCGCCGGCCCGCGCAATACTTCCAATATGACTTAAACGCACCACGACTAATGCGCTTAAATCCAAGCCATTTTGAGCTACATCGGGTGGGTAGAAAAATTTCTCCGCCGAGGTCACCCATCCTACCGGCTCGCCGCGTTCCTGCGCCTCTCGAACCAAACCGAAAGTGATCGTCAGCGCCGCCGACGCCGTCGAGCTCGATATCTCCACCAACCGCCCGGCGACTTCGCTGAGCGACCACGGTGTCTGGGCGGAAACGAGACGAAGTTTTTGCGCGGGAGAAAAAGCCATAAATATTTTCGATGGGCTTCCGCCAGGATCGCATTGAGCGCTCGGTTCAAAAGTTCAAACGTTCAAGGTTCAAGGTCGGAAAGCCATTAGCTCTCTTCACGTTGAACTTTTGAACCTTGAACCTTTGAACACTAGGCCGTAGGCCGCTTAGAATTTCCGTAACAGCCCGACCACCCGCCCGGCGATGCGAAACTCCCCTTCCGAAACGGTGATTGGGGGGTATTTTTCATTTTCTGCTTTAAGAGTAATGACGCCGTCTTTTTTAAAGAATCGCTTTAATGTTGCCTCGCCCTCGATCAAAGCGCAGACGATCTCGCCGTTTTCCGCCGCTCCTTGCTGCTTCACGATCACCCGGTCGCCTTCCAGGATACCGGCGCCGATCATGCTGTCGCCTTTGACTTGCAGCGCGAACATTTTCCCGCTGCCCATATCGTCGGGAATGGTCACATGCCCCTCGATATTTTCTTCACTGTGAAACGGTTTACCGGCGGGTACTCGTCCGACAATCGGCACTTCACGGGTGGCGGTAAAAGCCGCTTTGCCGAAGACGTTGACGACCTCGATGGCGCGCTTGCCGACGCGACGGATGTAGCCCTTCTTCTCCAAAGCTTTCAGATGATCGGAGACGCCATTGGTCGAAGCGATCTTGAACTGCTTGCCGATCTCGGCAATCGAGGGCGCAAATCCCTTCTCGCGAATGCTCTTGAGCAGGAAATCGTAAATCGCTTTTTGCCGTGAAGTCAGTGGCGGAAGCATGGATAACACATATACTGAAAATATATTCAGTAGTCAACAGAGCGGTCGATAAGGCTCATCTGCTTCGTTGCGCTCGTCCGACTCGCTCCAACGTACTCCAAACGTACGCCTCCGCTCGTCGACCCATCGCGCACCTCGCAGCTGAAACCTTCTTGACCGCTCTGTAAAGCGCGCAGGTGCTGCGCGCTTGTTCAGGTTCAAACGTTCAACGACTGAGCCCGCACCTCCGCGGATTGAAACTTCCGCCTTGAACCTTGAACTTTTGAACTATTGAACCGTTGAACAGTAACGCGCTGGCGCGCGTTACACTTTTTTCCGTTGATGCGAAAGATAATCGACCAGGAGATATTCTCCGAGCCGATCGGGGCGGGTGTAAAAAGCGCGGCCTTTGTTGATACGGGTGAGGTCGTCGACGAAGCCGCGCAGCACCGGGCTGTCGTCGAGCATAAAGGTATTGATGGTGATGCCTTTGCGGGTGATGCGCTCGACTTCTTTCAAAGTCTCTTCGGCGGCGCGCTGGCTGATGCCGCCGAAGCTGAGCGGCCACTCACAGTAAAGCCTGCCCTGGCGGCAGTAAGCGGTCGGCTGGCCATCGGTAATGACAATCATCTGCTGGTTGGCGCTGGGCTTTTTGCCAAGCATTTCGGTTGCCAAATGCAAGCCATCCTGCAAGTTGGTGAACGGGTCTCCCATGTTCCAGGTCGCTTGCGGCAAATCCTTGGCTTTCAATTCCACGGCACGGGTGAAAAATCCGACGATGCCGAAGTAGTCGCGCGGGTGCAGCGAGCGCACCAAACTCTCCATGGCGAGCGCGACTTTTTTCGCCGCGGCAAAGCGCCCCTCCCAACTCATCGACCAGCTCATGTCCAAAAGCAGTACGGTCGCCGCGCGCGTGTTGTATTCCGACTCGTAAACGGCGAAATCTTTCGGCCCGATCCGCACCGGCACGCCGCCGGCGTGAAGCAGTGCGTTCTTGAGCGTCTGGATCATGTTGATATGGAGCGGTTCGCCTTGAACATAGGGCCGGCTGGTTTCGATCAGTAATTCCTGGCTGCCGCGATTGCGCGTCGTGTGGCGCCCCATGCCGTCGCGGCGCAGCTGCTGATAAATGTCGCGGAGTGCCAGCTGGCCGACCCGCCGCACGCCTTTGGGCGTCAGTTCAAAGCGCTCGCCTTGCTCGAGCACGTAGCCGCCCTCTTCGAGCAGCGATTGCATGCGCATGACGCCTTCGAAGTCCTGTTTCGGATCGCCGCCGAGAAGTTTTTCCAACAACTCCTGATCGACGTCCTTGAGCTGCATGCTGGAGAGCTGCGATTCGAGCTTGCGCAGATCTTCCATGCGCTCCATCAAGTCCTGGGACTGCTGGAACTGCATGGGCGTCTGGCCGCGGAAAAGACTGCCTTCCCGGCGCAGCCAGTTTTCCAATTTGCGGATCTGCTCGAGCTGCATGACCAGCTGTTGAAACTCTTTGGCCGCATCGGCGTTTTCGAAACGGTAGGAGGTCAGTTTCTCGATGGCCTCGCTGCTCTTGCCCGGCAGATCGTTCAGAAATTGCTTCTTGTCTTGGACGTCGCTGCCCTCTTGGTCCATCTGTTCGAGCGTCTCGCGCTCTTGATCGACGATCGAGTCGAGCTGGTCTTGAATTTCATCCATCGCCGATTGCAAGCGGTACTCGTCGTAGAGCTTGCGCATCTCTTTGGCGACTTGCGACAAGAGATCTTCGATGCCTTTGGTTTGTTTGTCGCCCTTGATGCCCTTTTGCATGAGCCGGCGCATCGCCTGCTGCAAATCGCCGGTCTCGTTCATGTAATCGTTCAGTTGATCGAACACGGAGTCCGAGTCGAGCGCATCGCGCGTGCTGCCATTCCAGCGGCTATAGCGGAAATGAACCATGGACAGTGCGGCTTTTGGCCGGTTTGGGACGAAGTAAATTCACTTGCCGTAGGTGACCCGGCCGCCTTCGATATCCTTGTTGAGCTTCTGGTGCAGATGGAGCCCTTCGAGGACGAACTCGGTTGCCGACGCCATTAAGGTCGGCGATTCTTGAATGCCGAGGGACTTGATCGCTTCTTTGAGGCCGGGAATTTCCTTGATGCCCTCCAGATAATCTTGCGCGGCCATTTGATCGGACACTTCGACGCCCCAGCCGGAGTTGAAATACTCGACGACTTTGGTGAGCGAATTGAGACTGAAATACTGATCGAAGACTTTGACGATGGAGCGGTTGACCAGCTTCTCGATCAGCTCGTCTTCTTTCTTGTCTTCGCCGACATATTCCATTTCGATCTTTCCCGCGGTCGACGCCGTCAGCGAGTGTAAATCGCTGATGCGCGGCACGATCTCATTCTCCTTGCAGCGCAGCGAGCGCTTCTCGGCATTGCTGATGATACTCTCATAATTGTTGATCGTGACGCGCACGCTTACGCCCGACGACTGATTGATTTCGTTCGACTTGCGCGCTTCGAAGGTCAAGTGGCCGAGGATCTCCTTCATGAAGCGCGGCACTTCGACCTTGCGGCTGCGTTGATCGGTCGGCGCCGCCTCCTGCTCCATGATATGAATTTCATCGTCGAGCTTTTTCGGATAGTGGGTGCGAATCTGCACGTCGAAGCGGTCTTTGAGCGGGGTGATGATGCGGCCGCGGCTGGTATAGTCTTCCGGATTCGCGCTCGCAACGATCACCACGTCGAGCGGCAAGCGGATCTTGTACCCCTTGATTTGGACATCCTTCTCTTCCATCAGGTTGAACAATCCGACCTGCACTTTCTCGGTCAAATCGGGCAACTCGTTGATCGCAAACACGCCGCGGTTCGTGCGCGGCACGAGCCCGTAGTGAATCGTTTCCTCGTCGGCCAGATAACGTCCTTCGGCCACCTTGATCGGATCGATTTCACCGACCAGATCGGCGATCGATACGTCGGGAGTTGCGAGCTTCTCGCCATACCGGCTATCGCGGTCGATCCACTCTAGCGGCAACGAATCGCCCAGCTCTGCCGCTTTCTTGCGGCACACTCGACAGATCGGGTGAAACGGGTTGTCGTTAATTTCACAGCCCTGGACGATAGGAATGCGCTCGTCGAGCAGGCTGGTCAGGCCGCGGATGATGCGCGACTTTCCCTGACCGCGCTCACCGAGGAACACCATGTGATGGCCGGACAGAATGGCGTTCTCGATTTCCGGGATCACCGTGTCGTCATAGCCGAGAATGCCGGGAAGAATACGTTCGCCTTTCTCCAGGTGACGAACCAGATTCTTGCGCATCTCATCACGCACCGACAAAACCGCAAAGCCGCTTTTTTTAAGTTCCGCTAATGTTTTTGCCTCGCTCACTGGCTGTGGCCTCCTCCGTGGAAAATTGCGACGTCAAATTCGGGATCTTTTGCGCCGGCCCGGCGCCTTGTCTTATCAAGATATCATTTTTTTTTGTGCAACGCATTAAGCGGAAAGATTTTGAAACCGGGGCTGCAAACGATCATAGCTGTCGAGGAGGTGCTGAGGCATGACCCGGGTCTCGGCGAGGACCGGCATAAAGTTGGTATCGCCCTCCCAGCGCGGCACGATATGCCAGTGGAGATGATCTTCGATCCCCGCGCCGGCGCATTTGCCGAGATTCATGCCGACGTTGACGCCGCTGGAATTGAAAACCTCGCGGACAATTTCGATGGAACGCCGCAAGGTTTCGTTAAGATCAACGAAGGCCTCGACCGGCAATTGCGCCAGACTGTTTTCATGACGCTTGGGGGCCAGCAACAGATGCCCGTTGTTGTACGGATACTTGTTCAGCATGACGACGGTATGGGCGGTGTGCGTCAGAACGAGGCCGGCTCTGAGATCGACGTTTTGAAACTTGGTACAAAAGATACAGCCGGTCTCCTTGGAGCCCTCCTCAATATAGGTGATGCGCCAAGGAGCCCAGAGCTGCTTCATTCATCGTCTCCGAGATCGGCCGGATCGAAAGGCTTGCCATCCACTCGCAGGCGTAATTCTTTGCCAACTTTAAAGAAAGGCACGCGCTTGGCCGCCACGGAGACCAGGGCGCCGCTCTTGGGATTGCGTCCTTGCCTGGCGCGGCGGTGTTTCACGACGAAACTACCGAAGCCGCGGATCTCGATCCGATCTCCCTGTGACAGCGCTTCCACCATGGAATCGAAAATAGCATTGATGATCACTTCCGAGTCCCGCCGTGAAAGATGAGGGAAGCGTTTGTTAACCTCATCGATCAAGTCCCTTTTTGTCATAGCATCACCCTCACAACATAAAAGATATTTTACTTCGACAGAATAATGCTTGCGGCGCCGTCGATTATTGGAGCAGCGACGGCGACCATTCGTAGCGCAGCCAGCCGCGGTCGCGTCCGGGCAGCCGGTACCCGAAGACGCCCATGAACATTCGCTCCCACCAGCGCTCTTGTTCAGGACGGGAGTAGTAGATCGCCGGTTCACCGTCGATGCCGGCGCGCTTGGCGGCGAGATCGATGGCATCCCGGAGCGTGCCGAATTGATCGATTAATCCGAGCTCTTGGGCCTGCGCTCCGGAATAAATCCGCCCGTCGGCAAGTTTTCGAACCTGATCTTCATCCATGCTCCGGCCCTTGGCCACCGCGGCGACGAATTGGCTGTGCACATTGTCGACCAGTGACTGGAGAATTTTCTGACCTTCCGGAGATAGCGGTTGAAGCGGGGAGCCGATATCCTTGTTGGGCCCGCTCTTGACGTTGATGCCTCGGATGCCGATTTTTTTCATCAGTTCCTCGATGTTGCTGAGCTGCATGATCACGCCGATGGAGCCGGTCAGCGAGCCTGGATTGGCGAGGATCTGGTCGCACGCGGCGGCGATATAGTAGCCGCCCGAGGTGGCCATGCTGCCCATCGAAGCGATGAAGGGCTTTTCTTTTTTGGCGCGCAGAATTTCTTGGAAAATTTCCTGAGTGGGAGCGACGGCCCCTCCGGGAGAATCAATCCGGACCACGATCGCCTTGACCCACGGCATCTCTTTAAAGCGCTTGAGCTCGGCAAGCACGGTCTCGGAGTCGTCGATGGCGCCTTCGATTTCCAGAACGGCAACCCCGTCGCCGGAGAACATCGATAATGCCTTGGAGTCGCCGCCGGTGATGTAGGCGTAAAAAAACACCCCAGTGAATACGACTAAGATAAACACCAACAGCACACCGAGGCCGCGCAATATAGAGTATCGTCTAAACATGTTTAACCAGGCGGAGTTTGCGGCTAGAGTTAGCCGCGTCCTTTGCGCCCGCTCTCGTTGTCTTCATCTCTGTCCAGTCGGAGCTCATCGCCGAGAAGCGATTCGAAGGAAAATCGCCCGCCTTCTTTTTCCCTTTTCAAGTAGCTTTCCATCTCCTGGCGCTCTTCCGTGCGCCGCAAGGCGCGGATACTGAGACCGATCTTGCGCTCGGCGGGTTCGATGCTGACGACTTCGGCTTCGACTTCATCGCCGATTTTGAACAGGCTTGAGGGTTTATCGACCCGTTCGGTGCTGAGCTGGGAGACGTGGATCAACCCTTCCACGCCTTCGTCGATACGCACGAAAACGCCGAAGTCCGGCACGCTGGTGACCTGGCCCTTGATCTTCGAGCCCACCGGGTGGCGGTCCGCGACGACTTTCCACGGATCCGGCGCGAGTTGCTTGATGCCCAGAGAAAAACGCTCGGTCTCGACGTTGACACCCAGTACTTTCGCCTCGACGACATCACCCTTCTTATACAATTCCGACGGGTGTTTGACTTTTTTGCTCCAGTGCAGATCGGAAATATGGACAAGGCCGTCGATGCCTTCCTCGATGCCGACGAAAATGCCGAAATCGGTAATATTCCGCACCGGGCCCTTGACGACGGTGCCAACCGGATATTTGTCCTTCGCCGCTTCCCATGGATTGGCCATGACCTGTTTTAACCCCAGGGAAATGCGGCGGTGGCCGGAGTCGACGTTCAGCACCACGACTTCGACCTGCTGGCCGACCTGAAGGATTTTCGACGGATGAGTGACCTTGCGCGTCCAAGACATCTCGGAGATATGCACCAACCCTTCGATGCCGCTTTCAAGTTCGACGAACGCACCATAGTCCATCAAGCTGATCACCTTGCCCTGAACTCTTGTACCGACCGGAAATTTCTCTGCAACGGTATGCCAAGGATCCGGCGTTAGCTGTTTCATTCCTAGAGAAATACGTTCCTTCTCGGCGTCGAACTTGAGCACGACGACTTTGATTTTTTCGCCGACCTGAACGATTTCCGAGGGATGATTGATTCGACCCCAGGACATGTCGCTGATATGCAGAATGCCGTCGATGCCGCCAAGATCGACAAAGGCGCCGTAGCCCGTGATGTTTTTCACCGTGCCTTCGAGGATCACGCCTTCTTCCAAGACCTTCAAGATTTCCTGTTTGAGCGAATCGCGTTCCTTTTCCAACAGCGCCCGGCGCGACACTACGACGTTGCCGCGCGCCCGATTGAACTTTAGCAATGCGAACCGGTCGGTGGTGCCGATGAAGCGGTCCAGGTTACGGCTCGGACGAATATCCACGTGAGAGCCGGGAAGAAAAGCCGGCACGCCGACATCGACTTTGAAACCGCCTTTCACTTTGCCGACGATATGCCCCTGGACGCCCTGCCCTTCGTTGAACGCCCTTTCGAGATCTTCCCAGACTTTCAAATTCTCCGCCCGTTGGCGCGACAGCACGATGCCGCCGCCTTCGCCTTCGGAAGAGTCGAAAAACACGTCGACATCGTCGCCGACCTTGACCTGCACGTTGCCCTGGCGATCGGTGAATTCTTGGATGGGAATCTGTCCTTCGGATTTATAGCCGACGTCGATCAGAACATGCGTCGCGGTGATGCCGACGACTCTGCCTTTGACGACTCCCCCGGGCTTGACCGTGCGCAGGCTCTCCTCGAACATCGCTTCAAACTCGCTAGCGCCGCCTGCATTCGCGCCTTGCTTCTGTTCATCCTGTTCTGCCATGCAAACCAACTCCGATCTGTTTAATTTTCTTTAATCTTCTTTTGAATTTCCGCTAAAACCATGGCCGCAACTTCATCGGCGTTGACGCTCGACGAGTCGATCAGCAAGGCGTCCTCGGCCTTGCAAAGCGGCGCCAGGTCCCGTTCGCTATCCCTTTTATCGCGTTCTTCGATCTCACGCAGAGTTTCAGCGAACTCCACCGCCCGGCCGGCGGTTTTGAGCTCGTCGTAGCGGCGCCGGGCTCGCTCTCGAATCGAGGCATCGAGAAAAATTTTGACCTCGGCCGCGGGAAATATCACCGTGCCAATATCGCGGCCTTCGGCGACGACGCTGCCGCACCGTCCCATGGCACGCTGCAGCTCGAGCATGCGCTCCCTGACAACGCGCAGGGCCGAGACCTTGGACGCCATCTGGCTCACTTCCGGCGTGCGGATTTCGCTGGTTACGTCGCGGCCGTCGAGCCATACTTCGAGCCTGCCGCACTGTTCTTGCAAAGCGATTTCAGTCACTCCTACCAACTCTGCCAGACGGGCATCATCCGCCAAATCGATACCTTCACGCAAGACCTTCAAAGCCAGGGCGCGGTACATGGCGCCGGTGTCCAGGTAGGTAAAATCAAGCTCTCTGGCCAAGCGCTTGGCCAGAGTACTCTTGCCTGCTCCGGACGGCCCGTCGATAGCAATAATCAATCCATGCTCCTGGTCGCGCGACTATCCTCTGTCTCAGATCCTAATGCAAACAAATTTGCCCCAGCAAATCAAAGAACGTCGGAAACGAAATATCGACGCACGCAGCATCGTCGATTTCGATGCCTTTCTCGCTCACCAATCCGGCGACGGCAAACGCCATGGCGATGCGATGATCCGCGTAACTCTTGACCCGTCCGCCGCGTAGGCGCTCGCCCCCCTCGATGGTCATGCCGTCGGCGCGCTCCTCGACCGCGAGGCCGAGCGCGCGCAACCCCTCGGTCATCGCCATGATGCGATCCGATTCTTTGTAGCGCAGCTCGTGGACGTTGGAGAACGTAGTCACCCCTTGGGCGACGGCCGCGGCAATCGCCAGGATCGGATACTCGTCGATAGTGCGCGCGACCAGCTCAGCGCCCACGTCAACCCCTTTCAACGGCCCGCCGATGACATGAATATCGCCGACTCGCTCGCCCGCCTCGAAACGTTCACCGAGCAATTCAATCGAGGCTCCCATGCGCCGCAGAACTTCGATCACGCCGTCACGCGTCGGGTTACAACCGACGTCGTGCACAACCAAATCCGATCCGGGAATCATCGCCGCCGCAACTAAAAAAAATGCCGCCGAGGAAATATCCCCGGGGATGCGCACATTCTGCCCGGTCAGATGGCCTCCGCCCTGCACGATGATCGTCGAACCCTTCACCGAAATTCCGCCGCCGAAGCCGGCGAGCATCACTTCGGTGTGATCGCGCGATCTCTGCGGCTCCTCGATAACCGTCTCTCCCTGGGCTTGCAGCGCCGCCAGCACGATGGCCGACTTCACTTGCGCGCTCGCAATCGGCATGCGGTATTTAATCCCGCGCAGCCCGCCGCCGTCGATTTCCAACGGCGCCAAGCCGTTGCCGCCGCGGCTTTTGATGCGCGCGCCCATTTCGTTCAATGGATCGATCACCCGCTGCATCGGCCGCTGGCGGAGCGAGGCGTCGCCGTCCAACTCGCTTCGAAAAGGGCGGCCGGCCAGGAGCCCGGACAAAAGCCGCAGGGTCGTGCCGGAATTACCGCAATCGATCGGCGCCGCCGGTGCCTGCAGCCCCTCCCATCCCTTGCCTTCCACGCAAACTGTGCCGCCGTCGCGATAGATTTCGGCACCCATTTGTCGAAACGCGCGCACCGTGCGCGAGTTGTCGTCGCCGCCGGAGAGATTGACGATGCGGCTGCGGCCGTGCGCGATAGCGGACAAAATCACCGCGCGGTGCGCGATCGATTTATCGCCTGGCACTGCGATCGTGCCGCGCAAAGGTTTGTTGATCGGGTCGATCCGCTTCATCGGGCCAATCTCATGGAATCTGCGCGCGGATGTCATAAGCGCGCGCGAATTCCTTTTCCAGGGCAGCGCCTTTGCCGTCGCGAATCCACCCTTCGAGCTGCTGCAAGTATTTAATATAACCACCCAGCGAGCGCCCCAGAGCGTCGCGATTCATCAAACAAATATCGCGCCAGAGCTCGGGCCGACTCGAAGCGATACGAGTAAAGTCCTTGAAACCGCCGGCGCAGTATTTTTTTAAATCAACGCCGTTTAGCGCCTGGCGCTCCAAGGCATTGACCAGCGCATAAACCAAAACATGCGGCAGATGGCTGATCACACCGAGCACCTGGTCGTGCACATCCGGCGCCATGGTTTCGACTTCGGCGCCGACTCTGCGCCAGAGCGCCGCAGTCCTGCCGAGCGCCCGGCGATCGGTTCTTCGGGTCGGCGTCAGAATACAGCGATGGCGCACGAATAACCCGGGACGCGCCGCCTGCGCTCCCCACTGTTCGCCGCCGGCGATCGGATGGCCGGCAACGAAGGAAATATTTTTCGGTAACAGCCGCTCCATGGCGCGAACAATCTCGCCTTTGACGCTGCCGACGTCGCTGATAATGCAGCCCGGTTGAAGCCGCGGCAAAAATGCCTCGGTCAGCGGCGCGATCGCTTCCACGGGGGTGCCCATCATCAGCAAATCCACGCCCGCGGGAAACTCTTGCGGCGTGAGAAAATAACCATCGACGATACCCTTGCGTTTGGCCAGGCGCAGATTCGCCTCGCCGCGGCCGTAGCCGACGATTTCCTTGGCCAACTTTAACCGGCGCATGTCCAAAGCCAGCGAGCCGCAGATCAGCCCAACACCGGCCATGACAACCTTCTTGAACATCACTGCCACGGGTCAGTTCCTGAACATGGCCATTAAACCGACCGGATCACATTCTCCAGCGCGGCGATAAACTTGCGGTTCTCGTTCATCGTACCCACCGTCACTCGTACGTGCTCGGGAAAGCGGTAGCCGGCCATCGGCCGAACGATGACCCCCTGCTTGAGGAGTTTCTGAAAAACTTCTTGTCCATTGCCGACGCGCACCAGGACAAAATTGGCGTGACTCGGCACGAACTCCAGGCCGAGCCTGCGAAACTCGCCCTGCAGATACACCAGGCCCTGGCGATTCACCTCCAGGCTTCGCTGCACGTGCTCGAGGTCACCCAACGCGGCCAAGGCGCCCCACTGCGCCGGCGCATTGACGTTGAACGGTTGACGCACTCGTTGCATGAGGCGGATCAGCTCCGCCGGACCGATTCCGTAACCGATGCGCAGACCCGCGAGGCCGTAGAGCTTGGAAAAGGTCCGCAGCGTAATCATCGCGCGGTCATCGCGGTGATAGCGCAGCGAGTCCGGATACTCTGTGTCTCGAACGTACTCGAAGTAAGCCTCATCGACGATCAAAAGCACGTCGCGCGACACTTGGGCGAGGAAGCGTTCCCATTCCTCGCGGCGGAAAATTGTCCCGGTCGGATTGTTCGGATTGGCCAAAAAGACCATGCGCGTGCGCGGCGACACCGCTTCCGCCAGCGCGCGCAGATCGTGCGTGAAGGTTTTCAGCGGAACGGCTCGGCTGTGGCCGCCGACGGCCTGAACGATCAACTGATAGACCACGAACGCTTGCTCCGCCATCACCGCTTCATCGCCTGGGCGCATGAAAGTTCGGGCGGCAAGCTCGATGATCTCATTCGATCCATTGCCGAAAATCAGCATATCGGGAGCCACGTCGAGCTTGCGCGACAAACCTTGCTTCAAATAGAAACAGTCGCCGTCGGGATAAAGATTCAGCTGATCCATTTTCTCGCGGATCGCGGCCAACGCTTTCGGCGACGGTCCCAGCGGATTTTCGTTGGAAGCGAGCTTGACCGAATTCGCGATGCCGTGCTCGCGCTCGACCTCCTCGATCGGTTTCCCTGGCTCGTACGGAATCAACGAACGGATATATTCCGAAACTTGCTCGACTGTTTTCATCTGCCGCTCGGATAGGAACCCATAATTTTCAAAAACGAACAGTTTTTCTCCAGCCCGGCGATCGCCCTCTTGACTGCCTTCTGCTCGCGATGGCCGCGCAGGTCGAGAAAAAACAAATACTCCCAAGGCTTGTTCTTGATCGGCCGCGACTCGATCTTGCTGAGATTGATCCGGCTCCGGGCAAACGGTTGCAGCATGCGATGCAACACGCCGGGCTTGTCCTGGACGGAAAACACCAGCGATGTTTTATCGTCGCCGGTCGGCGGCGCGCTGATTTTGCCGATGACCAGAAATCGTGTGATGTTGGTGCTCTGATCCTCGATATTCGCCGCCACAGTTTGAAGATTGTAAACTTCCTTCGCCATGGCGCTGGAAATCGCGGCCAACGATCCATCCGCCGCCGCTCGGATCGCCGCATGCGCCGTGCTCGCCACTTCTTCCACCGGCACCGATGGAAAATGGCGCGCCAGCCAGTCGCGGCATTGGGCCAACGCCTGCGGATGCGAAATGACCCGCTGAACGTCCTCGGCCTTGCCGGAGAGGGATAAAAGATTATGATGAATGTCCTGAAAAATCTCCGCGATGATTTGCAGATCGGACTCGACCAGTTGGTCCAGCGTGTGCGCAACCACCCCTTCGGTCGAGTTCTCGATCGGCACCACGCCGAAGGCAACGCGCCCTCGAGCGACTTCCTGGAATACCTCAGGGATGCTGGCCGTCGCCAGCAAATTCGCGGTGGCGCCGAATTTTTCCCGCGCCGCCAGATGCGTATAGGTCGCCTCGGCGCCGAAGAACGCCACATTAAGCGGCCCTTCGAGTGAGCGGCAGCCGGAAATGATTTCTCGGAAAACGGCGCGAACGGCTTGTTCGGGCAGCGGACCGCGACTTAACTCAGTGACGCGATCGAGTACTTCTTTCTCGCGATGCGGAGCGTAGACCTCTTGATGGTTTCGGCTTTTAAAATGGCCAATCTTTTGCGCCAGGGAAGCCCGATCATTTAGAAGGTTAACGACTTTGACATCAATTTGATCGATTTTTTTTCTTAGAACATCGACCGGCTCATTACGGCTCAATGACAACCTCGCCGGCGCATCGATCAAGGCTAAACGCCTTGGCGCCATCGACGTAACCTATCTTAATCCTTGAAGTATTGCAAATATTGGCGCGATACGCGCTTGACTCGACCGGGAGGGTATCGCTATCACACTGATAAATGCGCGAAATCGTCGTCCCGACAAACGAAACAGCCAAAAAACTCGGGAACTTTCTTAAAAGGGAGTTCCCGATCGGTTATGTCAGAAAAGCCTTTCGCAAGAACAGCGTGCGCATCAATGGCCGGCGCGCGAAAGCGGAGGATCTGGTCAAGTCCGGCGATCGCGTGCAACTTTATCTCCCCTTTGAAGCAAAAAAGAATTTAGCCACTGTGGTGCCCAAGGCAACGACTCTTGAAGTTGTTTTCGAAGACGAAGCGCTGCTGGTTATCAACAAACCTGCCGGGCTAGCAGTTCACGAAGGAAAAACCGTCAGCAAAAGAGAGTCGCTGTTGGGTATTCTCGAACGGCGTTATCGCGAGTCGGCTGTCCAACCGCGGCTGGTTCACCGCCTCGATAAGGATACGACGGGTCTATTGATCGTTGCCAAGAACCCGCAGATCGCCGAGGATTTGACGAACACGTTCGAGTCCGGCGACGTCGGCAAAGAATACCTGTGCATGATTGTCGGCCGACTCCCTTGGAATGAAGGCAAGATCGACTTTCCCCTACCGGGTCGGGAAGGCAATCCGGTTCGCGCTCTCACGCAGTACCGGGTGATAAGGCGTTTCTCAGAAACCACCCTCGTTCGCGTGACAATCGGAACCGGACGGCTGCATCAAATCCGTCTCCATTTTGCCCAGCTCGGCTACCCTGTCGTCATGGATGATCAGCACGGCGACTTCGGATTCAATAAACGGTTCCGGAAAGAATATGGTCTTAAGCGCCAGTTTCTCCACGCGGCGAGTTTGAAGTTGAAATATGCCGGTAAGCTGCGCGAGTGGTCGGCGCCGGTGCCGAAAGACCTGCAACAGAGCTTGGCGAAGTTACAGAGTTCGCAGCCCGGAAACGACTAAAGCTTGCGTACCAGCATAATGCCGTCGCGAACTGGCAGAAGAACATTCTCGACGCGCGGGTCGTTGCGGATGCGCTGATTGAGGGCATCGACGGCGCGCGTCGACGCGTCCGTCGGATCGAGGACGCGCCCACCGCGCAACATATTGTCCAAAATGATCAAGCCACGCGGGCGAACCAGTTCCATGCAGCGGTCATAGTAGGCGCCGTAGTTTTCTTTATCGGCGTCGATGAAACAGAGATCGAAGAGCCCGTACAGCAGTTTGAGCGATTCGAGCGCGGGACCCAACTTGATTTCGATTTTGCCGCCGTGCGGGCTCTCGGCGAAATAGCGCTTGGCGATCTCCGTCGTCTTCGGATTGATTTCACAGGTCACCACCCGGCCGTCTTTCGGCAGCGCTTCCGCCCAGGCCAGCGTGCTGTAGCCGGTGAACATGCCGATCTCAAGGATGCGACGGGCGCCGGTCATCATCGCCAGCATTTTCAGGAATTGTGCCTCGACCGGCCCGACCATCATGCCGGGACTATGGGTCTTGGCATAGGTCTCTACCCAAAGCTTGTCATGCAAAGCGGATAACGGCGTGCTGCAGCGTTCCGCATAGTCCTCGATCCCGATTGGCCGTACGTCGAGCATCTCTCCATCCTTACTACGAGTTCAATTATTGGGTTCTGAAACCTGCCAACTGATGGCCGCCGCTTTTTACGGTCCGGTGAGCCGCATGCCGCCGTCTACCGGCAAAATAGCTGCAGTCACCATCGAGGCCTCATCCGACGCCAGATAAAGCGCCGCGTAAGCGACGTCGTCCGGCTCGCCGATGCGCCCGATCGGCACTCGGGTCGTGTAACGGGCAAGCTTCTCCGGTGTCGAGGTATCGACCATCGGCGTGCGCGTCGGGCCGGGGCAAATGCAGTTGACGCGAATTTTGTCCGGCGCGTGATCCATCGCCATCGCCTCGGTCAGGCGCACCAGGCCGCCCTTGGACGCGCAGTAAGCCGCGCGACCCGATTGACCGAGCATGCCCGAGCGGGCGGCGATATGAAGAATAACGCCGCCGCCACGCTTGATCATGTGCGGAATTGCCAGGCGCGACACGATAAACGCGCCTTTGAGATTTACATCGAGCGTGCGGTCCCAGTCGTCTTCGGTGATGTCGGTGATGCTGCCGTTGGTGCGCACGCCGCCGCTGTTGACAACGATATCGATGCCGCCCAAATGGCGCGCCGTCTCGTCGATCAAAGTCTTCATTTGCGAGGAATTGGCAGCATCGCCGGGCCAATAGAACGCTTTACCGCCAAGCTTTTCCACTCTCGCAATGGTTTCCTGACCCTTGGATTCAGTCGGAGAAGTTCCCGCGACCGCGGCGCCTTCCCGTGCGAACATGACGGCGATCGCCTGCCCAAGGCCTGAGCCGAAGCCCGTGATAAAAGCCACTTTCCCTTTCAACTTCATCGCTACGCGCCCTCCTCGACAACGAAACGGTCGGAAACCATCAAAGTTGACTCGTATCCGGCTCGTTGTTACTTTAGAAAACAATCACGAAAGGATTTCAAGTGCATGGCGGAAAACCATGATGATCGAGTACCCGTCACCGTTCTCACCGGATTTTTGGGCGCCGGAAAAACAACTTTACTCAATCGAATCTTGACCGCAAACCACGGCCGCCGCGTCGCCGTCATCGTCAATGAGTTCGGCGAAGTCGGCATCGACCATCATTTGCTGATCTCGTCGGATCAGGAGGTCGTCGAAATGAGCAACGGCTGCATTTGCTGCACCGTGCGCGGCGACTTGTTGCGCAGCTTGTTCCAACTTCTCGAGCACCGCGACAAATTTGACACCTTAATGATCGAAACCACCGGCCTTGCCGATCCCGCCCCGGTTGTGCAGACCTTTTGGGTCGACGATCACATCAAAAGCAATTTCCAGCTGAACGGCGTCGTCACTGTCGTCGACGCCAAGCATATTTTTCAGCAACTCGGTGTCTCCCCCGAATCCAAGGAGCAGATTGCCTTTGCCGACATGGTGCTGCTCAACAAGATCGATCTGATCAATCCGGAAGACCTTCCCGAACTCGAATACAAGATTCGCAACCTGAACGGCGCCGCACGCATCTGCCAGACGCGCAATTCCGACGTCGATATCGACACGGTGTTGGACCTGCGCAGCCTCGACATCGACGTGAAAGCCGCAAAACACGACGATCACCACAGCCACACCGACGATATCGAAACGGTGGCGATCACGATGGCGGGAGACCTGGACGGGCTCAAGGTCAGCCAATGGTTTCGCGAGCTGCTCGCCGCTTTCGGCGAGCGAATCATGCGCATGAAGGGGATTTTAAACCTGCGCAGAGATCCCGACCAGTTCGTCTTTCAGGGCGTGCACCTTTTATTCGAAGGAAGACCCGGTCGGGCCTGGGCGGAAGAAGAAGAGCGGCTCAACCGTTTGGTCTTCATCGGCCGGAACTTGGATAAAGAGAAGATCACCCAAGGATTCATGAACTGCATCACGACCGAGAACGGCGCATCATCAGCTGAGGAAATCGACCCCTTCGGCCGCAAGCAGGACGTCTCGAAGTTTACTCTCGATCAGATCCGATACTGGGTTCAAACGATTTTAACTTTCCCGCCCGACGCGCCGATTGTCGTCAAAGAAGTCCCTTGCGTAAAAGCCGGCTGTCCGCCGGTGGAAACCGCGATTATGGTGTTTCTCAAAAACGAACCGCCGCGGACGTTCAAGATTCTCGCGCGCATCAACGAAGTGACTTTCGATCATGTGTACAATCTCATCGAAAATCCGCTGCCGTGCTGTTGAGGCCCGCTATGCCCTGTGTTGTCCGGCGCATAGGGACGGGGTTCAAACCGGCCCTACGGAAAACACGCCCAAGACGCCGTCCAGATTATTCCGTAGCTAGTTGGCTGACAATTTCATACATCGCGCGGATGTCGGACTTTAGACTCTCAACTGAAACTCGTTCATTGATGCCGTGGACCATACCTGTTTCGCTAGGGCGGCTGCGCCTGGGGAGGAACCCTAAACAGGGGATACCTTTGGTGCGAAAAAAGTGGCAGTCGGTGAAGCCGTTTCCCATCGGAAACAATATCGGCGTTCCGGGATCGTTGGCTTGAGCATATTGCTCGATCACCTTCAGCGCATCCGAACTCGCCGGCGAAACCGCGGCGGCGCGAGAGAGTAAAATTTCAATCTTGATCGAATCGTCAGCGACCGTGTGGCGCATTTCATTGATAAAAGCCTGTGGCTCTTCGCCGGGCAGCAACCGCACGTCGATTTCGGCCGAAGCTTCAGCGGGAATCACGTTGATCTTATCGGAGCCTTTTATGCCCGTGATGGAAATCGTATTGCGCACGCGGGCGTTGTTGCTGCGGTCTCTGAGAAACTCGGCGGCGAACCCGGGATCCTGCAACGCTTTACGCAGATCCAGGTACTGCGCGCGTCGAGCTGGCGGCGCGGACGCCGCGCTGTCGGCATAAAACTTCTGCACCTCCGGGACAACTCTAATCGGGCTCTGATAGCCTGCGATCCGGCTAAGGGCGGCAATTAGCTTCAGCACCGCTTGATCGCCTCCCGGCGAAGCGGCGTGACCCGGCGTGCCGGGCGCCGTTAGCTTCAACCAGAGCGGAACTTTTTCCGCCACGCCGACGCTGTACAGGCGTGCGCGGCCATCTTCGGCGAGGCGAATGCCGCCGCCTTCGTTCAACACTACACCGACATCTTTGAAAAGGTTTGGATGCTTTTCGAGACAGTAACCGGCCCCGAACACGCCACCAGCCTCCTCGTCGGCGGTGCCGAGAAAAATCACATCGCCTTTGAGCTGGGCGTTTTGGCGCTTGAGCGCGAGCAGCGTCGTGAGAGCCATGACGCCGCCGCCCTTGTTGTCGATCGCGCCTCGCCCCCAGATCACCCCGTCTTTGATCACGCCGCCGAACGGCGGCTCCTGCCACAGTTTTGCGTCGGCAGGGACAACGTCCATGTGGTTGAGCAGCAGCACGCCTTTCTTCGAGCCGTCGCCGCGCAGTCTCGCATAGATGTTGCCTCTGCCCGGCGCCGATTCGATGATCCTAGCTTCGATGCCTTCGCGATCGAAAATTTCTTTGAAAAATTGCGCTGCCTTGATTTCGTTACCTGGCGGATTGGTCGTATCGATTTGGAGGTAGCGGCTCAGCAGCGAAACCGCTTCATCCTCCAGCACTTTCCAGTTGAAAGCCGAATCCGCGCCGTGACTGCCGCTCGGCAGGACGAAAAAAAACCCCAGCGCAGCGACGAATCGACGGAACCAAAATAACCGGTTACTCATGTTCACTCCTGATTCCTTCGGGCAAAGGATTGCCCGACGCAACGCGCTAATGTAAAAACTCGGCGGCCGCCTGGAAAATGTCTTGCTTTCCTGTCTGCGGATGATACCAGCGAATTTCGCGGTCCTGGCGAAACCAAGTGAGCTGTCGCTTGGCGAGACGGCGGGTTTCCTGTTTGATTTCCTCCGCGGCGCCGGTCAAATCCATCTGGCCGCGAATCACCGCGCCCATCTGGCGGTAGCCAACGCTGCGCAGCGGCTTTAGATCCAATCCGAATCCCCGTGTCACCAGGGCGCGCACCTCTTCGAGCAAACCTTCTTGAATCATCTGTTCAGTGCGCCGGTTGATCCGGTCATACAGCTCGGCGCGTTCCCGCATCAAACCGACCTTAACGACGTCGAACGGTTCTTCCTGAAACGAATGCTCTTTCTGCCAGACGCTGAGCGGCCGGCCGGTGAGTTCGTATACTTCCAGGGCGCGGATGATGCGTTGGCGATCGTTGGGGTGGATCGAGGAAATAACCTTCGGGTCGATGTCGATCAGCCGTTGATAGAGAGTTGTAAGGCCGCTTTGATCGACCTCACCTTCCAACCCGCGGCGCAATTCCGGATCCTGGCCGGGGCCGGTGAAAAGCCCGTGCGTGAGCGCTTTTAAATAAAGACCGGTGCCGCCGCAGACAACGACATTTTTCCCGTGCGCCTGAATCTCTCCGATCGCGCCGGTTGCCAACCGGCGAAACAGCGCAACGTTGAACTCCTCGTCCGGATCGACCAAATCGATCAAATGATGCGGGACGCGCGCTCGGTCGGCTCTAGATAACTTCCCTGTGCCGATGTCCATATGGCGATACACTTGCTGGGAATCGGCGTTGAGGATCTCGGCATCGAGACGCGGAGCCAACTCCAACGCCAGCTCGCTTTTGCCTACCGCGGTCGGGCCGAGAATGATGATCAGCTTGGGTTTCATGCGCAAAGGAAAGATCACCGCTCCGTGCGAGCGGCTTCTTAGACAATCCGTTTGAAGAGTTTTTCGAGCTCCTCGCGCCGGAACTCGAGCAACACCGGCCGGCCATGCGGGCATTGAGTGGCGAATTCGATTCGATCCAGGTCGCTGAGCAAGGCGCGCATCTCGTCCGCTTCAAGCATGCGATTGGCGCGGATGACGCTATGACACGCGATCGTCGCCAGGCGCTCTTCGAGATGCTGGCGCAGCTTCGCAGACACGTCGACCTCGGCCAATTCCGCGACCATCTGGCGCACAACCTGGCTGTGGTCGCCGGACGGCAATAACGCGGGCACCGCTGTGATCGCATAAGCACCGGGACCAAAGGGTTCCAGTGCGAAGCCGAAGCGGTTGAGTAGAGCGAGATTCTGCTCCAAGAGCATGATCTCGCCCGGGCTCAAATCGACCGTTTGCGATATCAAAAGGCTCTGGCTTTCCACTTTGCCGGCGTCCAGTTGATGGCGCAGCTTCTCGAATGCCACTCGTTCATGGGCCGCGTGCTGGTCGATCAGCGCCAGCCCCTCCGCCGAGGCGCACACCAAATAACAGCCAAGGATCTGTCCTAGAATTCGCATCGATGAAAAGAATCCTTGCTGCGATCCCTCGGCGCGCGGCGACAACGCCGAAGACGCGGGCCGCACCGGCACAGCTTCGCTCCGCATCGAAAGCGGCGAGGCCACGTACGGTAGCGGCGCTTCGCTGACGTTTGGAAACGACGCAGCGGTCGTCACGAAACCTCTGGACGCCGGCTCCTTGGCTTCCTTTTGGAGCGCCTCGTGGATCGCCCGGGAAACCGCCTGATGAACATCCGACTGTCGGCGAAAGCGCACTTCGTACTTCGCCGGATGAACGTTCACGTCCACCTCGCCGAACGGCAGCTCAAGCAATAACACGACGGCCGGGTATTGCCCCTTCATCAGCAAAGTTTCATAGCCGAACAGAACCGCGTGGGTGAGAACTTTATCGCGCACGTAGCGCCGGTTGACAAAAGTGAAAAGATAGCGCGCGTTGGGATACGATACCGGCGCCGAGCTCAAAAAGCCGCGCGCCGCAAGCTCGCCCTGACTCCATTGAAAGGGAGCCAACCTGCTGGCGACGTCGCGTCCGAAAACCTGCGCCAACCGGTCCTTGGGGTCGCTGACGGCGATATAATCGCCAACCGTGCGCGCGTCATGGTGCAAACGGAAATGAACCTCAGGATGAGCCAGAGCCATACGGTTGATGACATCGCAAATATGGCTCAACTCGGTGGCCGGCGCTTTAAGAAACTTGCGCCGCGCCGGCGTATTAAAAAAAATGTCTTTGATCTCGATCGTCGTTCCGAAGGCTGTGCCGGTGGGGCAAATCTCGTTTTTCTTCCCGCCCTCGAGACAGAGACGATGACCGTTCGGCGCGCCTCGCGGTCGGGAGGTGATCGCCATCCGTGAGACCGCGCCGATGCTTGGCAATGCCTCACCGCGAAAACCCAGGGTTGCGATGCGGAATAGATCTTCGTCTTCTCTGAGCTTGCTGGTCGCGTGGCGTTCGACCGCAAGCTCCATGTCCTCGGCGGTCATGCCTTCACCGTTATCCGTCACGCGAATAAGCGAGCTGCCGCTTTTTTCGATCCACACAAAAATTTCCGTGGCGTTGGCGTCCAGCGAGTTCTCGACCAGCTCCTTGACCACCGACGCCGGCCGCTCCACGACTTCGCCGGCGGCAATCCGGCTCGCCATGGCCTCGGAAAGAATTTGAATCTTCACCCTTGGTTCCACTCCATTCTTCGACGATAATGTAGCGCATAGGCCGCGGTCAAGAAAACCCGCGCAGCGCAAGCGTTCAGCGCGCTAATTCTTCGAGCAGGCGATGACTCATCGAGGGTGAGGAGGCGGTTCATGAAATCAAGTTATTGGATGATTGTTGTTTGTGCGCTCGCAATGCCGATGTCCCATCTTCGGGCCGCGCAGGAAACCGGCTCGGTCGAGACACGGGTAAAGACGCTCTTGATCGATCCCAACACCCAAACGCCGGTCGTTGTTCTTGAAACCATCGCCGATAAACGAGCGCTGCCGATCTGGATCGACGTCCCGGAGGCAAAAGCGATCGCGTTGGAACTGGAGCATGTCAAACTTCCGCGTCCGCTGACTCACGACTTGATCCGCAATATTCTTCAGGGACTCAACGCGACATTGCAACGGGTCACGATCACCGAGCTGCGCAACAACACTTATTTTGCGTTTCTTTCGCTAATGGCCAAGGGCCAACAATTGCAAGTCGACAGCCGACCGAGCGACGCCATCGCGCTTGCGTTGCGCATGAAGGCGCCGATCTTCGTCTCGGCTCAAGTGCTGGCCAAATCCAAGCCGCTGCCGGATGGCTCCGGCAGCCCCGACCAAACGCAAAAAAAATTAGGCGTCCAGGCGCAAGATTTGACCGCGGAGCTGGCCAAGCTTTTCGACAGCCAACAGCAAAAGGGCGTCATTGTCACCGACGTTCTGCTCGGCAGCGCCGCCATGAATGCGGGGCTGCAGCGCGGCGATATTATCACGAAAGTGAACGAGCAGAGTGTGGTTTCGGCCAAGGAGCTTGAAAGCGCGATCCAAGCGGCCAAGTCGTCGGCCCAAATCAAGCTCGAAGTCATAAAAAAAGGCAAGCCGACCACGCTCGTGATCGACCTGCCTTCCTAGGGACTTAGTAAAGTTATCCTAAGCGCGCTTACTTTTTGCCATTGGTTCCGAACAACTCGGCGCCCCACTTCTTGGCTGTGGCGTCGAGCACCTCTTTGCTCGACTCAGCAACCGGCGGGAAGTCCTTCATCCACTCGTAGGGCCGAGTCGCATCAATAATCGCGCGCGAGTTGAAGCCCTTCTTGGTCGGATGAATGATCGGATCGAGCGGACCGCTCCAGCAGCGCCGCAGAATGTCGATGTCCTGCTCGGGCTCGCAGCGGCTCGACATTGCCCAGATCACGTCGTCGGTGTTCGATGGGTCGATATCGTCGTCGACGACAACCACGAAACGCCCCAGATAAGCGCCCGCATGGCATTGGGATGCGACAACCGCCGCCTGCTTGGCATGACCGGGATAGCGCTGCTTGATCGAAACCACCATCATCAAACGGCTGCCGCCGGAAACCGTGAGCCAAACGCCTTTAACGTCCGGCACGCCGGCCTTTTCCATCTCGTCCCAGATCAAAGCCGAGCGGAGATAAGAGCGGTACCAACCGAGTTCTGCCGGCGGCCGGCCCGGAGGCGAACCGAGAATAATTGGATCGTTACGGTGATAAAGCCGCTTTACCTCAACCCAGGGTTCGGCGCGTTCCGCGCTGGCGTAATAGCCGGTCCATTCGCCGAACGGACCTTCCACCTTAGGGTTATCGAAGTGAACATCACCCTCAATGACGATTTCTGCATTCGCCGGAATCGGCAGACCCGAGTACTCGCCTTCGATCATCTCGAACGGCGCGCCGCGCAAACCGCCGATGAATTCGTATTCAGGCACGCCGTACGGCACTTCGATGCTGCCCGCCAGAAAAGTGAGCGGATCGTGGCCAAATGACATCGCGATTTTAAACGGCTTGCCGCTGGCGGCGTATTTTTCCCGCTGAATACGGCCGTGCTTGCCCGGTGAAATATAGAAGCCCAGCTTGTTCTTGTCATGAATCATGACCCGGTAGGTACCGTAATTAACCCAGCCTTCGTCCGGGTCGCGCGTGATATCGACGCTGCCCGTGCCGATATAACGGCCGCCGTCTTTGTCATGCCAAAGCGGCGTCGGGAACTTGAACATGTCGATGTCACCGTCCTTGTAGACGTTCTCGAATAATCCGCTTTTCTTGACGAATTTTGCCGGTACCGGCTTGATACTCTTATAATTGTCTTTCCAGATCTTGACGAAATCCATTTTGGTTTCGCCGGAGGGAAGCCCCAGCGTCAAAGCCAAGCGCTTGCGCGATGAAAGCGAGTTGGACAACACACGGTAGCCCTTGGGATAGCCCTTGATGTCTTCGAAAAGCACCGCCGGGCCGTCTTCTTTATGGGCCACGATCTCGGTGATTGCACCAATTTCCAGGTTCCAATCGCAACCCTTCAGCGTCTTCAGTTCGCCCATCTCCTCGGCGATTTGGATCCAGTCCCGCAGATCCTGATATTCCATGTGGCCTCCTAATTTAAATTGACAACGAAGTTAAGCAGAAGTGTTATTTGCTGTGTTGTGGACCTTAACCAAATTTCGCTCCAGGGTCAAGCTGGCTTCAGACCCTCGTGACGCGATTTTTAATTGAAAACAGCAGGTTATCGTGCTACCCCAATAAAAGTGTCGGGCAAACTAAAAAATTTTGACGAGATCGCCGCAATCGCCGCCGAAGCGCGCCAAAGCCGCAAAAGCATCGTTTTTACCAACGGCTGCTTTGACCTTTTGCACCGCGGCCATGTGCATCTTTTGCGCCAAGCCAAGGCCGGTGGCGATCTCCTCATTGTCGGGATTAACAGCGACCGTTCAGTGAAATCGATCAAGGGCCCGAGCCGGCCGATCCTGCCGGAGAATGACCGCGTCGAGTTGATTGAGGCCATGGAGATGGTAGATTATGTCGTTCTGTTCGATGAGCCCGATCCCTATCAGCTCATCGCCGCGATAAGACCCAATGTATTGGCGAAGGGCGGAGATTGGAGCGCGGACAGAATCATCGGATCCGATATCGTCGAACGGGATGGCGGGCATGTAGCCGTAATCCCGTATTTGAAGGGGTTTTCCACAACCGAAATCATTGAGAGGATACAAAGGTCAAATGGCTAGAATCTGTACGATTTGCGGAAAGAAAAGATCGGTCGGTTACAATGTGAGCCACGCCAACAACAAGTCCAAGCGCACCTGGCGGCCCAACCTTCAGCGTGTCAAAGCGAAGTTTGAAGGCCAAGTCAAACGCGCTCTGGTTTGCACCGATTGCATACACTCGGGGCGGGTTCAGAAGGTGGCCTAGCCCATCTGCCCGCCGGCATCAGTGCAGTTCCTCTTTCTGGATATGATCTGACTCGACTTTACCGCCGGTTCTGCCGCGCGCGCGCACGGCCCTGTAGACACCGTTGACTTTGGCAATATTTTGCAGCACCCGATTCAGGTGCTCGGAATCCTTAATCATCACCTCGAAGGTATTGATCGCACGCTGGCTGGTGAAAGTTCGGACTTGAGCGCGCGCGATATTGGCCTCGGCGTTGGTAATAGCCGCGCTGATAGCGGCCAGCAAACCCGGCTGGTCGACGCAGGTCACTTCAATTTTCACTGGCCGCGGCGCCTGATCGGTCGCTTCCCAACTCACATCGATTTTCCTTTGCGGATCGCTTTCCAGCACGGTCGGACAACCAACGGTGTGGATCGTGACACCGCGACCGCGGGTGATGAAACCGATGATATGCTCGCCGGGCAGCGGATGGCAGCACAGTGCAAAACGCACCAGCACGTCGTCGATACCCTTGACGCGAATGCCTAAACCGCGCTTCTGCTTCGATACCAGGCGAAATAGCGACTCGAGCGCGCCATCGGACTTTTTAAGACCGGCGTCGAGCTTGTCAGGCGGGAGTAACTTGGCGAGCGCATGTCGGGTGGTGATGCGCCCGTAACCGATTCCGGCCAGCAACGCTTCTTCGTCTTTCATCGCCAACTCTTTGGTCAGCCAGGCGATCTTGCCTTCGTCGCGCAACCCCGCATAGTCGAGCCCGTAGCGATGCAGATCGCCTTCGAGAATCTCTTTGCCGAGCAGCACGCTGCGCTCGCGCTGTTGCGCCTTAAGCCAGTTGCGGATTTTCAATTTCGCGCGCGGCGTTTTCACCCACTTGAGCCAATCCCGGGTCGGCGCCTGCTGGGGCGTGGTGATGATTTCGACCGTATCGCCGCTGCGCAGGATATATTTGAGCGAAACCAACTGGCCGTTGACTCGCGCCCCCGAACAACGCTGGCCGATTTCGGAGTGAATCCGGTAGGCGAAATCGATGACGGTGGAGCCCTTGGGAAAGTTCAGCAGGTCGCCTTTGGGCGTAAACACATACATCGAAGTGGAGAACAAGTCTTCCTTCAAGCTGTGCAAAAACTCCTGGGGGTCCTGCAGGTTTTCTTGCCATTCGAGCAGTTGCCTGAGCCATGCGAATCTTTGAATGTCGCTGACCTGAAACTCTTCGCCTTCCTTGTAGCGCCAGTGCGCCGCAATCCCCTCCTCGGCGACCCGGTGCATTTCATGCGTGCGGATCTGGATCTCAATCCGTTCGCCGTACGGGCCGATCACGCTGGTATGCAGGGATTGGTACATGTTGAGCTTGGGAAGCGCGATATAATCTTTAAACCGACCCGGTACCGGGCGCCACTGCGAATGAATCAGCCCGAGGGCTTCGTAACATTCGCGCTGCGTATCGACCAAAATACGGAACGCCACCAGATCGTAGATCTGGTCGTAGAGCAGGTTCTGGCTCTCCATCTTCTGGTAGATGCTGTAAAAGTGCTTCGGCCGACCGCTCACTTCGGCTTCGATGCCTTCGCCTTCGAGTTTTTTGGTGATGATCGAAATCACTTCATCGATGTATTTCTCCCGGTCACTTTTTTTCTTGGCGACATTGCGTTTGAGCTGGTAGTAAACCTCCGGATGAAGGTACTTGAGCGCCAGGTCCTCGAGCTCGCTCTTGATCCAGGCGATGCCGAGCCGGTGTGACAACGGTGCGTAGATATCCAGGGTCTCCTGGGCGATCAGAATGCGCTTCTGCTGCGGCATATGATCGAGGGTGCGCATGTTGTGCACGCGGTCGGCGAGCTTGATCAAAATAACCCGCACGTCCTTGCCCATGGCTAGCAACATCTTACGAAAGTTTTCCGCCTGCTTTTCCTCGCGGCTGCTGAAGTTGGCGCGCCCCAATTTGGTCACGCCGTCGACCAGCGCAGCGATCTCGCGGCCGAATAGACTTTTCAGCTCATCGAGCGACGTCAAGGTGTCTTCAACCGTATCGTGCAAGAGACCGCCGACCACGCTGGGAACGTCGAGCTTAAGATCGGCGATGATATCCGCCACTGCCATCGGGTGGATCAGATAAGGCTCGCCCGAGAGTCGTTTTTGGCCTTGATGCACTTTGGCGGAAAAATCGTAGGCGGTGCGAATCAGATCGATATCCGCGGCCGGATAATAAGACTGGACTTTCTCGACCAGCTCGTTGATTTTTATTTCTTTGGCCATCGACCCTCTCGGCTCTCTCGAGCTTTACGGCGCAGCGGCTCCAGCCGCCACGCGCTCACCCGCGAGATTCTGCAGCGTTCAGCCTCGACGATTGCGCTGAGCGCGCCCACCGCCTCTTTCACTTCACGGTTCACAACATAGTAATCATAATGGATTATTTCGCCGATTTCACCTTGGGCGTTGGCGAGCCTGCGGCGAATGGTTTCCCTGCCGTCGGTTCCACGCGCCGCCAGCCGGCGCTCGAGCTCGCGCAGCGACGGCGGCAGGAGGAAAATTGAAACGGCTTCCGGACAGACCTGTTTGATCTGGCGCGCGCCTTGAACATCGATATCGAGGAGAATATCTCGTCCCGCCCGGACGCAGCGCTCCAGCGGCCGTTTCGGGGTGCCGTAGAAGTAATCGTGGACTTTGGCCCATTCGGCAAAATCGCCCCGGCGCCTGAACTCATCGAATTGGCGATCGGTCAAAAAGCGGTAATCGCGGCCGTTCACTTCGCCGGGCCGCCGCGCCCTTGTCGTACAAGACACCGACAGTTCAATTTCAGGATAAATTTCCCGAAGGCCGTTGTAGAGAGTCGTTTTACCAGCGCCTGAGGGGGCCGACAGGATAAATATTATCCCCAGCCGCTTGGCCGGCGCGATCGGTCGTTTCATTCGATATTCTGGGTTTGCTCGCGGATTTTCTCGACCCGCTCTTTACCCTGCAAGACCAGCTGGACGACCGGCAGGTGAGGCACTTTGGAACTGATCGTATTGAGCTCGCGATTGACTTCCTGCAGCATAAAATCGATCTTCTTCCCGACCGGCTCGCGTTCGCGAATGACTTTCGCCAACACTGCCACGTGGGTTTTCAGTCGGACGATTTCCTCATTGACGTCACCCTTCAATGTCACGTTGGCCGGCTCGAGAGCGTCTTTCTCCACGCCGGCGCCGTTGATGCCTTCCGCTGCGCCCTTCTGGATGCGCAGGGGGATTTCCGCCGCACGTTCTTCCAATGAGCCGGCAATCTGCGTGAGATAACGGATCTGCGACTCCATGTCCGCCTTGAGCTGATCGCCTTCGCGTTCGCGCGACCGTTCCAGCTTGATCAGCGCGGCATTGAGAGCCTTCAAAACGGCTGCGCGTTCTCGGGCAGGATCCGTTTCAGGCTCGCGCACGTGAACCAAATCGGGAATGTTCGACAGCAAAGAAACACCGACATCCCCAGCCAGACGGTACTTCTTCTTCAGTTGTTTGACGCCGGCGATGTACTGCCCCACCAAACCTTCGTCCATCTCCAGTTTCCGCGCCTGGATTTTCCCGCCATACCGGTTGACGAAGATATCGACCCGCCCGCGCGAGATCTTGCTACGGAGCGCTTTACGAATATCTTCTTCGAGCGAGAGATATTCGCGCGGCACGCGCAGTTGCATATCCAAATGCCGGTGATTTAGACTGCGGATCTGCACCGTTACTTTCGTGCCGCGAATGCTCTGCGATCCTTCACCGTATCCGGTCATGCTCTTCATCGTGTGTCCTCGACGCTGCGTTGTAATTTCTCGATAGGCACGGCGACAGTGCCAATTTCGTCACCCACGAAACCGGCCGCAACGTTGGCGAGCGCTGCCGCGTCGGCATACCCTGCGCCGCTGGCCAGCGCTAAGGCGCAAACCGCGACCACCGTATCGCCGGCGCCGGTCACTTCGAAAACTTCCCGTGATTGAGTGGGAAAATGCTTGACCCCGAAGCCAGAGCGGAACAGAGTCATCCCTTCCGCGCCGCGCGTGATCAGGACCGCCTCGGCGCGCCACTTGCGCACAAGCTTCTTACCGGCCGCGCGCAAAGACGTCTCATCGAGAATTGGAATACCGGAAGCTTCGCTGGCCTCGTGTTTGTTCGGCGTGATCAGCGTGGCAAATTTATAATGTTCGTAATTTCCTTTTTTGGGATCGACGACGTAAGTCACTTTTCGCTGTCGGGAAGCGGCGGCGATTAAATCCAGGAGCTCGTCGTGAATCGCACCTTTGCCGTAATCAGAAACCACGATGGCGTCAAAATCGGCCGCTCGTGCAGCGATGAAATCGCGCAATTTTTGCAGAGTGCCTTCGCCGACGGATTGCCGGCTCTCGCGGTCCAGGCGAACGATTTGTTGATGGTGCGGGCGGGCGATGACCCGGATCTTTTGGATGGTCTGAAATCCTGGGTCGGCGAATACCCCGGCGGTCGACGCCCCGATCTTCCGAAGCGCGGCAGTGATGCGCCTGCCGGCATTATCTTTTCCGATGATCCCACACGCGGTAACGCGCCCGCGCAATGCACGTACGTTGTGGATCACATTGGCGGCGCCGCCCAGGCTGTTTTTTTCCGACAAGACCTGGAGCACCGGGACCGGAGCCTCTGGAGAGAGCCGCTCGACCTCGCCCCAAATGAAGCGGTCGAGCATGAGATCCCCGACTACGAGCAGGTGGACGCCGGCAAACTTGTCGAGGATCGCTCCCAGGCGGTTCATAGGAAAAGGAGCGATCCCGCTAGGACGCCACGCCCACGAGCTCGTAATAGTACGATTCGTTTTGTCTTGCCATGTTCTCCAAGGAAAACTGCCGACGCACTCGCTCGCGTCCGCGGCTCCCCATCGTCTGCGCAAGGGATCGCGATCGAACCAGTTCGGCGATTGCCCCGGCCAACGCGACGGCATCGCGGGGCGGCACCAAAAATCCGGTCACCCCATCGATGACGGATTCGGTCAGGCCGCCCACTCGTGTGGCAATGACCGCTCTGCCTGCGGCCATCGCCTCCAGAGCGGCGACGCCCAAGCCTTCATACAGCGAAGGCATCGTTAGGAGATCCACCCCCGCGAAATATTCCACGGTATCGGTAACGAACCCCCGGAAGCGAATTTGGTCGCGCAAACCTAACCGGGCGACTTCCGCCTCCAGCTCCGCGCGCTTCGGCCCGTCGCCGGCGATTTCATATCGAATTTTTAAACCGCTGGCCTTCAACAACGCCGCCGCCTCGAGCAGATATCGGTGGCCTTTGCGCTCCTCGAGCGCCGCAAGGCAGCCGACCACGAAAATATCATCTGCAGTTGCTGCCGGCATGCCGATCCCGGCAAATTTGCCAGGATCGACGCCGCTCGATATACAGCGTATTTTTTCGCGATCCACGCCGGCGCGGGTCAAAATATTCCCGATCGCCTGTGAAATCGCGATCACTCCATCGACCCGCCGGTTATACAATAATCGTGTGTACCAACTGCTGGGTTCGGGATAATCCATTCGACGGGTGACGACGTACTTGGGACGGCGCCTTCCTCGAGGCAGCCAGAGCGCTAAGGCGTGAGCTCGCTTGGTATGAAAATGCACGACGTCGTAGCTCATCCTGCGAATAAGCCGCCGCAGTGCCGGAACACAGCGCACATCGGCATCGTTGCGCATGACGATCGGCCGCGCTCGAACATCAATCCCCTGACAGCGCGTCAACAGTAGTCCGCCCGGGTGGGCCAGTAAATCGTTCCGATGTCCTGTCGCCGCTAGATAACTTAGCAGTCCGAGAACCTGCGCCTCCCCGCCACCCCAATTTTTTTCAGGATCGATGTGCAGAATCTTAAGGAGGCGGTGATCACCGCTTCCGTCCAAGTTTTTTCTTCTCCTCTACTTCGATCTCCCAGAGCTTAGCATACTTGAGAAAAACGTAAACCGCGGCGGTGACGGCGACGTAAAGCCCGCCAAACCCCTCCATGAATCCACGCTTCAATATATACGAATGAAAAAAACGCACGGGCGGTCGCAAAAGCGCCTCGCTCAAACGCCAGCGGCGGCCGCTTTTGCTGAGCTCGCGCGAAGAGATCGAAGTAAACCGATTGATCCGGTTGAGATGATCTTCGATATTGCGGTAGGAAAAATGATGCAGCGGATGCCGCAGGCGCCGAACCGCACCATCGACGATGATTTTCTCGTGCGGGTCGGAACCGCCCCAGGTCGCGCGGTCGCGCCTGAAAAGCCGCACGTCGTAGTCCGGATACCAACCGCCGCGCCACCACCAGCGCCCTAAGTAGTGTACTAAACGGGGAATCGAGTAGCCGGCGTATCGGCCGGATTCTCGAGCCAGGACTTCGAGAATTTCGTTTTGCAGCTCGGCCGTGACCCGCTCATCGGCGTCGACCAGCAACACCCAATCTTTCGTTGCTTGGGAATGAGCATAAGCCTTCTGATCACGATAACCGGCCCACGGACGCTGGATGAAGCGGTCCGTGTAATTGCGGCAAATTTCGGGAGTGCGATCGGTGCTAAACGAATCGACCACGACCACTTCGTCGCACCAGCGCAAGCTTTCGAGACAGTCCCGGATGCGCTCTTCCTCGTTAAGACAGACGACGATGGCCGACACCGTCGGGCGGATCTCAGGGTGTTCAAATTGATGGCGCATGTCGCTCAAAAATAGATAGAGACACTCATGAAATCAAACCGCTGCTTTAAGCCGCTTGTTCGTCATGTTATAGGTCAGCTCAGGGTGCTTCCGTGAAGGAACTCGAAAACGTTTATCCCTTACCGGGCATGCTGACGGCGGCGGAAGTCGATTGTCTGTTTAAGCTGGGGCAATTCAAACAGTCCAACGGAGTCATCGTGGAAATCGGCAGCTGGAAAGGAAAGTCGACCGCCGCACTGGCCCTTGGCGCAGCCACGGCTCACAACGAGTTCGTCTATGCGATCGATCCACATAAAATCCTGCCTGAGGAAGGTTATTTCGAAGACACCGCAGCCGAGTTCTTTGCGAACATCGAACGAGTTGGGGTTCAGAGCCGGGTGGTGCCGATGATGATGACGTCCGAGGAAGCCGCCCGAGATTGGCACAAGCCCATCCGCGTACTTTGGATCGATGGTGACCATCGTTACGAGTCGACCAAGCTCGATTTTTCCTTGTGGGAAGCCCATTTGATCGAAGGCGGTATTCTTGCGATGCACGATACCATCAGGAAAGAAGGTCCCAAGCGGGTTCTCTGGGAACATGTGTTCCGTTCCGGTCGTTTCCAGGAGATTGCCATTGTCGACAACATCACAGCAGTGCGAAAGGTTAAACGCGTGTCTCTTGGAGCACGGCTGCGCAACTATCTAACGCTAGTCCTACGGGCCGTCTATATTGCCGCGCGGAAAAGCAGCGTTCCTCATTCTAAAGAGTACGGCCGCAAGTTTCTCCGTCGGCTCACTGCCCAGACCTGGCTCCCGGCCATGCTTTGGGTCTTCTCCACTCACCTCGCTCGATCATGAGGATCGCGCCCGAGTCGACGCCTTTTCCGGACGTCGCCTGCTTGGATCGAGACTTAGTAACCCCATCTGATCTGACACAAGCGATACTTGGGGAACAAAGGACGAAGCCGAATGGCCTTCGTTAACGCCTCCCGAGCCTGGACTTTGTCCCCCTGCTTCCATCTTCCCTTGGCAAGTCGATAATAGCGATATGCAAGCCGGGATCTGACGCGCCCCGTACCGAGCATGGCTTCGGCGTTGCCGTTGTATTCCAGAAGCTTTTCGATCACGCGAATGTTCTCGATTAATCGAAGCTCTTGATTGGCGCTGATGTTGCCCGAATGCTTGCGGTAAGAAAACACCACTTCGTCGATGTACGCGATCGGGTAGCGGGAGAATATTCGAAACGCCAAGTCCAAATCCATCGAGATTCTTAGACTCTCGTCATGGCCGCCGACCTCTTGGTAGCATCGTTTTGACATCAACGCGGCTTGCAAGCGCACGATGCTCTTGTCGAAAAGATCCTCCAACTGTACCCCCCGCGCCATCAAACGACGCGATTTAGCTTCGGGGATGATAGTTTCTCGGTTATGCTCGGGGCCGCCGAGATAGCTGCCGTTGGCAAATACCATGCCACAGTCCGGATGATTTCTCACATAACCATGCAACGTAAGCAGATGGTTGGGCAGGCATAGATCATCGGAATCCTGAAATGCAATCCATTCGGCTCTGGCGTTACGCATGCCGAAATTCCGCGCCGCTGACGGCCCGCGGTTTTGCTGATAGAGGTATTTGATGCGGCTTGCATAGGGCACCAATACTCTTTGCGTTTCGTCCGTCGAACCGTCATCTATGACAATCAGCTCGAAGTTCTGAAAGCGCTGCGATAAAATGCTATCGATGGTCTCCGGCAGGAATTCGGCACGGTTATAAGCGGCGAGGACAACCGATACGGCCGGCGAATTGAGCATGGCTCGAGTCACTAGCCGATGTCCGAGATCGCTGCGGTGGGCCGGCGAAACTTACCCGACAAATAGCCCCAAGACTTCATGATTCGTCCCTCCGTCTTATAGACCTTTTGCCTTAGTCCGAACAAATTATAGATCCCGTAGCGAACACAATTGCCCAGCAAATCGGGAATCACTCGAAAGAGTATGGAGTCGCGTCGATAGATGCTGCGGCTTACTCCCTTTCGATACTCAACCATGCGATTGTATTCTCGTCCGTACCGCCTGGGGTCGAGTTCATGGTAAACAATGGCGTGCGGCGTGTACCCGATGGTGAAGCCCGCTTTTCGAATCCGCCGGGAGAATTCCGTGTCTTCACTAAAGCCCGATGCTCCAGGACCGAGCCGAGGGTCAAAACAACCAACCTTTGTGAGCACCTCGCGTTTGAATGACATGTTAGTTCCGGTCAAACCGCGAATTTGGCAATAATCACAACCGTAGTCGACCAACGGAATGTTATACTCTCGCAATCGCAGCGGATCGGCGGGTTGACCTTCAGAGTCAACGCCCGGCAGGATGCGTCCCTGAAGAGCATCGAATGGCATCGAACGGTAACCATCCAGGTGTCGAACAACCAGGTGGGGATCGATGACGACATCATCATCGAGAACGAGAAAAAAATCGCCCCTTGCGCGGGCAAGCCCCAGATTAAGAGCGCTAGCCTTGCCTTGACGACGCTCCGTTAGCGCCGAAAAAGAAACGTTGCTCGGTCGAATACCTTCCTGTGCGAGCAATTCCGCGGTCCCATCGACCGAGCCGTTGTCGACCACAATCAATTCCACTTGCACCGATTCCGGAATCTCCATACGGCCCATACTCTCCAAGAGTCTGCGGAGACTTTCCTTTCGATTGCACGTCGGAACAAGTAGACTGAAAGTTTTCACGTAAACTGATCTGTCGGCCGAATGCTCCGGAGACATTCACCGTCGTATGAAGTTTCACTCGATGAGGCGTCTCTTTGATTCTGGAAAAGCATGCGGCGAGGTTTAGTTCCCGCTCTGACGTATTAGGATACCGGGCGGCATAAGACTGGAATCGAGCGTGTCGCAACGCGGTGCACGAACAAAGTCCTTCTCAACCGCAAGGAACTTCACAAAGAACGGGTTGCCAGACGGTAAAACCGCTCCCGATCACGTACGTAACGATCGCGCCTCCAAAGATAATACGGATAGGCGCAAGCGACCCGAGCGCGTCCACGACGCATCGTTTTCTTTTCGAGAAACCCCTTGAGATCGTTCTGAAGACGATGCTGCATGACACCCCGAAATACCTCCTCAAAGCGATTGCGCCACGGCCTCATTTCTTGGGCACTGCGTCCTTTAAAGCCGATCCCATAGACCGTGTGCGGTGCCGTCTCGGTTCCTTGGGCGGCCACGAATTGATATGAAAAAATATCCAACAAGCGCGCGAAGCATTCGGGGGTAAATCTCCAGAAATCATAGGGATGGCTATGAATTGGGAAATTAAAGACCGATGACACTACGAAAACTCCCTTGCTGGAAAGTACGCGATGAATTTCGGCGATCGACGCGCCGATTTCGAATATGTGCTCCAAAGTGTCTAAGCACACAATGGTAGGAATGGATCCGCTCGCGAACGATAATTTTGGAAGACTCTCAATCCGATCCACTCCTATTCCGGGCCGCATATCACATCCGATATACTGTTTTCCTCCGAAGACGGGCCTCAAATCCGAAAACCCCTCTTGACCAACAACCTGATACGATCCGATCTCGACGACTGGCGCCTTAAGGTCAAGGGTCTCCTCAGACATCCTGCAAAACTCTCTCACGAATTCACGCATACTGTTCTGTGCTTTCTCATCCTGATTTTCGGCTGGCGGGGATGCGGCGTTTTCATTCCACGTTATCGATCATGTGGTTTCACTTCCCTCGTGGCCGCGCTTTGATGACCATTTGATAACAGAACATGCCTGGCAAGATCGGGCCTAAAATTTTGGTCAGCATTCGGCCGGAAAATTTTCGAACTCGGAAAAACGGAAAACTATATCGATGTTCCATGACTTCTATGTTGTATCCGGCGTCGTAAAAAAGCTGCCGCGCGGTATCGATGGTGTAGAATCTCAAATGCGTCTCGTCCATAATTCCAATAGGTTCGTATTCGAACTTGCCAAAAAGAAGATTTTTTCGCACCCACCAATTGGCGATGTTGGGGATTGAAGCAATGACAAAACCGCGCTGTGTCAACGCGTGTTGCGCTCCCTTCAAGACTTCCTCGGGACGGCGACAGTGTTCTAAAACGTCCAGGAAGAGTATGACGTCGAAACGCCCTTCGAGTTCTTTAAAGGTTGCGGGGTCTTCCGCGCTTGCCCAGCGAACCTCGTCAAGCACCAGCTTAGCCCTAGCTACCGCCTCGCCGTTGAGTTCGATTCCGGTTACGCGGCATGCCTTTTCTTTGAGGCAGGCACCAAATCGGCCGGTGTGACATCCAACGTCGAGGACATCGGTTCCGCTTGGAATCAAAGCGTAAATTTTGGCAAAAATCGAATACGGCTTGTGCAACTCGTCTTCCACGGCATAATCATATTTGAGATCCTCGTTCATGGGCCTCTACTCCATAAACGCGATGCTTACGTACTTTAGAAGATACCGCGGGTTAAAAGGATTCGCGCGGTACGCCCTCCAGAACATTTCCCTCGCCCCCCTCACGTCGTGATGCCGGGAATAATAGCGGCCCAGCTTGAAGTACTTTCTTCCGAGACGCGCGCGAAAACTAATCCTTCCAACCTTGCGCACAACCTCAGGGTGATTCTTTGAAATGTCCTCCAAATAAAGCACGTTGGTATATTTGAGATTCACTAAGCTCGAGAGATTCGAATCGCTTACACGCTTTCTGCATCCTACATAATCAACGTAACGCACGTCCCGGTTGGCAGCCATACGGAGATAGAAATGGTAGTCGTCCATGGCCCCGCTTCTGCTGCTCAAACCCTGAAGGCGTTGAAAACAGTCTTTTCTGACCATCACGACCGACATGGATGCTACGGGATACTTCCACAGCAGAAAGTTCAACCCAATGATTTTCGTGTCCAGAGACTTGGATAGCCGCGGCGTCACACATAGCTTTAAACCGACTCCGTTTCCAAAGTATTCAGCATTATCAAAAGCCATCCCGGTATTTGGGTGGGACGTCATGCATTCGAGTAATTTCTCCAAATGTCGTTCGTTCCACACATCGTCGTGATCACAGAAGGCGATGTAATCACCTCGGGCCAGGGATACGCCGTTATTTCTGGCGGCCGCTTGTCCTTGATTGGGCTGATAGCGATAGACGATCTCTGGATCGTAGCATCTCACGACCTCTGCGGTGTCGTCGTTCGATCCGTCATCGACAACGATCACTTCCACGTTCTTCATGGTCTGCCGCTTGACGCCGTCGAGGGTCTCTCGAAGGAGCGCCGCGTTGTTAAAGGCAGGAATAACGACGGAGACTAGGGGCTTCTTCAAGGATTGTGCCGGCACGGGATCCTTGGACTCACCATTAAACCTCTCACTTGAGATATGCATGGATCATCGCTCGGCGGGCCTTGAGGTGCTCCACATGTCTAGCAACCGATACGACACGCTGAATCCATTGTCGTCTGAGGCGACGATCCGCGAATGCCGGTCCCAAATAACATTTCAGAAACAAGAGTTGCTGCGGCCGTGGCACGTTTCTCCCCAGGGTGCGGTATAATTGCACGAAACTTTTTACCTGCCTCCGCTGGCTCAGTCGGGAGTATCGTCTCACACGTTCGAGATCGAGGAGAAATAATCGAATCGATCGACCGTGTCGATCGGCTGCCACCAGGATATTGGCGTCCTTGAGGTCGCCATGGTAAATTTGCTGCGCGTGAAGCCGCTGAAAGACTCCGGCCAGCTGTCTTAGAAAAGCCAGCCGGCGGTTAAAACCTTCC
>Ga0209640_10000286_pt1 | contig 38460 bp, 41 predicted proteins | sample RifCSP10_1_FD_184018 | JGI IMG/M metagenome (GOLD analysis project Ga0209640, IMG submission 184018) | Soil microbial communities from Rifle, Colorado - Rifle CSP2_sed 10_1 (SPAdes) (version 2) | ecosystem: Environmental > Terrestrial > Deep subsurface > Rock core/Sediment | place: Rifle... | reverse complement strand
GAGCTGCTTCCGGGCAGACCCAGGGAAAATCGCGATTGTCTCCGCGTCGGAGACGTCGCCGGACGTGAAGCGGGCCACATACGGAGACGTGCACCGACTCGCGGCACGGGTGGCCCATGGCCTCGATCGATTCGGGGTCCCGCCCGGGGGCCGCGTCGCGCTGTACCTGCCGATGACGCCCGAGTCCGTCGCAATCTACCTGGGCGTGGTCCTGTCCGGGCGATGCGCCGTCGGGATCGCGGACACGTCCGCACCACCGGACCTCGAGAAGCGCGTGCGCATCTCAGAGGCGCAGGCGGTCTTCACGATCGACTCGTATGTGCGGGACGGGAAGGAGCAAGGGATCTACGCGAAGGTCGTGGCGGCGCGCGCGCCGAGGACCGTCGTGCTGCCCTCGGAAGGGGGACCGGAAGCGCGACTCGAGCGTACCGGGGATATCGAATGGGAGACTTTCCTCGGAGACCGCGAGACGTTCGACGCGCTCCCGTGCAGACCCGGGGACTACACGAACATCCTGTTCTCCTCCGGGACGACGAAGGACCCAAAGGCGATCCCATGGACCCACACGACGCCGATCAAGTCGGCCGCCGACGGGTATCTGCACCACGACGTCCATCCGGGCGACGTCCTCGTGTGGCCGACGAGCTTCGGCTGGATGATGGGCCCCTGGCTGACGTACGCGAGCTTGGTGAACGGCGCCACGATGGCCCTCTATGTCGGCGGGCCGCAGCGCCGCGCGTTCGGCGAGTTCGTCGCCGAGGGGGGCGTCACGATGCTCGGCGTCGTCCCGAAGCTCGTGCGGGGTTGGAAGGCGGACGGGACCATGGAGGGACTCGACTTGGAGCGGATTCGCCTGTTCAGCTCGACCGCGGAGCCATCCACGCCTGACGAGATGCTGTACCTCATGTTCCTCGCAGGCTACAAGCCCATCATCGAGTACTGCGGCGGCACGGAAATCGGCGGCGGATATATCACGGGCACGGTCGTGCAACCGTGTGCCCCGTCGACGTTCACAACGCCGGCCCTCGGGCTCGACTTCGTGATCCAGGACGAAGGCCGTCCCGCGGAACGCGGAGAGGTGTTCCTCGTCCCGCCGTCCATCGGCCTCTCGACAGATCTCCTGAACTACGACCACGACGAGGAATACTTCGCGGGCGTCCCGCCGGGCCCGGAGGGCGAGATCCTCCGCCGCCATGGAGACCAACTCGAACGCCTCGGTGGCGGCTACTTCCGCCACCATGGCCGCATCGATGACATGATCAACATCAACGGGGTGAAGACGAGCGCGGAGGAAATCCGGAGCGTGATCCTTCACGACCTCGTGTACGACGCGAAGCCCGTCGCAGTCGACGTGGACGGGAGCGGACAGCACCGGCTCGTGGTCTACGTCGTCCCGCTGAATCCCGACCTCGTCGGATCGGATGACCTGGAGGACCGGCTGCGAACGGAGTTCCAGGACGCGATCAAGGAGCGACTGAATCCGCTCCTGGCCCACGTCCACGACGTGATTCTCGTCCCGGAGCTGCCGCAGGCCGGCCCCGGGAAGACGATGACGATGAAGGAACTCCGGCGCGATTACCTGGCCCGACGAGGCCGCACGTGACTCTCGTTCACGATGGCGGCGATGGAGTCGGCGCGACAGCCCGCACCTGCGCGGGGGACTCCAGAGCCCGGTTAATCGTGATCTGCGAGATCGTTCCGTAGTATTTCGCGATGTGTTCCACGGGTCGGAGGAGGTAGCCGAGGGGCAACCCGGGTCCCGCGCGCGTGTTCCTCGGGCGGCCGGCCGGAGCGGATTCCGTGTACGTCCGAATCGATCGCACGAAGGCGGACTGGCTGTCGAGGGCGCTGTTCGCCTTCTCGAGATTCGAGGCAAAGAAGGCGGACATCGTGTCCTCGATGACCCCTTCGAGCTTGTCCTTCAGGGGGACGATCGCCTTGGAGGCGTCTTTCGAGAAGCGACGCTTCGGGACGAGCAGAGGCGCGGCGGCAGCCGCCAACTCCTCCCAGAGGTCCCCGATGTTCTCCAGCGTGACGGCGGCGACGCGATTGCCGAGGAGATGACGCGGCTCCGTGACCCCGATCTTCGCGGCGACCGTGCGGTTCTGCGCGGCGAGCAGGAGCTGCCGCACGACGAGCCAGTAGAGGCGGTCCACCTCCGCTTCCATCCGAGCGACCTCCTCGATGCTGCCGACCGGGTCGCCGATCAGGACCCCTAGGGCGAGCTTCTCCATCCGCGACGTCAGGTAGTGCAGGCGGCGCAACAGGCCGTCGATCGGGAAGCGGGTCGGCTCGACGAAGTTCTCGATCGTCACGAACTTCGGGCCCTGGTTCACGATCGTCAAGCCCGTCAGCCCGCGGACCGCCTCGTGGATCTCCTGCAGCTGACCCGGAGAGATCTCCTCGCGGCTCCTGACGCGGATCGTGTTGCAGCCGACGATGTAGTTGCCTGTGATCATGCGAGTGAGTGCCTCCGCCCCGGCCCACTGATCCGCATCGATCGTCGCCTCCGTGGGCACGAGGCTCTCCTCGAAGGGGCCGACCCGGACGCGGAGACTGCCGTCGTCCTCGATCGAAATGCTCACGAGGGCTCCCTGCCGAACGCCGTTCGAGACCGCCCATTCCTTCGGCAAGGAAACCCCGAGGCTCGAGTATCCGAGCTTCTGGACCTTCCTCGTCTCCAGCTCCATGGGTACACGTATGCATCGATGGGGGTAAAATACGTGTCCAGAGTCTTCCGTACGTCGACATCTTGTTCATACGGGTTGCGAGTAACTAGCGCTCCGGGCCACCGTCAATCGACCCCATTCTCCATCGACTCTGCAAGGGAGAGGAGGTGCTCGATTCGCTCCAGGATCTCGCAGGGCCGACGTCGACCCAGAAACGCCGCCCCGGCGGGCCGTCCGGACGTCGCCTCCCACACCTTCCATAGGGCCCCCGCCAGGATCCTCGGGCGACGCGTCGCCCGAGCCGCGGCTTCATCGGCGTCGAACTCGTAGCGGCGGCTCAGGCGATTCCGGAGGTACCGAACGAAGGGATCGAAGAACACGAGGGACGAAAGGAGGTGGAAGAAGGGAAGATACCGATCGTCCTTCGAACGGATATGGGCCAGTTCGTGTTCGATGACCGCGTCGAACTCATCGGAGGACAGGAGGTCGACGAGCCCGGTGGTCAGGATCACGTAGTCCCCGAAGCGGAGGCGGAATCGGCCGCCTCGCCGCAAGACCGCGACGGAGTACGCATCGGGTCGAGGATTTCTGACGAGGAGGACGTCCGCGCACGGCTCGACGGCGACTGACAGGGGACGTGCCCCCCGTTCCAGCGCGCGGCCGATCATGGCACGGGCGACGACCTGGCTCAGGAGGAAGGAGAGCCCGAGCACCGCTGCGGCGACGGCCCCCGCGACCGTGGCCGCGCAGCTCCACTCCAAGTCGCACGCGAATGCGGCGACGAGGCTCTCCGGGAGGGCGTGGACGTGTACGGATGTGAACGCGTGAAAGTGGATGAGCGACGCAAGGAGCAGGAAGCCCGCCGTCCCGAACGCTCCGTGGCTGAACAACGCGAGGGCCATCCCCCGAGATCTCCAGGCGGTCCGACGGGCCCCGAGGTAGGCAACCGCACCCGCGACCGCCATGGCGACGGCACCGCTCGTTAGCAAGAGCCCGAGAGAGATCATTGCCGGAGCCTTTCACGGATTCGTTTCGAGTCTTCCTCCGAGAGACGATCGAGACGCTCGGCCAGATGAACGACGGCCCGGTGCCCGAAGGTCACGATCAGGCCATCCAGGAGATTGTCGATGTACCGCGCCTCGATGTCCTTGTACTGGTAGATGTACCGGTCGCCGCCCTTGTAGGGCTCGCTGCGCCGACCGATGAGACCCTTCCGGTGGAGCCGGCCTAGGATCGTGTTGACCGTCGTGTACGCGAGGTCCCGTTCCCCTGAGCGCAGTTCGTCGAGAATCTCCCGCGCGGTCGCTTCCCGACGTCTGCGGAGGACGGAAATGAGCTGTCGCTCGAGTGGCCCCAACATACGAGTTTTCGAGACCACCGTATGTTTCTTTGACGCTCTGTATGTACTATAGTTGTAGTACGACGGCCACGTACATGTCGCTGCTACTACGCTTGTGGTGCGACGTGCGTCGACATGTCACGGGGTGGATGCCGATGACGAGCGCATCTCAACGACGGATGGGGCGCCGGGACTTCGTATCCCTCACGGTGAAGGGCGCGGGGGCCGTGGGCTTCGCAATCGTGGGTGGCAAATTCCTCGTGGAGCGGCTCGGTGGAATCCCGCCGGACGTCCGGACCCAGACCGCCGATCCGCGCGCATGGGTCATGGTGATTGACCTGGACCGGTGCGACGGCTGCGGGGTGTGCACGACGGCGTGTCGGAACACCCACGACGTGCCGGACGGCCAGGAGTGGATCAAAATATACGAGGTGAACGAGCCGGACGGGGCCCACTACTTCCTCCCGCGGCCTTGCATGCACTGCGACAATGCGCCGTGCGTGGCCGTGTGCCCCGTGAACGCGACGTTCCGGCGGGACGACGGCCTCGTCCTCATCGACCAGAACCGGTGCATCGGCTGCCGCTACTGCATGGCCGCGTGTCCGTACGACGCGCGCTACTTCAACTGGGACGGGCCGCTCGAGCTGACCCCCCAGGAACAGGCCGTCTATTCGCCCGAATACCCCGGGACCCACCGGAGGGGGACCGTCGAGAAGTGCGTCTTCTGCGCCCACCGAGTCGATGAGGGGAGCCTCCCCGCGTGCGTGGAAGCCTGCCCGATGCGGGCGATCTTCTTCGGCGACGCACGGGAGGATGCCGTGTCCAACGGGTCCGAGGTGTGGCGCCTGTCCGAGGTCCTCCGAGACCGCGGCGGGTTCCGATTCAAGGAGGAGCTGGGCACAAAACCCCGCGTCTTCTACCTGCCCCCGGAGGCGGACGGATGACCGAGGACTCGGCCGAGAGGGTCGACGCCCTCCTGCGTCCCGTGGCTCGATGGACCCCCCGTTTCTGGGCGCTCATGATCGCCCTCGGTTCCATCGTCGCGTGGGGCGCCTTCGCCTATTCCGTACAGCTCCGCGAGGGACTGGTCGTCACGGGGATGCGCGACACCGTGTTGTGGGGCCTTTACATCTCGAACTTCGTCTTCTTCATCGGCATCAGCCACGTCGGCGCCCTCATGTCCGCCATCCTCCGCCTGTCGAAGGCGGAATGGCGGCGGCCCGTCACCCGTATGGCCGAGGCAATCACGGTGTGCTCCCTCTTCGTCGGGGCGTCGATGCCGATCATCGACCTCGGCCGTCCGGAACGGCTCTTGAACGTCTTCATCTACGGCCGGATCCAGTCCGCCATCCTCTGGGACTTCCTGTCGATCTCCACGTACCTCGTCGGCAGCCTGCTGTTCTTCTATCTCTTCCTGATCCCGGACCTCGCGATCTGCCGCGACCGCCTCACGGCCGTGGGCCGGTTTCGGCGCTGGCTGTACCGGACCCTCTCCCTCGGGTGGACGGGCACGGCGGACCAGAAGCACCGGCTCGAGCGCTCGATGGGGGTCCTGACAATTCTCATCCTGCCCATCGCGATCTCCGTCCACACGGTCGTCTCGTGGATCTTCGCGATGACCCTGCGGGCGGGCTGGGACAGCACGATCTTTGGCCCGTACTTCGTGGCGGGGGCTCTGTTCTCCGGTGTGGCCAGCGTCCTCATGGCCATGGCGCTCTTCACCCACTTCTACCGCCTGGAGAGGTGGATCACTCCGACCCATTTCCGAAACCTCGCGCTGCTCCTCCTCGCCCTCGACATCGTGTACATCTACTTCACGCTGAACGAGTACCTCACGGTCTCATACAAGTCGGAGGGCGCGGAGGCGCCCCTCCTCGCGGCCCTCTATGGCGGCCCCTACGCGGGGGTCTTCTGGGCCGTCCAGATCGGCGGTCTCCTGATCCCCGCCTTCCTCTTGTCCCTCCGGCGCACGCGGACGACGCTGGGCATCGTCATCGCCGCGACGTTGGTCAATGCCACGATGTGGCTCAAGCGATACCTCATCGTCGTGTCGACCCTCGCGACCCCCCAGATGCCCACGGGCTGGGGATCGTACTGGCCCACGTGGGTCGAGTGGTCCATCACGGCGGCGGCCTTCGCGGGCTTCGTCCTCCTGTTCGCCCTCGTGTCCCGCGTCGTCCCGATCGTGTCGATCTGGGAGACGGAAGAGACGTCCGCGGTGGGGGGACGCCCCGTCGAGGAGCCCGTGCGCGGGGAGGTGCCCGGATGAGGTGGCGGGGGGCGGTCGTCGCATGCCTGGCCATCTCCCTTCTCTCGTTCGCGGGAGGACCCTCATCTCCTGTCGGGCCCGCGGCGGCGGCCCATACCGGCGACCTCGATGCGGCGTACATGAACCGCACGACGTCCGTGGACGCGACCTTCGCGACGGACGAGTACTCCGACAACTTCACGGAGGCCGCGACCGGGATCACGATTTACGTCCAGTACTCAGGCAATGTCCTCGGCGTGGGCCTCGAGAGTCCGGGCGTGGGCTGGGTCGCCCTGACCCTCGGAGGCGTCCTCGTGGGGAGCAACTACTCCGATCTCCTGATCTTCTCGTACGACGCCGGCACATGGCGGGCCCTCGATATGGTTGACCATGGATGGGAACGCCATCTCGACGAGGCGATCGGCGGTACGGACGACATCATCGCATCCGCGGGGATCGTGGACGGGACCCGACTCCGGGTGGAGTTCCAGATCCCCCTGGACTCCGCGGACGACAACGACCACCACTTCCGCGCGAACGAGACGTACCCACTGTCGGTGGCCTACAACGCGACCTCGCCGGATCCGACGACGGACCAGACGGCCCACTCGCCCCAGCTCCTCCTCCACGTCGGGCCGACCCCGATGGTCATGAACTGGCAGGCCACCGCGGTCCGCGCCCTGCCCGCGGCCCTCATCGTCGGCCAGGCGGCGACCCTCGCGGGGCAGCTGCGGGATGCATCCGGCACGCCGGTCCGCGACCAGTCCCTCGAGTTCTATCAGGAGACGACCTTCGGCCTCCTGTATCTCGGCCTCGCGCGCACGACCAGCATGGGGAAGGCGAGCATCGAGTATGAGCCGAGAGCCGCCGGCACGTGGACGTTCCACATTGTGTTCCGAGGCGCCGGCCCCTACCTCCCGTCGAACGAGACGATCCAACTCGTCGTGATCGCGCCTGCGGCGCCGCCCGGCCCCCTCCTGCCCGTCGACACGGGCATCGCCCTCGTGATCCTCGTCGTCTTGGCCGGCGTCTGGGGCTCCTACGTGTTCGTCGCATCCCAACTCGCGGCGATCCGGAAATCTGGCCGCCGCGCGCTCCCACGCCTTCCTTCCTCGAAAGGCGAAGGAGGTGAGAACCATAGCTGAATCGAAGGAGCCGGAACCGACGGAACCACGGAAGAGGAATCTCGCGCCGATCGCGATCGGCCTCGGGGTCGCCGCCCTCGTCCTGTCTGCGGCTGTACTCGGGCTGTACCTAAGCGCCTCCTCGGCGCCCCTGGCGCCGACCCCGGAGACACGGAACATCCGGATCGTCATGTTTGCCGTCGAGCCCCACAACACGTCGATGGCGATGATGCCCGAGGAACTGCACCTGTACTCGCCGGGCACGATCGTCGTGAACCGGGGGGACACCATTGTCCTGACCGTGGTGAACATGGATGAGCACCGCCATGGCTTCGAGATCCACGGGATGAACGTGGCCTCGGACAACACGATCGACATCGCGCCGGGCGACGAGTGGACGATGACGTTCGTCGCGGACCGCGCGGGGGTCTTCCAGTGGGAGTGCAACGTCCCCTACGTGCCGTCGGACGGATTGATGGAGCAGGAGTGCGGCGAAGACCACGATGACATGTCGGGGTATCTCATCGTCCAGTGAGATGCCCCACCCTTTCCTCCCAAAGCCTCATAGGAACCGAACGAATCCGTGGGGATCGTGGATCGCCGGCTGGACGTCCTCGTAATCGGCGCCGGGCCGACGGGGAGCGCCGCGGCGAAGTACGCCGCGCTCCGGGGCGCGGAGGTCCTCCTCATCGAGAAGCGGGCGGAGATCGGCACGCCCGTGCGATGCGGGGAAGGCGTCTCGCGGGGCTGGCTCGCGGAAATCGGCCTGCCGCCGAGCCACGAGTTCATCTGTCACGAGGTGGCGGGGGCGCGGATCATCGCGCCGGACGGCACGTCCCTCCTCCTCGACCACCAGCTTGCGGGGAACGAGACGGGCTACGTGCTCGAGCGGGATCTCTTCGACCGATACATGGCGAAGGACGCCGCGAAGGCAGGGGTCGAGATCATGATCAAGACCTCTGCGGTCGGCCTCCTCGAGGACGGCGGCCGGGTCGTCGGCGCCCGCTGCGAGCACATGGGCGAGCTGTTCGATGTCCGCGCGGACGTGGTCATCGGCGCGGACGGATTCGAGAGCCAGGTCGGGCGGTGGGCCGGGCTGCGGACGCACCTGCGCACGAGGGACATCGACGCCTGTCTCCAGTACACGATGGCCGGGGTCGACGGAGATTCCCGCTTCAACGATTTCTACCTGGGTAGCTGCGCTCCTGGGGGGTATGCATGGGTCTTCTGGAAGGGCGCCGACATCGCGAACGTGGGAATGGGTGTGAACCTGTCGAGGATCCGCGATCGCGCCGAGGTGAAGCGCTACCTCGACGCGTTGATCGCCCGCGTGCCGGGGCTCGCGAAGGGCGAGGTGATTGAGGAGGTCGCGGGGGCCGTGAGCGTCTCGATGCCCCTCGAGCGGACGATTGCGAGCGGTGTCGTGCTCGCCGGAGACGCGGCACGGCTGATCGACCCCCTGACCGGCGGCGGCATCCTGAACGGCTGTCTCTCCGGGAAATACGCCGGCGAAGTCGCCGCCGAGGCGGTCGACGCGGGCGATTCCTCCGAGGCGTTCCTGCGTCGATACGAGAAGCGATGGCGGGGTCGCCTGGAGGAGGAGCTCGCTCGGCACTACCTGATCAAAGAGCGGCTCCTCAAAGTGGACGATGAGACAATCAACAAGGTAATCCGTGCGGTGTCCGAGATCGGCGTGGAGCGGCTGAACACCCGGACCGTGATCGAGGCGATCCGCGCGCGCCATCCGGAACTCCTGAAGGCCTTCGACGGCCTCTTGTGATCACGGCGCTTTCGGTTTCGATTTCTTGGACGGGCGGGGTTTGCGCTTCGCCGGTCGCGCCTCGCGAGCGTACTCGTACGGATTCTCGCGGAGGATCATGGGACTCAGTCGCCTCGATGGCGCGGACGGGATAAGAAGGGCGCGCGCTCGTTATCCGGTTTGAAACAGGTCGCTTCAGTCGCGCGACAGGTCCTCTCCACCCTCGAACGTCTGCTGCACCTGGCTGTACACTTCCTCAAAGCCGAACGTGATCTCGGAGGACACGGGATGGACGCGGCGGTACACGCCGATCGACTCCATGCTCTTCAGGAACTCGACGTCCAGGAGGGTCTTCGGCGTCGTGCCGTCCGCGAACAGGGACTCGTACAAGGCGAACGGGTCGAGGGACCACTTCACGATCCGCTCGAGTTCCGTTTCTCCGAGAAGGTCCGCCTTGCTCAGGACGTTGATGAAGGGAAGCGAATGCCGGAACTGCACGGTCGCACTGAGCAGGACGGAGGAGATGAAGCCGCTCGCCGTCCTGACGAGGGCCGGATCGTTGAGGTACAGCAGGGCGCTCTCCTCGCGGCCGAACGCGTCGATCAGGACCGGCCCCGAGGCGCGGAATGTGAAGAGTTCGATCTGGCCTGGCGTGTCGATGAGCACATAGTTCGTCCGGAACGTCTCGAGGACCTCGGAAAGCTCCTTCGCGTTCATCGCGACCATGTCCGCGGCGGCGACCTGCGCCCCGTTCGGCCCGAGGTCCTGTTCTTCCATGATCTCGGCCAGCCGCACGTAGTCCCGCACGTCGAGGTCGGGGGAGTACTGCAGGGATTCCGCCCCGGGATCCAGGTTCACGGTGACGCAGTCCAGACCCTGCGCGTTCATCCACGCTTGGAAGGCGTAGACCATCGTGGACTTCCCGGAGCCCGCGGTGCCGAGGAAGTACAGGTTTCGGGCCATGAGCGTCCCGCCAACGTGGGCGGACGAGATGAAGCTTCGCGACTCGGAAACGGGACGCTCCGGAGAGGATTCGCACCTCGTGGATCTTGGGACCCTGCGGCAGGGTTATTCGGGCAACGGTCGTTCTCCCCGCGATGAAGCGAATCACAGGAATTGGCGGCATCTTCTTCAAGGCGGAACGGCCGGACCTCCTGAGGGATTGGTATGCCCGGCATCTGGGCCTGCCCATGCAGGAACACGGCTCAGAACTGAAGTGGCGGGAGTATGACAATCCGAAGCGCGAGGCGTACACCCTGTGGAGCCCGTTTCCGCGCGACACGAAGTATTTTGGAAAGAAGACGACGGATTTCATGATCAACTTTCGGGTCGTGGATCTTGATTCCCTATTGGGCGTGCTACGAAAGGAAGGCGTGGCTGTCGAGGACCGGGTCGGGAAGCACGAATATGGGCGCTTCGCATGGATCCATGATCCCGAGGGGAATCGGGTCGAGTTGTGGGAGCCTCCGCGTCCGAGGGAGAGCTACCGACGAAGAGACTCAGCGAAAAGGGCCCGAACTAGCCCCGCCTCTAGTCGGAACCGATCAAAATGAGAGAGCTCCGTTCTCTGTGGACCGGCAGGGCTACGAAGCCGAGGAGCGCATCGCCCAGATTCCGCGTTCCCCACGAACGCCTCCTAGGGGAAGCGGGCCTGCTGGATCTCGAACCCAGATGAGTGCTCAGCGTGCCTTGGTTCCATTCGGATCTCTGAGCGATGGCAGGGCGCAGCGACTTGGTTGTCGAATCCGGATCACTCGGCACCAACTCCTTCGGCCTCGACCCCGATCGACGCACGAGAACAAGGCTTTTCCACGCTCCCGGGGATTGGGGGACGAAAGGTGCTGGCTTGGTAGGCGGTCCAACAACGACGGTAGCCCACGTGATGTCTTTGTGGCGGTACCCCGTCAAATCGATGTTGGGCGAGGAGCTGAACGCATCGGAGGTGACGGAGCGCGGGCTGCTTGGCGACCGCGCGTACGCGCTCTTCGACCCGGTGACCGGGAAGGTCGCTAGCGCGAAGAACCCGAGGAAGTGGGCACGGATCTTCGACTTTCGCGCGGCGTTTGTCGACCCACCGAGACCCGACGCTTCTCTGCCACCGGTCCGAGTCACATGTCCGGACGGGACGATCATCCAATCCGATGCGCCGGACATCGATCGGGTTCTCTCGAAGGCCCTAGGCCGGGACGTGCGGTTCGTGACCAGCGCCCCTGAGAAGCCGAGCCTCGAAGAGTACTGGCCTGATATCGAGGGCCTCGCACATCGGGAGAAGGTCACGGACGAGGCGATGCCGCCAAGGACCTTCTTCGACTTAGCAACGCTTCACTTGCTCACGACTGCAACCCTCGCCCAGCTACGGGAGCTGAATCCGGAAGGTCGGTTCGAGACCCGTCGGTTCCGCCCGAACTTCGTTGTGCAGCCGGTGGAACGCCACCGAGGATTCGTGGAGGACGCGTGGATAGGGAAGAACCTCATCATAGGAGACCACGCGCGGATCCGCGTCACGGGCCCCTGCCCCAGGTGCGTCATGACGACGCTCCCCCAGGGGGATCTGCCTCAGGATGGGGGAATCCTACGGACGGCCGCGAAGCACCACGGGGTGACTGTCGGCGTGTATGCGACCGTCGTCCGCGGGGGCCTCGTGCGGCGCGGAGATCCGCTCGGGATGGAAAGCGTGTGAGCGGGACTGAGACCTTGGAGCCTCACGCCATGGGCCCCGATGGTCATTGATTTCACAGAGAGGGTACGGGCCTGAAGGGATTCGAACCCTTGATCTATCGGTGTCCCTCGGCCAAGTCCGGAGACGTGCCGATAAGAGCCGATCGCTCTACCTAGCTAAGCTACAGGCCCGCGGCGGCCGCCTAAGGACCGCTTCAAGTTAAACGTTACGACGATCAGCACGCGCCCCATCTCTCGAGGGCCACGCGACGGTCCACATCGACCTGGAACATCTCGAATCGGAAACAGCCGCTCGGGCCCGTGGTGATCTCGAAGTAGTCGCCGGTATCGAGGAAGCCGGTCGCGTTCCCGTCCACGAAGCGAAGCGTTGCCGTGCCGCCACCGAGTCCCGCAGGCAGAGACCCGAGGGTCGTGTTGTCCCGGCTCAGCGTCGCGTTGAACCTCTCGAGCTCGAGGACCGCCGTCACGGAAAACACGTCGAGCCGCGTCCCGGCCGTCGTGTTGAGGCGGAGCTCCACGATTGCCACAGACCGCTGCTCCGGGAACATCCGCGGGAGGAAGACGATGCCCAGCAGGACCATGAACACGATCCCCGCGGCCAAGGAATACGTCAGGAGCTTTGTGGCCTGGGGCGGCGGGCCGCGCTTTCGTTTGAATGGTGGCGTGGGGCGCTTCGGCCGGGCGATTCGCATGGCCTCACTCCACATAGATCGCGGGTCGTCCGGGAGCCGCGTGGCCGGACCGCTTCGCGGGGTCCCAACGCTCCGGGTCGTCCGCGACGTACACCTCGACCGGCATGCCGAACTCCTTCTCCAGGAACGCCCGGTTCTCCGTGAACAGGGAGAGCTCGTCGAGGGGACGGCCTTCGCCGCGGGCCTCGGGCTTTGAATGCCGCAATTGCTCCGCGACCTTCTTCGCGAAAGGGGCGACCTCGGACCCCCGCTCCCGCATCCCCGGATCGGCAAGAGCCTTCTCCATCAGGATGTTCATCGGAATCGGTCCGGCCCGCGCGAGGTCCCGCGCGATCGTCTCGATCCGGATCTTCCATGCCGGCGCGGTGTACAAGGCGACCTTCTTTCCGGCGATGCGGGTGACCTTCAGGATCTCCCGCACGTCGGCCAAGGTGGATTGCAGCAGCGCTTCCGCGGCCTCGGCCCTTGGGTCGATCTCGTCCCTGACGACTTCGGGATAGGGGGCGTTCACGATAAACCCGGCATTCCCGAGCCCATGCCAGATCTCCTCGCAGAGGTGCGGCGCGAAAGGTGCGAGGAACTTCGTCTGGACCTCGATGAACCGAGCGAGGACCGCTGCGTTCGGTCGACCGTCGCAACGTCGCAGATACCAACTCCAGGCTCCCTGCAGATCGAAGTACCCGATCCGGAGGGCGGTCTTGTAATTCATCTGCTCCATCGCCGCCCGGTTCGCCCCGATGGCGCGATTCAGGACGGAGAGGAACCAGTCGTCGATTTGGCGGCGATCCTTCCGCGTGGCGTGCCGAGACGTTGCGAATCGAAGCCAGTCGCGGACCCGCGGGGGCACGGAGTCGGCGAAGTCCAAATCGAGGTTCGGGTCGTCCAGGCCATCGCCCGCGTTCGCGACAGTCAGCCGGACCGCGTCGGCGCCCCAGACCTTCAGGGCGTCTCGGATGTACCAGACGTTGCCGCGGGACTTGGACATCTTGCGGCCCGCCATCTGGACGTGGCCGTTCACGCCATAGCCACGGGGCCAATGCTCCCTCGGGAAAATCGCGGTGTGGTTGAACAGGCAGAAGGCCATGTGGTTCTGTACGAGGTCCTTGCCCGTGTTCCGCAGGTCGAAGGGATACCAGTACGCGAACTCGTCTCGGAGATTCTCCACGAGCGAGAGTTCGACGCCGAGGCGGCGGGCGACGGCCCTCGCGTCTCCCCTGCCGAGGAACACGTAGTCGAAGAACGCGTCGTCGAGGCGCTGGGCCCACGGGACCTTCGACCGGAGCGCGCCCTCCTGGAGCGCGTGGGCGATCGTGTAGTACGCCATGTAGATCGTCGAATCGGACAGGCTCTCGATGACCCAGTTCGAGTCCCACGGGAGGATCGTCCCGAGGCCTCGATGGTGGGTGCACGGCCAGTCCCGCAGCCAGTCCAGAACGTAGTCAAGCTGCTTGCGCAGGGTCTCCGGATAGAGGGTCATCGACGCGAGCGCGTCGTGGACCAACGACTTCCACGCCGGATCCCCGTAGGCAAGGAACCACTGGTCCTCGACGACCTTCACGATCGCGGGCGTCATGCAGCGGCAGACGACCTCCCCGGAGGGTTCGTACATCCGGTCCGCGAGATTCTTCGACATGAGCTCCTTGCGGATCTCGTCCTTCGCGACCTCGACGCGCACGCCCGCGAAGGGGCCGCAGTTCTCGTTCAGGACGCCCTGGTAGAAGCCGGACCGGTAGACCTCCGCCTTCGCGGTCTCGAGCTTCTCGCGCTCCCGCTGGTTCTTGATCCCCATCCGCTCGACGATCTCGACGCCAGGGAGGGGGCCCCATCCCGGGGTGCGGATGATCGGCACGGGTTTGAGGGCCCGCACGCGTTCCGCATCCAGCCGGTACGTTGCGAGGGCTTTGTCGTCCTGCTGCAAGTCCCTCAGCGCGACGTAGTCATCTGGGGCGTCCGAGGGCACGGAGGTCACGATCCCCGTGCCGCGGCCCTGATCGATGAACGCGCCCGGGAGAATCGGGATCGCGCGGTTGATCGCGGGCGCGACCGCGTCCATTCCGAGGAGTTCCGCGCCGCGGATTCGGGATTCCACGGACAGGGCCTTCCCCTGCTCTCGGAGCTTGCTCGCCGCGGCTTCGTTGAGGATCCATTGCTCGTCGCCGACCTTCGCGACGACGTATTCCACGTCGGGATCGACCCAGAGGTTCGTCTGCCCGAAGACGGTCTCCGGGCGGATCGTCGCCGCGACCAAGATCCGGCCATCCGCCATGGGGAACTTCAGGAGCGTATGCTCGGCCGGGGTCTCGCCCTCCCCTTCGAGGCGGTCGTGATCCCCGATCGGGGCCTGGTCGTTCGGGCACCAGATGACGGGATGCTTGTCGATCTTCACGAAGCCGCCATCCTTGAGGCGGTGGAACTGCCACCGCACGAACGCGTCGTACGGCGGGTTGAGAGGGGTCGTGATGAAGGACCGGGTCCAGTCGATCGCCGCGCCGAGGCCCTGGAGGTCCTGCATCGTCTCCTGCGGGAAGACCTCGATCCAGTGCATCGGGTCCGCGAACTTCGGGATGTCCCGGTCCGGGATCCCCATCTTCCTCAGGACTTCGATCTGCACGCGTTCCTGCTCCTTCACGCGCTTTGCGGCGCCGAGGATCGGGAGGCCGGTGCAATGGAACCCCTGGGGATGGAGGACGTTGTACCCGAGCATACGGCGGTAGCGGGACTGGAACTCGGCCCGCAGGAAGGATGTGCCGAAGCCCAGGTGCGGATATCCATTCACATAGGGATAGGGTACGTTCGTGAACCACTTCGGCCTCGAGGGGTCCGCGCGGGCGACGTAGACACGGGCCTCCGCCCACAGGTCCTGCCACTTCCGCTCGATCGCCCGCAGGTCCAGCGTCCCTCTCGTCCTTGCGCGGGCGGGAGTCGCGACCTGACGCCGGTGCCTCGAGCCCCTCCGCCGGCGGGCGACGGAGGAGGGCTTCCCGCGCGCGCGGACGCGTTTCTTGGGACGTCGATGCGCACGCGCCTGCACCCTTTGCTTCGGTCGGGCGCGCGAGCCCTTCCTCTTGGCCACGGGCGCGGATAGGTGCGTTTCTCGTATAGCTTTTCGCCGCCGTCCGGGGCGAATCAGCATGGGTCGGACGCGTCTGACAGCGGGGTTATCTATTCGGCATACGCGATAAAAATCGGAGCCTGCGGAAACCGCCCGCTCGGCGAACCAATGGAGGGGCGTTGTCATACGTCGTATGACAATTGACAAAACGTATAAGTATCGATCGTCCGGATACGGCGACCAACACGCCAGAAAAACGCGTGGAGTGGTGTATGACCGCGTCATACCCGCTCTTCGTGGAACAGGCGAGGTATGGGATGGACGAAAACGAGCGGATCACGCTGCGGCTCGAGAAGGAGAATCTCGAGCTGATCGACGGGTTCTTGGAAGAGAACAAGTCGTTCACGAACCGGTCGCAACTGGTTCGCGAGGCGGTCCAGTCGTTCATCCAATCGATCCGCGAAGGAGGCAACACCGTCACGGTGCGCATCCCGCGGTACTACCTCGACCTGATCAACCGCCTCGTGGCCGACGGGTACTTCCTGAGCCGGGAGCACGCGATCGTCCGCAGCATCGAGGAATGGTTCACGCGGGAGCGGGTGAAGGAGATCCATGCCCACAAGCAGGAAGTCGACAAGATGACGGGCAGGGTGGTCTCGGTGTCGACGGGAGACAAGGACGGTGTCATACCCCCATGACGCGCGCTGGCGTGGAGGATGCCGGAAGGGAGTAACCTCCAACCTAGGAAAAGGGAACGGGATGGGACCTGTTATGAAGGGATGGGATGCACGCCTTCAGCGGAGGGGACTGCCTTCTGGCCTCCCTCGATCCGATCGCGAGTGAGTCGGAGGCCAGAGCACGATGGTACCGAAGGATTACGTGGATGAGGTCATCAACAGCCTGTTCGAGGACGCCGTGGACCCGAGGATCTCGGTCGTAGGCGTCGGTGGCGCCGGTGGGAAGATGGTCAGCGCGCTCTACGACCGGGACCTGAAGGGGGTCGAGACGGTCGCGGTAAACACGGACCCGGCCGGGCTCTCGAAGAGCGAGGCGGACGTCAAGGTCCTCCTGCCGCACTCCGACGGAGACGACCCGATCGAGGCCGCCCGCACGTCCGCGGAGTCGTACGAGGCGCAGCTCCGGGAGTCCGTCAGCTCGGACATCGTCTTCGTCGTCGCCGGGCTCGGCGGCGGTGCCGGCACGGGCGCGGCGCCCGTCGTCGCACGCGCGGCGCGCGCGAACGGCGCGGTTACAATCGGGATCGCGATCCTACCTTTCGAAGTCGAGGGACGCACGGCGACCGCACAGGCGGGTCTCGAGGACCTGCGGCGGGAGGCGGACAGCGTCATCGTCGTGGACAACAACTCCCTCGCGCGCTTCGCGGACCAGATCACGTTCCGCGATGCGATGCAGATCGTCAGCTACATGGTCGTGGCCATCGTCCAAGGGGTCGTCGAGCACCTGAGTCGCTCGTACCTCTCGACCCTTGCGGAGGAGATCGAGAGCGCGGCCAAGGAGATCGAGGACCAGAACAACCACGCGGTCCACGTCGAGGTCCAGGCCCCAGAGACCGTGCAGGCATCGTGGGACATGGGCCCCGTGGCGTTCGACGACCAGGGCTTCATCGGCCTGAGGTAAACAGGATCAACAATCCTCCCCCCAACCAACGCCCACCCGCGAGGGCTTCGGGCGAGCCCCGCCGAAAGGCGGGGAACGGCCCTCGCGACCTCTTTATTTCCCCCGGTCGAAGGGCGTTGCGAGATCACGAAGTAGACTGCCGAAGATGCCTTCCCACCCGGGAGGAGGAACTCGCGCCTATCCAATCGATGATTCGCGGACGCTCCCTTTCGCCCTATAGCTTCCAGAAGTCATCCGTCAGGCCCAATTCCGCGAAGTGCGCCAGCAGCGCCTGCTTAGATGGCCTCGTATAATCCAAGTCCATCTTCGTCCGATAGATGGGGAGGCCCACCTCGTGCACTTCTTGGGGCGATAACAACACGCCTGGCTCGCCGGGTATGCAAGAACCCCAGGCACGCTGATGCTCGTCGGACGCGAAGAAGATCATGGTGTTCGAGCATGTGAGTACAACGTCGTCCCACCAACGAGCCGCCGGAAGTCCGAGGTACACGATCGCGGCTTCAGGCGTTTGTTCGACTACGGAACCGTCCTGCAAGTCGATGCGAATCGGAGCGGCACAGTGGTGGCAGTAGGAGTCGACTCGGATGTCCACTCCAAGGGTCGCGTGCATGGCGATCGCGTCCCAGGCGCAGTTCGCGTAGTACCGCATCCCGGTCTTGGTGGAAACTCTGAACGGGGTGGGGATAGCGGAAAAAGGAAACGCCATTAGAATCCGCTGGGTGCCCCGCACCAGCGCGATGTGATGCGCATCCTGGAGGGCGTGCAGGACCTCGTCGGCCTGGGCGCGCGAGAGGGAGAATCGTTGCATTATCTGCTCGAGAAGCGGTGGGACGGCGTGTTCGCGAAAGTGGTCGAACACAAACTTACGCACGGACTTCGGCCGCTCATCAGGGGCAGACATCGCTTTTCGCCTCATTTCCCCGGAAAGGCCTGCGGCACTTTCAAGTTGCTTCGCAACCGCAGCACCCCCCGCCGGCCAATCGAAGCGACCCCAACGCTTCGGATCGTGAGCAATCTCCATGGAGGAGCTATGCTGGCTGTGGAAGTGGACCGGGTGGAACTTGAGTCGGGGATGTCGACGGGCGCGAACGTCTTTGCGGCCCTCCACGTCGCCCGACAACTAGGGACTGGCAAAGGATCGTGACCGTCGCCCTCGATTCGGGCCTGAAGCACCTGCAGGGGGATCTCCCTAGGCCTCCACCGAACGGGCCGAGAACCTTCTTGGGGCCCCGCCTCCTTGCGGCCCCCATGGCATCGTACCGCGAGACGATCCGAATCGAGACGAATCCCGGGGTGCAGGCCCTCGACATCACGGACCGCGTGGAGGCCGCAATCGCGAAGTGCGGGGTGAAGGATGGCCTGGCGTGCGTCTTCACCCCGAGTAGCACGAGCGCGATCATCACGAACGAGTTCGAACCTGGACTCATGGACGAAGACATCCCGAACGCCCTCGAGCGACTCATCCCGGCGTCGATCGACTACGGCCATGAGCGCCGGTGGCACGATGGGAACGGGCACAGCCACGTGCGCGCGACATTCCTCGGTCCGAGCCTCACCGTCCCCATTGTCGAGGGACGCCTGGCCTTGGGCACATGGCAGCAAGTCGTCTTCCTCGAGCTGGACAACAAGCCGCGGCGGCGCGAGGTGATCGTCCAAGTCGTCGGGGAGGCGACGACGCCAAGGGACAAATAGCGACGGACGATTGGGGCGGCCGGATGGCCACGGCGACGGCGGGTGCGAACGCGGCCCGCACGTCCGTCTTCAACCTCGCCTGGCCCATCATGGTCTCGAACCTCCTGCAAACCCTCACGACGACGGTCGACGTGATCATGGTTGGCTCCCTCGGCGCGGAGGCACCCGCCGCGGTGGCGGCCGTGGGCTTCGGCGGGCAGTTCATCTTCCTCTTCTTCAGTGTCATGATCTCCGTCAGCGCGGGCACGATCGCCCTCGTCGCGCGCGCGATGGGCGCGCAGGACCTGGCGCAAGCGAACCACATCCTGAAGCAGAGCCTTGTCCTCGGAGCGATCCTCTCGCTCCCGCTGACACTCGTGGGCCTGCTCTTCGCGGAACCGATCCTCGCGGGCTTCGGGGCAGCCCCGGACGTCGTCGACCTCGGCGGCGCGTACATCCGCATCATCTCCCTCGTCGTGTTCTTCCAGTTCATTGGGTTCCTCGGGAGTGCGGCCCTCCGCGGCGTCGGAGACACCGTGACGCCGCTCTGGATCGGCGTCCTCGTGAACGTCGTGAACTTCGCGATCAACGTGAACCTGATTTTCGGGAACGCGTTCGTCCCGCGACTCGGTGTCCCGGGGGCTGCAATCGGCACGTCGATCTCGTACATCGTCGGGGCGCTCGTGCTCGTCGGGATCTTCCTGCGCGGGAAGCACAAGCTGATGCTGAACCTCCGCGGGACCTGGGTCCACATGGACACGGTGAAGCGAATCTTCCGGATCGGGTGGCCGGCCGCGCTGGAGCAGATCCTCCTCCAGCTCGCATTCCTCATCTGGGTCGGCATGGTCGTCGTCTTCGGCACGGAGGTCCTCGCGGCGCACCAGATCGGTTTGCGCATCCAGAGCTTCGCGTTCATGCCCGGCTTCGGGTTTGCGATCGCGGCGACCGCGCTCGTCGGGCAGAACCTCGGCGCGCGGGCGCCCGAGGCCGCGGAGAAGAGCGGCTGGGAGGCGGCGAAACTTTCCGTCGCGGTGATGAGTCTGACGGCCCTGGGGATCTTCCTGCTCGCGGAGCCGATCGCCCGGGCGTTCATCGGCGACCCTTCCGTCGTGGCGTTCAGCGTGACGTTCATCCGGATCCACGCGGTCAGCATCCCCGCGGTTGGCGTGTTTTTCGCGATCGACGGCGCGCTCCGCGGCGCGGGCGACACCCGGTTCCCTCTGCTGACGTCCCTCAGCGGGATCTACATCGTCCGCATTCCGCTCTCCATCGTCTTCGGATTCATCTTGGGACTGGGGATTGTCGGTGTCTGGATCCCCTTGGTCATCGAGTACTGGTACCGCGCGGCGGTGATTTCGAATCACTTCCGACGGGGCAAGTGGAAGACCTTGAAGGTCTGAAGGCGGCAAGTTTTAAGCCGACGGGTCCGTAGGGCCCGCGGGGTCGAACCCATCCCGAAGGACGTGCAGAACGAGCGGGCCCACAGCCCGTTCACCTTGAACAAGGTCGGCGTGACCGGAGTCGTCAAGCCGGTCCAAGTGCGCCGGCCGAACCGTTCCGTCACGCTCACGACGACGATCGACGTGTTCGTCGACCTGCCGGCGAGCCAGAAGGGTTCGCATCTCTCGAGGAACCTCGAGGCGATCAACGAGGTCGTCGACCGATCCGTGCGGGACCCCGTCGGCAGTCTCGAAGAACTCACGGAAACGATCGCGCGCTCCCTCCTCAAGCGCCACGACTACGCGACGACGTCCGAGGTCTGGGCCCGCGCGGACTATTTCCTCGAGCGGACGTCGCCGTGGGGACACACGTCCCTCGAGCAGTATCACCTCGTCGCCCGCGCGAACGCGCGCCGCGGGGAACGGGAAGTCGAGCGGTCGATCGGCGTCGAAGTCGTCGGGATGACCGCATGCCCGTGCGCAATGGAAACGATACGGCACGGCCTCGCGGAAGACAACCCGGAGGTCGCGCGGTGGCCCGATTCGATGCCCATGATCACGCACAACCAACGCAACCGGACGACGCTGATCATCCAGGAGCCATCCGGTCACGACATCGAGGCGGACGACTTGATCGACGTCGTCGAGGATTCCATGTCCGCGCCGACGTATGGCCTGCTCAAAAGACCGGACGAGGGCCGCCTCGTCGAGATGGCGCACCGGAACCCCAAGTTCGTGGAGGATGTCGTGCGCGACGTCCTCGACCGCCTCCTGAAACGGTATCCCCGCATGCCCGATTCGACCTGGGTCCGGGTGAAGTCAGAGGCAGAGGAGTCGATCCACAAGCACAATGCGCTCGCGGAGCGATCGACTACGTTCGGCGAGCTTCGCGCGTTGTGAGCTCGTGCGCCGCGGGCGCCGCCGAAAATCCGTGCCATTTGCGCCATCACGGAAGGATCCGCCCCCACACCCTTGCGAAAGCTGATGGCCCTCCACGCCCATATGGAACCCATGGCGGTCCCGGCCCTCTGCCACATCTGTAGCCGCCCCACCCTGCGGTCCTGTCGAAACTGCGGGCGACCGGCATGCGACGAGCACATGGCCGCAGGCGTCTGTGTCGTGTGCCGCGTCGGTCGCCGCGGCCGGATGCCCGGCGCTCGGGCGTCGTGAGAGCGCTCAGATGAGTCGCTTCGCGTCCTCTTTCTCGATGCCCAGCGCCTTCAGGGCGTACGTGAGGGCCTTCGTGCGGATCATGTCCTTCGTGTTGTCGTCGAGGAACTGCTCCATGATGACGGGCGCCTTGCGCGCGTACTGGATCGCAAATTCGGACCAGTAGAACGGGGCGTTCTCCTCGTCGAGCTTCGCGGCCGCGTTGTACTGCTCCTCCGCGTCGTTGAACCGCCCGAGGTCGACGCAGAACGACGCCAGCGCGTCCCGGTACTGCGGGTTCTCCCCATCCAACTCGATTGCCTTCTTGTAGAGGCCGAGGACTTCCTCCGCCTCAGCCTTCGGCACGCCGAGGGCGGCCTCCGCCTTGCCGAAGAAGGCGACGGCATTCTTCGGGTCCGCCTTCGTCGCCTTGTCGAAGTGCCTGTACGCGGAGTCGTAGTCGAGCTGACTGAGGGCCTGTTCCCCCGCAGCGATTTCCTCATCGGCCGACATAAGAGAACCGCGTCGCAGATTCTCGATGCGCAAATAAAGATTCCGACCGGATTCTCAATCGGGATGCGCGTCTCTTACAGGATCGCGCGGTGGTCCCGCAGCCAATCGAGATCGCTGAGATACAGCTGCCGGATGTCCGCGAGCCCTTCGACGGCCATCACGACGCGCTCCAGGCCGAGACCCCACGCGAGGACCGGCGCCTCGATCCCGAGGGGCTGCGTGACTTCGGGCCGGAAGATCCCGCTCCCGCCGAGCTCGAACCAGCGGCCATCGGGCAGCTGGCCTTCCGGTTCCATGCTCGGCTCCGTATACGGGAAGTATCCGGGGCGGAACTTCACTCGCGTGAACCCGAGCCGTCGGTAGAACTCGTCAATCACTCCGATGAGCTGCGTGAAGTTCGCGCCGTCCTCCATCACGACGCCCTCGATCTGGTGGAATTCGGGAAGGTGTTTCCAGTCGATCGAGTCCGGGCGGAAGACACGCCCGATGATGAACGCCTTCTGCGGCGGCTTCGGATGCTCGCTGAGCCACTTGAGGGTGATCGGCGTCGTGTGGGAGCGCAGGACCGCGCGCTCCGCCTCGGGGCGGTTCCACTTGTACCGCCATCCCGCGCTTCCGGTCCCGCCGCCCGTCTCGTGGGCATCCGCCACGCGGCGCACGATCGCGTCGTCGGGGAGCGGCATCGTGTCCGGCCGCTCGAGGTAGAAGGTGTCGAGCTGGTCCCGCGCCGGGTGGTCCTGCGGCTGAAAGAGCGCGTCAAAGTTCCAGAACGCGGGCTGGACGACGTCCCCCTGAATCTCCGTGAAGCCCATGCTGAGGAAGATCCGCCGGATGCGCTCGATGTACGCGCCAAGGAGATGCCTCTTCCCGGGTCGAAGGAGCGGCGCAAAGGCCTTCGTGTCGTACCGACGCAGCTCGACGTCGCGCCATCGACCCGATCGGATCACGTCGGCCGTGAGCTGGGCGACCTCCTCCTTGAGCTCAATCCCGGCGGCGATTACCTTCTCCCCCGCGGGCGTGAGAGAGATCTCGCGCCGCACGGTCTCGCGTTCCCGGACGAGGTCCCGCCGGGACTTGAGGTCGCGCAGGATCTGCGGATTGATGCGGTCCTGCGTCAGCTCCTCCTTCGCGAGCTGCGCGAGCACGACCTCGTCGGCGCCCTTCGCGTCGACGGCCCTTCGACCCGCATCTGTCGTCACTATGAAGCTTCCCTGCGGCCCCTTCTCGATGTCCGCCCATCCCTTCCGGCGCAGCCAACCGAGGGCGACCGCGAGGGTCGCGTCGTTGAACTTGCACGCGCTCTGCAGCCTCGACACGGGGATGCGGCCGCCCGCCTTCACGGCGGCCTTGAGGGCCTTCCGCTCCGGCAGCTGCCTCCGGGCGACGTCGGGCCGAGCGAGCCGATACGACCGCACGACCCGTTCCTTCATCGCGACGAGGCGTTTCGCTTGCAGCCACGAGGCGGCGTTCATCACCTCGACGAGTTCATTGAACTTCCCGTCCGCCTGGATCTCCTCGGGCGACCCGCGCTTTCGGGCGGCGAGGGTCAAAAGGACCTTCTTCTCAAGGTAGCTGAGCTCCGGCGCGCCTCCCGGCATCCCGCGCCGCATCGCCCCGACTCGTTATATGCCTTGTCGCAACGGAAACCGGGCCTTCGGACGGGCTCCAACCCATGGGATTCTCAAGTCTGAGAACGGGGTCATGGCATATATATGAGAAAACGGAACATCGAGCGGCCTTGTGAATCAGCCCAACCCCTCGAGCGGCCGAGCGAAAGCACGCAAGGAGGCGTCCTGACGTGGAGGACCGGTTCCCGGCACAGTACTCCGTCCTCCTCGCCGGATCGCCCGGCGTCGGCAAGTTCGAGTACATCATCTCGGAGATTCGTGAGGCCCTCCGCCTCGGCGAGCGCGTCGTGCTCGTGACGCTCGACCTGCACCCGAGCGAGATCCGCGCGCGGGCGAAAGCACTCCGACTCGACCTGGAAGCGCATGAGGGCAAGTCCTTTGTGTTCGTGGACTGCTACAGCGCGACATCGTCCGAGCGACCCGAGGCGGCCTCGGGCAAAAAGACGTTCCTCGTCTCGAGCTTCTCGAACCTCGAGGGGATCGGGATGGCGATGAGCAAGGCGGCGCAGGAGCTCGGCACGCCCGTGAGGATCTACTTCTACACGATCTCCGCTCTGTTCCTGCACAACTCGACCCAGGCGATCGCGAAGTTCTTCCAAATCGTCACGTCCCGGGTGAAGACGAACCTGGGTTTCATCCTGTACGCGGTCCAGGACGGCGTCCATGAGACGATGACGCTGAACCTCCTGCGGTCCCTCGTGGACGGCGTTGTGGAGATGCGCTTCACGGAGTCGATGGAACGGGAATGGCGCATTCACCACATGCGCGGCTTCGCGGTCGACCATGCGTGGCATCCGTTTGTCCATCTGCCGGGAGGAGCGACCGGGCTATGATGGCCTCGCCGCGGGTGTCGCCGCCCCGGGCGAAGACCGGGATCCCGGTCCTCGACGAGCGTCTCCAGGGCGGCTTCCCACGCCCTTCGACCTTGCTCCTGTTCAGCGACAAACCGACGGAGAAGCGGCTCTTCGGAGAGAACTTCGCCGTGCAGGGCGCGCGGTCCGGAGAGGTATCCCTCTATGTCGACTTCTTCCGGGCACCGCAGCTCGCCCGCGTGGAGCTGAAGCGCTTCGGGAACGTCCCCACGGACAAGCTCGTGTTCGTGGACGCGACGTCGTCCCAGCTTCTCCTCCCGAGCCAGGAGCCATACCATATCGACGACATCGGCAGCCTCGAGAAGATCAGCGCCGCCATCCTGACGGCAATCGAGGAGCTCCATCCAGCCCGGATCGTCGTGGATTCGATGGAGTTCCTGATCGATCGGTTCCCGAAGGAAGACGTCCTGAAGCTGTGGCGCCGCCTGATTGACGCGGCGAAAGCCGCGGGCACCGTGATCTGCTTCCTGTTCATCAACTGGACCCTCGTCGAGCGCGACCTGCAGACGATTCGCGCGATGAGCGACTTCGTCGTCGAGTTCCAGTCGTCCGTCCGTGGCGGAATCGTCCGGAACTCGATGCGGATCTCGCAAATGGAAGCGAACGGCATCCGGACGAACTGGATCCCGTACGCGTTCAAGGATCTCGTCGGGATGACCGTCTACTTCCCGCGCATCCTCGTCACCGGGCCGTTCAACGCGGGCAAATCGACCGTCGTCCGGGCCCTCTCGGAGAAGTCGATCAGCATCGACCGGATGGGTACCACGGTCGCGTTCGACTACGGCAACGTGAACATGATGGGCATCGAGGCGGAGGTCTTCGGCACGCCCGGACAGGAACGGTTCGAGTTCATCTTCAAGATCTTCGCTCGTGAGGTGTCCGGCGTCCTCCTCGTTGTCGATTCGACGCGGCCGGAGGACCTACTCCGCGCGCGACAGATGCTCGACCTCGTCGGGCCGAGGATCCCATACGTCGTGCTCGCGAACAAGAGCGACCTCCCCGGCGCCCTGGCGCCGGGCGAGATCGCACGCCGCATGGATCTCCCGGAGGACGTGCCCGTGATCCCAACCGTGGCGACGGAGGACAAGGGCGTGCGGGATGCGCTCCTCATCCTCGCAGAGATGATCATCGGGGTGAGGTAGATGAGTCTCGACGCGGGCCCGCGCCTCCAGGCCGTCCTCGCGGAACTCCGGCGCGTGCCGGACATCCTCGGGGCGACGATCGCGCGACGGGACGGCATCCTCATTGCCTCGGCCCTCGCGAAGTCCATGGATCCGCGGAAGATCGCGGCGATGGCCGCCGCAATTGTCGGGACGTCCGAGATGGCGGCGACCGAGATGGGGCTTGGCGTGTTCAACCAGTCGATCGTCGACACCCACATAGGCAAGTTGCTCGCAACCGGCGCGGGCGAGGAGGCGATCCTGATCACCATGGTGCGGAACGACGCGAACATGGGGCTCGTCCTCCTGAGCGTCGACCGGGCCGTACAGTCGATCGCCGCCATCCTCGACGCGGAAAGCGAGGTATCCGCGGAGGCGACCGTGTGAGCAACCTCTGGGAGCGGCTCGAGAAGATCCTCGAGAACCTCTCGAACATGTCGGACATCAAGGCCGCGGCGGTCGTGCGCCGGGATGGGCTCGTTGTGACGCACACCCTTCCAGACGGAGTCGACCCGAAGATCGTGGCTGCGATGACTGCGGCGATCGTGGGCACGTCGGAGATGGCGACGATCCAGCTTGCCCAGGGCCGCTTCGAGCGGGCAATCATCGAGTCGGACGATGGCAAGCTGCTGAGCATGGGCGCGGGAGAGGAGGCGCTCCTCGTGGCCTTGGTCTACCAGGACGCGAACCTCGGACTCGTCCTGATGGCGATGGAGCAGACGGCGAAAGTGATCGAAGAAAGCCTTCGAGCGGGAGGGGACTGAGCTGCCGATCACGACGGACGGGATGAGGACGTTCGTAGCGCACTGGCTCTACGGGATCAAGAAGGCCGCCGGCCTCTTCGGGAGCGCGCCCGTCTTCCTCCGGACCGCCGAGCACGAGATGCTCAACAAGTACTTCGCATCGAACCCGGAGGTGCTCGACGGGTCTGCGAATCCTGCGGCCCTCTGCCGCTCCTACACGGAGCATCTCGACCGCGAGGGGATCCTCGATTCGAGAGACACGATCTTATCCCAGAAAGGGGACACGATTCGAGTGGAGATCGGCGTGGAATGTCCGTACCGCCAGACGTGCACGTGGGTGGACGAGGAAGGCGCCGAGGTCACATGCTTCCGGGCCTTCGGGCTGGCGGAGATGCTCCGAATCGCCGCGCGACGCGACTATGTCGAGACGCTCCATGAGTTCGGCGTCCCGTGTCGCGTCTCCCTGCGCCCCACGGGAGTGGAGGTGGATGACACTGGAAATTAGGAAACTCCCGACGTTCGTGGACGGCCTCGACGAGACCCTGGGCGGCGGCATGCCCGCAGGCCACGTCATCCTCGTGTCCGGCCTCCCGGGGACGATGAAGTCCACCCTGGCGTACGCCATCCTACACGGCAACGCCCGCAATCGCGGGGCGAAGGGGCTCTACATCTCCCTCGAGCAGACGCGGAAGAGCCTCGAGACGCAGATGGCCGCGATGGGTTTCGAGGTCGAGGCGGTCCGCGGGGATGTCCACATCCTGGACGTCGGAACGATCCAGAAGGAGGTCGGCAAGAGCGCGACGCGGCCCTGGATGGAGTTCCTGCGACGGACGATGCAGACGAACAAGGACATCGACGGAGTGGATCTCGTCGTCCTGGACTCCCTCGAGGCGCTCGAGGTCCTCGCGAAGTTCGAGGACCGCCGAACGGAGCTGTTCCGGTTCTTCGAGTGGCTGCGCGACCTGGGCGCGACGACCCTGGTCCTCACCGAGGCCGCGTCGGAGGCGGCCTTCCTCGGCCTCGAGGCTCCGCAGCCCCGCCGCGACGAGACGTTCCTCGCCGACGGCATCATCGAGCTCAAGATGCACGAGATCTCCGACATCGAGGTGCAACGTCGGATCCGAGTGAACAAGATGCGCGGCTCCCACCACAAGACGGGCTTCTATGCCCTCGTCTTCGAGGAGGGCCGCTTCCAGATCACCCCGGTGATCAGCCCGTAGGTGTCCCATGCCCAAACCGATCACGTGTCCCGGCTGCTACTCCCAAAACAAGCCGGAGGAGGTCCGCTGTCGGGTGTGCGGCCGGCTGCTCAGCGAGACGAAGGCCGTCGTGAACCCCGGGCCTCCCGTCATCCTGCAGCGTGTCATGAGTGGCGAGGTCTTCACCGCGAGACTCGGGGACGCGCGCCGCGGGAGGCGAAACGGGACGCCCGACGACACCGGCGTCGTCCAAGTCATGGAAGCCCCCGTGCCGGAGGACCATTCCGACGTCCTCGCGGACGCGGTCGAGCGGATCCGAGCGAAGGCGGCCACGGATGGGGAGCGCTTCAAGCCATACGCTCCGTCGAAGAAACGTCGACCCACGACACCAGAGGCGAAGGAGGAGGTCGCGCAGTCCCTCCACACCGCGGTGGGTCTGTTCCGCGAGCGGGCGTTTGAGGACGCGATCGAGCACATCCTCAAGGCGATTGCCCGCGACGACGAGGACCGCCGATCCTGGATCCTCCTCGCGGAAGCGTATCTCAGGGTGGGGCGGCCGTACAAGGCTGCCGTCGGATACCTCCGCGCGCTCGAGCTCAGGCCAAAGGACGAGCAAGGATGGCTCGGCCTCGCGCGCGTCCTGCGCGCGATCGACGATCTACCGGCCGCAGCCACGGTCATCGACCGGGCGACGGAGATCAATCCCCATCACGCGGACTCCTGGTCCGAGCGCGGGGCGATCCTCGAGTCCCTCCAGAACCTCTCGGAGGCCATGAAGAGCTTCGCGAAGGTCCTCGAGATCCGCCCGGACCACCCGGTCGCCCAGGCGAAGCAACGCGAGCTCGAGTCGCGGGTCGCGGGCGTTCCCCTCGAGACGGCCCTGGAGGAGCCGGCCTCGCGCGGCATCGAGACGTCCGCGACAACGAACGCGCCGGAATCCACGAGCACGATCCCTGAGGGTCTCCTCGCGGACATGGACGAGGTCCTTGGAGCGGACGAGGAATGGGAAGCGGCGGACGCGCCGAGAGACGAGACGAAGCCCGCGGCCGGACCGAGTCCTGAAAGGCCGGTCGCGCGCGGCCCGCGCCCGCCTCGCGTGCGAATGTTCGTGGACGGCCTCGACGAGACCCTGGAAGGCGGCGTCCCGTGGGGCCATGTCGTGCTGATCGCAGGTGCCCCGGGCACGATGAAGTCTTCCCTTGCTTTCTCGATCCTCGTGAACAACGCCGCGAAGCAGGGCCTGCACTGCCTCTACCTGAGCCTCGAAGAGCGCGCGTCGAGCCTCCTGAAGCAGATGGGGTCCCTCGGCATGAAGCTCGACGTGCCCAAGGGGTCCCTCGTCGTCCTCGACCCGAGGACGGCCACGGACCTGATGGGCGACCGACCCGACTGGGTCGATGGACTGCGGCAGGGCATCGAGTCGATCCGGGACCAGCGGGGACTCGACCTGGTCGTGATCGACTCCTTAGAGGCCCTCGAGGTGCTCGCGAAGTTCAAGGACCGACGGAGAGAGCTGTACCGCCTGTTCGAATGGCTGCGCGACCTCGACGTGACGGCCTTCGTGGTCACGGAGCGACCGGACTGGGTCATCGCAGGCCACGTCCTCCAGGGGCGCTGGGACGAGGACTTCCTCGCGGACGGCGTGTTCCATCTCCGGATGCATCTCGTGACGGACTTGGAGGCGCAGCGTCGGCTGCGGGTCGTGAAGATGCGCGGGTCGAAGCATGACACCGGGTACCTGGTGTTCCTCCTCGATGACGGCGGGTTCCGGGTCACGCGGGCGATGAGCCAGTGAGGGATTTCGGATGGCACGCCCCCTCCTGAAGACGTACATCCGCGGCTTCGACGACGACGTCCTCCGCGGGGGCATCCCGCAAGGCCACGTTATCCTGATCCGCGGGGCGAGCGGGACGATGAAATCGTCCCTCGCATACTACATCCTCTTCCACAACGCCGTGAACGGCGTGCCTGGCCTGTACGTGAGTGTGGAGCAGACAGCCGGGAGCCTGCTAGAGCACGCCGCCGGGCTGGACCTCCAGGCGACCCTTGTATCCGACGCCCTCCCGATCCTCGATCTGAGCCGCGGGAGGGAGTACCTCGAGACGATGGTCTCGAAGGTCGGGTCGATGACGGACGCGACGGCCCCGAGGGACCAGGCGCTCCTCGCGGTCCTGAAGTCGAAGATCCTCGAGCTGCGGAAAAAGCGGAACTTCCAGCTCCTCGCGCTGGACTCGTGGGACGCCCTCGAGCTGATCCTCGAGTTCCGCGACCGCCGCGCGGAGACGTTCGCGTTCTTCGAGTGGCTCCGGGACCTCGGGGTCACTAGCCTGCTCGTCTCCGAGGAGCCCGCGCTCGAGGCGACGCGCACCGCGCTCGAGGAGGAGTTCCTCGCCGATGGGATCATCCACGTCCGACTCGAGCCGATCTCGGAGACCGCGTTCCAGCGGCGCGTGCAGTGCGTGAAGATGCGGAGCGTGAACCAGAACTCGGACGACCACACGCTCCTGTTCGAGAACGGCCGCTTCGAGGTCGCCCGGGCGATCGGGTGAGACGATGGCGAGCCGCCTCGTGACCGCCGCGATGCGTTCCGTGGTCTTGTTCCTCATCTCCGTGATCCTGGTCCTGGGCTTCTGGTACCACGCCGAGTTCTACCAGATCGGGCTCACAAACCTCGCGATCGTCGGCGGGCTCGTCACGTTTCTCGTAATCGCGGCCGCGCGGCTCGCAATCTCCGGCGAGCTGCCGAAGGGCCGTCCCGTCGGTGAGCTCACGTTCACCCTGGACGAAGGCGACCGCATCCTGCGGAGCATCGCGACGCTCGTCGTTCGACCCGCGGAGGGAGCGTCCCTCCCGGGCGTCGGCCAGGTCGTGCGGGCGAAGTACGAAACAGGCCCGGAATTCGGGCGACTCCAGATCGTGGACGCGCGCCGATCGTACCTGTCCGACCTCTCGGAGCAGGACGCGCGAGAGGCGGGATTCCGGTCCGCGTTGGAACTGCGCGACGCCGCGGCGGGCCGATGGACGTGGCGGCCCACGGACGTCGTCACGGTCCTGCGTATCCGAAGGCTGGGGGCCGGGAGATGACGCCCGCGACGATTACCACGGCCGTGGGCATCCTCGTCGGCGCGTGGCTCGTCGCCCTTGTGGTCCTCCGCGGACGGCGCCGCTGGCTCCGGGCCACGTACGCCGCATGCGGCCTCGCGTTCCTCGTGATGGGCGTCGGCTTCGTCGGCATCGAGGAAGGGTTCCTCGATCCCGCTCGAGAGGACATCGTCCTCGGCACGATGCTCCTCGCCTACGCCCTGACGGCGATCCTCGTCGTCGGCCTGATCCACGGGGAGACCCTGCCGCGCGGGCGTGCGGCCGGGTTCCTCCTCCTCGCCCCGATCCCGTTCCTCGCGTATCTCGCGCCTTCCGAGGGCTGGACCATGCAGACGGCGTACGAAGGGAACCTGCTCGGCGGGTACCTCGTCCTGTGCCTCGGCCTCGCCCTCGCGGAGACCGTGTACGCCCGGCTGACGAGCCGCCTCTACGCCGCACAGTCGTTCTGGCTCAGTCTCGGCGTCGTCGCGTTGATCGTCGGCGGGCCCATCTACACGTACGAGTTGCAGGCCCTCGCCCTCCCGATTACAGCGGGCGCGAACTTCGCGACGCCCCTCGCGCTCGCGGCCTTCGCCCTCGTGACCCTACAGGCGGATCCGGTTCCCGCGTCCACGCGCCTCGCGAGGAGCCGGTGGTCCGGTCCCAGCGCCCTCCGAGGCGGCGAGCCGATCGTCTTCGAGGAAACCCGGCCCAAGTACGCCGTTCGCGCGGCCACGATGGAGGCCGCGCGCGGCCGGCCCACGATGGTGATCGCGCGCACCTCGCCGCCCCTCACGACGAGCGGGCTCGTCACCGGGACAATCCTCCCGAACCGCCATGCGGCCTTGCGCCTCCTGACGACCGCGTCGGAATTCCTCGCAGACCACCCGGGCGGCCTCGTCGTCCTGACCGGCTTCGCGGACGTCGTAGCGATGTCCGGGCGGCTCCGCACGTTCGAGGCGGCCATCCGCCTGAAGCACGTGTGCAAGGACACCCGCTCGACCGCCGTCTTCTCGACCTCCCGCCTCTCCGATTCCGAGCGCCGGAGCCTCAAGGACCTCCGGCTCACGTGGTGGTCCCTTCCCGATCCCGCCCGAGAAATCGAGGCGATCCTCTCCCAATCCTTCGGCTCGGGGGCGCCCCACCTGCTCGAGGCGTTCTGCCGTGCCCACGGCCTCCGCCATGAGGACGTCTCGACGGACCACGTGCCTGCGGTGATCGCATTTCTGCAACGAACCGTCGCCGAACTCACCGGCGCGGTTGAAGGGGGCGCGGGCCATGGCCTCAAGGTCCAAGTGGAGGCGGCCTCCTCCGTCCTGCGCGCGTTCGCGGACCAAGACGCGTCCGAGGCCTCCCGCGGACGCTGGCCGTCCCGCCGGCCCGCCGAAGCGGACCGAGAGCTCCTCGTCACGGCGGCGGAGTATTGGAAAGGGAAGGAGATGGAGGAGCTGTTCGCGGCCGCGGATGCGGTCGGGGATCGCGAGCCCCTCTATGAGAAGGCCCGGGCCGTCTTCGTCGAGGAACTCGGGGACGCGGGCGAGGGCGTGCTGCGCACCCAGATCGCCCGCCTCGGGAAGAAACCGGAGGACCTGGAAAAGGGGGACATCGTGCGCATCGCGGACCGCGCGAGCGTGGACCTCGCGACCCTTGCGGACGTCGTGGACCTGCCGAAGGAGAAGGACCGGCTCCAGCGGCAAGTTGACGAGATCCGACTCCGGCTCGAACGGATCGTGAGGGAGGACGCATGAAGCGCATCCCGACCCTCGTGGACGGCCTGGACGAGGTCCTGAACGGCGGCGTCCCGGAAGGCCACGTCGTCCTCGTATCGGGCGCGCCGGGCACGATGAAGACGTCCCTGACGTACCACATCCTCCACATGAACGCGCTCGGGGGCCGGCGGAGCCTGTACGTGTCCCTCGAGCAGAGCCGCGCGAGCCTCCTCGACCACACGGATGGCCTCGGCTACCGCCTCGACGACGCGGGCGGGAACCTAAGCATCTTGGACCTCGGGACGCTCCGCAAGAAGCTCACCGGATCCGGGGAGCAGCCCTGGATGGACCTGTTCAAGCTGTACACACAGGGCATCCGCAAATCCTTCGACTATCGTCTCCTCGTCCTCGACTCCCTCGACGCGCTCGAGATCCTCGCGAAGTTCCGCGAGGCACGCAAGGACATGTTCACCCTGATCCAGTGGCTCCGGGGCCTCGGGTGCACGACGTTCCTGCTGGGGGAGCTGCCCACGGACGCCACGGGAGGCTCGAACGGCCGAGGTACCGCATACGCGAAGCACAAGGAGGACTACCTCGCCGACGGAATCGTGCATCTCCGGCTCGCCCGGCAGGGGGAGTTCGGCATGCAGCGTCAGCTTCGGGTGGTGAAGATGCGCGGGACCCGGCACGATACCGGATACCACGCGCTCGTCTTCGACAACGGGTTCAAGGTCACGCGGATCATCGCGTGATCAGTCCCGCACGATGAACTCCTCGATCCGATCCTTCGCCTTCTCGCGGGCCTCGTGATGGCGGACGAGCCACGTGCGGATCTTCTCCCACAGTTCCGACTTGCAGTCCCCGCAAAGCCGCTCCCCGCTCTTGCAGGTTCGCTCGACCTCCGTGAGGTGCCCATCGTCGGGCTCGAAGATGTACTCGTACTGGGCGAACACGGAGCAGACGTACGGGTTCGCGCCAAGGCGCCGCTGCTCCTCCACCGTCGCCCGGCCACCCGTGAAGGCGTTCGCGATCTTCTTCTTGGCCGCGGCCTCCGTGTCCGTCGTGAAGATGCTCGACTCGGGGATCGAGGCGGACATCTTGCCTCCGGGCCCGAGGAGACTCGGGAGGAGCTTGTTGTGGATCAGGGCCGGCTTGGGATACCCGAGCTTCGGCGCCACGTCCCGGGCGACGCGGAAGTGCGGGTCCTGGTCGATGCCGCACGGGATGAGGACCGGGACCGATTTCTTCGCTTGGACGGTCGGGAGGAAGGCGGGGGCGGCCTGGATGCTCGTGTAGAAGATCTCCCCGATGTTGTTCGAGTTCTCGAAGCCGAAGACCGCTTGCGTCGTCGAATACGTGATGCGCTTCGCCACCTCGATCGCGATCGGATATAGGTGCCGGATGTACTCTGTGTCCAGGAAGATCTTTGTGAGCTTCGGATCAAAGCCCATCGCGATGATGTCCAGGATGTTGTCGTACCCGACGTTCGTGGCTTCGGACAGGTTGTCGAAGTCCTTGAACAGGAACTTCTCGTCGTCCGTGATCTGAAAGTAGAGCGTGGCACGGAACTTCTCCTGGAGCCATTTTGTGAAAAACCATGGGAGCATGTGGCCGATGTGGATGCCGCTCGACGGCCCGCGCCCTGTGTACAGGGCGAACCGATTCTCCTTCTCGAACTCGTCGAGAATCCAGTTCATGTCGCGGTGGCTGTAGAAGACGCCGCGTCGAAGCATCGGGTGGAGCTCGCCCGCGTGGCGGCGAATCCGTTCGAGGAGCTCCGGCGTGATGCGTTCCGTCCCGAACCGGGTGATGAGCCGGTCGTAGTCGACCTGGCCCCTGACTTCCCATGGGGTGACGACGAAGTCTTCCGGCATCCGCGAAAGGAAGCGACGGCGCCTAGATAAAGGCATCCCGCGCACAGCCGGACGGACACCGGAAGTGGTCACACACATTCGTAGATCCGTGAGCGATGGTCGACTCGTTCCACGAGAATCGTCTTCGACGCGCCATCCAAGGCGGCCAGGAGGCGACAGTCCCCGATCCGCAGTCTGTACTCATCCGCGGCCACGAGACGCGAGAAGAAGGGCATCGGATTCACCGCTGGCTTCTCTAGCTTTCGGAGGATCCGTTTGGCGACCGGCGGGTCGATTCGACTCATGTCGCGAACTGCTTGGTCGGTCCAGAGGATCGACCAAGGCATCCATCACAGCCCCAGTCGCCGCTTCAGTTCGTCATGGGAGAGGACACGTCCTTCCTTGATGTCGAGCCTCGCCTGAAGGAGCCCGAGGCGAAACGCGTGGGTGTAAGTCCCTTCCTCATCGCCTTCTGGGACAAGCGCCAGAAGTTTGTTGATGAGCTCGTCATAGGTCTCCCGCGAGGATGACTTGAGTTTCGCGAGCTTCTCTCGAGTCGTGGAGTTTATCTGAATTGTCGTAACTGACATATAGCGTGCCAATAGCGGACATATAGATAGCTATAGTCAAACCCTTCCACCGACGAAGTGACAGTGGCGATTTCTCGACGAACCATGGCGATCACACCATGATTGCGTGCCGCCCGTGCATGTCCGCCTCCGTCTGCCCGAGGCGCTCCATGACCTGTGCGACGATCGCATCGAGCAGGAGGACCGTCGCGTTCTCGAACAGCGTCCCTAGCGGCGCGAGTCGCGGCTGCTGGCCATCTGAGTTCGTCTGGATGAGGAGGACTGCGTTGCTCGCGTGCGCGAGCTTGGATGTCTTCTGACCCGTGACCGAGATGACCTTCGCTCCGACCCGGCGGGCGATGTTCGCGACCTGAATCGCGCTCATCGTCGAGCCGGTGTTCGACACAATGAGGACCGCGTCCCCGGGGCTCACGACGGGCGTGATCGTCTCGCCGATGAAGTAGCAATCGATCCCGAGCTGGACCATCCGCATCGCAAACGCCCGCGCCGCGAGCCCGCTTCGGCCGACGCCATACACGAATAGCTTCTTCGCGGAGGTGAGGATCTCGACCGATTCGGCAATTTCCGGGCGGCGGTCCACCGCGAGGATCCGTTGAAGGTGCTCCAGGAGATATCGCGTGGATTCCGCGGCTGTTGTGGTCTTTGCCGCCGGTGCGGGAGGGGTCACCGGCGCTTCTCCTCCGTCTCGTCCTTCTCCGGCTTCGAAGGCCGCACGAGTCGCTTCGCGAGCACGCGCTCTAGGATCACCTTCATGTACATCGCGTCGTGCTCGAGCAGCGGCGACGACGAGACGATCGTCAGGTCGAAGTCCCCGTCCAAGAGGCACTCTGCGAGGGGCTCGAACCGAAGATCGCCCTTCTTGATCGGCGTGTAGCGCAGCTCGTTCCCGTCCGCGTGCTCGACCCCGCTGAAATGGGCGTGGATGTGCCCATCCTCCGTGACCTTCTCGACCTTCGAAAGGACGTCGTCGAAGTCCTCGGGCCTCTTGAAGAGCCCGAAGCCCCGCGCGTGCACGTGCGCGAAGTTGAGGACGGGGAGTATGCCCTTCGCGTTTTTCACGAGCGTGAGGATCTCGTCGAGACTCCCGACGACCTCCTGGCGGCCGCTCGCCTCGACCCCGAGCTTCGCGCGGATCTTCCCTTTCTTGTACGTGTCCCGGATCAGCCGGAGGTTCTTCGTGATCCGGTTCAGGGCCTCCTTCGGCTCGAGCTCGCCGAACATGCCGAGGTGCGTGATCACCATGCGCCCGCGCATCGCCTCCGCGAGCATGCCGCCCCAGACGACGCTCTGCACGCTCCTCTGCGCGAGGCCGTCGGCATCCGCGAGGTCCATGTAGTACGGCGTGTGAAGGGTCAGCTCGATGTCCAGTTCCCGCGCGAGCTCGCCGAGGTCCATGAGCTCCTGGTAGTCCGAGGCGATGCCCGATGCGAGGCTGTACAGGACGTCGCCCTTCTCAATCTCCGTGTCGAGCGAGGACAAGAGGACCTCCTTGCGGTCCTCCTTCCTTCCGATCTGGACGACGAGCTCGCCGGGGGTCTCCCGCAGCGCGCGGCCGATGTCCTCGTCGCCGGCGTAGCGCTCGTTCAGGTTCACCCGGACTAGCTGGACCTCCATCGCCGTCAGGCCGAGGTTGTGGATGTCCTCGATTCCGTCCCGCAACGTGCGACCCTTGCAGGAGAGCGGGATGCCCGACGGACCGAAACGAATCAAAAGATCACCCCGCCGACGGAAGCCGCCACCGACTATTACTCTGGAGCGCGTGATACTAATAGTTTTGTGGATGCATCCCGCGCTGAAATCCAGAATCCGATCGCTGAGGCCACCGCACCCTCCACTTCCCCGCCAATGCGCATCTGCACTTCGATTTTTCGACGGACCGGTTCGGAGCGGCGCCAACGGGAGCGGTTACCCAAACGTTTAAATCGGGCACCCCTTTAAGCCCCCGAGCCGAGGCCCGTTTTCATGGCCAAGACCTCCAAGACGAACCCTCACCTCCACCGCGTCGTCCGCGAGCTGCGCGAGGTCTCCCGTGAGGCCGGCGCGCCCGTCTGGCGGGACGTGGCGGACCGCCTCGAACGGTCCCGGCGCAATTGGTCCGAGGTGAACCTGTCCCGCCTGAGCCGATACGCGTCGAAGGGGGAGCAGATCGTCGTGCCGGGGGTCCTCCTGGGGAGCGGCGAAATCTCGACGGCCGTCACGGTGGCGGCGTTCCGGGCGTCCGCGGCCGCGCGCAAGAAGATCGAGGCCGCGGGCGGGAAGGCGGTCAGCCTCCTGGAGCTTGCGGTCCAGAATCCCAAGGGGTCCGGCGTGCGAATCATGGGGTGACCATGCCCGTCATCGACGCGACCGGTCATGTCGTCGGACGGCTGGCGTCCGTCATCGCGAAGCGCCTGCTGAACGGCGAGGAGCTCGTGATCGTGAACGCGGAGAACGCGATCGTCACGGGTCGTCGGAGCGTCGTCCTCGGGGAGTACAGGGCGCGCCGAGGCCGTGGGAGCACCACGAGTCGGATGCGGGGCATCGGTCCCTTCTATCCGCGTCGGGCGGACATGCTCCTACGCCGAACAATCTCGCGGATGCTGCCGCACCAGCAGGCGCGGGGCCGGGACGCCCTCAAGCGCCTCCGGGTGTACCTGTCCGTGCCGGACGAGTTCAAGGACAAGCCGCTCGAGATCGTCGAGGTCGCGAAGCGACCGCCACAGGGACCTGTCCTGAGCCTCGGCGAGATATCGAAGCTCCTCGGGTCGAAGAGCCAGGTGGATCGATGAAGTCAATCGTGGCGAGCGGGAAGCGGAAGACGGCCGTCGCGCGAGCGACCCTCCGCAAAGGGCGCGGCATCGTGCGGATCAACAGCGTGCCCGTCGAGATGCATCCCGTCGAACTAGCCCGACTTAAGATCCTCGAGCCCCTCAAGCTAGCGGGAAAGAAGGTCGATTCGATCGACATCGACGTGAACGTCCACGGCGGCGGCGTCATGGGCCAGGCGGACGCGGTCCGCACCGCGATCGCTCGAGGCCTCGTGCAATACCTCAACGACCAGGATCTCGAGACCCTGTTTCGGGAGTACGACAGAACGCTGATCGTCCCGGATACCCGACGCAAGTTGCCCAAGAACCCCCTCGGCCGCGGGGCGCGGAAGAAGCGGCAGAAATCGTACCGGTGAGTACATGATCATCCCCGTCCGATGCTTCACATGCGGGAAGGTCGTCGGCAGCTCGTATCAGGCGTTCGTGGAACGCACGCGAACAGGCGACGACGCGGGGAAGGTCCTCGACGAGCTCGGCCTCTCCCGCTATTGCTGCCGCCGCATGGTCCTCTCCCACGCGGAGCTGATCGACGAAGTCCTCCCGTTCGGGTGACGTCCCGCGCGCTCGCACGGAAGTCTTTTTACGGTCGCAGCCCTTCGAGGCGCCCCGGCGGGTCCGTGGGGTAGCTTGGTTTGGGCGCGGGGACCGATCCGTCTTCCCGCCCACAGGAAATCCTACCAGCTTGGGGTGCTGGCGACTCCGGTTCAAATCCGGACGGACCCATATTCAGGGAGAACCCGACTGGAATTCGGGACCGAGAGATAGCGACCTCGGCTCCAGTCCCGTCATGCCGGGGCCTCACGGCCTCGGCCCTTTCCCATCTTCCGGCCGCTCGGTGGCGAGGGG
>Ga0209640_10000285_pt1 | contig 38499 bp, 36 predicted proteins | sample RifCSP10_1_FD_184018 | JGI IMG/M metagenome (GOLD analysis project Ga0209640, IMG submission 184018) | Soil microbial communities from Rifle, Colorado - Rifle CSP2_sed 10_1 (SPAdes) (version 2) | ecosystem: Environmental > Terrestrial > Deep subsurface > Rock core/Sediment | place: Rifle... | reverse complement strand
AGCAGCCGACCGAAGATTGAGAGCCCGGTTTCTTGGGAGTTGGGCGTTGGTCGCGCGACAGTCGTTGGGAGTTGACAACCGAGGCCGCACGACCAATCCTTAGCTCGTGGAGAGGACCATGCACCAACGATCTCAAGCGGCCCTGCGGCTCCTGGCCGCCTCCGGCGTCACGGCGTGCCTCGCATTCGGCGCGACCGCGGCCGCCGCTCAACAACCGGACTTCACCGGCGTCTGGACAACCTACAACGAACCGGGAGCGCCCGGGGGCGGGGGACGCGGAGGGGGTCCGGCGCTGCCGATGACCGACGTGGCCAAACAGAAGATTGAAAAGTACCGGGCGCTGGTCCAACCGACGGGCGACACCCCAGGCGGGCATTGCCTCGGAACGGGCATGCCGGGATCGATGCTGGGCTCCGGCGGGTATCCGATGGAGATCCATCAGCGACCGGAACAACTCATCATCGCCTACGAAGCGCACAACGAGATCCGCCGCGTGTACCTGGGAGATCGGATCGTCCCCGTTGCGGACCGGCTGCCGGGTCGAAACGGCCATTCGAGCGGCCGCTGGGAAGGGAACACGCTCGTCGTGGAGACGACCCACCTCGTCGAACAGGCCGACCAGCGCTTCGCCCACAGCGACCAGGCGCGCATCGTCGAGCGATATCACCTCGAAAAGGGATCGGGCGGCCAGGACGTGCTGGTGGCCGAGATGACGATGACCGATCCGGTCTTCTACACCGCGCCGGTCACGGCCGTGAAGAAGTGGGCGCGCGTGCCGAACGGGCACTTGCTGCCCTACGAGTGCGCCGAAGAGGAATGGCTCAAGCACCTGGAGCGACTCGAAAAGAACGCGGCGGGCGCGGCGGAATCGAGCAAGCGGTAGCGTCACACAATCACGGAGCGCAGGTCATGAAACAGTTCGTCATCATCGCGGCGGCACTGGTGGCCATCAGCGGCGCCGGCCTCGCGGCACATCACTCGGCCGTGCAGTTCGACTTCACCAGGACCGCGTCGGTCACCGGGGTCGTCAAGAAGTTCCGGGCCATCAACCCCCACATGCAGCTGGTCCTGCACGTGAAGGACGACAAAGGCGAACGCGACATCGAGTTCGAGGGCCACAGCACCAACAACATGTATCGATCGGGCTACCGCGACAACATGATCAAGATCGGCGACACGGTCACGGTGACCATCGCCCCGCTGAGGAGCGGTGCCGACGGGGGATACGTCACTGCCGCCGTGACCGCCAGCGGTGTGAGCTTCGGCCTGCGATCTCGTGCCGAGCAGGCACGGGAGCGGGAGCGCGCCGAATCCCGTTAAGCGCACGCTCACAGGGCGATGCCGTCGTGACCTACGACGTCGTCGTGATCGGCGGCGGTCACAACGGCCTGACGACGGCCGCCTATCTGGGGCGTGCCGGCCGTAAAGTGCTCGTGCTCGAGCGCCGCCATGTCCTCGGCGGCGCCGCCGTCACCGAGGAGGTCTTCAAGGGCTTTCACTTCTCGGTCTGCTCGTACGTCGTCTCGCTACTCCGCCCGGAGATCATCCGCGAGCTGAACCTGCCCGCCCACGGCCTCGAGATTCTTCCGCTCGACGGCACGTTCACGCCGATGCCGAACGGCGACTACCTCTGGCGCGTCAATGATCACGCCAGGACGAGGCGGGAGATCGCGCGACACTCGCGACTGGACGCGGAAGCCTACGACGAGTACGGCCGGGCAATGGTCGAGATGGGCCGCTTCGTGAAGCCAATCCTCGGCATGCTGCCGCCCGATCCCACCTCACTCGACCCGCGCGGCCTCAGGCAGCTCCTCGTCCTGCTGCAGCGCTTCCGCCGCCTTCCGCGCGTCGACCAGTACAACCAGATCCAGCTCATGACGATGAGCGCGGTCGACTTCCTGGATCAGTGGTTCGAGACCGACGTGCTCAAGGCCACGATGTCGGCCTCGGGCATCATCGGCACGTTCCTCGGCGTGCGGTCGCCGGGAACGGCCTACGTGCTGCTGCACCACTACATGGGCGAGATCGACGGCGCGTTCCGCTCGTGGGGTCTCGCGCGGGGAGGGACGGGCGCCATCTCGGGCGCGATCGCGATCGCTGCCCGTGCGGCCGGCGTCGAGATCCGTTCCGGGGCGCGCGTGAGCCGAATCCTGGTCGAGGGCAATCAAGCCCGCGGCGTCGTGCTCGAAGGCGGCGACGAGATTCGCGCCCGCGTCGTCGCCTCGAGCCTCGACCCTCGACTGACGTTTCTGCGCCTCCTCGAGCCGGGACTGCTGCCCGAGGACTTCGTCGAGGACATCCACCGCTACAAGTTCCGCGGCTCCTCCGCCAAGGTGAATCTCGCGCTCGACGCGCTACCGGACTTCACGTGTCTGCCTGGACCCGGAGCGCATCTGCGGGGCGCCATCTCCATCTCCCCCAGCGTCGACTACATGGAGCGCGCCTATGACGAGGCGAAGTACGGACGCTTCTCGCGCAAGCCGTACATCGACATCGTGCTCCCGTCACTGACCGACCCGAGCGTGGCGCCGCCGGGCAAACACGTGATGTCGTGTTTCGTGCAGTACGCGCCGTATCACCTGAAGGGGGGCACCTGGGACGAGCAGCGCGACGCCCTCGGCGACACGGTGATCGACACGATCTCCGAATACGCGCCGAACCTGCGGAACATCGTGCTCCATCGCCAGGTGCTGACGCCTCTCGACCTCGAGCGGGAGTGGGGACTCTCGGAGGGGAACATCTTCCAGGGCGAGCTGACGCTGGAGCAGTTGTTCTTCCTGCGACCGGCCCCAGGCTGGGCGCAGTACAAGACGCCGGTCACCGGCCTCTACATGTGCGGGTCGGCGACACATCCTGGCGGCGGCATCATGGGCGCGCCTGGACGGAACGCGGCGAGACAGATCGTTGCCGACGCATAGGGCGATTGCCGGCTGAGGCGGACGGATGCACGACGTCATCATCGTCGGCGGGGGGCACAACGCGCTCGCAGCCGCGTTCTACCTCGCAAAATCCGGACGCCGCCCGCTCGTCCTCGAGCGCCAGCCGTTCGTCGGGGGCGGCGCCATCACAACGGAGATCCATCCCGGCTTCATGTGCCCACGGCTCTCGCACGAGCTGCTGCTCGAGGAGCGGATCGTCCGGGACATGGACCTGCCGCGCCGAGTCGAGTTCATTCCATCGCCTGCGCTCGTGTGCGCTCCCGCGCCGGACGGCCCCGCACTCGTGCTGTACGAGGACGTGGCACGAACCGCGGAATCGCTCCGCCCGTTCAGCGCGAGCGACAAAGAGGCCTACCCCAGGTTTCGCGAGGCGATCGACCGGATCGCGTCGGTCATCGGCTCGACCTTCGACTCGCCTCCGCCGGACATCGATGAGCCGAGCGTCGGTGACATCTGGAGTCTGCTCCAGGCTGGACGCCGCTTCCGCTCGCTCGGCAGGCGCGACAGGTTCAGCCTTCTCCGCTGGCTGCCGATGCCGGTGGCGGATCTCGTGCAGGAGTTCTTCGAGAACGATCTGTTGCGAGCCGCTATTGCCGGGCCTGGCGTCTCCGGCACGATGCTGGGCCCGCGGTCGGCTGGCAGCTCGCTCGTGATGCTGCTGCGCGAGGCCAGCCGGCAGCGTGCGGGTCGTCGTCTGTGCATTCGTGGCGGGCCGGGAGCGCTGACCCGCGCGATGGCCGATGCGGCGACGAGCGCCGGCGCAGAGATTCGCACGGGCGTAAGGGTCGAGCGGATTCTCGTGCGCGAGGAGCGCGTCACGGGCGTCGTCGCGGATGGAAAGGAAATCGCTTCGACCGTCGTGCTCTCCGGCGTCGACCCGAAAACGACGTTCCTCTCGCTCGTCGATCCGGCCGATCTGGCTCCCACCTTCGCGGCACGGATACGACACTACCGCGCGGCGGGCTCGGTGGCGAAGGTGAACCTGGCGCTGGCGTCGCTGCCGGCTTTCCGCGGCGTCACCGACGGGTCAACGCTCTCGGGCCGGATTCACATCGGCCCCGACCTCGACTACGTGGAACGGGCGTTCGATCACGCCAAGTACGGCGAGGTCTCGACGGCTCCGTGGCTGGATGTGACGATTCCGTCGATCGTGGACCCGGAGCTGGCGCCGCGCGGGGCGCACGTCGCGTCGATTTACGTGCATTACGCGCCGTACGCGCTGCGGGGCTCGGACTGGCGGATGGCAAGAGACGTGCTCCTGGCACAGACGCTGGGAACGCTGGAGGCGTTCGCGCCCGGCATCAGGTCGCTCACGCTGGGTGTCGACCTCGTCACGCCGGCGGAGCTGCACACGGAGTTCGGGCTGGCGGGCGGACACATCTTTCACGGCGAGCTCGCGCTCGACCAGTTGTTCACGATGCGTCCGGTGCTGGGACACGCCGGCTACGACAGCCCGATTCGAGGGCTGCACCTCTGCGGGGCGGGCACGCATCCGGGGGGCTTCATGACGGGGGCGAGCGGCCGGCTGGCAGCGCGGGCGGTGTTGCTGGCCACGCCTCGCGGCGCATAATCGGATGAACGCGCAACGCGATTTCCTCGCGTCGGCACGAGCCATGGTTTGTTTGCATTCTGCATTTCGCATTTTGCATTTTGCATTTTGCATTACACGTAACACCATGAGGCACAAGGCCGCCGTTGCCGTCACTCTGGCGCTTGCCGCCGCCGCGGGCCAGAACGCCCTGCTGGCGCAGGGACGCGGGGGAGCAGGTGAACGCAGTGCCTTGGAGGCGCCCGCTCCCACCGGTCAGGCGTCGGTCGCCGGTCGAGTGCTGGACGGTCGAACACTTGCACCGGTGCGAGCCGCCGAAGTGGTCGCGATCAGTCTTGCGGGCGCCAGAGTCGCGGCCACAACGGATGACGAGGGGCGATATCTGCTGAATCGCCTGACGCCCGGTCCGTGGCGGATCACGGCGTCGAAAGGCGGCTACTTCACCTGGCAGCTCGGCCAGCGACGGCCGTTCGAGAAGCCCGCGCCAATCGCGCTGGCTCGAAGCCAACAGCTCACTGCCGATATTCCGCTCTCGCGCGGCGGCGCGATCTCGGGACGCGTCTACGACGAGTTCGGCGAGGCGATTGCCGGTCTGCACGTGCGCGTCTACCGCACACGCATGGTGAAGGGGTACCGGCGCGTCGAAGCCGTGGGCGCAGCGGATCTGACCGACGACAACGGCGCGTTCCGCGTGTGGGGGCTCCCACCCGGTGACTACTACGTTGCCGCAAGTCTTCGCGTCGCACCCGTCGACTCGATTGTCGAGACGACCTACGCGCCCACCTACTTCCCGGGCACAGGGAACCTTGCCGAGGCACAGCGCATCAAGCTGGCCCTTGGGGCCGAGGCCAGTGCGGTCTTTTCGCTGTTGCCCGTCCGGCGTGTGCGCGTATCCGGCCTCGTGCTGACCTCGTCGGGCGCGCCGGGCAATGCGTTTCTGGACCTGGAATCGGACGCGACCGAGCTCGGCGTGCCGATCGGCACCGGCGGGGTCACCAGGTCGGATGGCACGTTCACCATCCCCGATGTTCCGCCCGGACGCTACACGCTGAGCGCAGCGCTTCGAGGAGACGGTCCGGACGAGTCCTCCGCCCTGCTGCCCGTGACGGTGTACGACGATGACCTGGAGGGAATCACGCTCGTGACCGGGAGCACCGCGACCTTACGCGGTACGTTCGCGGCCGATGCGGGCGTGTCGCGTCGACTGCCGGACGATCTCAGCGTCACCGCCATCGCGGCCCGCGGGGCCGGGGCGAACACGCTGTCGAGCGCCTCGGGCACGCCGTTCGAGCTCGGCTCGCTGGGCGAGCCGTTCCAGCTCCTGGTCGAAGGGTTGCCGGAGGACTGGGCAGTGAAGGAGATTCTCGTGAACGGCCTCAGCGTAATCGACGGCCCTGTCGAGCTCGGGCGCGGCGAGAAGGCGGAGGCGCGCATCATGCTCACCGATCGCGTGACCGAGGTCGCCGGCGTCGTCGACGGCCCCGCCGCGGGCGAGGCGAGCGTCGTCGTATTCCCGGAAGAGTCGACGCTGTGGGGAGTGAGATCGCGTTACGTGCGTCTGGCCCGAACCGACTCGCGCGGCCAGTTCCGGATAACCGGCTTGCCTCCTGGCCAGCGCTATCTGGCGATCGCCGCCGACTACCTCGAGGAGGGAGAACACACCGATCCGGAGTTTCTCGAAAGCATGCGGGGGCTCGCTGTGCCCTTCGCGCTCGAGGAGCACGGGAAACTCGCCGTCGGTCTGAGGATCATCGAGCGATGAACGACAGGACTCGAACCGCCCTCGTTGCCGTTCTGATTGGCGCACTCGCCTCGTCTGCGATGTCCGGACAGACAGCCCGACCGCGTGCCCAGCGTGTCGATCCGCTGACGGCGAGCATTCGCGGCACCGTGACCACCGCGGGGACTGGTGCACCGGTCCGCGGAGCGATCGTGCACCTGACAGCCGATGGAGGCAGCAGTCGGCTCGCGGCAACGGACGTCGAGGGACGGTTCCAGCTGCTCGACCTGCCTGCGGGCACATACAGCCTGACCGTCTCGCGGGCCGGATTCTCGTCGCTGCAGTTCGGGCAGCGTCGTCCATTCGAAGCGCCGACCCGAATCGATCTGTCGGAGGGAGAAGGCGTGACGGCCAACCTCGCGCTGCCACGAGCCGGCGCGATCTATGGCCGGATTGTCGACCAGTTCGGTGAGCCGGTGGCGGGGACGCGCGTTCAAGCCCTTCGCTCGCGCGTCGTGCAGGGAGAGCGTCGTCTGCAGATCATCGGCGCAGGCGACCAGACCGACGACACCGGCGCGTACAGGCTGTACGGCCTGGCGCCGGGGGACTACTACGTCTCGGCGAGTGTGGGTCCCGTGGACTCGGTCAAGCGCGATCCACCGATCTACTACCCCGGGACGCCAGGCTTTGCGGAGGCACAGCCGATCCCGATCACGCCTGGTGCGGAAGCCGCCGCCGACTTCCAGTTGGCGCCCATGCGCATGGCGCGCGTGTCGGGGATCGTGCTCAACTCGGCCGGCGCGCCGGTCATGGCGCAGGTCGGCCTCATCTCCGAGGCCATTGGCACAGGACCCTCCAGTGAGCCGGCGGTCCTGGCGGCAACAGCGCTCAGGCTCATTGGCGACTCGGGCCCCGACGGTACGTTCACCATCGAGAACGTGCCTCCCGGCCCGTATACATTGACGGCGTCGCTCCCCATGAGAGCGCCGGACGCGATCTTCCTGCGGGACGGGGGCGGAGCCGCCAGCAGGGCCGTCCTCAACGAACTGATGATGCTCGTGCCGGAGACCGCCTCGCTGCCGCTGGTCGTCTCCGGCGAGGACGTCTCGGGACTCACGCTGGTGGCAAGGTCGGGTGGCGTGCTGAACACCCGCTTCGAAGCCGACGACGGTGTCACGAGGCCATTGCCCACCGGACTCGGTGTCAGTGTGCGGTCGGAGCGCGCCAGCGGCATGTCGATGACGCAGACAGGGGCCGCCGCCGGCACGTTCCGCGTTGCCGGCATGAACGGACCGTTCCATCTCGAAATTCGAGGTCTTCCAGACGGTTGGGCGGTGAGCAGGATCACGATCGACGGCGACGACGTGACCGACGAGCCGATCGACCTTCAGGGCCGGAGCGCCACGGCACGGATCGTCCTGACCGACCGGATCACGTCCGTCAACGGTGTCGTTCAAACCCGCGGTGACGCCACCAGCCACAGCGTCGTCGTGTTCGCCGACGATGAGGCCAAGTGGACGTACCCGACGCGGTACGTGCGCGTGATACCAACCGACGATCGGGGGCGATTCCAGATCGCGGGGCTGCCGCCTGGCGAACGCTACCTCGCGCTGGCGGTCGACTACCTCGAAGACGGCGAGGAACAGGACCCACAGTTCCTCGATCAACTGCGATCACGAGCGACGAGTTTCTCCCTGCGCGACGGAGAGCGTCGGTCCCTTCAGCTCGATCCCGTCACACGATGAAGCCGCGCGGGCTGAAGCCCGGGCTCTACAATCGTAGTGTCGTAGTGTCGTAGTGTCGTCGTGTGTCGTGTCGTGGTGTCGTCGTGTCGGGGTGTCGTCGTGTCGGGGTGTGTCGTGTCGGGGTGTCGTGGGGTCGGGGTGTCGTGGGGTCGTAGAGCGCGCGGACCAAGCACGGAACGGCGAACAGACCAGCTACCCGCTACCAGCTACCAGCAGCTAGAAGTAGTCACTGTGCCAGTAGAAGACATCCTCGGCCTGTTCCGGCATCGGCACGTCGGCCAGGGGCCTCACCATGAACAGGTCGCGCGCGGGGGCTCCATCCGTCAGCTCGAGCTGGGGAGGGACCGGAAACGCTGGAGGCCACCAGGCGCGGATCAGCGGGATCGGCGCCGACGGCTCACGGGCCACGAGCACCTGCAGAATGGCGCCGAGCCTGGCGCCGGAGGGATCGCGATCGCCGGCCTCCTCGAGCGTCCAGCCGTTTGCATTTTCATGAAGCACGGCATAGGCCACTGCCGTCGCGCCTTCCTCGGCCACGACGAACTCGACCTGCCGCAGGCCAGTCGGACCGAGCCCCGCGAGCAGCCGCTTCTTCGACAGCGCGTAGTGGATCGTCGATCGGTCTCGCCTGAGTGCAAATCGGGCGCCGGCGGACCTCGTGTCGTGCATCGCGGCCACGGCGGAGAGATCCCGCTCATCCCCGGCGCGCACGAGCATCGCCGGCGCACCGCCCTCGCGGCGGACGCGCACGGTGACTTCGTTCACGGGAACCGGACTGAAGCCAAGCCGTTCATAGAAAGAGGGCCCGATCTCCGAGAAGAGCCCTGCGAGCAGAGCCCCGTCACGTCGGTCCGCGTGGAGCAGCCTGTCAATCAGCCTCGAGGCATGTCCTCTGCCCCGCTGCTCGGGAGGCGTAAAGACCGCGCCGATGCCCGACATCCACCCGTCGCGACCATCGAGCCGCACGTCGTAGCGGTACCGCTTGGCCGTCGCGAGCAGCCGCCCTGCATCGTCGAGAAGGGCGAACCGGTGGAGATGCTTCAGGCCCCACGGCGTTCGCAGTTGCGCGTCGTTCCAGCGAGCATAGTCCGAACGAGACAGACCTTCGTGCCACAGCTCGAAGGTGAGATCGAGGATCTGATCGAGCAGCGCTCCGTGTGCGACGACGACGGTCATGCCGATTCGAGGTGGATTGTACTGGCGATGCACACGAGGACGTGTTCGTTGTACAAGGAGTCATGACGAACAGCGCCGCTGACGACCTGCGCTATCCGATCGGTCGGTTCGAGGGCGTCACACCAACGACGAGCGAGCTTCGCGGCGCCGCCCTTGATGCCATCGCCGGCCTTCCCGCCCGCATGCGTGCCACGGTGATGGACCTGACCGAGCGACAGCTCGATACGGCGTACCGACCCGGCGGCTGGACGGTTCGACAGGTCGTCCATCACGTCGCCGACAGCCACATGAATGCGCTCATCCGGGCGAAGCTCGCGTTGACCGAGCGGGACCCGGTGATCAAGCCCTACGACGAGAACGCGTGGGCAACGCTGCCGGACATGCGGCTGCCCGTGTCCGTGTCCCTCGGGCTGCTCGATGGAATCCACGCGCGGTGGGCGGCGTTATACGTGGCCATGACGGCGGACCAGTTCAATCGGTCCTTCGTCCACCCTGAGCTCGGAGAGCGGATGACGCTCGACTGGCACCTGCAGCTGTACGCCTGGCACTCACGCCATCACGTGGCGCACATCACTCAATTGCGCCGGTGCGAGGGGTGGTAAGATGGCGGCCGTGGCACGCGAGAAAGCGGACATCGGCGATGCGCTTGGCATGATCGAGACGCGAGGGCTCGTCGGCATGATCGAGGCGGCCGATGCCATGCTCAAGACCGCCAACGTCGTGCTCGTGAGCTGGCAGAAAGTCGATGCCGGCCTCGTCACGGCTCTCGTTCGCGGCGATGTCGGGTCGGTGAAGGCCGCGACCGATGCAGGCGCGGCTGCCGCCCGCCGCGTCGGCGAGCTGATTGGGGTTCACGTGATCGCCAGGCCCGCCGACGGCCTGGACAAGATCTTCCCGATTGGGTAATGGGGTCGGGAGTCATTTCTTGAGGACACCTGCGCGGGGTGTCCTCAAGAAATGACTCCCGACCCCATTACCGTTTTCGCCGCCGCTTCCGCTCTCGAGCCGCCAACGGCCGAAGGGACAGCTCTTCTCCCACCATCAGCAGCGGCTCGCTGGGACGGTCCATATTGAAGACGCGTCCGTCATCGGTGCGCGCGTACAACTGGTTCCCGCTGATGAAGAGCGCCATCGGGCCGCCGTCCCCAATCGCCTCGTAGAGGCGAACACTGAACACGTCGCGAAGCGTCGACAGGAGCCGCCGGATTTGCGGAACCGAAAAGCCGCGACGCCGCAGGTCCGCCAATACCTGGAGCTCCAGCACGTCCATCGGCGTGTACCGCCGCTCGGTGAAGCCTCCGGCCTCCGTCCTGTGGGATCGAATCGCCGGAACGAACAGCCGGCGGGCGTCCCACCATTGGAGCTGGCGAGCGCTGAGTCCGGTCAGCACCGCGACCTCGCGCGAGCTGTAATGCTTCTTCAGACGCACGTCGGTGGTTCAGCCTTTCGCAGTCCTGTCGGGTCTCACGAGGGCCAACTCGGGGCGTTCCCGTCCGTCGATCACGAGGTCGGCTACCAGTGCCGCCGTGAGCGGCGCCAGCAGCACGCCGTTGCGGTAGTGTCCCAGGGCGTAGCACACGCTCGGCATCGACGCCGACCGGCCGATGATCGGCAGCTCGTCGAAACCTTTCGGGCGGAGCCCCACGCGCACCTCCTCGAATCGCGCGCGGTCGAGCGACGGGACCAGGCCGGCGGCCGCATTCAGGAGCTGCCGGACACCGTCGGACGTGGCGCGCTCGTCGAAGCCGACGTCCTCGACGGTCGCGCCGACCAGGACCGAGCCGTCGCGCCACGGTACGAGGTAACAGTCGGGCCCCCAGATCACGCGCGAGGTGGCGGGCTGGTCGAGTCGCAGGTGGACCAGCTGGCCGCGAATCGGTGTGATGACGGGAACCGGAGACGGCTGGGCCTCGATTGGCCAGCTCCCGGACGCCACGATGACGGCGTCAGACCGGATCGTGCCTTCGTGCGTCGTGACGAGCGCAGCCTGGCGTCCGCCGTCGAGGCGCCGCACGGTGGCCGTCGACAGGCGAGCGCCGCGAGCGCGCGCGGCGGCGACCAGGGCCTGCGTCAAGCAGGTCGCACCGACATAGCCGTGCGCCGGCACGAGGAGGGCGGCCGTCGCGTGGTCGGAGAGCGCCGGCTCGAGCCGTCGTGCCCCGGCCCCGTCAAGCAGCGTGTGCTCGATGCCCTCAGCTCGAAGCGCACCGGCGCTGTCGGCGAGCTGCTGCGCCTCGACGTCGCCGAAGGCTGCCTGCAACGTGCCACATCGCTCGTACTCCACGCGTTGTCCCGAGTCGCGCTCCACCCGGCGCATGAAGTCGTCGTACATCGAAAGGCCGCACGTCACCAGCCGGCGCAACTCCGGGATGTGACCCTCGAGATGGGGTGCAAGGATGCCGGCTGAGGCTCGAGTGGCGCCCAGGCCAGGGCCACGGGTGTCGAGCAGGTCGACGTCCGCGCCGCGCAGCACCAGCTCGTGGGCGATGGCTGATCCCACGATGCCGGCGCCGATGACGGTGATTTTCACACGGTGATTCTATCCGTCTCTGCAGACCGGAGACCGCAGACCGAAGACTGGAGACCGGAGACCAGAGACCGAAGACCGGAGACTGGAGACCGGAGACCGGAGACTGGAGACAGAGACAGAGACTAGAACCGGAACTGCATGCTGAGTTGAAGCTGGCGGGCGCTAGACGCGCCGGTCGGCCTCCCGAAGAAGGGCGACAGCAGGTTGCCGCTGAACCCTGTGTAGTTGACACGGTTCAGGACGTTGTTCGCCGACACGACGAGCTCCATGCTGTACCGCGTATTGAAGTTCCCATCGTTGAACCCGCCGCCGCCGCGTCCGCCGCCCTGGCCGCCGCGCCCTCCGCCACCGGGTCCCTGGGCAAAGAGCGCCTGGCCGGCCGAGGCACCGCCAGCCGTGGGCACTCCGCCGCGACCGCCGCCGCCGGTCGCCTGACCATCACGCGGCCCGCCCAACCCGAACGAGCGGCGTATGTTCAGATTCATGTTGAACGTGCCGACGCTCCGCTCGGTGTTGCGACCAACGCCCGCAGGCCGATCGTTGACGACGCCGTCACTGTTGCCGTCCAGCCCGGTCGTGATCGAGTAGGGCCGTGCGGACTGTGCGTTCATGTTGATATTGGTCCTGATCCCGAACACGAGCGGCACGTTGATCGTCGCCTGCACGCGATGCCGGATGTCCTGCGACGACGGCCCCCACTCGGCGTTCGGATCCAGGCTGTTCGCCGGAAGCTGCGTCGCGCTGTCGGCGTGGTTGCGCACCTGATTCCACGTGTAGCTTCCGGTCAACTGGATGCGGCGCTCGGGGAATCGATAGTTGCCCTGCACCGAGACACGATGGCTCTCCGACTTGCCCGTGGACTCGAACTCGGTCACCGTCCCGACCGTCGGCTCGGGGCGCACGCCGAAGGCGTCCGGCGCGTTGACGTTGCGTGAGCGCATCTCGTTGCGACCGAGCTGCAGCAGGTAGGTCGTCTGCACCGTGAAACTCTGCGTGACCTGCCGCTCGATGCCGATCGAGGCCTGGTGGGTGCGCGGCATTCGCAGGTTGGGATCGGCCTGTACCCGCCCGCCCGGCCGTACGTCGGCGAGCGTCCCCGTCGATGGATCGGGATATCCCGGATTGAGAATGAGCAGATCGCGCTGCGACACGCCGTCCACGCGCAGCGTCTGGTCGTAGAGGTTCGACTCGTACCAGTCGTGGAACAGACCATAGCCTCCACGGATCGGTGTCCGGTTGCCGAACGGCGCCCACGTGAAGCCGACTCGCGGCATCAAATTGAGACGGTCGTCGATGTGCGACTGCAGCTCGTTCCGGATGCCGATGCTGTAAGAGAACGTGTTGTTGACCCGGATGTCGTCCTGCCAGAAGAAGCCGAGCTGGTACTGCCGGAACTTCGTGTTCACCTGGCCGATGCGCTGCGTGAACTGCGTTGGCTGGCCCGCCAGGAACGCATCGATGCTGCTGAACGTGAACGTACCAGCGGCGTTACGCGCGTCGTAGTACTTGTACTCGCCGCCCTCCAGGAGGAACCCGACGCGCATCTGGTGGCTGCGGCCGACGGTGAAGTCGAAGTTGTCGGCCAGCTCGAACGTGCGATTCGAGCTTTCGCTCGCCTGGCCCGCCCCGCCACGGCTGAACGCGTCGAGCACGACGATGGAAGGCGCACTCGACGCAGACGTCGTCGTGTTGCTGGACTGGTTGTACTGCAGTCTGATCTCGTTCAGCCAGTTCCTGCCAACCAGCCCCTGGAGCTGTCCGCGGACCTGGAGCGAGCTTCCCGTGCGATCGTAGGCGCGCTCGGGCAGGTTGAAGCCGCCGACCCCGTTGTTCTGGCTGACGTTCTCGCCCCGGCGAGCTTCGAGCCGCAGCGTCTGGCTGTTGTTCATCGAGTGCTCGACGCCGAACGTGTAGTTGGTCTGCTCGGACGGCCGGCGAACGAAATCGCCGAGCGGCGACCCCGACGCGTCCACGGCGACGATCGTGTCGGATTCGTTGTTGCGGCGGCCATCGACACCCAGTCGAAGCGCCGTCTTGCCGCGAACGATTGGCCCGCGTGCGCCGAAATTGAACGTCCGGATCTGCTCCGGCGTCTCCGAGCGCGCGAATGCGTTGCGGGCGTTCATCGCATCGCTCTTGTAGTTCAGGCTGCCGTTGCCGTCCCACTCCTGCACGTTCGGCCGCGTGATGATCTCGATCTGGGTGCGGCCGCCGCCCTCGTGGTTGTCGGCGGAGAACGAGCTCGAACGGAACCGGATCTGGCGGATCTCGTCGCGCGTCGGCAGCCGGCCGCCGCGGAAGCCGTTCATGACGAAGGTCGCCCCCCCGGGGCCCGCCAGCGCGAGCAGCGCGTCGGCGAGCTCCTCGGGATCGTCGGGCAGTTCGGCGATCTCGGCCGCCTCGAGCGTGGTGCTCATCGAGTTGCCGCGTCGATCGTCGGTCGCGGTCGTGTCGCTCACGACGATCTCTTCCACGACACCGGCGATCTTCAAGGTCACCGTCTGGTTCACGGAGCCGCGCCGAAGCGTCAACGTGCCCTCGTGCGGCTCGAACCCGTCGAACTCGACGTGCAGCGTCACGTTTCCGGGCCGAAGCGCGGGAGAGGTCGCGACGCCGCGGCTGTCGGTGGGGAACGTCACCGCGCCTCCGGATGCCGGCGTCACGATGATCGTGGCTCCGGGAATGCCGGCGCCCGTCTCGTCGATGACCACGAGACGGAGCTCCGACTGATTGGCGTTCTGCTGGGCGTACAGGGGGGCCGCGATGAGCAGCGCAATGATGACGAAAGGAAACCGTTTCATTTGGTAAAGGTATTTGCCTTGAAGTTGGGATTGATCGCGCCCTGACCCCGGCGTGACGTGCCCTTGATCTCCAGGCGCGTGATCGCAGACAGCTTGTCTTCCCCGCCGAGCGCCTTGCGCGCCTCGGCGATGAGCGCGGCTCCCTTCGCCTCGTCCTGTGACTGCCCGCCCACCGCGGCACCAGGGACAATCCCGGCCACGACCGTCGCGACGATGAGGGCCGATACGCCTCGGCCGATGTGCATGGTCTCCATTATTCCCAGCCCGGAACAGAACCGTCGTTAAGTGCGAGCAAAGAGATTGTTAAGAATGTAAAAGCTTCAATTTCAACGTTTTACGGCAATTCACCGCATGCTACACTTCGCCTCGTGACGATCAACAAACCGTCCGGCGCCACGCTGGTCACGGTGGCGCTGTTGGTCCTGTTGCCGACCCTCGCCGTGCTTCAGTACCAGTGGGTCGGACAGCTCAGCACCGCGGCCCGCGAACGCCTGCAGCGTAACGTTCGGATTGCCGCCGCCCAGTTCCGAGAGGGCTTCGACTTCGAGGTCGTACGCGCCGTGTTCAGCCTTCAGGTCAGCCCGGCCACGGCTCGGGAGGGAGTTTCGGAACGGTACTCCGATCGCTACAACACGTGGCTGAATACTGCGGCCCACCCGCAGATCGTTTCCAATGTGCTCGTGGTCGATGCGGAGGCCGGGGCCCTGCGCCTGCGGCGGTGGAATTCCGGCACCGATGCCCTCGAAGCGGCCGAGTGGCGTCCAGTCCTCGCGCAGTGGCGCCCGCGGTTCGAGCAGGAGCTCGAGGCGTTCACCGACGGACGGCCGTTCGACCGGAGACCGGCCTTTCGAGGTGAGGGCTCGCTCGTCATCGTGCCGCTCAGGAATCTGGTCGTGCCGGCAACACGCAGGCCCGGCTCGCAGACCGTCACCTCCGTGTTCGGCTTCACCATCGTGGAGCTGAACATGCCGTACATCCGCGAGCAGATGCTGCCCGAGCTGGCCTCGCGTCATTTCACGCACGTCGAGGGCGACATCTACCGTGTGGCCGTGACGGCGTTTGACGATCCCACGGAGGTGCTGTACCGATCCGATCCCGACGCGCCGATCGACCCGGTGCTGGCGGATGCTTCGGCGGCGCTCTTCGGCGCCAGAACCCAGGGCTTCATGCTCGGCCGCCCTCCGCGACCTCGCGTCGACGGCGATGGACCTCGCGGCGAGGCGCGCCTTCGCGCAGCCGAGGCTCCGGCCACGGGCGAGAGCGGGCCGGAGTCGGAGGAGCCCGGACGATGGCGGCTGCTCGTGCAGCACCAGAGCGGGTCGCTCGTGACGGCCGTCGCGCACTTGAGACGCCGCAACCTCGGCGTCAGCTTCGGCGTGCTGCTGTTGCTCACGGTCAGCGTCGCGCTGCTCGCGGCGACGTCCCGCCGCGCTCATCGGCTCGCGCAACAACAGATGGAGTTCGTCGCCGGTGTGTCTCACGAGCTGCGCACGCCGGTGGCCGTGATCCGGTCGGCCGCCGAGAACCTCTCGCACGGCGTCGTGGACGGCGGCGATCGCGTCAAACGATACGGGCAGCTTCTCGAAACCGAGGCCCGGCGGCTTGGGGAAATGGTCGAGCGCGTGTTGCAGTACGCCGGAATCGAGTCGGGGCTGGCTGGCGGCACTCGCGTCGTGCTGGCTCCGGCGGAGATCATCGAGGGAGCGATCGAGAGCTCGCTCACGCTGCTTGGCCCGGAGAAGGTGACGATCGAGCGCGAGCTCGCCGCCAATCTGCCTCCGGTGCTCGGGGACGCCGTGGCCCTGCGATCGGCCGTGCAGAACCTCATTGCCAACGCGGCCAAGTACGGCGGCCGCGATCGCTGGATCGGGATCAAGACCATGCAAGGGCGGCATCGGCGCCGGCCGGAGATCTGGATCACGGTCACCGACCACGGCGCGGGCATTCCGGCCTCGGAGCTCCCGCACATCTTCGACCCGTTCTACCGTGGCGCCGACGCGGTGGCGCGACAGATTCACGGCAGCGGGCTCGGCCTGTCTCTGGTCAGGCAAATCGTCGCGGCGCACGGCGGTCGTGTGACCGTCACGACACGAGCCGGCGTCGGCAGTTCGTTCACGATTGCGCTGCCGTCGGCCGAACCGGGTCAGCATCCGAGCGCGGTGGCGACCGAGCTGCAGCCGACGCACTCCTGAGCCAGGCTCGAACCAAGGGGACGTTTCATTCGTGTCGCGACGCCTACTCCTGGTCGAGGACGAACCCGGGCTCGTCATGACGCTCACAGACCGCCTCACGGCCGAGGGCTACGAGGTCGAGAGCGAGGGCGACGCCATCAAGGGACTCGCCCGCGGCACGACCGGGACCTTCGACGCAATCCTGCTCGACGTCATGCTGCCGGGAGGGAGTGGGTTCGACGTGTGCCGCACCCTGCGGCAGCGCGGCGTCCAGACGCCGATCCTGATGCTCACCGCCCGCGGGCAGGTCGTCGACCGCGTCGTGGGCCTGAAGCTCGGCGCCGATGACTACCTCATCAAACCGTTCGAGATGGCGGAGCTGCTGGCGCGTGTCGAGGCGCTGCTGCGGCGAGGCGCGGCGGCGGCATCGAGCCCGGCACTGGGGGAGACGTTTCGTTTCGGCGAGGTTTCGATCGATTTCCGCCGGGCAGAGGTCACCAAGTCGGGCCGACCGGTCGAGCTGTCCGCCCGCGAGTTCAAGCTGCTTCGGTATTTCGTCGAGCATCGAGGCGCGGCTCTGTCGCGCGATGAGCTGCTCAACGAAGTCTGGGGATACAACGCCATGCCCTCGACGCGGACCGTCGACGTGCACGTCGCGTGGCTCCGGCAGAAGATCGAGGACAACCCCCGTCATCCCCAGTACATTCACACCGTCCACGGACTCGGCTATAAATTTGTCGTGTGACTCAGGCTCAGCCAAGGCTCAATGCCCAAAGGAGTCCAACCTGGGCCCAGAGCCGAGAGCCCAAAGCCCAGAGCCCAGAGCCAGAGCCAGAGCCGAGAGCCGAGAGCCGAGAGCCGAGAGCCCATTAGAGGACAGATCCGAAAAAGTGGTCGGCGCCTGATGCGGCGGGGTTTGGCGGATCAGGGCCTGTTTCGGCCCTGCCCTGAGGCATGGCCCTTGCTGGCAAGCACCTAGAGGTTGACATGGAAATGAGCAGGACGGCGACCGGCATCCTGGCCTTGGTCTGCCTGGCCGCGGGCGCTGGCGGAACGTTCCTGGCCCTCCGGGACGACAGCACGCCGGTGAGCGCCGCCCAGATCGAGACCGCGCCGGCCCCCGCCGCCGTGGAGCAATCGGAGGCCGTCATCGTCGAGGAGCCGGCCGCACGCGAAGCTCCCAAAGTCGCCGAAGCATCACCGAGAAAGCCGGTCCGGCCGCAGGCCCGCGTGCCGCGCCAGCGCGAGACCCCGGCGCCGAACGCACAGGAGCCGCAGCCGGCGAGCGCGGTGCCCGTCGCCGAGGACCCTGCTGTCGTGCCGATCGAACCGGCCGTTGTTGCCGACAACGATGCGTCACGCTCAATCGAACCGCCGGCACCCCTGTACGAAGATCTCGTCGTCTCGGCCGACTCCGTGATCGGACTCCAGCTGGAATCGCCCGTCACGAGCGAGAGGGCCCGTGTCGAAGACAGCGTGGCCGCGCGGGTGACCCGTGATGTCAGAGTCGGCGACCGCGTCGCCATTCCGTCGGGCGCGCGTGCGTTTGGCGAAGTGACGCTCGTGGAGCGCGGCGGCAGAATGCGGGACCGGGCCCGCCTGGGTGTTCGTTTCACCTCGGTCGTCCTGGCAGACGGGACGCGACTCCCCATTCGCACCGAGACGATCTTCCGGGAGGGCGACGCTCCGGCGCGTGAGAGTGCCGCCAAGATCGGCGGCGGCGCAATCGGCGGCGTCATCATCGGCGGGATCCTTGGCGGCGCCAAGGGCGCGGCGATCGGCGGCTCCATCGGAGCCGGGGCCGGCACGGCGGCCGTGATGGCAGGGGATCGGAACCACGCCACACTGCCCGCGGGATTGCCGCTCACAGTCCGCCTCGAGGAACCGGTCACAGTCACCGTCGAGCGATAGTCGTTGGGAGTTGGACAAGCGTGAGACGTTGGGAGTTGGGAGTTGAAATGGGCCGGCTCTGCCGGCCCTTCTTGCGTACGGGAGTAAGATCCGCCTTGGAGGCATCACATGCGAGTGCGAATTCTCGGGGCCATAGCCTTTGTTGCTCTCGTCGTGGCATCGACGTCCGCGCAGGTCAAGAAGTCGGACATGCCGGGCGTGCGCAATTACTCACGAGTGGATGCAACTGTGGGATGTGGGGGGGCGGTCGATCCCACGGCGATGACCGCACTCAAGAAGGAAGGGTACGTGTCGGTGATCAATCTCCGGCTGGCCACCGAGCCAGGAGCGGACATCGATGCCGGCCGGGCGGCGGCGCAGTCCGCCGGGCTCAAGTACATTCATCTGCCCTTCAACGGGGCGTCACCCGATCCCAAGGTCGTATCCGATTTCCTGGGCGCCGTCGCCGACAAGGGCAACCAGCCGGTCTTCATCCACTGCGGCTCGGCAAACCGAGTCGGCGCGGTGTGGATGATCAAGCGCGTGCTGCAGGACGGATGGGCGATCGACCGGGCGCAGACCGAGGCGGAAGCCATTGGCCTTCAGAGCCCGCAGCTCGTGGCGTTCGCGGCCGGCTACATCAAGGAACACGGGCAGAAGCGATAGGCTCAGATCGCCTTCAGCAGCGCCGCGACCTTGTTGGTCGCCTCCCACGTGAGATCCTTGTCGCTCTTCCCGAAGTGCCCGTAATTGGTGGTCTTCGAGAAGATAGGACGCCGGAGGTTCAGCTGGTCGATGATCTCCGCCGGCTGGAAGCTGAACACGCGGTTGATGGCGCGGATGATCTTCGAGTCGGGCACGGTCGCCGTGCCGAACGTCTCGACGTGCACGCTCACCGGGTCGGGGTGGCCGATGGCATAGGCGAACTGCACCTCGCACCGGGAGGCCAGCTTCGCCGCCACGACGTTCTTGGCGACCCAACGGCCCATGTACGCCGCGCTGCGGTCCACCTTCGTCGGATCCTTGCCCGAGAACGCGCCGCCACCGTGACGACCGGTGCCGCCGTAGCTGTCGACGATGATCTTGCGCCCGGTGAGGCCCGTGTCGCCCTGCGGCCCGCCGACGACGAAGCGACCGGTGGGGTTGATCAGGAACTCGGTCTTGCTGCTGAGCAGCCGCGCCGGCAGCACTTTCTTGATGACGTTCTCGATGCAGAACTTCTCGATCTCCCGGTGCGAGACATCCGCCGCGTGCTGCGTCGAGATGACGACGTTGGCGATGCCGACCGGCTTGTCGTTCTCGTAGACGACCGACACCTGCGACTTGGCGTCGGGCCGCAGCCACGGCACGCCACCCTGCTTGCGAATCCGCGTGAGCTGCCGGCCGAGCCGATGCGCGAACATGATCGGCGCGGGCATGAGCTCGGGCGTCTCGTTGCTGGCGTAGCCGAACATCAGCCCCTGGTCGCCGGCGCCCTGCTTGGCGGTCTTCTTGCCTTTGGCCTTGCGCGCGTCCACGCCCTGGGCGATGTCGGGTGACTGCTGCGTCACCATCACGTGGACGAACACCTTGTCGGCATGGAAGACGTCGTCGTCGTTGACGTAGCCGATCTCGCGGATAGTGTCACGAGCGATCTTGACGAAATCGAGCTTGGCCTTGGTCGTGATCTCGCCGCCGATGATCACGACATTCGACTTCACGAACGTTTCGCAGGCGACGCGGCTGTACTTGTCCTGCGCCAGGCACGCATCGAGAACCGCATCGGAGATCGTGTCGGCGACCTTATCGGGGTGACCCTCGCCGACCGATTCCGAAGAGAAAATGTATCGGTTGTCCATAACACTCCACAAAAAAGCCCGCGAGGTCGCGGGCTGGTCGCGACTTAGACAGTGCAGCCGGGCGTAACCGGCGAGTGCGGCCCATCAAGTCGGTGAAATCGCCGCACGAACGACCCTCAAGTATCCTCCGCCGCCGCGGACAGTGTCAACGGCCGGCGCCGGCACTCGATCCGGGATCCGGGATCCGGGATCCGAGATCCGGAGAAGGAGTTCTTGATCCCTGATCCCCGGTCCCCGATCCCCTCGGTAACACGCGAATACTGGCGGCCTTCACGATCGCCAGCACCGGGTCCCCAGGCTCGAGCGACAGACGCTGCCATGCGTCACGCGTCACCAGGGCGCTCACGCGGAAACCGCAATTCAGTACCACGCGCACGAACGGGCCCTCAATCGTGTCGTAGTCGACCACGCCGCGCCACCGGTTCATCGCGCTCATGTCCCCGTCCACGGTGCGCGCCACCATCACGTCCTCGGCGCGTATGCAGAGCGCCACCTCGGTGCCGACACCGCCTGGCGCTTCGGCCTTCAGCTCCTGACCGCCAATGCGGACCGTGGCGAGTCCATCCGCCACGGCCGCAATCCGCCCGATCAGCACCGTGTCGACACCCACGAGCCTGGCGGCCGTCGGCGTGCCCGGGTTGCCGAATACCTCGCGCGTCGTCCCCCGCTGGATGATGCGCCCGTCCGCCACGAGGATCGTCCGGTCGCCGAGCGCCAACGCGTCGAGGCGGTCGTGCGTCACCACGTAGGTGGGGATGTCGAGCGACCGAATGAGCCCCCGCAGCTCGTTCCGAAGGTCCTCCCGCGTGGCGGCATCGAGCGCGGACAGAGGCTCGTCCAGCAGCAGCACTTCCGGACGGCGGAACACGGCGCGCGCCAGCGCGACGCGCTGCTGCTCACCACCTGAAAGCTGGCGAGGCAGCCGCTTCTCGAGCCCCTCGAGCCGAAACACGCGAAGCAGTTCGCGAAGGCGCTGCGCGACGGCACCGCGCTCGAGCCTGCCGCCGCCGAACGTGATGTTCCGCTCCACGCTCATGTGGGGAAAGAGCGCGTAGTCCTGGAAGAGCAGGCCGACATCACGGCGCTCCGGCGTCAGGCAGATTCCCCGTTGGGCGTCGAGCCACACGCGCTCACCGACGCGGATGTGCCCTCGCTGCGGACGGTCGAGCCCGGCCAGACAGCGTAGAATCGTGGTCTTTCCCGATCCCGAGGGGCCGAGCAGCACAGTGACGTCGCGCTCGTCGAGCGCGTCGGTCCATGCGCACTCGATGGTGGGGCCATGACGGTACTCCAGCGTCATGTCGACGTCGAGCAGCCGACTCACAGCGGCACCACCCGCCGCTGCAGCCCATAGGTCACGGTGAGCACGGCCACTGCGAATACCAGCAGCAGGAGCGACGCCTCGTTCGCTCCCGCATAGTCGAGCGCCTGCACGTCGTCGTAGATCGCCAGCGCGATCGTGCGCGTGACGCCGGGAATGTTGCCGCCCACCATCAGCACGACGCCGAACTCTCCCACGGTGTGCGCGAACGCGAGGACGAGACCCGTCAGCACTCCGGGCCACGACAACGGCAGAACGACGCGGATGAATGCGCGAAGCGGCGACGCGCCCAGACAGCGGGCCGCCTCGACGAGGCGGGCGTCCACGGCGGCAAAACCTGCCGCGAACGGGCGGACGGCAAACGGCAGGTTGTAGAGCACGGAGGCAGCCAGCACGCCGCTGAAGGAGAACGGTATGGTGCCGCCGACGAGCCGTTCATACGCACGACCCACGACGCTCTCCGGGCCGGTCGACATCAGGAAGTAGAAGCCGAGAACGGTCGGCGGCAGCAGCAGCGGAACGGCCACCGCGGCATCGACGAGTGGCCGCCAGGCGCGGCGAGTCGTGGCCAGCCAGTACGCGAGCGGCAGACCGCACGCCGCGAGTACAGCCGTCGTCCAGGCGGCCAGCTCGATCGTGAGCGCGACGGCAGTCCAGTCCATACGGCGACTCGCCTCAGTTCACCTCACTGGACCGCATCCGGAAGCCCGAAGCCGTGCGCCTCCAGAAGCCTGCGCCCCTCGACGCCGAGGAGGTAGTCGCGAACCCGCAAGGCCGCGTCGCGCGAGGAAGCCCAGGGCAGCACGAGCCCCCCCTGGACGAGCGGCGGATGTGCCCACGCCGGGACTTCCCAGTACCGTCCGGCGCCGGCCATCGCCGGCGCCATGACGAGCGATCGAGCGATGAGGCCCGCGTCGGCGGCGCCGCTCTGGACGAATTGCGCCGTCTGCGCGATGTTCTCGCCGAGCACGACCCGCGACTGCACGCGGTTCCAGATGCCGGCGGCGCGTAGGGCTGCCTCGGCGGCCCGGCCGTACGGGGCGTGGCGTGGATTGGCGATGGCGATTCGACGTGCGGCAACGAGGGCACTGAGATGGTCGCGCTCGATCGGCAAGGTCGACCGGTTCGGAACCCAGACGACCAGGCGACCGACCGCGTAGACGAAGAGGTCGCGCTCACTCCCGATGCCGCTCGCCACCAGGGCGCGGGGGTACTCCACGTCCGCCGACAGATACAGGTCGAACGGCGCGCGCTGCCGGAGTTGCGCGTGGAAGGTGCCTGACGACCCGTACGCGGCTTCCACTCTGATCGGGGAGTCGAGCCGAGCCAGCCGTGCACTCGCCTCGTCGAGGGCGAACTTCAAATCCGAGGCGGCGGCAACCCGGACGGTCCGCACGCTGGGGACTGGGGACTGGGGACTCGGGACTCGGGACTCGGGACTCGGGACTCGGGACTCGGGAGGCCCTCCCGCGGCTACGGTCAGTGACAGCGCGAATAAGACTGGTACTAGCCGAATCACATGTCTAATTTAGTATGATTCAGTCCTTATGGCTACACTGCTGACCGTCCGGAAAGCCGCGGACCGCATGGGGGTGGGCTACTCCACCTTCAAACAGTGGATTTACAAAGGCGCGATCCGGACCGTCCGCACCGGGGGCGGGCATCACCGCGTCCCGGAGTCGGAGATCGAACGGCTCCTGGCAACCCAGGGCAAGTTACCCCGCGCCAGGCGCCGCTGGGCTGCCGCGCCGGGAGTCCTCGTGGCCATCAGCGGCCGTAACCAGCTCCGCGGGGTCGTGGAGGAGGTGCGGGTGGACGGGCTGCTCGCGCAGGTCCGCCTGCGCATCGGGGATCAGCAGCTCACCGCCGTGATCACGCGAGACGCGGTCGAGGCATTGAAGCTCAAACGGGGGCATCCGGCCGTGGCCGTCATCAAGTCGACGGAGGTGATGATCGCCAGGGAGCCGGAGTGAATCCGTCCCAGTTCTGGTGAGACTTGCGGCCACACACGGACTTCAGGTACGCTGTGGGCTGCATGTTGACGGGCCTCCGCCACGCACATCACCATCATCACGGCCACCATGGCCGGCCGGTGGGAGTGCGCGCGCAGGACTAGAGACCCGAACTGACACACCTCGCACGTTGCGCAAACCCCGCCGGAACACCTGGCGGGGTTTTGTTTTGTACGGAACCCGGAACCGGAACACGGACCCTGGAACCTGGAACGTCACGGAATCTGTTATGGACTTCTCGAAACTCAACGGACTGATCCCGGCCGTCGTGCAGGACCACCTGAGCGGCGAAGTGCTGATGGTCGGCTTCATGAACCAGGACGCCTGGGACGTGACGCGGCGCACCGGGTACGTCACCTTCTTCAGCCGCACCCGGAACACGCTGTGGACCAAAGGCGAAACCTCCGGCAACCGCCTGGCCGTCCGTGGCGTGCTCCTCGACTGCGACGAGGACACGGTGCTCGTCAAGGCGGAGCGCCTCGGCGACGGCAACGTCTGTCATACCGGCGAGCGCACCTGTTTCTTTCAACGCGTGGAGGGGGTGACGATCCCATGAAGCTCAAGCTCGGCATTCCCAAGGGCTCTCTGCAGGACGCCACGATCCTGCTCTTCGCGCGCGCCGGCTTCAACATCTACGTGAGCACGCGCTCCTACTTCCCGTCGATCGACGACCCCGAGATCGAATGCATGCTGATCCGGGCGCAGGAGATGGCGCGCTACGTCTGCGACGGCGTGCTCGACGCCGGCCTCACAGGGCAGGACTGGATCGCCGAACACGAACTGGGGGGTGCGGGCAAGCACTCACTCACCCCGGTCGCCGATCTCGTCTACGCCAAACAGAGCTTCGGGAAGGTGCGTTGGGTCCTGGCCGCGCCCGAAGACTCGCGCTTCAAGGCGCCCACCGATTTCGCCAACGCGACCATCGCCACCGAGCTCGTGCGCGTCACGAGGGCCTATTTCGACGCGTTGAACGTGCCCGTCAACGTCGAGTTCTCGTGGGGCGCCACCGAGGTCAAGCCTCCCGTGCTCGCCGACGCCATCGTCGAGGCGACCGAAACCGGATCGACGCTGCGGGCGAATCGACTGCGCATCCTGGACACCGTGATGGAGTCCAACACGCAGCTCATCGCCAATGACGCCGCGCTCGCCGATGAATGGAAGCGCACCAAGATCGAGAACATCGCGCTCCTGCTGCGTGCGGCGATCGAGGCCCAGGGACGCGTGGGCCTCATGCTGAACGTGAGGCGCGACGATCTGGAACGGGTGCTGGCGCTTCTGCCGGCGCTGCAGCGGCCGACGATTTCGTCGCTGAGCGACAGCGATTGGGTCGCGGTGAACACCATCATCGAGGAACGGACGGTGCGCGACCTGATTCCAAGGCTGAAGGCATCCGGCGGCCAGGGAATCGTGGAGTACCCGCTGAACAAGATCGTTCTGTAAGGGCGTTGGGAGTTGGCGAAGTTGGGAGTTGGGAATTGAAGATCGTCGAGTCCACCAATCGGCGCGCAGTCGAGTTGCTGCTGTCGCCCCAGCGTACGCGGGACGCAGCCACCGATCGGCGCGTCGCCTCCATCGTGTCCGACGTCCGCCGGCACGGGGACGCGGCGCTCCTGCGCTACGCTCGGACCCTGGATCGACTGAGCGGGGCACCGGAAGTCTCGCGCAGGGAGATGGTGGCGGCGGCCGCGCGAGTACCGCGCTCGGTACGCGCGGCCATCCGTGCGTCTGCCCGCAACATTCGAGCAGTGGCCAGGCGGCAGGTTCCGCGGCCGTGGCGCGTCCGCATCGCGGCCGGAGTCAGCGTCGAGCAGCGCGTCGTGCCCCTCGATCGTGTGGGGTGTTACGTGCCAGGCGGACGCTATCCGCTGCCCTCCTCGCTGCTGATGACGGCCATCCCCGCCGTCACCGCCGGCGTGCGCGAGGTGGTGGCCGTCTGCCCGCGGCCCGAGCCGGTCGTGATGGCGGCGGCGCTCGAAGCAGGCGTCTCGCGCCTCTTCAGACTCGGCGGCGCGCACGCCGTTGCGGCGCTCGCGTACGGCACCGCGTCGGTTCCACGGGTGGACAAGATCGTCGGCCCCGGCAACCGCTGGGTCGCCTCGGCCAAGGCGCTCGTCGCGTCCGATTGCGGCATCGATTTCTACGCCGGGCCGACCGAGATCCTCATCGTCGCCTCACGCGGCCCGGCCGAGTGGATCGCCGCGGATCTCATCGCGCAGGCGGAACACGACCCCGACGCGCGGGCCGTGCTCATTACGCCGAGCCGCAGGCTGGCCTCGCAGGTCGCTGCCGAAGTGACCGCGCGGATGCCGGCCGAGGGACCCGCCCGCCAGTCGCTCCGCGCCCATGGCGGCATCATCGTGACCCGCTCGACGAGGGAGGCGATGGCGCTGGCCAACGCAGCCGCCCCCGAACACCTCGTCGTCGACGATGAAAAGCTGGCGGCGCAGGTCAGGAGCGCAGGGTCGCTCTTCGTCGGCGTCTGGTCGGCTCAAGTGGCTGGCGATTACGCCATCGGATCGAACCACGTACTGCCAACGGCCGGCGCGGCGCGAGTCCGCGGGGGACTGTCGGCCGCCGATTTCGTCCGTCAGATCACCGTGCAGCGCGTGACCCGATCGGGGCTGTCGCGGATTGGTCCCAGCGTCATCGAGCTGGCACGGGCGGAGGGGCTCACCGGCCACGCCGACTCGATCGCCGTTCGCCTGCGCGGTCCGGCCCCGCGTTCAATCCATCGTCGCGTCGGGTCTGTGGACCCGCCGAGGCCATGATGCCTATTCAGGGTTATCCCGACCCCGGCGAAGGGCTGCGGCTGCACCTCAACGAGAATACCGGCGGCTGCTCGCCGCGTGTGCTCGAGGCCATCCAGCGGATGCGGACGACCGACATCTCGGTCTATCCGTCGTACCCGCAGCTCGTGCGGGCGTGTGCACGCCACTTCGATGTCGACCCCGACTGGGTGCTGCTGACCAATGGGCTGGACGAGGGCATCCTGATGGCCGCCGTCGGCCACATCGCGCGCACGCGAAGCCACGACGCCGAGACGATCATTCCGCTGCCGGCTTTCGATCCGTATCCGAACTCGACGGCTGCCGTGGGCGCCACGGCCGTGCGCATTCCGCCGAGGCCCGATTTCCTGTTTCCGACGGATGCCGTCATCGGCGCCGTCACGCCGCGAACGCGGATGATCTTCCTGAACACGCCGAGCAACCCGACCGGCCGCCTGATCCCGGTGCCCGATCTGCGACGGATCGCCGAGGCGGCGCCCCGGGCTGTCGTGCTGATCGACGAGGCCTACATCGAGTTCGGCGGGACCAGCTTCCTGCCTGAGGTCGTGAATTACCCGAACGTCCTCGTCGGCCGCACGTTTTCAAAGGCGTACGGTCTGGCCGGCATGCGCGTGGGAGTGCTCGTCGGCCAGCCGCCGTCGCTCGATCCCGTGCGTGCGGTCACGCTGCCCTTCAACATCAACGCCGTCGCGATCGCCGCGACGCTGGCGGCGCTCGAGGACGGCGAGTTCCTGCCGCGCTACGCGGCGCAAGTCGCCGAATCCCGCGAGCGGATCTACGCGGCCTGCCGTCGTCTGGGCCTCGAGTTCTGGGAGAGCGCGGCGAACTTCGTCATGATCCGCGTCGGCGACAGCGTTGCCGAGGTCGTCGAAGCGCTCGCGGTCCGCAAGGTACACGTCCGCGACCGGTCGAAGGATGCTGCAACCCCGGGGTGCATTCGTGTCACCGCCGGCCTGCTGGAGCACACAGGCGCCGCGGTCGCCGCGCTGGAATCGGTGATGTCGGGGAGGGGCGCGCGATGAGCAGAGTTCGCTCAGTCAGATTCGACCGGCGGACGACGGAGACCACGATTCGCGGCAGGCTGGTCATCGACGGCCACGGGCGGTACAACGTCCGCACCGGCATCCGCTTCTTCGATCACATGCTCGAGCTCTTCACGAGGCACGGCGGGTTCGACCTCGCGCTCGACGCGACGGGCGATCTGGACGTCGACCAGCACCATACCGTCGAGGACGTGGGCATCGTGCTCGGCGAATCCGTGCTCAAAGCGCTCGGCGATCGCAAGGGGATCAATCGCGCCGGGTACTTCGTCATGCCCATGGACGAGACGCTCGGCGTCGCGGCGGTCGACCTGAGCGGCCGCCCGCACGCGGTCGTCGACCTGAAGGTGCGCGCGAAGATGGTGGGCGATCTGCAGAGCGAGCTCGTGCACGACTTCTTCGATGGCTTCGCCTCCGGGGCTCGTGCGAACGTGCACGTCAAAGTGCTCTACGGCCGGTCCAGCCACCACCGCGTCGAGGCCGTCTTCAAGGCATTCGCGCGCGCACTCCGGGTGGCGTGCGCGCGGGACACGCGGCTGGCGAAGATGCTCCCGAGCACGAAGGGGCTGCTGTGATTGCCCTCGTCGACTACGGCGCAGGCAACCTCACGTCGGTCCGCAAGGCGCTGACGGCTCTCGGCTCCGACTTCCTCGTCCCGTCGACGCCGGAGGAATGCCGCCGCGCCCGGGGTCTGATCGTGCCGGGGGTCGGGCACTTCGAGGCGACGGCGGCACTCGACCAGCCGTGGCGGGACGCCATCGGGGACAGGGTGCGGGCCGGTGTGCCGCTGTTCGGCATCTGTGTCGGGATGCAGTGGCTGTTCGAGGGAAGCGACGAGGCGCCGGATGTTGCGGGTCTAAGCGTCATCACCGGCCGCATCACGCGCCTCCAGGGGAACGCCGCTCAGCGTCTCAAGGTCCCGCACGTGGGGTGGAACTCGCTCGACTTCACGGGTCGTGGCGCGCGACTGCTCCGCGGGCTGTCCACCGGCGCACAGGTCTACTTCACGCACTCCTACGCAGCGCCCGTCACGCCGGAGTGCGCGGCCTCGACGACCCACGCGAACACGTTCTCGTCGGTCGTCGAGCGGGACAACGTCTTCGGTGTGCAGTTTCACCCGGAGAAGTCGAGCGAGGCGGGGCTCAGGATCCTGCACAACTTCCTGGAGGTCTGCGGCGGATGCTGACCAAGCGCATCATCGCCTGCATGGACGTCCGTGACGGCCAGGTCGTCAAGGGTGTGCAGTTCCAGGAGCTTCGCCACGCCGGCGATCCGGCCGAGCTCGCGCGTCGCTACAACGTCGAGGGGATCGACGAAGTCGTGGTCCTCGACATCACGGCCACGCTCGAGAGCCGCCAGGCGCTCGCGCGGACCATCAACGCGGTCGCCCACGAGATCTTCCTGCCGTTGACCGTGGGCGGCGGCATCCGATCCGAGGAGGACGCCGCGGCCGCCGTGGAGGCCGGCGCCGACAAGGTCAGCCTCAACACCGCGGCGCTTCGCCAGCCGGACCTCATCACGACGCTGGCGCGACGGTACGGCAGTCAGGCGGTCATCGTGGCCATCGACGCCAAGCGGCGCAACGGCGGGTTCGCCGTCTACGTACGAAGCGGCACCACCGACGCCTCACGCGACGCGGTTCGGTGGGCGCGTGAAGCCGAGGCGCGAGGCGCCGGCGAGATCCTGCTGACGTCGATGGATCGCGACGGCACGAAGTCCGGCTTCGACTGCGAGATGACGGCCGCCGTGTCGGGCGCCGTCGACATCCCCGTGATCGCGTCCGGGGGCGCCGGCACGTTCGACCATTTCACCGACGTCTTCACCCGGGGTCAGGCCGACGCCGCGCTCGCCGCGTCGATTTTCCACTACGCGGAATCGAGCGTCAGCGAATTGAAGCGACACCTCCAGGCGCAGGGGATACCGGTACGTCTCTAGACTAAAGAGCGCGCGTCGTTCACACTTCTCGGTTCTCACTTCTCGGTTCGTGTTCACGTTCGGCGGGTGATGCGCAGCGTCATTCCACCGCGCCCCGGATGGAACGGCGAACCCTGAACCACGAACCCGGAAGCGAACATGAACGTGAACACGAACCGAAGAAGCGAGAAGTGAGAAGTGTGAACTGAATGCTCATCCCGTCCATCGATCTTCAGAACGGCCAGGTCGTTCAGCTCGTCCAGGGGGAGCGTCTGGCGATCGAGGTGGCGGACCCCGAACCCTGGATAAAGCGCTTCTCGCGCTTCCCGCGTGTGCAGCTCATCGATCTCGACGCCGCGCGCGGCCGGGGCGACAACGCGGCCCTTGTCCGCGCGATTTGCGCCCGGCTCCCCTGCCGTGTGGGCGGGGGAATCCGGAGCGTGGAGCGCGCACGCGAAGTGCTCGCCCTCGGCGCCCACGCCGTCATCGCGGGCTCCGCGCTGTTCCGGGACGGCGCCGTGGACGCCGCGTTCGCCCGTCTGCTCGCTGAAACCGCCGGTGTCGATCGCGTGATCGCCGCCGTGGACAGCCGGGGCGGCCGCGTCGTCATCCACGGATGGAAGACGGCGCTGCCTCTGACCGCCGTCGATGCCGTCCGCGCGCTCGAGCCGTTCTGCTCGGAGTTCCTCTACACCCACGTCGACACAGAGGGATTGATGAGTGGGACCGACATGCAGGCCATCATGGCGGTCCGCCAGGCGACCGCCAGGCGTGTCACGGCCGCAGGCGGCATCACGACCTGGGACGAGATCAATCGCCTCGACGCCGCCGGCATCGACGCCGTCGTCGGCATGGCGATCTACACCGGGCAGCTGCCGCTGGGCTAGCTGGTAGCTGGTAGCCGGTGGCTGGTGGCAAGAACGCGCTACCGGCTACGAGCTACCAGCTACCGGCTAGCTACCCGTGTTACGCTCATCAACGTAACCATTACGCCATCTCACGTAATCCGATGCAGAACCCGTTCGTCTACGGCGAGGTCGTGCCCGGCGAGGCATTCGTCGATCGGGAGGTGGAGCTCGACCGCCTGATCGGCGACCTGTCGGCCGGTCAGAAAGTCTTTCTGATCTCCCCTCGCCGGTACGGCAAGTCGTCCCTCATCCGGCAGGCGCTGGCCGCGCTGGCGCGGCGCGGCGCCGCGACGGTGGAGGTCACCGTCAGCAGCTACAGCTCGTACCTCTCGTTCCTCGAAGGCTACGCGCGCGCGCTCGCGGCGGTGGAAACACGATGGGAGCGTGCCCGCGGCTGGCTTACGAAGGCCATCACGTCGACGCGCCCTGAGATCCGCTACGACACCGAGGGATCCGGCCCGGGCCGCCTTTCCGTGGCCTTTCCCCTCGTACAGAACGAGCGCGACGTCAACCGCCTCGCAAACGAGGTCTTCGCGTTGCCGGGGCGAATCGCGGCCGAGCGAAAACAGACCGTGGTGGTCGCGCTCGACGAGTTTCAGGCCATCGACGCCTTCGACGGCGGGAGCGTCGAACACGCGCTCAGGGCCGCGGCCCAGCGGCAGCGGCAGGTCGGCTACGTATTTGCCGGCTCCGAACCGAGCTTGATGGACAGGATGATCGGCCCGCGGCGCCCCTTCTACAAGGCGGGGCCTGTCATGCGCCTGCAGAAGATACCCGCCGACGTCTTCGCCGGCTCCATCGAGTCCAGGTTCGCGAGAAGCGGCATTCGCGCCGAGCCCGGCCTCGGGGCGGCCATCGTGGACCTCGCCGGCAACCTTCCGTACGACGTGCAGCGCCTGGCTCACGAAACATGGGATGACGCCCGGGGGGCGGGCGCGCGCAGGGCCACGCTCGAGGCGCTCCACGCGACGCTCGCCCGGTTGCTCGCCGAGCAGGAGACGATGTTCGAGGCGGTCTGGCAGCGGCTGACGCTGGCCCAGCGCGCCGTGCTGCGCGCGGTGGTGCTTCAGAGCGGACAAGGCCTGCTCTCGAGCGACGTGCGCGCCCGCTATCGACTGGGCGGGCCGTCGAGCATTCAGACGTCGCTCGTGGCGCTCGTCAAGCAGGACCTGGTGCTCAAGGAAGGCAGCCAGTACGTCGTGGTCGATTCGCTGCTGCGCGAATGGATCGCGCGGAGGACGTTCTGATCCGTCTCCTCTCGCGCCTCGGTCTGGGCCGTCCGGAACTGCGCGCCTGGGCCATGTACGACTGGGCGAACTCGGCCTTCTGGACGACGGTGATCCTGGCCGTGTTTCCGGCGTTCTTCAGCGACTACGCCGCCGCCGGCGTGGCCCCAACCGTGGCGACCGCGCGATTTGCGTGGGCCACCACGCTCGCCGTCACCATCGTCGCCGTCATTGCACCCGTGCTCGGTGCAATGGCCGACTACCGGGCACTCAAGAAGAAGATGCTCGCCGCGTGCGTGGGGCTCGGTGTCCTGGCGACGCTGCTGATGGCCACCATCGGGCGCGGAGACTGGGTTTACGCGGCGCTGCTGTTCGTGGTCGGCAACATCGGCGTGGCCACCAGCTTGGTCTTTTACGACTCCCTGCTGCCCCACATCGCGGCGCCGGACGAGCTGGACCGTGTGTCGACGGCCGGCTTCGCCGTCGGGTTCCTCGGCGGGGGCGTCCTGCTGGTGCTCAACCTCGCCTGGATCCTCTACCCGACGACGTTCGGCCTCACCGACAGCGTGGCGGCGATCAAGCTCTCGTTCGTGAGCGTCGGCGTCTGGTGGCTCGTGTTCTCGATTCCGCTCTTCCGGCGAGTGCCGGAGCCTGACGTCGTGCTCGAAACCGATGAAACGGGGCTGGAGAACCCGCTCCGCATCGCGCTCACGCGGGTCTGGGAAGCCTTTCATCACCTGCGGGGATACCGCAACGCCTTCCTGATGCTCGTGGCGTTTCTGCTCTACAACGACGGCATCCAGACCATCATCCGCATGGCCTCGATCTACGGCGCCGAGGTCGGCATCGACCGCAACGCGCAGATTGCGGCGTTCGTGATCGTGCAGTTCGTCGGCGTGCCGTGCGCCTTCCTGTTCGGCACGGCGGCAGGTCGAATCGGAGCCAAGCCGGCCCTGTTTGCGGCGCTCGCCGTGTACGTGGGAATCTCCCTCCTCGGATACTTCATGACCACGACGTGGCAGTTCTTCGCGCTGGCCATCCTCGTGGGCACCGTCCAGGGCGGCAGTCAGGCCCTCAGCCGGTCGCTCTTCGCCCGCATGATCCCAAAACACAAGTCGTCGGAGTATTTCGGCTTCTTCGCGGTCTTCGAGAAGTTCGCGGGCATCGCGGGTCCGGCGCTGTTTGCCGCGTCGGTGACGCTCTTCGACTCGAGCCGGGCGGCGGTGTTGTCGGTCATTCTGTTCTTCATTCTCGGGGCGCTGGTCCTGACCCAGGTCGACGTCGCCGCAGGCGAGGCGCAGGCGCGGGCCACCGAGACCGGCTGAGCGCCCCGCGGGCGGGTCCTCAGGACGCTTTGACAGCCGGGCGCGTTTACGCGATGCTTCAGGGTCGCCCGGCGTGGGCGGCGTCCTTCGAAGCTCAGGCATGATCGGCCGCACGGTCTCGCACTACCGCATTGTCAGCGCGCTCGGCTCGGGCGGCATGGGCGTCGTCTACCTCGCGGAGGACCAGCGTCTCGGCCGTCACGTCGCGCTCAAGTTCCTCCCCACGAGCTGGTCTCAACAACGAACGGCCCTCGACCGCTTTCGCGTGGAGGCGCGCGCCGCCAGCTCGCTCAGCCACCCGGGGATCTGTGCGATCTACGACATCGGCGAGGACGGAGACACCCCCTTCATCGTCATGGAAGCGCTCAAGGGCGAAACGCTTCGCGACCGAATCGCCAGAGGGCTGCTGAAGACCGCCGACGTCCTCGACATCGGCATCCAACTGGCGGATGCACTGGACGCTGCGCACTCGCAGGGTATCGTGCATCGCGACATCAAGCCCGCCAATATCTTCGTGGGCGACAAGAACCGGGTGAAGGTGCTCGACTTTGGACTCGCCAAGCTCACGGCGACGCCCTCCAGGCTGTCGAGCGGGGACACCACGTCGCCGCCCGCGCTTGGGTCACCCGAGAATCAGATCACGATTCCCGGCGTCGCGCTCGGAACGGTCTCGTACATGTCTCCCGAGCAGGCACGCGGCGAGGAGCTGGATGCCCGCACAGATCTCTTCTCACTGGGCGTCGTCCTCTATGAGATGGCGACAGGTCGTCAGGCCTTCGGCGGCAGCACGACAGCCGTCGTCTACGACGCCATCCTGAACCGTACGCCACGGCCCATTGCACACCTGAATCCGCTCGTGCCACCGCGGCTCGAGGCGGTCATCGCCACGGCGCTCGAGAAGGATCGGGAACTGCGTCATCAACATGCGTCGGATCTGCAGGCCGAGCTGAAACGGATCCGGCGCGACCTCGACGTTGCCTCTTTCGCGAGCAGCCAGCCGGGACTGGCCGCTGCGCGAGAGAGCTCACCGGCACGAGCTGATTCCGGCGCTGCCCTCATGATCCCGCCAGCGCGTCGCTCGTGGGACGTGGCCGCCGTGACCATTGCGATCCTTGCTGCGGTGGCAGCGGGCACGTGGATCTGGCTGGGACGAGGCGCGGATTCGGCACCGACAGTCGGTTCGTCAGGCCAATCGCCCCCGCCCGTGGGGCAGGCATCGAGTACGGAGGCCGAGGCGCCTCCACCGTCGCCGGTTCCGTCACCCGCGACCACGGCGCAGCCACCGGTCGGGAATCCGAGGCCGATTCCACCGCGGCAGCCACCGTCTCAGGGCACGCAATCCGCCCAGGCGACCGAGGCGCGACGTCCCCCTCCAGCGCCCGCAGTGACGGCCCAGCCCCCGCAGAGCCCCGCGCCCGCGCCGGTTGTCGCCCTCGGGACGACGACTGCGCCCCCGATTCCACCATCGATCACGGAGGCCTCACCGAAAACCGCTGCGGCCGGTGTGGCTCAGCCGACGCGGCCCGCACCCGCGCCCACGGCCGCCCCGACTTCACCACCGGCGAGCGCGCCCGTCCCCGCTCCGGCACGAACGGCGCCAGTCGAACCGGCCCCATCAGCTCCGCAGGCGTTGACGGTCACGGCCGAAGCCGACGAGGCGGCCATCCGCGGCGTGCTCCGCACTTACGAGCGCGCCATCGAGACAAAGGACCTCGCGCTGTACCGCTCCGTGCGACCGGGCCTGACGCCGGCGGAGGAAACGGTCGTGCGCAACAGCTTTCGACAGGTCGATTCACAGCAGGTCGATATCCGTGTAGAGAGCCTCAAGGTCGACGGACGCACGGCGACCGCGCGCATCTCCCGCCAGGACACGCTGGTGACCGGAGGCCGACGACAGACGCAGAACACCATGCAGACGCTGCGGTTCGAGAAGACCGCCGCCGGCTGGGTCATCGCGGAGTGACGCGCCTCCGGTGACGTGACGACACTTCTGGAGGGATCGATGCGCCTCATGATTGCCGCCGCGGTGGTGGCGCTTCTGACAGCGGGCCCAGCCTTCGCGCAGGAACCGTACAACGTCACGGTCCGGATCACCGAGCTGTCGCGGATCTTCACTGAGCTCTACGGGCCCGGTGGCCTCGTCGTCAACAGCTCGGCGGCGCTCGCCGGCGGCGTCTCGCATTCAGGCCACTTCAACAGCGGGTTCGAGAGCGAATTCTCCCAGTTCGGCACGGCGCTGACCGGTCAGATCGTGTCCCTGCCCCTGCCTCCTCCAGCCTCCGGCTTCACGTATCAGTTCGATCCGGGCCTCGGCGTGTTCACGAGGTCCACGACCAGCTTCGGGCCCATCCTGTCGGAACGTGCCGACACGATCGGCGCGCGCAGGCTCGCGATCGGCTTCGCCTATCAGCGCCTCGCCTTCGATTCGATCGAGGGGATGGATCTGCACGCCGTGCCGGCCGTCTTCACGCACGACAGCGCGGAACTGCGGGGCGGCCGCGAGGATGTGGTCACCACGCTGAACACGATCGACGCCGAGGTGACGAGATCGGCCGCGTTCCTGAGCTACGGCGTGACGAACAGCCTCGATGTATCCGTCGCCTTTCCCTTCATCACGGCCGACGTGGTCGTCACATCGGCTGCCACGGTTCAACGGCTCGGTACGACGGTGCCCGAGATCCACTTCTTCCGCAACAGCGACGACAGCATCGGGACCCGGCGACTGTTCACCGCCTTCGGACACGCGAACGGGCCGGGGGACGTGACGGTCAGGTTGAAGCAGACCGTCAGGAAGGGCAAGACACACGGTGCCGCAATCGGCCTCGACGTGCGCCTCCCCACCGGCGACGAACGAAACCTGCTCGGCACGGGCGCGCCCGGCGTGCAGCCGTTTGCCATCTGGTCCGGGACGTACGGCGCATTCTCGCCACACGTGAACGCCGGCTACCAGTGGAACGGATCCAGCCTCCTCGGCGGCGACCCGGAGGCGGGGCTCTCGGAGGATCTCCCGGACGTCGGTGTCTACGCGGTCGGAGCGGTTCTGGCCGTTCACCCGCGGGTCACTGCCGCCGTGGACTTGCTCGGCAGATACATCATCGATTCACCTCGCGTCCGGCGCGAGGAGTTCCACGCGCTCGACGGCCGGTCAGTCTTTCCCAATATCGCGTTCGAGTCTGGATCGTTCAACGAGTTGAGCGGCGCCGTCGGGCTCAAGATCAACGTCGGCGGACGACTGCTGCTGAACACCAACCTCCTGGTTCGCCTCAACTCGGTCGGACTTCGCGACAAGGTCTCGCCGCTCATCGGCGTCGAGTACGCCTTCTAGCACGACTCTCGGGAGGGGCTGCCCGATGTGGACGTTTTTCAGCGGCACCGTCCTGACACTGCTCCTCGTCAGCCAGGCACTCCAGGCAGGCGCCTGTTCGTCGGACCAGCAGCAGCCCGGAACAACGCCTGGGCCCGGGCCGGTGCAGACCAGCGACGTGTTCACGACGCGCGACGGCGTCCGCTTCCGCGTCGAGACGGTCGTGACAGGCCTCGAGATCCCGTGGTCGCTCTCGTTTGCCCCCGACGGCCGGCTGTTCGTGACCGAGCGGCCCGGGCGCGTTCGAATCGTGAACATGGCCAGCTTCACCTCCGGGCTGGCGTTGACGCTCGACGGCGTGTACGCGCAAGGCGAAGCGGGACTGCTCGGGCTCGCACTCGACCCGGCCTTTGCGCAGAACCGCTTCGTGTATCTCTACTACTCGGCCGCCGGCGGGAGCGGTGCCGTCAACCGCGTCGTGCGTTATCGAGAGGTCGCGGGACAGCTTGCCGAGCGGGTCGTGCTGCTCGACGGCATTCCCGCCGCGAACATTCACGACGGCGGGAGGTTGAGGTTCGGCCCGGATGGACTCCTGTACGCGACGGCGGGAGACGCGGCCAACACGTCATTGGCCCAGGACGTCGCGTCGCTGGCAGGCAAGTTCCTGCGCATCACGCCCGACGGGGGAACCCCGGGCGGCAACAGATTCAGCTCGCCTGTCTACACGATCGGGCACCGCAACCCTCAGGGTTTCGACTGGCATCCGCTGTCCGGCGACATGTGGGCATCCGAGCACGGCCCGACCGGCAACGACGAGATCAACGTGATTCAGTCGGGTCTCGACTACGGCTGGCCGACCATCCAGGGACCGGCGACCGGGGCTGGAATGGAATCGCCCATCGCCTTCTTTCCATCGGCGATCGCGCCATCGGGGGCGTCCTTCTACCGCGGGCAGCGATTCCCGCAGTTCGCCAACAACCTGTTCGTGGCGACGCTCCGGGGCACACATCTGCTGCGGCTCACCATCGACGCGGCTGCACGCCGGATCAGCACACAGGAACGCCTGCTCGACGGCGATTTCGGACGTCTGCGCGACGTCGTCACCGGCCCCGACGGGTATCTCTATTTCTGCACCAACAACCGGGACGGACGAGGCAGCCCCTCGGTATCCGACGACCGCGTTCTGCGGATCGTGCCGGCATAGGCGCCGGCGGCTGGTCGGCCGTCGGGGACTCTTACGCGCCCGGCGCCGGGAATCTCCCTACGCGCCGTGGCCACTGCCCCCCTGACGGGCGATTTCCCGCCACGGCGGGACGAGTCCCTTGGCACCGCAGTTGCCAAGGATGAGCACGACCGTTGGGGACGTCCCGCACGCTCTTGTGAGGCACGCCGCCTGCAGAAGGAGCACGCCAATGACTCCGACCTTACGAACAGTCGGCTTCTCTTTCGCCGTCGGTGCGTTCCTGCTGGGAGGGTGCAGCGCCCCGCCCGAACAGCCGGCGCCGACCCAGCCCGCGACCCAGGCCGCCACCGAGACTCCGCGGCCTCCTGTCAGCATCAACGCCGAAATGGTGGCGCTGGTGGACCACGCGGGCCACGCATTGTGGGACGTCGAGAAAGAAGGAAACGCGCCCAAGACCGATACGGACTGGGCCGACGTCGAGCACCATGCGACCCAGTTGGCTGCGGCCGGAAGCCTGGTTGCGCTCGGCGGCACAGGGGTCAATGACCTGGTCTGGATCCAGTCGCCCGGCTGGCAGAAGTGGTCTCGAGCCATGTCGGATGCGGCCATGGGCGCCCTCAAGGCCACCCATGAGAAGAACCTGTCGGCACTCGTCGCCGCCAATGGTCAGCTCGTCGAGGCCTGTGAGGGTTGCCACAAGGAATTCAAGCCGGATCTCCCGAGCGAAGGCATCTCTCATGTGCACGCGCACTAGCTGGTAGCGAGTAGCTGGTAGCCTGTAGCCGGGTTCGTTGTTCTTGCTACCGGCCACTGGCTACCAGCTACCGGCTGGTCTTGCTGGACCGCAGCGTGGCGAGCACGAGGATCGCCACGCCCCATCCGGTGAGCGCCAGGGCATCGGGCCAGAGCGTCTCGAGCCCGACGCCCTTCAGGAAGATCCCGCGCAGGATCACGAGGAAATACCGCACGGGAATCAGATACGTGACGGGCTGGATGACCTCCGGCATGTTCTCGATCGGAAAGACGAAGCCGGAAAGGAAGACCATCGGGATCAGGAAGAAGAACGACGCGGTCATCATCGCCTGCTGCTGCGTGCTCGAGATGGTCGACACGAACAGCCC
>Ga0209640_10000284_pt1 | contig 38503 bp, 37 predicted proteins | sample RifCSP10_1_FD_184018 | JGI IMG/M metagenome (GOLD analysis project Ga0209640, IMG submission 184018) | Soil microbial communities from Rifle, Colorado - Rifle CSP2_sed 10_1 (SPAdes) (version 2) | ecosystem: Environmental > Terrestrial > Deep subsurface > Rock core/Sediment | place: Rifle... | reverse complement strand
GAAGAGGGGAAAGTGTTCCGGTACTTATGTCCGATGAAAAATCTAGAAGAAGCCAACTATCGGAAGTAACAAATCGTACTTTTCAAAATCTTTCATTTCGGAATATGGCCATATATTTAGTTGCTTATAAGCAGCAAAGGCTCTTTGCTGAAGTTCCATTACAGAAGCCATTGGGGTTAGTACCTCTTTACATGGTTCGCATCTAAAAAGCGGAATATTTCTTATTACCATATGAGCAGTAGTTTGCAAGTCTCCAGTCATTTGACCAGTGCTAGTAAATTTCTCAAATGACATTGTTGCTTCACAATTTAGACATTGAGTCGGTTCTATTTCGGCAGGGTCTTTCTGCTCAAGATCTATAAGACATTCATATAAGACATCCGACCAACCATTTGGAATTTCCAATTCTTCTCCCGTTATCAGGCTATGTACATATTTTGAGCGTCTTTCATACTGTCTTCTTCCTGTTCTATGGGGCTCGTTCATATTTCTCAGTAATTCAAATAGAGGTTTCCCAGAGCCCTGCTCAATAGTTTTATCTTCGGGAGTCATTACAAAGAGTATTGTATCAAATTTCACTTTACTAAGCAGTTTGAATTTCAAGTCTTTCAAGAAAATCGTTTATAAGTAAAATATCATCCACCAAAGTGTTCCATTCCAATCCCTGTTTACCCTGAAATTATTGAAGGGTGCCCCCGCTCTCGTCAATTTTTCGAAAAGAAGTGACTATTTCGTTTATGCTGAATGTATGTTTAGCAAGTCCTGTGCGAGTCACGGTTTTTGTGGTAAAATTCTTTTAAATGTTTTCCCGTGTCTGGATTTTTTTGATTGCGATTTTAGTTTTTGTTTTTGGAGTATATGGTTTCTACCACTTTGAATTTAAATCCAAAAGAGCGAAAGATCTTCCCCAAATTCCCCAAGTTACAAACAACAAATCAGGCAGTGAAGAACCGGTAGCTTCGGACATTCCCCGTTTATCAGTTGTTGCTTCAAATTTGGAAATTCCCTGGGCGCTGGTGTTTTTGCCTGATAACTCAATTTTGTTTACCGAAAGACCGGGCAGAGTTCGCTTGATTGACAAAGACGGGAATTTAATGGAACAACCAATTTCAACAATTTCAGAAGTGAAACACATTGGTGAAGGTGGATTATTGGGAATTACGATCCATCCCGACTTTAAAGAAAATAAATTAATTTATGTATATTATACTTACGGTGAAAGCGGCGGAAACACTTTGAATAGAGTTGTAAGTTTTGAATTTGACGGAAAAAGGCTTCAAAACCCCCGAACAATAGTTGATCAAATACCCGGAGCTTCAAATCACAATGGTGGCAGAATTAAATTCGGGCCGGATGGTTACTTATATATTACAACCGGAGATGCCCAGGAACCTTCACGGTCCCAGGACAAAAATTCAAAAGCAGGTAAAATTTTAAGAGTAGATGGCGAAGGAAACCCGGCTCCCGGCAACCCATTTAATAACGAAGTATTTTCTTTCGGCCACCGAAATCCTCAAGGAATCACCTGGGATAAAGACGGCGGTGTTTGGGTGACCGAGCACGGATCAAGTGCAATGGATGAGTTAAATAAAATTCAGTCAGGAATCAATTACGGCTGGCCTGAAATTCGGGGAGATCAAATCCGCGATGGGATGGTAAGGCCGCAAGTTCACTCCGGTTCGGACACGTGGGCACCATCGGGAACAGCCTTTTTGGACGGATCAATTTACTTTGCAGGACTTAGGGGTTCTTCGCTTTTTAAATACGACATACAAAACGGTCAACTTTCAAGGTATTTGAATAAAGAATTAGGAAGAATTAGAGAGGCAATCGTCGGTCCGGACGGTTTGCTTTACCTAACTACAAATAACCGCGACGGTCGAGGAGTTGCCGGCGAGGGTGATGATAAAATCATTCGGGTAAATCCTTCTAAATTGTAATGATTTTTAAAACTTATACGGTCGGGCCGATTAGGGAACACCCTTATTTAATAATTGACGGGGGACAAGCTTTGGTTTTTGATCCTGGAGGAGGATCAGGTCAAATCATTGATGATTTAAGAGATGCAAAACTTTTATATATCGTTAATACCCACTCGCACCCTGATCACATAGCCGAAAACGCAATTTTGGCCGATATGACCGGCGCTCAAATTTTAATCCATGCTTCGGATGCAAGAACCCTAAACTATGATTACTCTAATTTTGCCAAAAAACACAATTATCCCGTTATACCTTCGACAGCGGATAAAATGCTCAAAGATCAGGATCAAATAAAGGTCGGCAGTCTCGTGTTTAAGGTAATTCATACACCCGGTCACACACCAGGAAGCAGTTGTTATTATTTGGAAAAGGAAAAACTGCTTATTACGGGTGATACGCTTTTTTACCACACCATCGGTCGAACGGATTTACCCGGATCAAGCGGACCGTTAATTGAGAAATCTCTGCAAAAACTTTTTGAACTACCTAAAGACGTCCAGGTTTTTCCCGGTCACGGAAAACCAACAACAATAGGTGAAGAGGTTGAATATCGTTTGCAAGTATCGTAAATTAAGGCAAGGATGAATAAATATCTAATCCGTGCTTTGATTGTAGTAGTTTTTACAATTGGCTTTACGCTCCTTCTTGGTACCCAAAGTTTTTTTAGACCTCAAGTCAAACAAAATTCCCCGATGGAAGTTGCGGGTGAACAAGCCGGACAAGTTGCCCTTCAACAAAGTTCAGGGCAGATTGCCGGACAGCAGACAAATTTGGCAAGCGAAGCGGGAAAGAATTTTGACGAGCTGGTCCAGGTTACGCGGGTAATTGACGGTGATACGATTGAGATCGAAGGCACAAAACGGGTTCGGTATATCGGAATTGATACACCGGAGAGCGTTAACCCCGAACAACCTGTTGAGTGTTTTGCCCTTTCAGCCTCAAATAAAAATAAAGAATTAGTTGAAGGTAAAATGGTCAGGCTTGAAAAAGACGTTAGCGAAACTGATCAATACGGTAGGCTTTTGAGGTATGTTTATCAGGGAGAGACATTTGTTAATAATCAACTGGTTGCGGAAGGATTTGCTAATGTTTCAACTTTCCCGCCCGACGTTAAATACCAGCAAATATTTATAACAAGTGAACAGGTTGCCAGAAACGATAATATTGGCCTTTGGGGAGAATGCAGAACCAATAAGGATGTTGCGGGTATAACAAGTTGCCTGATAAAAGGAAATATTTCAATAGATAACGAAAAGATTTACCATCTTCCCGGTCAGAAATTTTATGACAAGACGCAAATTAATGAAAGTAAAGGCGAGCGCTTTTTCTGCAGCGAAGAAGAAGCAGTCAGCGCCGGATGGAGAAAAGCAAAACTATAATTAGCATTTGACTTAATAAAGCAACACCTATCTAAAAAATGTTTTTCCCGGGAAACTGGATTGATCTACTGCTTCTAATATTGTTATTGGTTTATTTAATCGAGGGGTTTCGAACCGGGTTCATTGCTCAAACGATCGAACTGGTTGGTTTTGCTCTGGCATTTTTAGGTGCTTTGAGTTTCTTTGGACTGGTTGCAAAACTATTAGAAAAGTTTTTCCAAATTCCTTCAACATTCGGAAACCCAATTGGTTTTTTTACTGTTTGGTTTTTTATTGAGTTTATCTATTTTGCTTTTATTAGAGGCTTGATTAAAAGAATTCCAAAAAGTTGGATTTCCTCGAAAGTTGATAAAATCTTTTCCCCCATACCGTCAATTGTCAATTGTTTAGTTCTTTTTGGATTTATTTTAACTCTGCTTGTTTCTTTGCCGGTCCCTGCAAAAGTAAAAGAAGCAATCTTTAAATCTCAAACCGGCTCCAGGATTGTTACTCAAACTTCAAGGTTTGAAAAACCTTTAAAGGGGATTTTCGGCGGAGCGGTTGAACAAGGTTTGAACTTTTTGACTATCCGAACCGGAAGCGGTGAAACGATTGATCTTAAATTCACTCAAAAAGTGTTGTCGATCGATCCCGGATCTGAGCAAAAAATGATTGAACTGGTAAATTTAGAAAGGGAGCAAAGGGGTATAAAGCCGTTGCAGTTTGATCCGGCGTTGAGAGAAGTCGGCCGGGCTCACTCAAAAGATATGTTTGAAAGAGGTTATTTTTCTCACGTTTCACCTGAAGGTGATGATGTTGGAGACAGACTTGGAAGTTCCGGGGTAGGATATTTTGTTGCCGGAGAAAATCTGGCTTATGCACCAAATGTGACCATAGCCCACGAGGGACTTATGGATAGTCCGGGACATAAACGTAATATATTAGACCCGGATTTTGGTAAAATCGGTATCGGAGTTTTAGACGGCGGAATTTATGGTAAAATGTTTACGCAGGTTTTTACCGACTGAAAAATGCTTATCCCGAGCGTAGCGAGGGACTTACCAAGATATTCACTAATTAGGTCGCATATTTAAAAAAACATTAAAGAATTAAGTTTGGGCTATTTAGAAGTTAGAGTAATGTGCGGCCCAAAACTCCGCCTATGACCCATGTTTGACCCTTGCAGGCAACTTCTCTATCTTCTTCGGTATAAGGAAATGTATTGCCATTTAAGTCGACTCCGTCAAGCTCTTTAAAGCCTTCTTTGGCAATTGTGGAAATGCAGGCGTCAAATTTTTCTGCTTCGTCAAAAAGGCTTGTTTTTTCGCAGGCTAAAGCAGCGATCGGTGCGAGCTGGTTCCAGACGTTACCATTTTGATATTTTTTGGGATTATATTGACTCGAAAGAGTGCTTCTGGTTCTCAAACCCCGGCTTTCGATAAATAAATCGCCGTCAAGCAATCGTTGTGCAACTACCGCTTGTTTGTCCCAATCAACTACTCCGCTCCACAAAGCTATTGCCGAATCGCTGGTAGTTATTTTAATTGGTTTCCAGGAAGCGTCGATTGCCGGTGCAAATAATTTCATATCCTCAACCCAAAAAAGTTTATTTATAAGTCTTTGCTGAACTATTGCCTTTTTTCTTAAAAATCCGGCTTTTGCTTGGTCTGTGATAGATTCATAAATTTCAGCTGCGCTTAAATTAGCAAGATATGCGAAACAATTTACGTCAAGCAGAGCTATTGGATACTTTGGATATGTTCCGTCTTCTTTAACGAAAGCGTCTCCGGAGTCTTTCCAGCCATGGTTTCCGGAAGAAAAAATCAAACCGGTGTTAAATTTATTCAACCATCTTAAGGCTTTTTCAAAATTTGGAAAAAGTTCGTCTCTGAATTGTGAGTCGTTGGTCACCGACAGGTATTTCCCAAAAAGACAAATCCACAAAGGAGTAGCATCATCGGATAAATAATTTATCAATTCAAAGTGATCTTCAACCCAGTTGGCCAAAGAACTTTTGGAGACGTGGTTTTGGTCAGCATCCCTGCCGTGTTTTTCGTGAGGCATTTTAAACGGTTCTTCTGCTGTTGCGGGGTCAAATTTAGTACCCTGATGGGAAGCAATTTCTCTTAAGCTTGTTTTTAAACCATCCATAATTATGGAGATCTCGCCGTTTTGGGGTTTATCTAAAGTTTGTAAGCCGAAGTAGGAAGCGTCTCGGGTGAAGAGACCCCCTTTGAACCTGCCGTCAGCACTTGCCCTAATCTCACCCTGAATAATTCTCGGCAATTCTTTAATGGCCAACTCTCTGGCTGTAACAGCTTTTTCAGGAGACATAGTTAAACCTCCCCGTCCAATATTATAGGTCTATATTAGCATTAATGCATCATGTATGTCAATTATGATAATATTTATTTAGTAGATGATTGAACTTTTAGTTAAGCTTTTAATTAATGCTTTTGTATTAATTTTAATAACCCGTTTAGTGCCGGGTTTTCAGGTTGATTCACTGGTTACTGCGATTGTAACTGCTCTGCTTTTGGGTTTAGTTAACACGTTTATTAAACCGGTAGTTGTACTTTTGACACTTCCAATTAATGTAATTACCTTGGGGCTTTTTACTTTTGTGATTAATGCAGTAATTTTACTGGTTGTGGCAAATCTTGTGTCGGGGTTTTCAATTCAAAACTTTGGAACTGCTCTGATTGCGGCCATCATTTTGTCAATCATAAACGGTCTCTTATCTCTGCTTACCCGCTCAAGCTCATAAAGAGTCAATGTCCAAAGCAGTGTACTTGCTGAAGTCCAGGTTTGGGGATTTGATGCTTTAATAAATCTGACAAGTTCTCCTTCCGGAGAAACCTGAAATAATTCAGTGTCTCCCAGTTTTTGAACTGCTCTTAAATTTCCTTCAATTATGAGTTTTGCTTCTCCGTTAAAACCGTACTTTTTCATTCCCATTGCAATAATTGCATTATCAAACGGCCAAACAGTGCCGTTGTGATAAGCTTCGTCCTGAATTCCCAAATCGAGTTTATCAAATTTAAAGTGCGGGGATTTTGAGCTCAAAGTTCTTATTCCGTAGGGAGTTAACATATCTGCAAGCATTAGTCTTTGAACAATTTTTTCGGCTCTTTCGCGGTCTAAAATTCCGGTTATTAAAAGGTGGCCGGCATTAGAAACGATATCCTTTATTTGTTTTTTGTCGCCGTCTAATGCGTGAGCAAAAAATTTTTTATCCTTCATCCAAAACTTTTGATTAAACTTTCCCCGCAGTCTTAAAGCCATACGAAGTAAGTGGTCTGCAAGTTTGTGGTTTCCGATGTGCTCGTACACCCAGGCCGCGTTTTTAAATGCCCAATACGTGTATCCCTGAATTTCGACTAAAGCTATCGGTTCTTTTGGATGTTGTCCGGTTTCGGTCAAAACAGAGTTATTTGAGTCTTTCCATCCCTGATTTATTAAGGCGCTGCGGTTTTTGCTTTTGTATTCAATGAAACTATCGTCGTCCACGTCGCCATAATCTTCAAGCCATAAAAGTGCCTTTTTGAAATTACCCTCGATGTTGTAAAAGAAATCCCAATCGCTGCTAATCTTTAAATATTCAACGATTGCAACAATAAAAAGCGGAGTTGAATCGATAGATCCCCAATAACGTAAGTACAATTGTCTGTTTTGATCCTTTTTTACCGGCCAGTTGTTTTTTTGAAGTTCCAAAAGTCTTTGCTGATTAAAAATTCCGGAGCGGTTTTCGTGTTCAATTTTCCCCGGTTCTTCATCAGTTTGGTTGTCTACTTTTTGTCCTTGGTTTTGAGCAAGGGTTAAAAGATTTTTTTTAATGGTAGATAAAAATTTGGAGTTTGGTGAAATTTTGTGGGCTTCTGCCAAAATTATAAACGTAACAAGCGCGTCGCGGCCGAAAATCGCCGAAAAGGGCTGGCCTTTGGCAGCTGCTAGAATTGCTCCGCTTTTGGAAACTGAAGCAAGATTTGAACTGGCTTTTTTCTGAAGATTTCTAAGTTGCAAAACAGTCATTTACATTAACAGCATACTCACAAATTTTTTTAAGGGTCAATCACCAGATGAGCAATATTTTTAAGTCATACTAATTCATCCCCAAATATTTTTATGCTTGTTTTTTTTAGACACGTAGTTTATATTTCGTTTAGGTGTTTTTTGGGAAGAAAAAGTGAACGACTTAGGAGTGCTTAATCTCTACGATGTCAATTACTATCCCCAAACCAAACTGTTTTCATCAGATAGTTTAGGTTATTTTTCCGGTGCAATAATAATATCAATACCGTTTTTAAACTTGATTTTTAATATAAGTCTTTTTGTTGCGGCTTTTACGGCCGGATTTTATTTTGTTGTTTGGAGTTATTTAATTGCAAATCAGCTTGAAAGTTATATTTTTAAATTAAAGTTGAATTTCGATTCCCAAGTGTTTAATATGTTAACAAAAGAAATAAACATTTATGGCAACCAAAACTTCGATTACGTTCTGGCTTACTCCAAAGAAAAAGTGGTTAATAGCCGGATTAATCATTAGCTTTTTCCAGCCCGTTCCTTCCGGATTGATTTTAGGCTTTAGTTTATATTCGGAGCCGAATTATAAAAGAGAAGGTCAAATAACTTTAATATTTTCCCTGATATGGTCGGTTTTGGTTATTCTTGTGTTGGGGAAGTTCGCCACCTAGAATTTAGGATTTTGCCAAATTGATTCTTCGGATCTAGGTTGTGTTATTACCCTCTCTAATTCTTTGTCAACATCCGGCCTGTTATCTTTATTAAGTGTTTTGTTAATAATTACTGCCTTGAGCAGTTTCCAGCTGATACTTTGTCTGATGTCGCCAACGTCCTCGAAATTGATGGTAAGAATATCTTTTGCGGCAAAGACCTCCGGACGGTTTTTGCTGATAATTTCGTTGATTTTAATTAGTGCTAGTTTGTGATTATTCAGGGGTATAGTATCAAACGGCAGAACTGAAATTTGTTGAGAGGATTCTAGCGTTTCTCTTAAATCAATGACTACATCGTTCCAGTCTGTTAAAAGAAGAATTAATTCAGCATCGGCTAATAATTTTGTTGTTAACTTTTCCTGCATTAATTCATTTTATCACTTCCAAACTTGCGTATTGATTTTCGGGTTATTTTCGGGTAATATATGGAAGTTATGAGTTACAAATTACAAGTTATAAGTTAAAAAAATAACAAGCTTAGAAATTATTTAGCACTTATAACTTAAGACTTATAACTTCGTTATGGTGGAAGTTAATCAAAAAGTTAAAGTTATGACCTTTTTTGACACGGGCAAAATTTTCCCCGTAAAAATGCGCTGGAATAAACGGATTATAAATTTTAAAAAACTGGTTTTCTCTTCAAGCCGCCGAAACGGACTCGAAAAAATCCACTCTTTTATTATGGAGTCTGACAGCGCAATTTACGAAATAGAGTTTTCAAACGAGAGTTTCAGATGGATTTTGAAAAAATTACAACCAATGGATTTGGCGCAAAATTAATTTTGCATGTTGATTTCAATTCATATTTTGCCACGATTGAACAACAGGCAAATCCTTCTTTGCGGGGTAAACCGGTTGGAATTGTTAAAGCCGAAGGCCGGGGTTGTATCATCGCCGCCTCGGTTGAAGCAAAAAAATTCGGAATAAAAACCGGCAGTACTGTTTGGGAGGCCCGCAAGCTTTATCCGAATATTGTTTTAGTACCCGCTAATTTTGATCGTTATGCTGATACTACCAAGCGCTTTATTAAAATTTGTTCAAAATTTACTCCTTATCTTGAAGTTTTCTCATTAGACGAAGTTTTTATGGACGTTACTGAAACGGAAAAGTTTTTCGGTCACGTTTTTAATATTGCAATCGAAATAAAGAAGCAAATTAAAAAAGAAATTGGTGAGTGGGTAACTTGTTCGGTCGGGATTTCACACAACAGACTGCTTGCCAAACTTGCATCAAGCCAAATTAAGCCGGACGGAATTTTTTTAATTTGTGATGAAAACAAATTAGAGATTTTGGATAAGTCGGATTTAACGGATGTTTGCGGATTGGGATACGGTTTAAACCGGCATCTTAGAAATTTGGGAATTAATAATTTCGCCAAACTTCGTAATTGTTCTATTGAATTTTTAAAGCGTCACTTTGGGCCTTTTTGGAGTTTACACCTTTATAATATTTCCCGAGGGATAGACACGTCTCTTTTAACTGCTTACCGGCAAATTCCGGATGCAAAATCCGTTTCGCGAACTTTTACAACCTACCGTGATTTAACAACTTATGACGAGATTTTACGATTAATTAGAAATTTAGGGGAAGAAGCAGCCTTTAAGGCCCGCAAAATGGGTTTGGCAGGCAGATATGTCGGACTTTCAATAAGAGGCGGTAAATACAACTCGGCTTGGGGTCACAAAACCTTAAAACGCTATATTGACCGGGGAGACGATTTATTCCAGGTTGAAAAACAAATTTTTGAGGAATTTAACTGGAACTTTCCCGCCTCGCCTGATAAGCTGACGAGTCGAGGCGGGCCGGTTAGGTTTGCCGGAATTACTTTGGGGATGCTGACTAAAAAGGAATTGGTAACTTATTCGCTTTTTGAAAAAGACCAAAAAATGGAAAAAGTTACCAGTGCAGTAGATTTGATAAATCAAAAATACGGTTACTACACAATTTTGCCGGCTTCTTTACTCGGGATCGAAATTATCAGACCTGAAGTCAACGGCTACTTCGGCGACAAGTCTTACCAATTAAAATTTAATGATCTTGACACATTCAAGTAAGGCGAATACGTCTTGCTTTTGAATCATTGATGGATTAAAAATAGATGAATATGAAGGAAGTTGTCGGATACGAGGATTCTAAATCTGTTGTTTTGCGAACGCGATTTATTGATGGCAGGTGGAGGAAAGTACCGGAAACTATAAAGGTTCGTAAACCAATTTATAAGGATCATGGTGGGGATGCAGATATCGGTGTAACTAGCTTTGAGGCAAGACATTGGCTGGTTGATGGTCCAAATCATAATCCTGACATAGTTATTAGGAATAAGAAATGACAACCGCCACAAAATTTAGGGCCATAAACCGGGTTTAGATTAAATAAAAACAGATGTTCCCATTAAGAGACAGTAATCCGCTTCGCGGTTTTCCCGTAATCACCTTAGGTTTAATATTGGTTGATATATATGTTTTTGTGCAGCAGCTTTTAGCTCCTTCGATAGAGACTTTTACTGTTCAATACGCTTTGGTTCCGGCAAATGTAAATTTTTCGGATTTTGGCTCGCTTACTCCGTTTTTAACAGCCAATTTTTTACACGGTGGGTTTTTGCACATCGCCTCAAATATGTGGTTTTTATGGATTTTCGGAGATAACGTGGAAGCAGCTCTTGGGAAAATTAAATACCTGTTTTTGTATCTTATATCAGGTATTCTGGCGATGTTAACTCAATATTTTTTCTTTCAGGAATCGACCATTCCGATGTTAGGTGCTTCCGGAGCTGTTGCCGGAGTATTGGCCGGTTATTTGATCCTTTTTCCCCGTCACACAATCGACACGTTAGTTCCGGTATTTTTGTTTCCAGTGGTAATTGGCATTCCGGCTGCTATTATGATCGTTTATTGGTTTGTGATTCAATTTTTCTCGGGAATAACCTCTATAATTGATACGAGTGCAATTTATGGAGGCGTTGCTTATTGGGCACACATCGGCGGGTTTTTAGCCGGTATAATATTGACAGGTATTTTAAAAAATTCAAAACCCAATTATGGATCTAATTAATGATAAATTTAGCGTGAAAACGCAGGATAAAACGGAATTGGTTGACATAACCCGTCAAGTCGAAAGTATTTTAAATAAGAATAAGATTACAAACGGGTTGGTTAATATTTTGGTCAAACATACAACATGCGGACTGATGATTTGCGAAAACGATGAGGATTTAAAAAGAGACGTCAAAAATTTGATTCAATTAATTCCGGATTTTAACTTTGCCCACAAAGACGGTGAGGCCGGTCACGCAAAGTCTCACATCCTTTCGTCAATAATTGGTCATTCAATTAGTCTTCCTATTGCCGATGGAAGGCTTGATTTGGGTACCTGGCAAAAGGTGATGCTTTTGGAGCTTGATGGTCCAAAGGAGAGAGAATTGAAGTTGACAATCTTCTAACAAAGACTGTATTTTGATCAAAATGACTGTTGAGAACGAAAAAAACCGCATTTTAGTGTCAGAACTGACAAAACTACCCCGATTTAACCTGATTGATTCACGTTTGAAAGATGGTGCGGCAAGAATGATCGTTAATGCATATGATCGCGTTAATTTTTATTTCAGTCAATCTGGTGACCAAAATGAAGTTCAATGGACGATTGATGCATTTGTAATTCCTCCTCAAGTCAAAGACCAAATAGCGGTTTTCTATTTACAGCACGTTATCGGCTTGGACGAAAAAATGATTAATAATTACAAAAATACCAATTTAGATAAAGAGTCTATAGATAAACGAATGGAAGCACAAAATCGTTTAAGTACTCTCCATAAAAATCGTGAACTACAAAAACTTGATTCAACCGCTTTTTGGCAGGCAATCAGCGAATTACTGCCTGGTTATTATTCTGATGAGATATTGGATCAATTAAAAACTGCCGGAGATGACGGATTTGGGACATTTAAATATCTTTTAGAACTGGATCTTTGTTATCCAAATTCTCAATTACTTACCAGAATCAGACAAAACGGTACGCTCTTCGATTGATCTTTTTTAACTCTTCAGTTAGAATGAGCCCCGTGTCTCGACTGTTTGTTGCGTTCTTATTGGTTTTGGCAGGATATACCGCTTTCTTTTTGAGAAACTTAAATTTAGAGGAAAAAAGTGCCGAGGTCATATCCCGTGTAAATGCTCAAGCAACATCATCGGCTCAAATTGAAGCAACGTCATCAACACAAAACCAAAGTTCCCAATCACAACCGGTTTCCAGATTTAAAAATGATGAAAAAACACCAATACCGGTTTCTACTGTCAAGCCGGTTAAAAACGGTTTGAGAGTACCTATTTTGACTTACCATTACGTAGGTAATAACCCCAATCCAAATGACAAAGCCAGAGATTATTTATCCGTGACTCCTGATAGGTTTGAAGAACAAATGGACTGGATTTCAAAGAACCGTACAACAATTACGCTTGACGAACTTTACAATGCATTAAATTCCGGCTCGACTCTGCCGCAAAACCCGATTATTCTGACTTTTGACGACGGGTACATAGACTTTTATTATAACGCCTGGCCAATTCTGCAAAAGTTTAATTTAAAAGCAGTTTCTTATATTCCAACTGGTTTAGTCGGTCAACCCGCTTATATGACGTGGGAAATGATTCAAAAAGTCCATTCTGCCGGTTTAGTAGATTTTCAATCACACGGGGTAAATCATCGCAAATTAACAAGTCTCTCCCAGTCCGAGTTAGAGTTTGAAATATTTGAGTCCAAGAAAGAGCTAGAAATTAGATTAAACAAAAAGATCAATCACTTTTGTTATCCATATGGAAGCTTCGATAACCGGGTAATAAAAGTTATCAGTCAGGCCGGATACTTAACGTCTACGTCGACTGTAAATGGGATCTATCAGGTTAATCAATACGGTCTAACAAGAGTTAAAATGGATAATTCATATACCTCAAACATACTGGTCTCTAAGTTTTAGTTATGAGGTTGACAAACCTATAACACATAACGTAAAATTTAACCAGAACTTTTAAAATGGAGATGCTAGAACTTCTTGTTCTGCAATTGCAGAACATTGAAAGCGCGGACCTTCCTCCGCACATGGATTGAGTTGGCTATAGTAAATCGAAGCCCTTCGCAGCTGTAATCAAACAGTGATGGAGAATCCATAAAGCATCCGACAAAAGCTAATTAAACTTTAGCGGCTGTCAAGGAAGCCAGAGAGACTCTTTTGAAAAAAAGAGATAGGCTGGGGAAAATATTAAAGTTTTCTCTTCTTGATTAACCTCGCTATTTTGGCGGGGTTTTTTCGTATTTCCCTTGATTTGTTGGCAGTTTTGAGAGTTATCAACATGCGCTTAATTTGCGTGTGTGTTTTTGCGTCGAGTCAAACTCGACAGGCAAGTTTGACTTGTCGTCGATTAAAACTCGACAGCCAAGTTTGACTTGGCACGGTTATGAATAAAGAAAGAAGTCAAAACTACTTGCCTAAAAAAATGCCTAAACAATTGTGGGTTTTTACTGTCGTGGCAGGAGTTATGTTGCAATCAAATTCAGACGCCACCAATTCTTACCAACTTGGCTCAATTATCCAGGCGCCTTCAGTTATTGATGAATTAAGAACGGATCAGGCCGTAAATGATGAGTATTTAACAAACTTTGATTTTGAGTTGGAAACGGAAAATAACCAGGTTCCAACCAAGGAACCGAGCATTGTTAAGTCGGGGTTGGATTATGATATTGAAACAATGAATCAAATTTTGGGTACGATGAAAATAAACGGGTTTACTCCGACCGATATTGAAGACGTCGAGCTTTATTACCCGATTTACGACGCAATTTCCAAAAAATTTGAAATAGAGTGGTATGTAATCTGGATTATTCACAGAAGCGAAAGCAACGTGTCCAGAAATCCAAATGCATTTGATCGGTCAACCGGTTACTTTGGCGCAGGGCAGAGGGGTTTAAGTTATCATTTTGACGATAATGTTGACTTTGCAGCCACAGATTTAGAATTTCTTTCAGTTTTACCACAAAGAGACCCGACCGATTGGAAAGAGCTGGCTTGGGTGGCTATGAAATTATCAGAAGACAAAAAAACTGCCGGCAGTCTAGCCGGAGCTTTTTACCGTTATACACCAAAAGATGAGACAACTGAAAAAAGAATTGCGTTATTTAATTACTACTGCTCAATTTTTCCCTAATTGCTGTACATATTTATTAATTGGATGTAGAATCCATTTGAACACGATAAAATGGATTTTACTAACACAAAAGAAGAATTAATTTTATCTTTAAAGAATGATTTTGGTATTCATAATGTTGAGGTTTTGGAGGCATTAAAAAAAGTTCCAAGAGAAGAATTTCTTCCGGTTAAGTTGAAACAATATGCATATCTAAATAAGGCGCTGCTTATTGCCGAAAACCAAACAATTTCACAACCTTTGATAGTAGCTTTAATGACACAAGCCCTGGATTTAGCTAAAACCGACAAAGTGCTTGAAATTGGTACAGGATCCGGTTATCAGGCGGCAATTCTTAGCCTGTTATCGCAAAAAGTTGTATCTATAGAATATTTTAAAAAGCTTGCAAATACTGCTAAAAAAAGACTTGAAAAATTAAAGTATATGAATGTCTTAGTAGTAAACGGTGACGGAAGAAAAGGTTTCGAGCAGGAAGCTCCGTTTGATAAAGTGATAATCACCGCAGGTTCGGAAGAAGTTCCTAAAAGCCTAATTTTTCAATTAAAGGCCGGAGGAATACTAGTTGCTCCGATAGGACCGCAGGGCAGTCAAAGATTATTAAAGTTTGTAAAGAAAAATGGAGGGGTAAAGTTAGCTGAAGACTTAGGGGAATGCCAATTTGTACCACTTTTGGGTAAGCCTATATTTGGGACATTAGATATGGGTAAATAATTTATACATGAATAATATAATTACTCAAACAAATATTAATTTTATTAAACAACACGTTTATCAAGTAAGTCAGGTTAATAAACTTGCCCGTGAGAGTTTGGAAAAAATTTCAATTTGGGTTGAAGGAGAAGTAAGTGAATTTAATAAAAACCCAAAATACGCTTTTGTTTACCTAAAGTTAAAAGATGATCAGGCCTCTCTTTCCTGTATTTCGACTTTTAAAGTTTTTAACCAATTCGGTGAAAGTATTGTTGGTCAAAAAATTTTAGTTTTTGGATATATGACATTGTATGAAAAAGAAGGCCGTTTTCAATTTTCAATTAAACAAGTTGAAGCAGTCGGGGAAGGATTACTTCAAAAAAAACTGGATGAGTTGATTTTAAAACTTAAAGCTGAAGGTTTATTTGATACGAAACATAAAAAAACAATTCCTGCTTACCCAAAGAAAGTTTGCGTTGTCACATCATATGATTCAGCGGCCTGGAATGATTTTAAACGTCATACAGTAGGAAAGTTTCCGGTTATCCAATTGTTTGTAGCAGATGTCAGAGTTCAAGGTAATAAATCAGTAGAGCAACTGCTTACAACTTTACCAATTGTAGATAATAAGAACTTTGACGTAATTGTTGTTACAAGAGGAGGCGGATCTTTAGAAGATCTGGCTGCATTTAACGATGAAATGGTCGCGAGGACAATTTTTAAAATGAAAACTCCAACAATCGTTGCGATTGGTCATGAATTTAACGAATCTTTAGCCGAATGGGTTGCTGATGTTAGAGCTTCAACTCCGACTGATGCGGCAAACATCATAACAAGTAATTATTCTAAACTGGAAGAAAAACTGGACTATTTTAGTCGACAGTTATTAACTAAATCAAATTATTATTTTATGACTAATTTTCAACTACTTGATCATCTGCACTTTCGTTTAACTCAAATAAAGTACTCATTTAAAGAGTTGCCCCAAAAATTATTTGGACTTAACCAGTATTTGAAAGTTCATGAAAAATCACTAATTTTTGAAGCTGATCGATCTTTGGTTGATTTGTATTTTAAACTCAATAAAAACATTCTAACTAAGTTCACTTACAATAATCAGAAGTTAGAAAATTTAGAGAGATCATTATTTTTACTTTCTCCTCAAAATACCCTAAAACGCGGTTACGCTATCGCCACCAATTTTAAGGGAAAAGTAATAAAAAGTATCAAATCTGTTGAAGTTGGAGAACAAGTTGGGGTAAGATTGGCAGACGGAAATTTATCAACTAAAGTAAAATCAAAATCAAATGTCAAAATCTGATCAAAGTCTATCATTTTCAAAGGCACTGAAAAGACTGGAAGAAATTATTGAAAAACTTGAAAGTCCTGATCTGGACTTAGAAGATGGGCTAAAGCTTCTGGAAGAAGGGGTTACTCTTCACAAAATCTGCAAAGCTAAATTGACTCAAGCCAATGAAAAAATCACAAAGATTTTATCAATCGATTCAAAAGACCCAAAATGATTCTATTACTTCACGGTGATGATATTGTAAAAAGCCGCCAGTATTTACAGGATTTTAAGAAAAGTGAAAAATTTGACGAGATTAAGGTTTATTCTTCAAACGATATTAACTTGACGGACTTGACTAATCAGCTTGCAAATCAATCACTGATCGCTTGCAAAAGACTGATTATAATTGAAAATTTATTTAAAAACACAAGTTTTGAATTAAAAAACTTTAAAATAATTGACCAAGACGTAGATCTTGTTATTTGGGAGGATCGACTATTGGCCCCTACCAAGATTAAACAGATTGAAAAAGTGGGAAAGGTGTATCAATTTAAAATTGAGCCGTTAATTTTTAAATATCTTGATGCAATTTACCCAGGGAATGTTAAAAATTCTTTGGAACTTTTAAAAATATTAATAAAAAAGGAGGATGGACAATTTATTTTCGCGATGTTAATCAGGCACTTTAGAACACTATTTCTCGCATCAACACCGTCAGGATTGGATTCTCTGAAAAGACAGCTTGCTGATTGGCAACTATCAAAGTTTGTTTTTCAATCAAAAAAATTTAACACGGACAAAATTAAAAAATCATTAGAACTTCTGCTCGATATTGATATTAAAGTAAAATCCGGCAGCGTTTCAGGTATAGATCAGGAATTGGTTGACTTCACATATAGATTGACCAAAACCTCTTCAAATAGATAAGATAGATTAGAGCCAAATTTCCAATTTAACTGCTCAATGGCTAAATACGTTGTAAATATTTCTGAAGTTGATAAAGAAGATATTCCCTTAGTTGGTGGTAAAGGGGCGAATTTAGGAGAGATGACTCAGGCAAAATTGCCTGTCCCCGGGGGATTTATTGTAACTTCAGCTGCATATTTTGATTTTGTTAAATCTACTAAAATAGATCAGCAAATCAAAGAAACCTTAACAAACCTCAACTATCAAAATTATGACGTGTTAAAATCTGCCTCTTCCAAACTTCAAAGATTAATATCAACCTCCAAAGTTTCAGTTGAAATTGAAAAGGAAATTAAAAATGCATATAAGAAATTAGGCAGGAATACCTACGTGGCAGTAAGGTCTTCAGCCACTGCCGAAGACCTTCCTGAAGCTTCATTTGCCGGTCAGCAGGCGACCTTTTTAAACGTAAAAGGTGAAAATGACGTGGTTAAATCAGTTCTGGATGCCTGGGCATCACTATTTACAGAGCGAGCAATTTTTTATCGTGAGGAGCAAAAATTTGACCACACAAAAGTTGGGATAGCTGTTCCGGTTCAAAAAATGGTCAACTCAGAGTTTTCCGGAGTTTGCTTCAGCGTGGATCCGATTACCAACAACAAAGATTTAATAATAATAGAAGGTATTTACGGTTTAGGAGAAATGATCGTGTCAGGAGCCGTTACTCCCGATCACTATGAAGTCGATAAAAATGATCTGGAAATAGTCAATAAACAATTATCAACACAAAGGGAACAGTTGATCAGATCAGGAGGGAAAAATAAACACCTTGCAGTATCGAAAGCTTATCAGGACAAACAAAAAATATCAGACCAATTAATAATTGAAGTTGCAAGACTGGCAAAAAAATTAGAAAAACACTACTTTTTCCCTCAGGATATTGAATGGGCAATAGAAAAGAACAAGGTTTTTATTGTTCAAACCAGGCCAATCACAACCTTAGCCAAAAGCGATAAGGCAAATACTCTAAGAGAATCCCAAGAATTAAAATCTTCAACTGAAAATCTTAACTTAATTCTTGAGGGTTCTCCTGCATCTCCCGGCGTAGGTACCGGAAAAGTGATCATTGTTTTAGACCCAAAGGAAATAAATAAAGTTAAAAAAGGCGACGTTTTAGTTGCACCAATGACAAATCCTGATTATGTTCCTGCAATGAGAAAAGCTACTGCGGTAGTTACGGATAAAGGCGGACGCACTTCTCACGCGGCTATAGTATCAAGAGAACTTGGAATCCCTGCCGTTGTCGGAACAGAGCAAGCGACGGACAAGTTAAAGGAAGGTCAAATCGTAACCGTCGACGGTGCAAACGGTAAGGTTTACCGGGGAGCAGTTAAATTGGTATCAAAGCAAATACAACCAAACGCTGCTGAACAGGAACGGATATCCCATTTAAAAACAGCGACCAAGATTTACCTGAATTTAGGTGAACCGGAAAGAGCTGAAGAACTTGCCAAAAAAAATGTTGACGGTGTCGGACTTTTGAGAGCTGAATTTATGATTGCAGAAATTGGTATTCACCCAAAAAAATTAATTGCCGATAAAAAATCAAATTTATTCATTGATAAATTATCAGAAGGACTTGAAACATTTTGCAGGGCATTCGGTGACAGGCCGGTAATTTATCGGGCCACTGACTTTAAAACTAACGAATATAGAAATTTAAAAGGAGGCGAGCAATATGAACCGCAGGAAGAAAACCCGATGCTTGGATTTAGAGGAGCCTTTAGATATGTTTCCCATCCGGAAGTTTTCAAATTGGAAATTGAAGCTATTAAAAACGTCAGAAACAAAAAAGGTTACAAGAATTTGCATCTTATGATTCCGTTTGTCAGAACCGTAGATCATTTAGTTCAGGTTAAAAAGATTCTTGCCGTGAACGGACTAAACAGGAGCCATTCTTTCCGTTTGTATTTGATGGTGGAGATACCATCAAACATCATATTAATGGATAAATTTGTCGAAGTCGGGATTGACGGAATTTCCATTGGTTCTAATGATTTGACGATGTTAATTTTAGGTGTCGATCGGGATAATGAAGAGCTTGCAAGTGTTTATGATGAACGAAACGAAGCGGTTCTTTGGGCTTTAGAAAAAGCCGTAACGACGGCCAAAAAACTGGGTGTCACAAGCTCTATTTGCGGTCAGGCTCCGTCTACATATCCGGATCTGACCGAGAAATTAGTATCCTGGGGAATAACCTCGGTTTCGATCAATCCGGACGTTATAGATAAGACAAGAGAAATCGTTTACGCAGCCGAGCACAAGTTAGTGCATTCTAAGGATTAATAGAAATTATCAGAAAATGATATGCCGATAAACCTGAAAAACTAAACTATTAAATACAATGGCAAAAATCACAAAAATCATGTCAAGGGAAATTTTAGATAGCAGGGGAATGCCGACAGTTGAATCAAAAGTTGTTCTTGACGACGGTTATTATGGAATTTCTTCCTGCCCGACAGGAGCTTCAACTGGAAAATATGAATCGGTTGAAATTAGGGACAAGGACGTAAAAAGATATACGGGTCTTGGAGTCTTACAAGCTGTTTCTAATATTGAAAATGTCATAAGGCCTAAATTAGTCGGAATGGAAGCTTCAAATCAACAGGAACTTGATCAGGCTTTAATAACTCTTGACGGAACTGAAAATAAGAAAAAATTGGGCGTAAATAGTATATTGCCCGTTTCAATGGCAGTTGCAAAAGCGCAATCAGCAAGTCAAAGAATTCCCTTGTACTATTATCTTGGTAAGATTTTTCAAAAGACCGAGTCACCAAAATTTCATATCCCTACTCCCATTTTTAACGTAATGAACGGTGGTAAACACGGAGCGGGTAATTTGGAATTCCAGGAATTTTGGGTTATTCCTTCCCAGACAAAACCGTATTCCCAGGCTCTGCAGATGGGGGTAGAAATATATTTTGCGGTTAAAAAAGTTCTGATATATAAAAGTGCAATTCATTCGGTTGGTGATGAAGGAGGATTTGCGCCTAATTTGTACACAAACGCTGATGCTCTGGAAATATTAGTGGAAGCAATCACTCAAACACAATATGAATTGGCACACGACGTTTTTTTGGGGCTTGATTTGGCAGCCAATCATTTTAAATCGGGTTCCGCATATCAAATAAAAGACAGGTCAAATTCGATGAACGCGGCAGAACTTGTCGAATTTTACAAAGAATTAATTGAAAGATATAAGCTTTTGGCAATTGAAGATCCGTTGGGTGAAGATGATTTTAAAGATTGGACGTATTTAAACAGCCAATTGGGCAACAGGGTAATGGTAGTTGGGGATGATTTGTTAGTTACAAATCCAAAACGTCTGGAAAGGGCAATTAAAGAAAAAGCCTGTAATGCAATTTTAGCTAAACCGAACCAAATCGGAACAATTAGTGAAACTTTTGAAGTTTTGGAAAAATCAAATGCTAATGATTTCAAGGTTATCATTTCTCACAGATCAGGAGAAACTAATGATAGCTTTATAGCTGATCTCGCAGTCGCAGTGAACGCAGATTATGTAAAGTTTGGGGCGCCGGCCAGAGGAGAAAGGGTTGCTAAGTATAACCGCTTACTTGAGATTGCAATTTCTCTGGTAAAAAGTAAACCCGTCCAAGCTCAACAGGTTCAAAAATAAACTTCCGAGGACATTGCAGTCCCCGGTTTTGACCAATTTGATAAATTGTCTATGATTAAGACACAAATATCTCGTAAGTTTGATTTTCTTTCACTTCATTCGTGGATTGTTAATCCACGGTTTTCGTGAAGTCAAAATAAAATGGTAAAACCAATCGTACTTGTCATATTGGACGGATGGGGAATTGCCGAAAGCAGTCCCGGAAACGCCGTTGAACTTGCCATTACTCCTACACTTGACCGATTATTTGCTTCTTATCCAAATTGTGAACTAATTGCTTCTGGAGAATCGGTCGGATTGCCAAAAGACCACCCTGGGAATTCGGAGGTTGGCCACTTAAATCTTGGCGCCGGAAAAATCGTTTACCAGGATTTGGCAAGGATAAATATGGCAATAGCCGACGGATCATTTTTGGAAAATCACGCCATTAAAAAAGCGATTGAGAATTGTCAGGTTAATAAAACAAATTTTAATATTTTTGGACTGATAGGTTCCGGAGGTGTTCACAGCTATCGGGAACACATATACGCAATTCTTTGGATTTGTAAAAGACAAGGTTTGGCAAAAAACCAAGTTAAACTCCATCTTTTTACTGACGGAAGAGATTCAGCACCTACATCCTCGCCGGTATTTATTGCAGAGCTTGAAAAGAAAATTGAAGAGATAGGTGTTGGGGAAATTGCAACAATTTCAGGAAGGTATTATGCAATGGATAGGGATAACCGATGGGAAAGAACACAGCTTGCTTATGAAGCAATTGTTGACTCAAAGGGTCCAAGAGCAAAATCAGCTTTGGAAGTTATTGATGCTTCATATAAAAATTCCAGGACCGATGAATTCATCATTCCGACGGTGATAGTGGATCAAAAGGGTAATCCAAAAGGTCAGGTTAAAAATAAAGATTCGGTAGTATTTGTTAATTTTCGTCCTGACCGGTCCAGACAATTGACAAAATCATTTGTCATAAAGGATTTTTCCGAAATAGAAGTACCGGCGGGTATTTTTGATCACCAGTTTCACGGTCACGAAGGACTTGAAGCTTTTGAGTTATCAAAAAGCAAGAAGGTAGTGACGTTTAACAGACAAACATATTTGTCTGATTTATTTTTTGTCACAATGACCGAGTATGAGCGGAAAATACCCGTTTCGGCGATTGCTTTTAGGCCTGCTGATGTTCCATTGCCTCTTGCTAGGGTTTTTTCTGAAAGAAGGCTAAGGCAGTTTCATATAGCAGAAACTGAAAAATATCCTCACGTAACATATTTTTTCAATGGTCGTAGAGAAGAGCCGTTTGACGGAGAAGACAGACTGCTTGTACCGTCACCTAAAGTTGCAACTTATGACTTAAAACCGGAAATGTCAGCGGATATAATTACTAAAGATTTGGTTGATAAGTTAAACCTAAAAGTCTATGACTTTGTGGTTGTAAATTATGCCAATTTAGATATGGTAGGCCATACCGGTGTACTGCCTGCAGCAATTAAAGCAGTCGAGATTATTGATCACAACCTTGATGTGGTTGTAAAAACCGTTCTTTCTTTGGGCGGAGGAGTGTTAATTACGGGAGATCACGGTAATTGCGAGCAAATGATTTCCGAAGTCGGAGATGTCGATACTGAACACTCCCAAAACCCGGTTCCCTGTTTGATTATTGAAAATAGTTTAACGGGAAAAGCGAGAAAATTACCAAGCGGAATTTTAGCTGATGTTGCACCTACGATTTTGAAGATGATGGAGATAGATAAACCCACTGATATGACCGGCAGGTCAATAATATAAAAATGTGCGGATTTTTAACTAGAAATTAAAAAAATATGCGGCTTTTAAATAAATTTTAAAAATTGTGCGGATTTTTAGATGAACTAAAAAAATGAAAGTACTCGTTGAAGTTAGCGCAAGACATGTTCATTTGGACCGTGATACTTTTGCGGCACTATTTGGCCAGGATGCAACACTCTCTAAATTAAAAGATTTGTCCCAGCCGAAACAATTTGCTGCAAATGAAGTAGTATCTGTCAAAACTAAAAAAGGCAGACTTGATAAAGTAAGAATTTTAGGACCACTACGCTCGTACACTCAAGTAGAGTTATCAAAAACAGACGCAAGAATTTTAGGAGTTGAAACAATAATCAGGGATTCTGATGAACTTGATCTTGATGGTACTGCCGGTGCGACACTGATCGGTCCCAAGGGAGAATTAAAAATCGATAAAGGCGTAATTACTCCCTGGAGACACTTGCACATCTCTTCACTTGAAGCCACTAGTGCCAATATTAACGACGGTCAATTGCTAAAGGTAAGAGTGGGAGGTTTGAGAGGAATAGTTTTTGAAAAAGTTTTGGTACGGGTAAAACCGCAATTTAAGTTGTCGATGCACATAGATACTGATGAAGGAAATGCAGTTGGAATTGGCCCAAACACGATTGGCGAAATTCTTCTTTAAGTTTTTTCCATAAAATGCTAACTTAGAAGGGTAGAAATTAAGCCTGTCCAATGATTGTAATATTTAACGCCGGCAGTTCATCTTTTAAGTGGAAATTATTTGACTCTAAACTTAACGAGTTGGAGTCGTCAGAAGAAGAAACTATTTTTCCAAGACTGGAAAAGATGAATGTAGACTTTGTCGGACACAGATATGTGCACGGCGGAAGTTTGAGAAAAAGTCAAAAAGTTGACCGCAATACAATTTTTGAACTTGAAAGTGTTATAAATTTAGCTCCTCTTCACAATAAAAAAGCTTTGGAAGTCTTAAGAAAGTCTTTAAGATCAAACCCTCAAATTCCAAATTACGTAGTTTTTGACAGTGAATTTTTTTTGAATCTGCCCGACTTTGCCAAAATTTACGCGATCCCCTACAAATTTTTTGAAGAAGGAATTTATAAGTACGGTTTCCACGGAATTTCGCACGAATATGCATTTCTTGAAGGGTGCAGGGAACTTGACCTAAATCCGAAAAAATCAAAGATAATCACAATTCACCTGGGAGCCGGTTGTTCTATGACTGCAATTTTAAACGGGACTGCGGTTGATACTTCAATGGGTTTTACCCCAAATGAAGGTTTGGTTATGGCAACCAGAAGCGGGGACATTGACACGGGACTTATTAATATTTTGCATCAAAACTATCATTTATCAATTGTACAAATTGACGATTTAATAAACAACAAGTCAGGTTGGAAAGGACTAACCGGTACCGAAGATTTTCTGAAAGTATTAACCAACCTTACAAACGGAGAAAAAGAGGAGAAACAAAGATCGCTTTTGACTTTGGAAATAATGGCTTACAAAATCAAAAAATATATCGGGTCGTACGCCGCAGTTTTAGGCGGGGTTGATGCAATCATATTTACCGGAGTAATAGGCTATTCTAAGGAAGCAAAAACCCTGAGACAAATGTCGTTATCGAATTTGAACTTCCTGGGTCATTTTAAAGTTTTGGAAATTGAACCTAATGAAGAATTGGCAATTGCAAGGAAAATCATCAACTATTATTAATAGTTGAATTTAACCTTAAAAAATGGTTTATTTATGCTAACTTAGTAAGTTTTATGATTAAAGAACTATCTGAAGACGTCGAAAAAGCGATAATGCCAAAAGACCCTTTTTCTAATAATAGTTATCCGGATTGGGAATCAGAGAAAAAAATTCTTGAGTCTGCAAAATCAGGAGATTTGGATGCTCTGGGGAGGATTTATGACATCAATGTCAACCGTGTTTATAACTATTCTCTTTCCAAACTTGCCAATATTCAAAATGCTGAAGACGTGACCGGAGAAATTTTCATAAAAGTTGTCATGGGTCTGGATAATTACGAATATCGTAAGATTCCGTTTGCAGCATGGTTAATGAAAATTGCCAGAAATGAAGTTGTTTCTTTCATAAGAAGAAACAACAAGTGGGCTCACGATGGTCAATTGCCGGATGAATTAGTTGATAATAGAAATATAGATCCGTCTGCGATTGTTGAGCAGTCGATGATGCAAGAAGACTTAAGAACAGCTATAGCAAAACTTCCGGAAGCACAAAGAGAAGTAATTATTCTTCGTTTTGCTTCGGGACTTTCAGTTAGTGATACGGCAAAAGCTCTTGGAAAAAGAGAGAATAACACAAAAGTGCTTCAGCACAAAGGTCTGCTGCGTCTTCAGGTTTTAATGAGTTCTAAATATCCTGAAATTTTGAAAAGTAATAATCGTAACTTCCAATATCAAAAACCGACGGTCAATAATATTTAGAATATATGACAAAGGAAAATTTTATTCAAAATGGTCAGTTTCCTATCGAAACCAAAGGTGAAAATCTTCCCAAAAAGACCGTTAACGAGTGGATTACGCAAGACTATCAAAATGCGCTTGTGGTAGCTTCGAATGTTCTCACAAGAATTCAAATGAAAGATTTTGAGAGTTACGTTAAGGGGGCTTTGCTTCAAGGTAAGTCGGCAAAAGAAATCGCTAATGAATCCGGAAGGGTATTAACTACTTTCGAAGACGTATTACAAAGAGCAAAAGTTCGATTATCGAATAGGCTCAATTTGGATCTTGGAAACGGAAAAGCCGGTCACAGCCTGAAAATGGAATATAGAATAAAATACCGCAAAGAATTAATTGATAAAGCGAAAAACGGTGACAAAGAAGCAGTAATTAAACTTATTAATTCGTTTCCCGGAACCATAAATAGTTTCACTAACAGGATTGAAAGCGATCAACAGTCTTTGTTTTTGGCTGTAAGTTATCAAAAAGTAAATGAGAATATTGACCAATTTGAATACAGAGGAAACAATGAACTTAGACACTGGCTTTTAAAACTTTTCAGTCAAGCAGAGATAAATTACTTTAGAAAAAAACAAATTAGAAAAAAGATTTTGGCACGTCAGGAAGATCTTAATTCCGCAGAAAACGGACTGGTTGATTATTTTAACCTTTGGGTTAACAACAACCCGCGAAAACTAAAAAAGATTCTGTCCGGTATGCCAAAAAAAAGAATGTTAATCTTTCAGGCCGCAAGCGGCGGAATGTCGAACGAAGACGTTGCACGTGTTTTCAAGTTAACCAGTAAAGATTCTGCCAAAGTGACAATTCACAACATAAAGACAAAAATAATGCACGATGCAGGGGTTACAATTGGAAATGGTGTGATTAAACTCCAGGATGGTAAAGAGTTTAAACTCTTAAGAGGATTGGCTAAGTCAAAAAATCATTATTTAAATCTAATTGGTATGGCAAAAAAGGGTAAGTTAAAAGAAGCAGTTTTGTTTTTGGGTAGATACTATGTAGACAAAAAAACGGCAGATTTAATTGATCAAATGCCTTCAAACGAAAAAACAGCGGCTTAATCGGTTTTGTGTTTTAACTTGAAATAAAAATTTCATTAGTTATAATTCTTCATATGACGGTTCTTAAAGAACGTGAAGCGCAAGTCCAAACCGAAATTATCAGACCGCAATCTTTGTCTCATTGGATTGCCGAGGATCCTCAAAGAGCGATTGATTTTGCAAAAGAAATTTTACCACCTTTTAAAATTCCGACATTTCAACTTTATGTGCTTGGAACGATGGAAAACGGATTGAATTCGTTTCAAATAGCAAGTGCTTTAGGTAAAAAACAAAGTTCTTACGATGATGAGATTAAAAATTGCCGTTCAAAAATTGCCGATGCTTTAAACTTTCCAGTTGTTCTGCTAAGAGAGCCCAGGTTGATAGATTTGTATAAAGAAAAACAGGCAAAAAAAGAATTTTTTAAAGCAAAGAACGGTAATCTTAATTCTATGGTCAAAATAGCGATGCTTGGGGAAAAAGAATTAAATAAATTTTCAAGACAACTGCCTGAATCACTTCGAACACAATATCTAATTTTTACAACCTCTAAAATATTAACAATGTTACCTAGAATTGAATGGCAGGGTTTTGCTCAACTTACATCCTGGCTTAGATCAACTTTTCATTCTTGCTATCTTGATTACCGTAAGATGTACGACAGGCAACATTTGGGAAAAAACACAACACCGCTTTTTACTCATCCGCCTACTGATCTTCTGGTATTGTGGAGAAACAAACATCCTCAAAGAGCAAAAGTCATAATTGATTCTATGTCTCCTATGAGAAAAGAAGTTTACAGACTGTCACAAAATAACATACCTCACGAGAGAATTAAAGAAATTTCCGGAAGTTCTTCGGCTCGTTCGGTTAAAGTTTTAGTTTTAGAAGCAAGAAGAGAATTTACGGCTAAGGCTAAAATAAAAATTCCTTCAAAATATAAAGTACTGACTGAATTTGCAGATTCATTTCAAGAAGCCGAAAGAATGAGATCTGCAATCAAAGCAGGTAAAATCAAAGGCGTCTTATTATTCAATGGAAAATATCACATAACAAGAAATATTTACGAGTCTCACATTAAATCAAAATCAAATTAAAATAACGTATTCCCCCCTTGGCACTGCAACAGAGTATTTTTCCAAAAAACCAGTGATTTTATCCTTTTTTACTTCTTCGTGAATTTTGGTTAGTTCCGAAGCGATTACTATTTCGATAACACCAAAAACTTTTTGTATTGATTCCAGGGTTTCGACTAATCTGTGAGGGGCTTCATAAATCACCACCGTTGATTTTATTTTTTTAAGGTTTTCTTCTAAATTTTTAAGTAGTTTTTCTTTTTTACCGCCTTTTTTGGGCAAATAACCCAAAAAAAGAAACTTATCCGTTGGCAGACCGGAAGAAGTTAGCGCAGTTAGAATCGCCGATGCACCCGGTATTGATTCCACCTTTAAACCCATTTTTAACACCTCTCTTACCAGTTTAAATCCGGGATCGGAAATTAAAGGCGTACCTGCGTCGCTAACGAGTGCAATGTTTAACCCCGATTTTAATTTCCTGATCACTTCAGGGATTCGTTTTTCTTCGTTGTATTCAAAGTATGATAGTTGCGGTTTTTGAATTTCCAGGTGTTTTAGTAGCATACCGGTATGCCTTGTGTCCTCCGAAAGAATTAGGTCAACTTCCGTTAAGGTTTCGATTGCTCTTAAGCTTATATCCTTTAAATTACCGATGGGTGTTGAGACAATGAATAGCTTTCCGGTCATATTGATAAGTATATTATCATTTTAGCCAATTTATAGTAACATTGTACTTGTATTAAATTTTTAACTTTTCACTTATAATTTTAAATTGAACATGGATCTGCCCCAGAAGAATTTTAACCCCCCCAAGAAACTTTTTGAATTAAACTGGAAAATTGCCGGTGAAGCCGGATTTGGAATAAAATCCTCGGGTCTGATGTTTGCCAAAACTATCGTCAGACACGGCTATTTTGTATTCGGTTATGATGAATACCCGTCTTTAATCAGGGGGGGTCATAATACGTATCAACTGCACATCAGTGAAATACCGGCATATTCCCAAAAAAAACACGTGTCGCTTCTGGTTTGTCTCAATCGAAAAACTTTCGACCAGCACAAAGAAGAATTGGCAGAAGGCGCTGTAATACTGTTTGATGATTCACAATTTCAAATAGAAGAATCTGAATTGAAAAATTGGAATGCTAAAGAATTAAAAGTCCCTTTGATTAAATTAGCTACCGAAGTAGGCGGAGATAGAATTATGGCAAATACTGTTGCGCTTGGTGCGTCACTTGCGGTATTAGGAGGGGATTTCGATATCCTGTCCCAAGTAATTACCGAAACATTTAAAGCAAAGGGTGAAGACGTTATTAATCAAAACATAAAAGTCGCAAGGGAGGGGTTTGATTTTGCCTCAAAATTCAATACTCTTTGGGAAGGTAATAAACTTCAGAAAAAACAACAGCTTAAAAAAATCGTTATAACAGGTAATGAAGCAATAGCTCTTGCCGCAATTGCTTCAGGGTGTAAATTCTTTGCTGCGTACCCCATGACTCCGACTTCAAACATACTGCATTATTTAGCTTCGGTTGGTTCAAAGAAGGGGATGGTTGTGAAACACGCTGAAGATGAAATTGCCGTAATTAATATGGCAGTCGGGGCATCATTTGCAGGCGCCAGGTCTATGGTTGCGACATCCGGCGGAGGGTTTTCGTTGATGGTTGAAGGATACGGGCTTGCTTCAATGGTTGAAACTCCGGTTGTAATTGTTGAAGGCATGCGACCGGGACCGGCAACCGGACTTCCGACCTGGACGGGCCAGGGTGATCTACACTTTGTCCTAAACGCTGCACAGGATGAGTTTCCTAGAGTTGTCGTTGCACCGGGAGATATTTCCGAAGCGTTCACTTTAACCTGCCAGGCTTTTAATATCGCAGAAAAGTACCAAATTCCTGTAATAATTCTTGTTGATAAATTAGTTTGTGAGAGCCATTCAAGTGTTGATGAGTATGACACAAAAGACTTAATTATAGAGCGCGGAGAGATTTTGGGGGAGAATCAAATACCGCAGTCTGAAAAATTTCAGCGATACAAAATTACTCAAAACGGAGTCTCTCCCCGAACCATTCCCGGTGTTAAAGGCGGACAATTCGTTGCCAATTCTGATGAACACGACCAATTCGGATTCTCAACCGAAGATGCAATTGAAAGAAAAGAGATGTTTGACAAAAGAATGAGAAAAATGATCCCGCTGGAGAAGGAAATTTCAAAACCCCAGATGATAAGACAATTTGAGAATGCTCCATTGACAGTCATTACATTCGGATCACTAAAAATGGTGATGATGCAGGCGATTGAATGGTTGGAAAACGAGGGGATTCAAATTAATTATTGTAATCTTAACTGGCTTTCTCCGTTTCCTGTTAATTTCATTTCGGATTTAATTGCCAGATCTAAAAAAACCCTGATCATAGAAAATAACGCAACTTCCCAGCTTGCAAGTTTGATAAAAAAAGAAACCGGCAAAGGAATAAGTGATGTATATTTAAAGTACGACGGACGGCCGTTTTTTCCGGAAGAAATTGTTGACAAGGTAAAAAGTTTAATATGAATCCGGCTGATTTTAATACAACTAATACTCCGACGTGGTGCCCAGGCTGCGGAGACTTTGGAATGTGGGCATCCTTAAAAGAGGCACTTATTAAGTTAGGCATTACGCCGGACAGTGCTCTTGTCGTTTATGGAATTGGCTGTCACGGCCATATGATAAACTTTTTGAAAATCTACGGATTTCAAGGACTACACGGCCGTCCGCTACCGGTTGCCGCCGGTGTTCGTTTGGTAAATCCCGATTTGAATGTATTCGTTGTTTCCGGTGACGGAGATTGTTATGGAGAGGGAATGGGACACTTTATAGCCGCAGCTAGAGCAAATTATAATTTGACCTTAATTGTTCATAATAACCAGGTTTACGGTTTAACAACAGGCCAAACAGCTCCGACTACTGATCAGGGTACAAAAACAAAATCGACTCCTCTGGGGGTAATCGATTTTCCGGTAAATCCCATAGCGCTTGCCATAAATTGTGAGGCAAATTTTGTGGCCCGTGGTTTTGCCGGAGACATACCGCACCTTGCCGACTTGATTGTCCAGGCAAACCAGCATCCGGGGTTCTCGCTGGTCGATGTCCTTCAGCCTTGTGTCACTTATGATAAAGTTCATACTTACCCCTGGTATAGGGAAAGAATATATAAGCTGGAAGATAAAAGCCTGCCTGCTCTAACGAGTCGTATGACCGGCAGGCAGGGTTACGATCCAACCAATTTTGAACAGGCAATTTTAAAAGCTTGGGAATGGCCGCCCAAAGCCGGTATTGATACTGCTACCGTCGATCAAATCCCAATAGGTGTTCTATTTAAACAAAACCGTCCGACTTTCGAATCGCAACTTCCCCAGCTTGATAATGGACCACTGGCTGGTTTAAATCTTACTAAAACATTAATTGATGATTTGATCGAAACCTTTAAATAAAATGACGGATGTTTTAATAAATAAGGAATATTTTCGCAGTATTTTATTTGGAATTGAAGACAGTTTAGTATCAACTACGGGTCTTATTGCCGGAATCAGCGTCGGCTCCTCGGATAACAGGGAATTTGTACTTTTAGCCGGTCTTGTGGCTGTTTCAATTGAAGCTGTATCTATGGGAGCAGGAGAATATTTGAGCGATGACGCCGTCAGGGATCTTGATAAATTGAAACGTTATCGGGAAAATCCTTTCTTAAGCGGAACTTTAATGTTAATTTCTTATTTTTTGGCTGGTCTCATACCACTTGCTCCAATTGCTTTTACAAATTATCCAGCTTCCCTTTGGTTGTCAGTTTTTCTGGCACTTATCTTTCTTTTTTTGCTGGGGTTTGTAAAAGGAAGAATTTCCAACACTTCGCCATTTAAAGGTGGACTTAAAATTCTGTTTGTCGGGGGAATTTCTACTTTGTTAGGGTTGGTTGTAGGGAGATTTTTTAGTTTAATTTAACAACTCTTGATTAAATAAATATGGTTAGTATGGTCGCCGCTCCTGCAAGTGTCATTGCGGCAGTAATAAAGTAACCGATCGATTTATTCAACCGGCCGCTTGCCCATTTACCCATAATTTTCAAATTACTGCTGATTAAAACTATTTGAATTAAAACGACCGGAGCTACTAAACCGTTGGCTACAGCCGAGTAAATTAAAGCTTTCATCGGGTCAATTCCCGTAAAGTTGATTATCAAGCCGATAAGCATTGAAATGATTATCACACCGTAAAAACCGTGCGCCTGTTTAAATTTTCTGAAAAGTCCTTCTTTCCAGCCTAAACTTTCGGACATTGCATACGAAGCCGAACCGGCCAGAACCGGAACCGCAAGCAATCCCGTTCCGACAATTCCGATTGCAAAAAGTAAGTAAGCAGCGTCTCCGGCCAGTGGCCTTAAAGCCGAAGCCGCATCAGCCGCTGTTGTAATGTCGGTTATACCGTTTGCAAAAAGTGTCGCAGCGGAAGCCGCAATAATGAAAAACATGACGATATTTGACAAAAACATCCCCGACCAAACGTCGATCCTCATTCTTTTTACCGCTTTGGGAGTGGCTCCTATTCTTGATGCAATGGAAGTTTCACCTTCTAAAATTTGTTCTTCTACTTCTTGAGAAGTTTGCCAAAAAAATAAATAGGGCGAAATTGTAGTACCTAATATTGCACAAATCAAAAAAATTTGTTCTTTGGAAAAGGTAATTGAAGGAATAATAGCTTGATTTAGAACTTGAGACCAGTCTAATTTCGATAGAAGAGCTGAAGCGATATAGGAGAATAAGATGAAAGCCAAATATTTTAAATACCTGGCATATTTTTCATAAGTCGAAAAAATCTGCAAAAGTAAAGTTATCGAGGTAAAAAACACCAAGAAAATAGTAAAACTCAAATTTGGAAGTAAAAGCTGACCGGCTTTTGCCATTGCTCCAAGATTGGCTCCAATGTTTAAAGTATTGGCAAAAAATAGAAGGCCGGCTGTTGTGTATAACACCCAGCGCGGATAATGCCTGCGAATATTTGCCGCCAAACCCCTGCCTGTTACAAGTCCGATTCTAGCACACATCTCCTGAACTACAGACATCAAAGGAAAAGTAATTGGCGCAAACCAAAGCAACTGGAAACCGTATTGGGCACCTGTCTGGGAATAAGTTGCAATTCCTGAAGGGTCATCATCCGATGCGCCCGTCGTTAAACCCGGACCCAAAAGTTTCCAGTAGTCCTTCGCTTCCTTGATTTCCTTTTTGGGAATTAATTTTTCGACTGTTTTTTCAGCTGACTCAACGGATTCTTCAATTCTTTCAAGTGGTGATTCCGTTTGTTTTGCAATCGGCTCTTTGGACACTTTAGTTTATTGTTAATATTAGCCAGTCAAAGTGTCAAGTGGAGACGTATACAATTTAAGAGTACCTTCTGATAACAGCCACAAGTTTACCCTGCACGACGACGTCTTTGGCAAAAATTGGTGACATTTTGGAATTGGCCGGTTCAAGCCTAATACGATTTGGTTCCTTAAAAAAGCGCTTTAAGGTAACAATTCCATTATCAAGCATTGCGACCACGATTTCGCCGTTTTTGGCCTCTTTTGCTTCCTCAATTACTGCGTAATCTCCGTCCAAGATTCCGTCTTCTATCATTGATTCACCTTTGACTTGAAGTACGTATGATTTCTTCTTTGGATTAAGTAAGGTTGGAGCGACTTCAAACGTCGCATTAGGATCGGAATAAGGTTCAATCGGAGAACCGGCCGCGATAAACCCCAAAAGCGGCAATTCAACGCCTTCAAGGGCTTTGGAAAGTTTATTGTCGATCACTTCAATACCTCGATTAATTCCCTGATATCTTCTAATCACGCCTTTCCGCGCCAAAGTCGTTAAGTGTTCGTGAACGGTAGCCAAGGAGCGCAACTTTAAGAATTTGGCAATTTCAGCTAGAGTTGGCGAATGCCCGTACTCGTCAATATAGTGGTTTATGAAGTCTAATATTTGTTTTTGTCTCTTGTATAGCGTTACCGGCATACCACTAAATTACCAAATAAAACCCGAAGTTGTCAATAGACAAAATTAAATTTCAAGATTATAATGAAATTTTGATCATGTTTAAATTAATTTCCAGTTACAAACCCAAAGGAGACCAGCCCCAGGCAATTGAGAAATTGACAAAAGGTTTAAATAAAGGTTTTGAGCATCAAACTTTGCTCGGTGTGACGGGATCCGGAAAAACTTTCACAATGGCGTCTGTTATTGAGAAAGTTAACAGGCCGACCTTGGTTATTTCCCACAATAAGACGCTTGCAGCTCAACTTTTTCAGGAGTTTCGTGAGTTCTTTCCCGAAAATTCCGTCAATTACTTTGTCTCTTACTACGACTATTACATGCCGGAGTCATATATTCCCCAAACAGATACATATATAGAAAAAGAAACCGAAATTAATGAAGAAATTGACAAGTTAAGACTGGCCGCAACCACTGCCTTGATGACAAGAAAAGACGTAGTCGTTGTTGCGTCGGTTTCCTGTATTTATAATTTAGGTTCTCCGGTCGAGTATGGAAAATTTATTTTACCTCTTAGTATCGGTCAAGCTTGGCAGCGGACAAAACTTTTATATGAGCTCGCCCGTCTTCAATACGACAGAAACGAGATGGACTTTAAACGGGGAACGTACAGGGTTAGAGGAGAAAATGTTGAAGTTTATCCGGCTTATGAAAGCAATGGTTTAAGGATTGAATTTATAGGAGAGAAAATCAAAGCCATTACAAGTTTTGAACCTGTAACGGGCAACACCCACAAACACTTGGAAGCAATCGTTTTGTATCCCGCTAAACACTATGTTACAAGCGAGGATGTTTTAAAGGGTGCTATTGAAAAGATTGAAAAAGACTTGGAAACAAGAGTTGAAGATCTGAAAAAACAAGGCAAAATGCTTGAAGCACACAGAATCAGGCAAAAAACAAAATATGATATTGAACAAATGCTGGAGTTTGGGTTTTGTAAAGGAATAGAGAATTATTCCCGATATTTTGACGGCAGAAAACCGGGAGAACCGCCGTTTAGCCTACTTGATTACTTTCCCAAAGATTATCTTTGCATAATTGATGAGTCCCATATGACTATTCCGCAAATCCGCGGAATGTACAATGGTGATCAATCGCGTAAACAAACTTTAGTTGATTTTGGTTTTAGACTTCCTTCAGCACTGGATAACAGACCACTTAAATATGAAGAATTCGCTAGGCGTACAAATCAATTAATCTATACTTCAGCAACACCTAATGAATTTGAATTATCCCTGTCAAGCAAAATAGTAGAACAACTAATCAGGCCGACGGGACTAATCGATCCGAAAATTTCAATCCGGCCAACAAAGGGACAAATAGACGACCTGATAAGCGAGGTTGAAAAAACGGTATCCAAAGGCCAAAGAGTTTTGGTTACAACTTTAACCAAAAGAATGTCAGAAGATTTGAGCGAATATTTAGAATCAAAAAAAATAAAAGTAACCTATTTGCACTCGGAAATAGAGACTTTAGACAGAACGGACATCTTAGATGATTTAAGAATGGGTAAATATGATGTTCTTGTAGGTATAAATTTACTCAGAGAAGGTTTAGACTTACCCGAAGTATCTCTAGTAGCAATTTTAGACGCTGATAAAGAAGGATTTTTACGTTCTGATACGGCTCTGATTCAAACAATGGGACGAGCCGCCCGTCACGTAGAAGGAAACGTGATTTTATATGCAGATAACATAACGGGTTCAATGAGAAGAGCAATGGATGAGGTAGAAAGAAGAAGAAAAGTTCAAACTGATTTCAATCAAAAGTTTAAGATTATCCCCAAATCAATCGAAAAACCGGTAAGAGATAAATTAGTTGATAGAAGTGAAGAAGATCAAAAGAAATTAGTCTGGCGGGATTCAGTTATAGAAGAAGCGATTTTAAGAGCGGAAGAAGGTTCTCTTCTATCAGATGACCGGCAAAAGTTAATAAAAATCCTAACCCGTGAAATGAAAGATGCGGCGAGAATGCTTGATTTTGAGAAAGCAGCCGCTTTAAGAGATCAGGTTATTGAACTGAAATCCTATTCCTGACCCTTGAATAAATATTGATATTCGTGGTAAAATTTTTCTCTTCTTGGGTCCTTTAGACCTAAAAGGACTTTAGGATAAACAAAAATGTTTACATTGAGCAGTTCACATGCGTTCAGTAAAAATGAAGCGAAATGTTTACATTGAACGAAGTGAAATGAAAAACAATTTAACTCCGAAAGATGAAATAGTTATTCGCGGGGCACGTGAACATAATCTTAAGAATATCGACGTGCGGATCCCGAAGAACAAACTGGTTGTCTTTACGGGTATTTCCGGTTCGGGGAAGTCATCCTTGGCTTTTGACACAATATATGCCGAAGGACAACGACGTTATGTGGAATCGTTAAGCGCTTATGCCCGCCAATTTTTAGGAGTAATGGACAAACCGGACGTTGATTCAATAGACGGATTATCACCTGCAATTTCAATTGATCAGAAATCCCGTTCCCACAACCCAAGATCAACAGTCGGAACCGTAACCGAAATTTACGACTATTTAAGGCTTTTATACGCAAGAGCCGGTCATCCCCATTGTCCGGTTTGCGGCCGGGAGATTTATCACCAAAGTGCAACCCAAATAGTCGGAGAGGTTAATAAACTTGGAGAAAAAACGGGCAAAAGAGGGATCCGTGCACTAATTCTTTCACCCGTGGTCAGAGACAGAAAAGGAGAGTTCTCTCAACTATTTTTGGATATTAAAAAAAGAGGCTACAAATATGTTCGGGTAGACGGAAAAATAAAACCGGTCAGTGATGATTTTGTTCTGATTAAAACTAATAAACATTCCATTGACATAGTCATCGACCGTTTGGTTTTACCGGCAACCGACCGGATGCGCCTTACCCAATCAGTTGAAGCTGCACTAAAACTTGGTGATGGAAACTTAATTCTGGGCGAGATTGGCGACAAATCATTTGATATTCCGGAAATTCCCAACAATATCACCGATCACTTATTTAGCGAAAAATTTGCCTGTCCTGTAGACAACATATCACTGCCGGAAATTGAACCCAGAACATTCTCATTTAACTCTCCTCACGGAGCTTGTGTTAAATGTACCGGCTTGGGTCAACAGCTCGAGGTTGATCCTAATTTAGTCTTAAATCCAAATTTAACTTTAGCCGAGGGAGGTGTTTTACCATGGAATAAACTGGCAACCGGGGATACATGGTTTTCAAAGGTTTTAGAAAAAGTTGCCGGTGAAGTCGGCTTTAGTTTAAATACGCCAATCAAAGATTTATCAATCGAGAATAAAAAGGTAATCCTTTATGGAATTGATAAGTTGTTTAGAGTTAGCGGCAAGAACCGGTTCGGCCGCCACGTCTCCTGGGATTCTTCGTTTGAAGGCGTGATTCCGAATCTTGAAAGAAGGTATAAGGAAACGGATTCTGATTATGTCAGAAAAGAAATTGAAAAATATATGCGGGTATCAATTTGCCCGCAGTGTTTGGGGAACAGACTTAAACCGGAAGCCCTGTCAATAACCATCGACGGCAAATCAATTTCCGAAATTTCCAGTTTTTCAATTTTTAATTTTAAAGATTGGATATCAAAATTAACAACCAATACTAAAATTTTGAACGATCGTGAAAAAGTTATTGCAAAACCTATTTTAAAAGAGCTTATTTTGCGGGTACAATTTCTGCTTGACGTTGGCCTTGAATACTTAACGGTTAATAGAACTGCTGCGACTTTGGCCGGAGGCGAGGCTCAAAGGATCAGGCTTGCTTCCCAAATCGGCAGCGGTTTATCAGGAGTATTGTATGTTTTGGACGAACCGTCGATTGGTCTTCATCAGAGGGATAATAGAAGACTGATTGAAACCTTAAAACGCTTAAGGGATCTGCAAAATACGGTAGTGGTTGTTGAGCACGATCGTGAGATTATGTCAGAAGCTGATCACATAATTGATTTCGGTCCAGGCGCCGGGGAGCACGGAGGAAAAATTATTTCCCAGGGAACACCGGCACAAATTATGAAAGACCCGGCGTCATTAACCGGTAAATATCTGTCAGGTAAAAAAGTTATAAGAAGAGAACGTAAGAACGGTCAACTTCAATTACCGGATCAAAATTCCAATAAAAGCTTAATAATTGTAGGTGCCAGAGAACACAATTTAAAAGAGGTCGAAATTGAATTTCCATTGGGAAAATTTGTTTGCGTAACAGGAGTGTCCGGATCCGGTAAATCTACTTTAATTAATGACATATTATATAACGCACTAGCCTCTCACTTTTACAGGTCGAAAGAAAAAATTGGAGATCACGACCGGATTATGGGGCTTGAACTTATTGACAAAGTAATTTTAATTGATCAATCTCCAATCGGTAGAACTCCAAGGTCAAATCCTGCAACATATACCGGCGTTTTTACAATAATTAGAGAGTTGTTTTCCAAAACAATAGACGCCAAGGTTCGCGGATATAAACCCGGTAGATTTTCTTTCAACGTTAAAGGAGGCAGATGCGAGGCTTGTGAAGGAGAAGGTCAGATAAAAATAGAGATGCAGTTTTTACCCGATGTATATGTTGATTGTGAAGTGTGTCTCGGCAGGCGATATAACGAAGAGGCTTTGGAAATTCACTATAAAGGAAGAAATATAGCAGAAGTATTGGATATGACCGTTGAGGACGCATTAAAATTCTTTGAAAACATTCCTCAAATTCAGCAAAAATTAGTTACAATTTTCGACGTTGGACTCGGGTATATAAAACTTGGCCAGCCGGCCCCGACTTTGTCCGGAGGAGAAGCCCAAAGAGTAAAATTAGCCACCGAGTTATCAAGGCGTTCAACAGGCAAAACGGTTTATATTTTAGATGAACCTACAACCGGTTTACATTTTGCGGATATTGAACGCTTGCTTGAAATTTTGCACAGGTTGGTTGAAGGCGGCAATACCGTAATTATCATCGAGCACAATTTGGACGTGATTAAAAATGCTGACTGGATTATAGATTTAGGACCCGAAGGGGGAGACGGCGGGGGAAAGGTGATAGCCGTTGGTACTCCGGAAGAACTTGCAAAAATAAAATCTTCATACACAGGAAAATTCCTGGCAGAGCGTTTTCTTATTAGTCGCAGTTTGGAACACCTATAAAACAGGGCCATTGGTCAATGATCAAGTTGGCCAACCCTATGGCAAAGGTGGACAAAATAAAGACGA
>Ga0209640_10000282_pt1 | contig 38646 bp, 52 predicted proteins | sample RifCSP10_1_FD_184018 | JGI IMG/M metagenome (GOLD analysis project Ga0209640, IMG submission 184018) | Soil microbial communities from Rifle, Colorado - Rifle CSP2_sed 10_1 (SPAdes) (version 2) | ecosystem: Environmental > Terrestrial > Deep subsurface > Rock core/Sediment | place: Rifle... | reverse complement strand
GTGGCGACAGTGGCACGCTTGGGCCCATTGACCCAGGGGACGCGGCCACGCAGTCCTTCACGTTCGACCAAGGCGCCATGGAGGCCAGCGCCACGACGGATGACGGCTTCTTCCTCCGCGTCTTCGTCGCTTGCACCGACACGGCTGAGGCACCCCACTACGAGGTCCGCCTGCTCCTGCGCAACGGCGGCCCAGGGACCCTCGTCGCGGAGGGCGTAACGACGTTCCAAGCCGAGTTCGACCTCGACGTGAGTGCCTACGTGCGGGGCATCTTCATTCCGGCTGCCGCCATTGCGCAACTGGCCGGCTCCGCGTGTGATGGCGTGGACATTGAGGTCCGCGTTGATGACGACGAAAGCGGAGCCCGCTCCTTCTTTGTGAGTTACGATGCCGCCCGTGTCGCGCCCCACACGCACCGCCAGAAGTTCGGCATCTATCAATTCGACGGGGACGACGGCGACGGAGACGGCGACCCTGTCTTGGCGCAACTCCGCTTCGCCCTAGACCCCATCCTAGACCCGGCTGGGCAGCCCACGCAATTCACCACGGACCAGCACCCAGAAACCATAGGGAACATCGCCGGCCCAGTCACGCGCACCCTAGACGTGACGCCATACCTGCGCCGACAAGCGGACGGCCGCATCGCTGAGGGGGAGCATGAGTTCATGGCCATCGGCATCGTCGGGCCAGACAATGACCAGGGCCTCGCGACGTGCGCCATCTCCACACGCATCAAGGCCGCCGAGGCCAATGGGTGAAAAGCAAAGCCATAAGACCCCGCATCGGGGTGCTTGAAGCGTGCCCAGCGTGACCGCCACGACGCGCCCCAAGAGCGCCCTCTACGCTGAGGTGCGCGGCCCGGACGGTAAGACCAGGAACGTTGGCCGCATCGACCGCAAGTGGTGGGCGCCCCGTGCCTGGTGGTACAGGTTCGTGCAGTTCCCAATCCTGGCACGAAGAAAGCAGCAACGAATCCGAAACAACTTGAGGTGATTCTCATCGCAACCGTTTACACGAATGCAGGCAAGGCATGGGTCGCCGGCAAGATGTCTGGCGCCGAAGCAACTAGCCCGGACCGGATTGGGTGGGGCACTGGCGCCGGCACCGCCGCCGTGACTGATACGACGCTCTTCACTGAGGCCGCCGAGACGCGAGCGACGGCGACGCTATCCCGCGTCACGACGAGCGTCACGGATGACACGTTCCAGGCCGTCGGCACCCTCACGAGTCTATCATCGCAGACCATCACGAATGCCGGCCTCTTCGACGCCGCCAGTGCTGGGGACCTCATCATTCATGGGGACCACGCGGGCCTCCCGCTCCTGGCGGATGACAGCATCCAGTACACGATTAAGTTGCAGCAGTCGTGAGGTGAAACCGTGACGCTTCACGTCGTGACGTTCACGGCGGACGGCACTTGGACTGTCCCGGAAGGCGTCACGTCGTTCAACGTCACTACTATCGCAGGCGGCGGCATAGGTAGTGCCTCCCTCACCACTGGAGGGGGCGGTGGTGGCGGTGGCGGGTGTGCCGTCGCGACCCAGGCGGCATCTGAGGGTCAAGTCTGGGACGTTCACGTTGGCCTCGGCGGCGACACGCCAGACGAGAATGGAGGAAACTCTTGGGTCCAGAACGGCGCCACCGTGGCTGGCCTATCGAATGGAGGCATCGCCGCTATCACAGCCAGTGGGGCGGGAGGGGCGGGTGGAGCCGGCTCAGGGGGCAGGAATGGCGGCACTGGCGGTACTGGTGTGTCGGGGGTTGCTGGCGGCGGCGGTGGTGGGGCTGGTACGGGTGGCGCTGGCGGAAACGGCTCGACCCCAACCGGCGGCACTGGGACCGCAACGGGTGGCGGCAACGGTGGCAATGGCGGCGGCATCGGGGAGCCAGGGAACAACGGGTCCGTTCGTGGCGGCGGCGGTGGGGGGCGTGGCGCAGGCGTAAGCGGCGCGCTCGGGCAGGGCGCAAACGGTTACGTCATCATCGAGTACCAGCAAGCCTTCCAACGCCCACTGACAGTGACGGGGTCAGGTGTGGCAACCATGGCCAGGGCATCTAGCCTGTTCAGGGTGATGGCCGCCACGGCGGTCGTGACGGCATTCATGGCGGAGGGCCTCATCTTTTCTCGGGTACTATCCGCCATGGGGGCTGGCGTTGCTTCCATGGTGAAGCAGGTTGGCATGGCGGCCTCAGCGGTCGCGACTGGGACGGCCACCCTGGCGTTGCTTAGCGTCATCACGCGCACGCTGTCAGCCGTCGCTACCGGCACAGCCTCCCTCCTAAAGCAGGTGCAGAAGCCACTGACTGCCGTAGCCACGGGCACGGCGACAATCGGGAAGGCCCTCGCGAAGTCCATTATGGCCGTCGCCACCGGCATCGCGGGCATCATCAAGCGCATCTTCAAGAGCCTCATCGCCGCCGCGACGGGCACGCCAACCATGGACAACGTGGAGACAATCTCCAATGGGTCCTGGCGCCTAGACGGCATCGACCTTGACACGGACACGGTGAAGGTCATCGTGGAGCCCGGCCCCACCGCCGGCAAGAGCGTACGCAAGCAAACCGCGAACCGCCTCCACGGCTTACCAATCCAACACGGGCTCGGGGAGGATTTGACGAAGTGGAGCATCAAGTTCCGCTTCATCGGCCCCGCCCCCGCCCGGTACACTGCGCTCAAGGCCCTCAAGGACGCCTTCCTATCAGTGGACCCAATCACGCTCCAGGCCCCAGATGCCCCCAACGAATTGTACTTCAACGACGCCAGCAAGACCCTCACGTTGTCCTTCGACAGCGCCAGCACTGAGTACTCCTACGGCGTCGGGGAGGTCGGCGTGGCCATCAATGCGACTGAGGTCGAATGACGGATTCCTGGCGCGTCTCCGGCAGCGACCTCGACACCGCGACGGTCAAGGTCATCGTTGAGCCCTTGACGATGAAGGCCGACCAGGCCGTGCGCGTGCAGCAAGTGGCTCGCTTGCATGCCTTGGCGCGCAAGCACGTCGTGGGCCGTGATTTGCCCGTGTACGCGTTCAGGTTTCGCTTCATCGGTCCGGCTACCGCTAGGGCTACGAGACTGCACACTGTGAGGGCCAGTCTGAGGGTGGCGACGTGGACGCTCCAGGCGCCGGATGCGCCCAACGAATTGTACTTCAATGCGGCCTCGAAGACTATTTCTTTGACGACGCTAGGCATCGGCATCGTGTACGGGGAAGGCGTTGGCGCCGTCGCCCTGGACGTCGTAGCCCTGGAGCCCGCGCCGGACGACACGGAGGGGGGCGCCAACGACATCACGGGGCAAGTCATTCCCATTGATGGGGGGTGCGTTGAGTTCCCTGTGGAGGTCCTCCTCTTTGACCAGGGGACTGCCATGACGCTCTTGGACGACTTTGAGGGCCTCACGGAAGTCCTCCTCCTGGGGGAGTCAGATACGTTGGAGGAATCAGCATCGGATGGTATTTCAGAGGAGCACGTCATCACGAACACCTAGGATGGGGACCCTGTGTGAGAACGGCGCCATCAGTCAGGGCGCGTTACTCCAAGTTGATGAGGACTTCAGCGTCAGCGAAGAACTCGTGACGGGCATGAGCCTCATGGCTGGCGTGGAGGACTTCGCCGTAGGGGAGGACCACGATATTGCCAACGATGGTCAAGCCCTTGAGGAAAGCCTAGCCCCATCAGAGGAGTTGGTCATCACCAATGTTTAGTGAAAGCGTCCGCCCCACCGAGAGCCTCACAATCACGAACGGCCCGTTGCTGCGGCCCGTGAAGGGCAAGCCGGGCAAGTTCGAGCCCATCACGCGGCACAAGCAGGGCCGCGAGGAAGTCAAGATGTGGGGGGAGGCTGAAGTCAAACAGGACGCGCCCGGTAAGTGCTCGGTTCGCGTGGCGGCGCCGACGCGGTTCCGCCCCAACCGGACCAAACCGTGTGGGTGTGGGAAGTTCCACTTCATCGCCCGCAACAAGATTGTCGGACAGGTTTACCAGTATTACAGGGATGTGACCCAAGGCCTGGTCGCTCAAACTAATTTTTCGTCCATGCGCGTGGGCACGGGCGCCGGGAGCACGGGCGTCGCGACGACGGCGCTCGTGACGCCCAGCGCAACCGCACCCAACAGTAATTCTGCCACCAGCGACAATCCATCCAGCGGAGTATTCCGAGCCAAACTCACTTGCACCTGGAATGCCGGCGCCATAGCGGCCCTCTTGGTCAAGGAAATTGAGATTCGCGTGGCCGCCAATTTGTCAGGCGGGACGCCGATGTATTCTCGCCTCTCCTCGACGGATGGCGACTTCACGGAGTTCACCATCAACACCGCCGTCCCCCTCAGCATCGAGTACCGCTCAGTCTTCACTTGGGCATGAAACAACCAGTCGTGCTCCTGAAGTGTCCGCGCTGCAACGCAACAACCAAGCGGTACGGCGCCGTCCACGCCGTATGTCCGGAGTGCGATTACTCATTCTCGCAGCCGGCTTCATCCTTGCCGTCGCGTTAAGCACCCACGCCCAAATGGACCCCTGCGAGGTGCGCCCGGACCTCCCGCAATGCTCTACCCCGAAGCCGCCGGACCCAATCGTGGAGACGCCAGCCGGCGATTTCGTAATCCCGGTAATTGCCGCAGCCATCCTCGGCGTCGTAGCGGGGGGACTTGTCATCCTGAAGTTCTTCGGGTTCCTGGACGTTTGGCTGGATGCCTGGCGTCGCCGGCAAGATGACCGAATCAAGTACGGGCACCCCCACAAGCGCCACCATGGAAAGCGATAACCCTAAGACCAAGGGGGTTCCTTCCAGTAGCGTGACTCAGCCTCTGCTTCGTGCGCTCAGCGTCGCGGCACATGATGATGCCGGCCGCCGCGTGATTCCATTGCAACGCTTTGGGCCGATGCTCGTGGCGGTTGCGATTGTGATTGTCGCAGTCGGGGCATCCTTCGGCTTCGTCCCCGGCATGGGCCCGGTCGATGGCGTGGCTCTGCTGGGGGGAGCGGCTGGCGGCTACTCCATCCGGTCGCAGGCGTAGCCACATTCACCAGCCTCCCCGGTAAGTATAAGACTTTGCCACGCCTTCTAGGGTTTGCCATGCCCGGCAGACAACTCAACGCTAACCGCCCATGGAGCAAACTTGACCTGCCCAACGGCGACTGCATCCCCATGGAAAGACCATGCCCCGAATGCGGTGGCACCAAGGCCTCCGAGTATGCCCCGCCATGCGAGGTTTGCCGTGACGTCGGACGCATCCCCACGTCCGCCGGCATGAACATCCTTGCCCTCGTCGCCACGCACTCGACGGTCACTATCGAGGCGTAGCCATGCGCATCCACACCATCTCCCTCAAGGGAGCCGAGAAGCGAGGCGTTCCGAAGTTCGGGAGCGACATGTGGGAGGTCCAGTTGACGGGCGAGTTGGAGCCGGGCGAGGACCTGGCCTCTGCCATGCGCGCCCTCAAGCAGGACGTCCGCGCTGGCCTCGCGCTCGCCTGGGTGAGCGGGGTGCCCGAGCAAGCCGTCAAAGCGGCCAAGGCCGAGAACTCGAACGAGCGGCCCACCGGAGAGCAACGCCGGGAACTCCAGACCATCATGGAACGCTGCGCTCACCACGGCATCGGCATCCAAGCCAATCCCCCGCGCACGCGCGCGGAAGCCTACGACCTCACCCAGGAACTCAAGGCCCGCCTCTCTGCCAAGGGGGCTCCGGCATGAGCGCCAACCTCGTCGTCCAGGCCCAAGAGGTCAGCGTCGGCGCAGCCATCGAGCGTGGCCGGGTGCGCGTCGCGCTCGACCTTGACCAGGGCGCGCTCGGGCCGCTCGCGGTGGACGCCTTCCGCGCCATCCCAGAGGATAAGTTGGGCTTCGTCCTCTCGGACCTCTTGCAGTTGCCGGGGATGGTCAAGGCCGTCAAGGAGACGCTCGTGGACGTCGAGGCTGCCTTCACCCGTTGAGGCGTGGAAAGGCTTCTAATAGACACGCCACCTAACCAGAGGTGCCCATGCCTACACCCACCCAGGTCCTCTACGCCAGCCTCGCCCTCGTGCGCGACCGCAAGGTCGGCGGCAACGCCCACCCCTCCATGCTCCGGGGCCGCTTCATCTCAGCCAGCCGTCTCATCCAGCGCACCGCCCGCGACCTCATCGAGGAGGTCCTGCGCGACGAGCCGCGCGACCCCCGCGAGGCCCACTACGGCGAGGACGGCAACGCCAAGGCCGCCATCAACCTCGCCGCCATCCGGTGCCAGGAGCCGACCCTCGTGGTCGCCATCCCCGGCACCAAGCGCGCCGAGGACGACCCCCGCTCGTGGACGCTCGACGGCCACCCCGACGGCATCGGCATCCACCGCGAGGACGCCGCCGCGTGGCGGTGGACCCCGACAAACAGCGAGGCGGTCCACTACGCCGCCGTGTTCGAGAACAAGGCGCCCATGTTCGAGCCGGGCGACGCGAAGGTCGAGGTCTACTACCGCCAGGGCCTTCTCTACCTCGCCATGCTCGTCCAGATGCACGACGCCGGCGTCCGCGTCCTCGCGCCGGCCGAGTGGCTGGACGAGGAGGACCCGCGCCGCCGCACCTGGGCGCTCCCCGACCGCTTGGAGCCTGCGCAGGTCGTCGTCTGCATCCAGCCCTTCGTGGCGGAGAAGCGCGAGCAGGCGTTCCCCGTGGACCGCGGCTTCCTCGCCAAGGCCCTCCAGGGTCGCTTGGAGAAGGCGGCCGTCGTCGTGCGTGGCATCCAGGCCAAGGACCCGGACGTCGGCACCGTCGAGTGGGACGCCGTGAAGGGGAAGGGCCTGGGGGAGTTCGACCTCAAGGGCGCCATCCCGGTCCTGTCGGACACCGAGTTCGTCCAGATGGTCGCGGAGGAGCGCGTCCTGGCGGCGGCGAAGAAGCAGGCGGGGGAGGCGCACGACGCGGCCAAGGCGGCCTTGGAGACTTACCTGCGCGTCAAGGGCGTCGAGGAGGCGACGGTTCCGTGCGATGACGGCTCGCCCTACCGCGTCGTCCTGCAAGCGACCAAGGGTGGCATCCGGCACTTCACCGTCGAGGACAGCGTGAGCCTGCGCGTCTACGGTGGCCCCAAGAAGCCGAAGGCCGAGAAGGTCCTCATCACGACCGCGACGTTCGCAGAGGCCGAGGCGCTCGCCAAGGCCGGCATCCCGGCGGTGTGACATGAAGTTCAGCATCCTCTACAGGGAGGCGCCACCGACTACCCCTCCGCTTGTGACGCCAAAACCAGCCTGCACGACGGGCCTGCACGTCATCCTCTACGCGCACAACGTTTCCCCCGTGGCCTTCGCGGCCGTGGTGCTGGAGGTCACCAGTGGGCGGCGCCTTGTCCGGGCAACCTTCGACCAGGTCGCCCAGCGGGAAAAGGAACTCGTTGCTGCTGGGGCCGCGCTGGAGCAGGCGCGCGACGAGGCTCGGCGCGAGGTGCGCACCATGAAGCGCTCGCACGTCATCGGCTTCGACCTGCGCGATGGTGACCGACTTGTCCGGTCCTATCACCTGGCTGATGGCGTCGGGTGCGGCCACGCCTACCAGTTCGTCGCCACTCCAGAGATGCCGTTGACGATTGACATGAACGTCAGCCGCGCCGAGGGCTGGTTGCCTGACTCGCTGATGCCGGACAACGGCGGAGTCGTGCCATGACCAAGCGCAATCTCTCCGATGTGGACGCCATCGAGCGCACGGTCATAAAACGGTTCAGGTCTTATCCTCCGGCGTCCTTCAAGGACCTCATCAACGAGGGCCTCATCACGCCGGGGCAGGAGAACACGATGCGGGACCGCCTGCGGGGGCGGTTGGTCGTGGTAGGCAAGCGTCCGAGCGTCAGTGGCCGGGGGAGGCCAAACATCCTTTATACGGTAGCCCCAGCGCAGCGCGGCAACTAGAGATACTTGCCACGCCAATAGGGGGTTTGGAGACACACGCCATGAACCTCGCTTCCCTCCCCGCCTGCAACCACGGCCGCCCCGTCGGACAGAACCGCCACGGCTCCGCCCACTTCTTCGGCCCCTCGACCTACGGCCACACCGAACCGTGCCCCAGCCGCATCGCCGCCTTCTGCGACGCCAACGGCTTCCAGTTCCAGGGCCGCACGCCCCGCGACTGGAACGAGGCGGTCCTGGCGATGGGCTACCCGGACAACGATGGCCCCGAGTTCGCGGCGCTCTACTTCGCGGCCTATGGGTCGCGCCTGCGCGCGCTGGTCCTGGCGTAGGGGCGGCGGCCCATGGCCGGCTCGTCGCCGGCTCTACGTCCTGCCCGCAAGGGCAACGAGACACACCATGCAGCACACCAACACGACCGAGGCCATCCGGGACGCTGCCCGCGAAGCCCGCCTCGAACGGGACCTCAATGCCTGCCCCATTGGGTGCCGCCACGACGGGAACTGCCCCAACTCGCCGGACGCGCCCGAGTGTGAGTCGTGCGGCAGGGACCCGGAGGACTGCTCGGACGACTGCCGGTGTGACCCGTGTGACGAGGCCAGAGCCGAGAACGCGCAGGCCGCCTACGAGTGTGGCACATGACTGGCGACCTGCTGAGGCTGACCCTGCCACGCAACCTAGTACAACAAATGGACGCCCTCATCGAGGCCCACATGTTCCTCGACCGTGGCGACCTCGTGCGCCATGCCCTGCGGCTGCTATTGGAGAGGCCATGACGAGGGACGACCTCGTCGCCTTCGCCGAGGCCGCCGTCGACCGCCTCGTGGAACGCGACGGCGCGCGCTTCTTCTGTGAGTTCTGCTCCCCCGCCAAGCCGGTCACGGGCCATGGGGAGGGTTGCCCGGTGCTGCTGGTCCTTCCCTACCTGCGTCCGAAGGCTCCCAGGCAAGGAGAGCGGACGCTCGATGACCCAGACCCCCTTCCTGCCGATGGAACTCATATCAGTGATGGGTGACTTGTTTGCATTTCTTCTTCAGAAGTGAAACGCAGAATGTTTCAAATACGTGCCAGCCATGACCACGCAGAGCATGACGAGTCCAATGGTAAAAACGAGGAGCGAAAGCGACGAGTCCCCAAAGGGCAAGTCCCGAGTTCCATCGGAAATGGTACGGGGGGGTCCTCGCTCGACGAGTCTGGAATCCTACCATGATGACGTCGCCAGCGGCAAGATGGAGAGCCGGGGCAAGGTCCTCTTGCGTGCCGTCATGGCTCAAAGTGAGCCTGCGACGGGCAGGGAACTCGCTGCCTGGCTGCCCCTCAACGTGAAGCCCAGCGAGTGCCTGGACTACCACGCCATCGCAAGCGTCCAGAACCACCTCCGCCGCGCAGGACTCATCCGCTACGGCAAGACACGAGCCTGCGGCATCACCGGGCGCAACGCGCACCCCTACGAGGCCACCGAGAACGCGCAGGCGTGGCTGGAGGGCTTCCTGGAGCCCATCATGGCGCCGAGCAGGAGCGACCGCAAGGCCCGCATCATCAAAGCCGCCCGCGCCGTCTACGCCGCCGGCAAACCCATCGACGGCAACGTCGTCGTCCCCATGGAACTCATGGTGGACCTCTCCGTCGCCTTGACCAGAATCGACGACAAGGAGAACTGACACCATGGGAGAAACTACCGGCATAGAATGGACCCACCACATTAAGACGAGGACTGGCCGCCGGCTCGGCGCCCTGAAGTCCGCCGCCACGAAGACCGGGCTTTCGCTCCAGGATTGGGCTGCGCGACGGGACGCAGGACGGCGCTGGTGCTGGGAGTGCCGAACGTGGAAACTAGAGGCTGTCTTCACAGTCGATAACACGCGATGGGACCGCCGTGCGTCCCGTTGCAAGGAGTGCATGAGCCACGCTTCGACGGCGAGCCGCTATGGCGTCTCGAAAGCCACCGTGCGCGAGAGTCGATGTGCCCCGTGCGCCATCTGTGGGCGGACGCAAGCCATGCACATCGACCACGACCACGCGAACGGCAAGGTCCGAGGCTACCTGTGCTCGCGCTGCAACGTTGGCCTCGGTCAGTTCCTCGACAATCCCGACCTGCTCCGCAAAGCGACCACCTACCTTGAGATGGGAGGTGAAGTCCATGGGTGAAACTACCGGCATCGAATGGACCGACCACACCTTTCAATCCCTGGATGGGATGCACCAAGGTCAGCGCAGGCTGCGCGAACTGCTACGCCGAGACGCTTGTGACCGGCCGGATGGGCCTGCAAGTCTGGGGTCCCGGCGCCCCGCGCAAGCGCACGAGCGACTCCAACTGGAATGAGCCGCTGAAGTGGAACGCCAAGGCCAAGGCCGCCGGCCGACGTGACCGCGTGTTCTGCGCCAGCCTGGCCGACGTGTTCGATGCCGAGGCCCCGGCTGGCGCCCTGGAGGACCTCTGGACGCTCATCCGCCTCACGCCCAACCTCGACTGGCTGCTGCTCACCAAGCGCCCCGAGCGCATCAAGCAGAGCCTCCCTGCCGAGTGGGGCGATGGCTGGCCGAACGTGTGGCTCGGCGCGTCCGTCGAGGGCCAACGCTCCGCCGACCTGCGCATCCCCATCCTCGCCAGCATCCCGGCCAAGGTCCGGTTCTTGTCCTGCGAACCGCTGCTCGGCCCCGTCGAGTTGAGCGCCACGGACGCCGGCGCCGTCCTCGGGGAGTGCGGGGAGTGCGGCGACAAGGGGGGCTGCGCGGCCTGCGGCGGCCTCGGGCGCATCACTTGGGTCATCATTGGCGGCGAGAGCGGAGGCAGCGCGCGGCCCATGGACCTCGCCTGGGCGCGCGACGTGGCCGACGAGTGCCTCCAGAACGATGTGGCCGTGTTCTTCAAGCAGGTCGGCGCCATCGCTGCCGCGCCTGGCGACCGGAAGGGTGGGCACGCGGAGAGCATCCCGCGCGACCTGTTCATCCGCCAGTTCCCCGGAGGCAGGACATGACTGGCCGCGTCCCCGTCAAGGTCCACGGCCACCTCATCATGGTCGGCCACCTGTCATCCGTCTGGTGCCCCATCCATCACGCCCTGCTGGAAGGCCACGACGTCGCGCAGAGCGCCCTCCTTGCTGGCTGGTTGAAGCGGCACGTCAAGGCTGGCCTCACGCATGAGGAGACGCTGGAGGCGGCTAAGGCCACCCTTCGCCGCCACGTCTGCTGCCTGCTGGGCGACGCGGCCATCAAGGAGGTCATCCTGGCATGTCCGGCATGACGCTCGCCGAGCAGCGCGCCCACCGCGCCCTTCTCGCCATGCCCCAGCGCCGCGTCCGTGCGGACTACCGGGACGGTGTCTGGGTGTTCTCGAGCGTAGACGGCGCGCGTCACCCCACGCCGGCCATGCTCATCGCGTTCGGTCGCCGGCCGCTCTACGACCTGTTCACGGCCGCTGCCCTGCGTCGGTTGGAGAAGCGTGGCCTGGTCCGTCGGGTCCAGTCGAGCACGCATGGGGCGGGCATCTACGAGGCCGCCCTCCCCGGCCACAGTATATCTATAAGCCACACCTAACACGGTCTTGCCCAGCAACGGGCAAGAGACACACACCATGAACGCGAACCCCGACGAACTGGCCTACCTGGCGCTCCTGCGCCTCGGCACCAACATCACCACGAACGTCCACCAAGTCGCCCCCGCCGAGTGGGACGCCAGCGACGGCAAGGTCACCGAATACCCCGACTTCCTAAGACCGTCGCCGTCCCCAACGTCGGCGAAGTCAACCTGTTCCTCAACCACGACGAGGGCCGCCGCCGCATCGCCGCCAAGGAGCAAGCCACGCACACTCGCGTCGCCTGGCTCACCGCCGATGAGCAGCGCGCCATCGAGGACCTCCGCAAGACCAAGGCCGCCCCCCCCCCCGGTGGTTGCCTAGATGCGCGAAGCCTTCGTCCACAAGAACTTCCGGGGGTCGAGCCTCGTGCTCGTGAAGAAGTGCGCGGCCATCATCACGCGCTACCAGGCCAATGGCCTCCGCCTGACGCTGCGCCAACTCTACTACCAGTTGGTCACGACCAACACCATCGTCAACTCCGAGAAGTCCTACAAGAACCTCGGCTCGCTCGTCAGCGACGCACGCCTCGCAGGCCTCCTAGACTGGTCGGCCATCGAGGACCGCGTCCGCGTCCCCAAACGCCAGAGCGAGTTCACCGGCCTCAAGGAACTCGCCGAGACCGCCATCTCCTCCTACCGCCTCCCCCGCTGGGAAGGCCAGGACAACTACGTCGAACTCTGGGTCGAGAAGGACGCCCTGGCCGGCGTGCTCGCCCCGCTCGGCCGCGAGTTCCACGTCACCATCATGGTCAACAAGGGCTACTCGTCGCAGTCGGCGATGTATGAGGCGAGCAAGCGGTTCCTCGAAGGCGAGGAGAACGGCCAGTCCCCCGTCTTGCTCTACCTGGGCGACCACGACCCCAGCGGGGAGGACATGGTGCGTGACATCCGCGACCGCCTCTCCACGTTCGGCGTCGAGGTGGACGTCCGCAAGGTCGCCCTCACCACGCCCCAGGTCCAGGAATACGACCCGCCGCCCAACCCGGCGAAGTTGACGGACTCGCGCGCGGCGGCCTACATCGAGAAGCACGGCCCGCACTCGTGGGAGGTGGACGCCATCCCCCCCGAGGAACTCCAGCGCCTCATCCGCGTCGCCATCAAGGCCGTCGTGGACCTCGACGCCATGGAGGTCGTCAAGGCGCAGGAGAAGAAGGACAAGCAGGCGCTCCGTCGTGCCGTCGCGGAGTTGACGGGCGAGGATGCGGACGACATCGCCGGCGACGACACCGACGAGGACGACGACGGCAGCGAGGAGTAGGCTCGACATGAGCGAGCCGTCGCGCATCTGCCGACGCTGTCGCCGCATCCTTCGCAACCCGGCCAGCATCCAGGCCGGGATGGCAAAGACGTGCGCGCGCAAAGCCGTCGGCACGGTCGTCCATCAGCCGGCGCAGCAGGTCCTCGACGCATAGGCCCGGCAGGCGCCGGGCAAGGAGCAGAGCGGCACCCGCCGGCCATGGCGGACGACTGCAAACAGAGAGTGTGTCTCACCCCGCCGCTCTGCTCCCCCGAAAGCGCCTTAAGGTCTGGAACGCTCCCCGTTTCTGATGGGGCACCACAAGCCAACCGCCGAGACATGGAACAAAACCAGCATCACCATTCGATGTCCCGGATGCAAGAAGGTAAACAGGATGCTCGTCGGCCTCAAGATAGCACAGGAAGAGCAACAGAAGAAGGTCCAGCAATGACCAAGCCCCTGCAACAAGAAGAAAAAGAACGGCGCTTTGCCGCTCGGTTCTGGGCTTTGGCCGAGAAAACCAAGACCTGCTGGCTCTGGACCGGCGCAACTTCGCCGGAAGGCTACGGCAATATCAACCGTCTCATGCCCGACGGCCGCCCAGCACAGAAGGCCCACCGCTACGCCTATTCCATCGCCAAAGGCGCCATACCGCCGGGGATGGTCATCGACCATCTCTGTCGCGTGCGCCGGTGCGTGAATCCCGACCACTTAGAAGTGGTCACGCCATTCACGAATACATTTCGCGGAGAGACTACTGTGGTATTCAAGCACCGCTCCAAGACCAGTTGCATCAACGGCCATCCATTCGCTCCGGGAAACATCATCACCAACGCGCACGGACACCGGCGATGCCGGGCCTGCCGCGACGCGAACAATGCGAAATGGAATGCCTTGCGGGGCGTGGCTTGATGCGCCGCCCAAGCCTTCTCCATCCGACGAATGAACGCGGTCAGTATCGCGTCCTAAAAAAACCCGGCAGGAACGAACCGTGTGAATGTGGTTCCATGGCCAAACAGAAACGGTGTCATCCAGGAGGCCTCCAGCCGAACGTCCGCCGCGTCGAGGCCGGCAAGTGCGACGGCTGCGACCAGGACAAGCCTCTCGTCATCCCGCTCAAGCATGACGCGACGGGCGACGTCGTCCTCGGCGTCGTGTGCGTCGATTGTCTGCGCGACAATCAGCGCGACGTCCTCGGCAAGTTGCTCTCGCGCCACCGCGCCGCGCTCGCCACCCAGGCCAAGCAGACCGAGGCTGGGACGCTGCCGTGCCAGAAGCACGCCGAGCACACCTGCGCGGAGGAGACGACCTTCTCCGGCCCGGTCTGCCCGTGTTGCGGGTGGACGACGGCCAAGTGCGACGGCCGGACGTTCGATGAGGCCAACGGCATCGGCTTCACGACAGCCCCCGAGCCGCCGACCAAGTGCTGCGCCCCCTGCGTGCTCGGCCAGCATTGCAACGGCGAGAAGGAAATCGACTTCTGCGAGTGCCTCTGCGGCGACCCTTGGAGGCCGTGCCCAGGTTGCTCCTTCGTGCCTCCTGCGCCAGAGACGCCATGCCCGACCTGCCGCCAGCCGAACGTCGCCCCGCCATGCGGCTCCAGGGAGTTCGTCTCCTTCATGGAGACGGGTGGCAACTGCTCGAACTGCGGGCACGCTCTACCCTGCCACCCGGAGGCCACGCCAGCATGACCGTCCTGCGCGCACGCAAGAAACCCGTCGTCATCGAGGCCATGCGCTTCGACGGCACCAAGGACAGCGCCCGCGACATCCACGACTGGAGCGACGGCAAAGCCCAAGGCCGCGCCACGAACCACGAGTGGTTCATCGTCATCGCCACCCTCGAAGGCGAGATGGTCGGCAACGCCGGCGACTACATCCTACGTGGCGTGAAAGGCGAGTTCTACCCATGCAAATCCGAAATCTTCGATGCCACCTATGAGGTGCTCCCGCCGCCGCTCGAACCCTTCCAGGAAGGCCACACATGAGGGAGCGGGGCATTCTCTTCAAAGACAGGTTGGTCCGGGCGATTCTTGACGACAGGAAAAGCCAGACCCGCCGGCCGGTCAAGGCAGACGACGGCAAGAGCGCCATCCGCCTCGAAGCGACGGGTCCGACCGTCGGCGGGAAGCCGTGCCCTTACGGCGTCGTCGGCGACCGTCTCTGGGTCCGCGAAGCCTGGCGCCCTGCCCCTATACGCCCGGAGGACGGCGTCCTGTTCCGCGCCGACGCCTCCAACCCTGCGGCTGACAAGTGGAAGCCCGGCATCCACCTCCGCCGCGTCGACGCCCGCATCACCCTTGAGGTCACGAACGTCAACGTCGAGCCCCTCCAGTCCATCACTGAGGAGGAGGCCATGGCTGAAGGAGTTGAGTTCTACCCCTTCGGCGAGGACGTCATTCTGGACCCAGGCAGACGGCCAGCCGGAGCGCCGCTAGAGGCGAAGGGCTACTTCATCGGTGCTCCGCCCCGCCAAGGTGGATATCATGCGACCTGTCACTTCACGGCAGTCGAGGCGTTCGCTTCGCTCTGGGACAGCATCCACGGTGGCACACTCTACGCTTGGGACAACGACCCCGAGGTCTGGGCCATAAAGTTCCAACGGGTGCTGCCATGACGCGGCAAGGCATCCAGGCGTGCTCAGAGCGCGGCTGCTGGCGTCCGGTCAAGGCCGGCGACCGCTGCATCGTTCATGGCCCCAAGCCGGAGAAGGGCGCCGAGACGCGCCGCATGGCGGAATGGGAAGCCATCCGTCGAGCGCACCGTGAGGATGTCGCCGCTCGCCGCCTGGTCCGCGAGGTCGAGGCCGAGTCGGTCGCCTTCTATCTCGCCTTCCCGAGCATGAACGACGTTCAATCAGAACCGGCTGCGATTGAACGAGGTGCAACGTGAGCGACGAGCACCTCTGGGCGCGCGACATGCCGGGCATGGCCATGCGCGGCGGCCCACCGCCACGACTCCTAAGCGGCCACGCCGGCCACCCATGCGCATCCTGCGGCTCCGAGAGCATCCATGAGTTCAGCCCCAGCCACTACCGCGCCGACACCTTCGAGTGTCTCCTCCGCCAGAACCCCGGCGACGCCATCATCCAGGCTGTCCGCCGCCGCAACGGCATCCCCGTCCAGCCGAAAGGCCAGACCCCAACGGTGAACACACCATGACGCCCGACCCAGAACCAGCCACGCCAGCCCCGGCCGCCGAGAAGGCCAAGCCCGAACCTCGCATCAAGGTCCTCGCCGCGAAGGACCGCGCCTTCACCGAGAAGGTCCGTGCTGAACTCCGCGTCCCCGGCTCACGCCTGGGCGCCCTCGCGCGGGCCTACGAGCGCCTCATCATCGACGCCCAGGAGGCCCTCAACAACCACGGCGGCGACGTCGTCGTCGCCAAGGTGCTCGACCATGAGGAGCGCGTGCCCATCCGCGTCGGCTTTGACCTTGCCCTCCACGTCCAAGTCGGCAAGGGCACCGTCAAGTCCTACCCGGTCAGCCTGCTCCACACCCCGCCGGTCGCTGCTGGCATCGCGGTAAGGCCGACAACGTCCAGCACGGCGACGGCATCAGCATCCAGAACTGACCGGAGCGCGTGAACATGCAACCCGACGACCGAACCTGGGCGGCATCGCTCTCGTTCAAAGAGACACGCACCCGCAACGAGCACGACGCCGTCGACGGCGGCCACGTCAGCGAGGAAGCCGACGTCCGCCTCGAACGCTGGGAAGCCTGGCGCATGAAGGCCGCGCCGGGCCAGACGGACGCAAGGGACCGGCGCCCCATCGCCCGCCTCGCGGCCTTCCTAAAGGATGGCAAGGGCGTCTACGATGCCATCGTGTGCCAGCCGAACAACGAGTGGGAGCCGGCGCGCATCGAGGTCCACTACAACCGCCGCCAGCGCCGCGTCCTGCGCGACGACGCCGAGAAACCGTCCGTCGTGGACGAGCCGACCGGCGCAGAGGACCACATCCGCGCCACCCTCCAGGCATGGCGGGAAGGCCGCCTCGCCGTCCCGAGCGTCTCCACTGACGTCCACGCCCGGATGGTCACGGCAGGCGTCGCCATCCGCGACGACGGCCTCTGGGGCTTCAAACTCCGCTGCCGGCGCGATGGCTGCGACAAGGTCATCGACAAGTGCTTCGCGCACCATCAGGTCGAGGACGCCATCAAGCAGGCGAACGAGCGCCGGAGCCAACTGGTTTGCTCCACGACCTGCGGCTTCCAGGCTGACGGCATCGGCCCCGACGACTGGTGGCCGGACATCTGGAACGACATGCACTCCGGCGTCGGCGAGGGCAAGGAGGGCGAGAAAGTCGGGCAAGACCTCCTGCGGGAACTCTGCGAGGCCAGCGGCATCCGCGTCGCCGAAGGCGAGGACGACGACCTCGAAGTCCTCCCCGACGGTAGCCCGCACCTCAAGGCCATCGCCGAGAAGAACCCCGACCTCTACAAGCGGTTCGTGGACTGGTTCGATGAGCACAACGACCCGGACTATGATGCCGACCCAGAGGACGGCGAGACGACCTGCGAGGTGTGACGATGCCGGAGAAGTGCGTGACCTGCGGCGAGTCCGACCTGCCGACGACGCCGTGCCTGGACTGCAAGAAGCCGGTCTGTGGCGCTTGCGCGTTCAGCGGCCCCGAGGGCGACGTCTGTGAGGCGGACGCGGAGAAGCGCAACGAGAAGGCTCTCGCCGGTTGACCCCCTGGTTCCCAGGTTTCCCCCTGCACCCCCTTCCTCCCCTCCTTCCCCCGCCCGTCGGCTCCGCGCCGCCGCGCGGCCAAACGCCAGGACCACGGCTGGTTCGTCCTCCGCCATGAGGGGATGGTCCGAGTTCGACTCTCGGCCTGGCACTCCCCGCAAGGGGAAGGTCACACCATGCCAGACACCCCCCTCGTGGTCATCCACCACACGCCATGCAACGACGGAATGACTGCCGCCTGGGCCGTCGTCCAGGCCCACCCCGACGCCGAACTGCGGCCCGCCATGCACGGCAAGCCATTCCCTCTCGCCGACCTCCAAGGCCGCGACGTCGTGTTCGTGGACATCTGCCCTGTCCGCGCCGACCTCGACAAGATGCTTGCCGAGGCGCGCACGGTCACGGTCCTCGACCACCACAAGACCGCGCAAGCCGACCTCGCGGGCTTGGAGGCTCCGAACCTGATGGTCGTGTTCGACATGAACCGCTCTGGCGCCGGCATCGCGTGGGACCACTTCCACGTCGGCCAGGCCCGTCCGTGGCTCGTCAACACGGTCGAGGACAACGACCTCTGGCGGTTCGCCCTGCGCGACACCAAGCACCTCATGGAGGCCGTCCGGTCGTTCCCTTCGACCGTCGAGGTCACGGGCCTTCTCGCCCTGGCTGACCCCGGCTCCTTGCTCGCGGAGGGCGTGGCCATCTCGCGCTTCAAGACCATCCAAGTCGCGCAGAGCGTCGAGTTCGCACATGAGGTCACCCTGCCCGATGGGACGGTCTGTTGGGCGAGCAACGTGCCCTTCTTCCTGTGCTCCGACGTGGCGAACGTGTTGGCGAAGAAGAACGCCGACCAGGGGCGCCCTGCCTTGGGCATCACCTACTACATGTCTGCGACGGGCAAGTGGGCGTTGTCGTTCCGCACCGTCGGCGACCTGGACTGCTCAAGCATCGCCAAGACCTTCGGCGGGGGTGGCCACCGGAACGCTTCGGGCGCCAACGTCGACCAACTCCCATGGAGCAAAACGCCGCTCGTGGCAACTACATAAGCCCAAACCACCTATACACCCATGGACTTCCAGTGGACCGCAAACCCCTCATCAGTCCAATCTTCTACCGTCAAGACGGCGAAAGCGACGTCGCCTGGGAAGCCTTTAAGACCTACCGGGACGCCGGCACCGCCCGCACCCTGGAGGCGACGCGGGAGGCGCTCGGCAAAGTCGCGGGCTATGACCGCGTGCTGGAGGAATGGTCGAGCACCTGGTCGTGGGTTCGCCGCACCGTCGAGTGGGACCGCCACCTCGACAACAAGCGCCGAGCCGCGCAGGAGGCCGAAGTGGTCAAGATGGCCGAGCGCCAGGCCCGCGACGCCATGACGGTTCAAGCGGGGCTGCGCCCTATCTTCGAGGCATTGGAGAAGCAGAGCGGCCGGAGCCTGGATGAACTCCAGGACCTCTCGCCGATGGCGTGGGCCGTCCTCATCAAGGAGGTCATGCCCGCCTTCAAGTCGGCCGCCGAACTGGAACGCCTGGCGCGTGGCGTCGAGACGGACCACGTCCACGTCAGCCATGGCGTCATCGTGGACGACCTGCGCTCCGCTTACGCCGAGCGGCTGCGCCGACGCTCACAGGCCTCACCGGAGGGGACGGATGCACCGAGCCATGACGCCACTCCTCCAGTGGTCGAGCCGGTGCCATCCTCGGCTTAACTCTAAATATATGCCACGCCTAACACGGTCTTGCCCAGCAACGGGCAAGAGACACACCATGGAACTGAAAGACGCCCAGGCCGCCATCCAGGCCATCATCAAGCAGAAGAACGAACTCAATGCCCTCATCTCAGGCATCGGCGGCACCCCGTCCGCTGCGACGCCGTCAGAGGCCCTCTACGGAGCCGACCCCTACGTCGCCCTCATCGGCAAGGGCGTCTACATCCGCCAAGCCACCTATCACCTCGTCGGCAAGTTGGCCCTCGTCGGCACCCAGGAACTCGTCCTCGAAGGCGCGAGCACCGTGTTCGACACGGGCGACCTCGCCGCCTTCCTCAAGTCCGGCAAGGCCACCGTCATCGAGCCGATGGGCCGCGTCATCGTGGCGCGCGGCGCCATCGTGGACTGCTGCGAGTGCAAGGTGTAGCATGGCGAACGCCACCTTGCTCGCCGCTGCCAATGAACGCGCGGTGTGGGGAATCTACGGGTCCGTGTCCGGGTCCGTGTCCTGGTCCAGGTCCGTGTCCAGGTCCGGGTCCAGGTCCGTGTCCAGGTCCGTGTCCAGGTCCGTGTCCAGGTCCGTGTCCAGGTCCGTGTCCGGGTCCGTGTCCTGGTCCAGGTCCGGGTCCAGGTCCGTGTCCAGGTCCGTGTCCGGGTCCGTGTCCTGGTCCAGGTCCAGGTCCGGGTCCTGGTCCAGGTCCGGGTCCTAAGCAATACGACGCGCTTAAGCCGACCCGCCGGCTCGTCACATCGAGGCGTCACCATGGCCACCCCCGAGCAGCGCAGCCGCAACCTCCAACCACTCCGACCGGGCCGCAACCTCCTCGTCAAGACCGGCTCCACGGCGCTGCCCGCGAACGGCTTGTCCTGGGAGAACGCAGGCAAGACCATCGAGGACGCCCTCGACCTGGCCATCAGCGCCGACGACGCCATGGGCGCCGACGCCATCCACATCGCGCCAGGCGACTACGACGAGGTCCTCACCATCACGCGCAACCTGCGCGGACTGGAGATGCACGCCGCCGGCCCCATGGGCAGCGTCAGCATCGCCCCCCAAGACGAGGACTCGGACGGCCTCATCGTCCACGCCGACGACGTCAGCCTGGACGCCATCGGCGTCGCAGCCACCGGCACCGGCACGGCCCTCACCGTGACCGGCCGCCGCTTCACCGCCGCCCGCGCCAAGTTGGAAGCCGCCCAGGACACCGTCGGCATGGAGACGGGCACCGCGCTCCTCATCGGCCCCGGCACCGTCGCCGAGATTGACGCCGACTCCAAGGGCAAGGGCGACTTCGCCCGCTTCGAGGACTGCGAACTGGCCTACGCGGACAAGGCCGTCGTGCTCCAGGGCACCGACCGGGGAGCCAGCGGCCAGCACCGCTTCCTCCGCTGCGAGAGCCACAACATCAAGACGGCCCACTTCGCCGAGGCCGTCGGCTCTGGCGGCGGCGCTGACCTCACGTTCCGCGACCTGCGCCTGTTGGGCCACATGTTCGGCCCGAACGAGGACAGCGACCACCCGGTCAACTACGTCCTGCTCAACGGCCATGCCAACAACAACGGCCGCGTCATGGGCGGCTACGTCCCGGTCGCCGAGGATGTCGGGGCGAACCCTGGCCAGTCCCTGGTGTCGGCCAACTTGGCCTGGTTGGGCGTTCATCACCCGGCCGGCTTGTCGACGGGTCAGCCGTCGTAGAGCAGTAACTCCAAGACGCCCGACGCGGTGCCTCGGCTATGCGGTGGGCGCTGAACATCTCGGGACGCACGAACGACGGCGACCTCGTGGCCGACCAGGCCGTCCTGGACGCCATCCGCGCGTTCCATGCGGCCCTCGTCGCTGGCGGCTCGGGCATCAATTGGGTCAACGCCTACATCGGCGACCCGAATGGAGTGGGGAGCGACATGGGCCTCGCCAACTGCGACCCACCCAAAGCCACGCCTGCGGGCGAGGAGCCGGCGGCCCAGGTCATCCAGGAGATGTAAAGCATGACCATGCTGCCTGTGGCGCTGCGCGTCGAAGTCGAGAGAATCTGCCAGGCAATGCCTTGGCTCGACCCCGACGACTTCATCATCGACGCCGTGCGGAGCAAGGTCCTCGTTGCTCGTGCGGCCATGCGGTGAATCCCTTGCTCGCCAAGCCAGAGGTCCTCGACCACGACTGGACGCACCGCCTCATCGAGGACGAGGACGTCGGCGCCCTCGTCCACGGCCTATTCGGCCAAGACCTCACGCCCGGCCAAGAGGAAATCGCCAAGGCCATCGCGTTCCCCATGGACACCATGCCCATCACCGGCATCGGCCCCCGCGCCTGGTGCAAGGCCCCGACGCGCTACGGCAAGACGGAGGCGTTCGCTAATGGCCTCTGCGTGCGGTTCCTCATCGACCCGCGACCCTTGACGTGCAAGGTTATTGGGCCACGGGAGACGCAGGCCAGCATCTTCCGCGACCGCGTCGCCCGCAACATCGTCCGCCAGCCCCTCCTCGCCGACAAATTGGATGTCCCCGGCGGCAGGGACATCGAGGCCATCAAGAAGGAGCGGAGCAAGCGCAAGTTCACGTTCACGGACGGCAAGGAACTCGCCGTCATTTCCGCGCATGGCGACAGCGACCGCGCCATGGGCCAAGGCGCCTTCATCACGGTCAAGGACGAGGCGTGCCTCATCACGCGCGAGGCTGACGCCAAGATTTCGCGCATGGCCGGCGACGCGCCCGACTCGGAGGTCTACGAACTGTTCAACCCGTGGCACCGCGACAACACGGCGGCCGACCACTCCTCGGACCCGTCGTGGCGCGGCATCGACATCTCGCTCGACCAAGCCATCAAGGAGGGCCGGCTCACGGTGGCGTGGGTGGAAACGCAGCGGCGCGAACTCGCGCCCACCATGTTTCAGGTCCTTTACGACTCGGTGTTCCCCGACCAGGCGGAGGACCAACTCATCCCGTGGTCGTGGGTGGTGCGCTCGATGCGCAAGGGCGGCTGGCGCCCCCCCGCCGGCGAGGAGGAGGCGTGGCGGAAGGAGGCCGGCGCCGACATCGCGGAGGGCGGCATGGACAAGACCGTCTTGGCGCACGGCTGGAAGGGGCCGGGCCGACGCCTCAAGGTGACGCGCTGGCAGGCTTGGAAGTTCGCCGACACGATGGCCACGGCCAACCTCATCCACGAGGAACTGCGCGACGGCAACGTGCCTGTCAGCGTGGACGAGAACGGGGTCGGCAAGGGCGTCGTGGACCGCTTGCGGGAGAAGGGCCACCCGGTCCTTGGCTTCAAGGGCGGCAGGTCCCCAAGGTCGGCGCGGTTCGCCAACGCTGCGAGCGAGATGCTCTGGAACCTGCGCTTGGCGTTCGAGGAGGAGCGCATCGAACTCTACGATGCGCCCCAGGCGCTCCTGTCGGACTTGCCTAAGTGGCGCTGGTTCCTGCGCGGCGACAAGACCGCCTGCGAGGTCAGGGGCGGCAAGCAGCAGGGCCAGTCGCCCGACCATGGCGACGCCACGGCGCTCCTGGCGTATGGGGAGGCTGACCCGAGCCAGAGGAGCAAGAGCATCCCCCGCCGTGACCCGCTCCGGCTCGGCTGAATCGGAACGCCTAAGCGCGTGCAGTTCATGGCTCCAGTCATGCCCAACTGGCAACTCACCGTCAAGGCCCAGCCCAGCGCGGACATCCCGCCCACGAACCCGGTGGAGGAGGACCTGGATGGTCAGGACTCGGACCTCATCACGCTTCTCCAGGCCATCTCGGACTTGGGCTATGACGTCCAGGCGCGGTTGGTGTTTGCCAGCAGCACGGGGCAGACGGTTGAGGTCGAGCATGACTTGACGCCGACGCCTCCTGGGCCGTAGGTGGGCCAACCCTGGCCGGGGTAAGTTAATATACTTGCCACGCCAATAGGGGGGTTGAGGACACACACATGACCGCTACCCCCTCCAAGTGCCACGCCATCGCCAGCAGCCCTAACGGCCGCATCCCAGGGATGCACAACCTCCACGTCTGCCGCTTCACGGCCAAGGTCCTCATCTACAACGCAGGCGTCGCCTACCCCATCTGTGGCGTCCACCAGAACGCCATGCGCGACACCTACCGCATGAGCGGCGGGCGCCACTACGGCAAGGTGTCCTTCGGCATCCAGGTCGTCGCCGACCGCCACGACCGCAACGCCAAGGCCGTCCGCCTCTCGCCCCACGACGAGCACGCCATCGAGGTCATCGTCGCCAAGGACTACGTCGTCGCAACCGATGGCCCGGTCGGCCGTTCATACGACGCCCCCAAGTTCTGCCAGGACATCGCCCGCGCGACCCGCTACACCAAGGCCGGCGCGGCCGCCAGGGCCAAGGCCCTCGTCGGCTGGAAGGCCGTGCGCGTGGGGGCCTGACATGGCCAGCACCGCGACCTGCTCATCCGGCTCCCGCCATCACCCCGTCGATGGCCTCCAGACCTGGAGCAACCACGCCCCCGACTGCGAGGCCGAGTGACATGCTCGGCCGCATCCCCGTCACGGCAGCAACCCAGCCGCCACGCCACAAACAAATTGACTTGAACCGACGCTCTCAAGTGCCCCGCCAGAATCCGATACTCGGCGACGGGCCGGAGCCCCCCGCGTCGCCGCCGGTGTGTGATTCGTAGCGGGTGGCTCCCGCTGGCCGGGCAGCGCACGCATCCCCATCGTTCACCCCCTTGGGGGCGACCCGGCTTCAACCCGAGCGCCTTTTCAGGGCCGCCGGACTTGCTCTCCACATGCAGGAGGCCCAGCCGTCGGACGTCCAGCGCGGCACCGAGTTCGCCGGCAAGGACACCAGGAGCGTCAGCCTCAAGCGCCTCACCGAAGCCGCACGCCGCCCCGGCCTACGCGCAGCCCGCACCAATCGCCTCTCCTACGCCATCCGCGAAGGCCTCTTCGGCCAAGAGCCCTGGCTATGGCGCGGCACATTGAAGCAGACCGGCGACCTCGTCAAGCACGGCTTCACCGTCGTCAAGCCCGGCTCGAAGGACAAGCACGACAACGACGACCTCGTGCAGGCGTGGCTGCGCAAGACGCGCACCATGTCGCTCGTGCGGGACGCCCTCATGGCGGCGCACCTGCACGGGGACGGCCTCGTGGAAATCGAGTGGGACGACAACCAGCCAAGTGACCAACCCGTCAAGCCCGGCAGCATGCCCGTCGCCGTCCACGTCATCGACCCCGTCACCATCTCCTTCCAGGAGGTCGTGGAGGAGTCGGGCGTGGTGCCCTACCTCGTCCAGGAGAACCTCGGCACAGGCAGCGTTGTGCTGCACCCAGACCGCTACCACCACTTCTTCTTCTTCCGGTTCCCCGGCTACCGCCACGCCAAGAGCACCGTCGAGGTCGTCTACCACGCCGCGATGGCGAAGGTGAAGGGCGACCAAGGCTCAGGGGAGGTCGTCTACAATGCGGGCCAGCCGAAGGTCCACGCCACCGTCAAGGACGCACACGCCGGAGAAATCGAGGAGACGACCGAGATGGTCAACGACCCCGACTTCGTCAGGGGCTACGTCACGGACGAGCGCACAACCTTCCAGCAACTCAACCCCGTCACGCTCGACCCGTCGCACTACTACGATGGCTGGAAGTCGTCGGAAGCGGCGGGCATCGGCATCCCCGTCATGATGCTGGAAGGCGCCCAAGCCGGCGCCGTCACGGGCAGCGAGACGAACCTGGAGGACTACCGCTCAGACCAACACCAGGCCCGCATCATCATCCTGGAGCCCTTCTTCACGCGCATCGTCTCGGCCCTCATCCTGCAATCAGAGGAGGAGTTCGACATCAAGTGGGCAGAGCAACCCATGAGCAAGACCTCCATGGCCCTCGCCGCACGCGATGCTGGCACGGCGTTCACGTTGTTCCGGAACGGCGGCTTCACGCGGGAGGCCGCCGCCCGCCTGGCCGGCTTGGAGGTTGGAGAGGACGACTTCGAGGAGGAACCGGAGATGCTCATGCCGCCCGTCCAGGAAGGCCCCGACGGCCGAGTCCCCGGCGCCGTCGCGCGCCCAGCGCCTGGACAAGGCACACCAGGCCAAGGCCAGCAAGGTGCGCCACCTGCCAGTTGACGTCGACGTCGAGTGGCCACCGGGCAGCATCGTCGGTGGCCCCGCGCGCAAGGGCCGCATCGCCTACGAGGAGTGGACGCATTGGGACTTGGAGCCGTGGCTGCTCCGGCGCCTTCAAACCCTTCGCCGCCGTGCGTGAAGCGTGGCGCGCATCGTGCCCCCGCCAGACCGCTTCCAATTGGAGGCCTGGGCAGTCATCCAAGCGGACCTCATCGCCATCGCGCGACGCTTCAGCGCGCGCGGCTTCCGCTTGGGGGCCGGGAAGGCGGAGGCCGAGTTGCGCATCAACGACCTCTACGACCCGCGTGCGCAGGCGTTCATCCGGGAGTTCGAGTTCAGGAGCATTCGGTCATTGACGGCCAAGACCAGCATCCTCGTCCAGCAGGAACTCCTCGACGGCGTCCGCTCCGGTGAAGGCGTGGCTGACATCACCAAGCGCCTCGACGCCGTGCTGGAAGGCCGCGTCGCCACCGTCCACACCATCGCCAGGACGGAGACGAACCGTGCCGCCTCTTGGGGTCGTTACCAGGGATGGCGCAAGAGCGGAGTCGTGCGCGGCAGAGAAGCCATCGCCACGCTGGACGACCGCGTCCGCCCCGAGCACCTCGCAGCCCACGGCGAGGTCGCCCTACTCGACACGCCCTTCACGCGCGGCGCAGCAGCCGGCAAGTTGGCGCCACCGTGGGACCCCGGCTGCCGCTGCGCCATCGCACCAGTCACGCGCCTCACGCCAGTCAAGGACGGCGAGGTCCCCGAGGATGCTGAGAAGGGCGACGCCTTCGCTGAAACCCTCGGCCTGGCCGTGCCCATCCACTCCATCTCCGGCCTCATTGGGGAGGAGGACGCGCACGCCTCCGCCCTCGAAGGAGGGTGGAATAGGGGCCGAGACCGACTCGTCGCCTTGGTCCGGGAAGCGAACCGTTAAGGCAGATGAACCAGCATGTCGCTGCATGGAACCCTTGGCCTGTCCGGTGTGTGGCAAGACGCTTGTGCCTGGCGCAGAGCCGAATACTGGCACCTGCATCATCCATGGCGCCTTCGAGTTCCGGCCGCACATGGAACTGGAGTAACTCGTGGCGCTTCGCCTGGGCGCCACCATCACGCGCAAAGTCGGGGACCTCATGAAGGCCAACCCCTACAACGACAAGAACGTCCGCGCCGGAGCCCTCGAAATCGCCTTCGAGATGGAGCGCCGAGCGAAACCCAAGGCCCCCGTGGATGAGGGCCGGTTACGCGGCAGCATCGAGGCCGGCGAGGACAGGGAAGGCGCCTTCGTCAAGACCAATGTCGAGTATGCTGCCTTTCAGGAGTTCGGCACCATGCAGACAGGCCAACGCACAGACCCCGGCCCGACGCCGCCGTGGTACAGGCACAGCGCCGAGCCAGGCGGTGTCCCGGCCCAGCCATTCCTGCGGCCCGCATTCCATGAAGTCACGGGCAAGGCGGCCGACATCATGCGGCGCGTCGTCTCGAAGAAGTGAAATAGCAACCACCACCTTTCTTCAGTTAGGGATGGATGCACAGGCCCAGCCTGCCGCCGAGGCGACTACTCAGCGTCGGCTCTCCATCCGCGCCATCGCGTTGACGTTCGTGCCGGACGAAATCGGTGGCGACCGCCAATTCGATGCCGTCATCCTGCGAGAGGGCGTGTTCCAGCCTGGCATCGGCAACCCGGATGGCGAACGCATCTTCTTCCCCCGCGAAGTCCTCGTGCGGATGGCGCCCGGCGGCGAGGGCAAGCCCGTCAACTTGGAGCACAAGAAAACTGTCCTCGATGAGGTCGGCATCCTCACGCAACTCCGCATGGACGACGAGGGCGTCCGCCTGCGCGCGAACCTCGTGCTCCAACAGAAGCGCCCACGCTACACGGACGCCATCGGATTCATCGAGGCCCGCCAAGCCGCCGGCCTCGTCCCCAACGTCAGCGTCGAACTCGACGCCGTCGTCCTCGCCCCCGCCGCGACGCCGGAGGAGAAAGCCCTCTGGGACTTCCGCGTCGTGGATGCAGTCCTCACCGGCTGCGCCATCCTGCCCAACGGCGCCTGTTCCGATAGCGCCGGATGTGGCATCGGCCTCGCCGCCTTGACGGCAGGCTTCCAAGTCCTTGCCCTCCAGGGCATTGACGCAAAGGAGATGACCCCCATGTGCGACCAAAAGGAACTTGTGGCGTCGCTCCAGGCCAAAGTGACGGCCCTGGAGGCAAACGCCCTGAAGCAGACCACGGAACACGCCACCGCTCTCGCGGCCGAAGCAGCCAAGGCAACCGCCTTGACTGCGCAGGTCGCCGAGTTCGAGAAGGCGGACCTGGAAGCCCTCCAGGAGGCCGTCGAGGCCGCCGCCCCCAAGGGAACCGACGTCAAGGCCCTCCTCGGTGAGAAGCCGAGCAAGGCGGAGATGCTCGTGGCGCTCAAGGCGTTCAAGGCGGCCCCCAAGGCCCCCGCCGCCGCTGACGTGACCCCAGGCCTCGGCCTGGGCCGCCACACCGCCGCCGTCACGCGCGGCCCCACCGGGCAGCGCACGACGACCGTGAGCGGCAAGGACGCGGAGGCCCGCAAGGCCGCCCTCGCCCAACGCTACAAGTCGCTGGGCCTCGCGGCTCCCGACAAGAGCAAGGTGCCGGCGGCGTTGCAGCGCAACACCGACCGCATCCTCGCCCCACTGGAGGCGGCCGAGTAAGCCTCACGGCTGCTCTCGGACCAACCACTCAAGGAGGAAAAGAACACCATGGCTCACCCCCACCAAGTCCTCGGTCTGACCCAGACTGCGGATGTCACCGACCTCATCCCCGAGGACGTCTACAGCGCCCGAGTCATCGAGGCGCTCTACGCTGCACGCCAATTGGCCGGCATCATCTCGGCTGTCCGCGAGGACCTCACGGCCTCGGCCGGCAGCGTCGTGCAAGTGCCGTTCATGTCGCCCCGCACGGCGCAGGGCCCCATCGCGGAAGGCGTCGCCCTCTCTGCGACGGACCACGTCACTGGGACGTACCCCATCACGCTCGCCAAGTACGGCGACTACGACCTCGTCCCCACGGAGGTCTTCGAGGACCAGACCATCTTCTCGGAGGCGGACTTCATCGCCAACATGGCGGAAGGCCTCGCCGAGAAGGTCGACGCACTCGTGTACGCTGCCCTGATTGGCGCGGCGGCGGGCAGCACGGTGAACCTGGCCGCGGCCGGCAACTTGTCGGACCTGTACGACAAAATCGTGGACGTCCGTGCCGAGATGCGCAAGGCCAAGGTCAAGCCCAGCCACGTCATCATGGGCCCCGACCAGGAAGCCCAACTCTTGAAGGACACGGACGAGGGCATCAAGTTCGAGAGCATCAACGTCCAGGCCGGACAGGTGCTCGCCGTCGCCGGCATGGAGGTCATCGTGACGCCGCTGGCAAACGCGAACGCCGCCACCGCCGGCATGGTGCAGGCCGTCGTCATCGACGCCCGCCGCGCCATCGGGGAGGCCTGGGGCCGCCGCCCGGACACGACCATCGATGCCGTCTCGAAGGCCGAGAGCGACCAAGTCAAGTTGGTGACCTGGATTCGGTACGGCACGGCCGCCCTGGACCTCGAAGCCATCGGGCATGTTCGGAATGCACCTTAGTTAGGCGGCACTTCTCCGTCCCTTTTCCCTCTTTCTCCTCTTTGCTTCACGACTGAACATCCTGCGACAAGTGCGACATCCTCTTTCTCTGTTCCAGAAATAGTCGTATTCATGGCCCTTTGGGCAGGCGTTTTTCTTGGCGTTCTCTTCTGCGATGCCTGACCGTTTGGCCCAATCACCGCGCCGGATGTTCTCAGCGTGGGTCACCGCTTCAAGATGGTAGGGATTGACGCAGGCTCGATTCCGACATAGATGGTCGAGTTCGAGGCCGTCTGGAATCCCTCCAATGAAATGCTCGAACGAAAGGCTATGAGCCTTGCTTGGTTTCGCGGTTTTATCCACTCTGCTGCCCGTTTTGAGAGCCCCGTACCCTCCGCTCTTGGCGCCAGTCCAAAGCCAACATCCATTGGGTTGTCGCTTGACCTTTTCCTCGAATCGGGCTAGCGTCTTGGCATCCACCAACTAGGCAGGCCATCGGTCCATAATAACTCGCTGAACAAACAGCCAAGGTTTTTGCCGCGAGTATACCTGTCCGCACTAGATGGCAGGTGAGTCCTTCGTCACGTGGACGCTCACGCCAGCCACGACGCCCGCCGAGGTGCGGGCGCTCACGGGCTACGACCAGACCCGCGACGCCAGCGACGCCGACGTCATGGCCATCATCGCGCGCGCGCAGACGTTCGTGACCCACGAACTGAGCGAGCGCATCAAGGACGTCGCCCTCTGGGGCCCCATCGACGGCACGAACACGCGCTTCGAGTTGCCGCCCAGGATGCACGGCCGCGTCCTTTTGAACGCCAGCAACTCGGGCAACGAGAAGGATGATGTGCGCATCCACCTCCGTGCCCCATCTACGGGCGCGCCAGCCGTCTACACGCCCGCCACGGTTGCCTCCACGGACCCTCTGCATGGCCAAGTCGTCCTCTCAGCGGCCCCCACCACTACCAGCGTTGACAGGGTCCTGTTCAGCGGGTGGCTGGTCCTGGCAGCCGTCACGAAGGACCGCTTCAAGGCCTGCGTGGAACTCTACGCCGCCGCCCTGCTGGACTCCCGCGTCCGTGGGCCGGGCAAGGTTGTCCTCTCAAATCCCCAAAATTCCCGCGCTGACGTGCCCCAGGAAGCCCTAGAACGAACGAGGTGGTGGAGCATGTATCAACGAGAGGTCCGGCACTTGCGTCGCTCAGGCAGCAAGGCCGCCAGCGTCAGGACGGGCATGCCAGACTACGGCAGCGACTACGCGTGGTGAGGCATGACGCTCGACGTGCGCCCATCCCTCGGTGCCCTCATCGACGGGGTGACCACGAACGCTGGAGGCCGCAAACAGCGCTTCCAGTACATCCCATGGGGCAGGCATTGGGACGACCGCCGCTGGGCCGCCATCCAGAACGATTCCGCGCGCGTCTCCGCCGGCACGGCGCCCGACAGCGTCATCTCCATCCGTGCCATCGCCAACCCGACGGAGGAGGCGAACGTCGGCGGTGACGCAGCCAAGAACCGCCAGGTCCTCGACATCATGCTCTGGTGGCAAGACGGCGCCGACATCACTGGCCCGGACGCCTTCCGGGCGGCCGTCGTCAACGCGGTCAAGGCCATCGTGCGCGCCAACAAGCGCACCACGTCGCCGGCCACGTTCGTCACCGTCATCGACGTCCGAGACGGCGACGAACTGATGGGCGGCCAGACGGGCACCATCAAGCACCTGGCCATCGTGACGGTGCGCGCGGAGGGACACGAACTCTATGGCTAACGAGGGACGCAGCCCAGACAAACCGCTCTACGTCACGAGCGTCGATGCGCCTGGTCCTGCGCCGACCATCGGTGTCGTAGACCAAGGTGCTCCGAACGCTGGCGGAGCGGAAGCCTGGCCCGTCGTTGACGAAGTCGTCAAGGGCGCCGTGGATGCGGTCGCGTCCACGCTAGGCTCGCCGGCGCAGGCAGGGGAAGCCGCATCTGCCACGACCGATTTGGCCACGGAAGCCACTCTCCAGGCCGTCAGGTCCGGCACCGACAACATCCCGGCCAGCCCTGCCACGACGGGCGGGCAGGCTGCCATCATCACGGCCCTCGGCTCGCCGGCGCAGGCAGGGGAAGCCGCTGCCGCCGCCGCCGGCAAGGCCACCGACGCAACCCTGGCAGCCCTCAACGTGAGCCTGGAGGCCCGACTGAACACGCTCGGACAGAAGGCCAGCCTAGCGTCGGCCCCCGTCGTCCTTTCCACCGAGCAGGAGGCCATCGTCCTCAAGGCGCAACAGGTCGATGCGAACAACAGCAAGTTCATCCAAGCCGCCGACGCGTCCCCCGGAGCACCCTGGGTCGGCACGGCATCCCCCACGAGGTCGCGTGGCGTCATCGGAGTCTTCCTCAACTGCATCAGCCCAGGCCAAGTCATCGCGGGCACCTACACGTTCGAGTTCGGAGAGGATGGCCTAACTTGGCCCATCAGCATCGCGCTACATAGCAGTGACTTCAGCACAATCCGGTTCCGCAAACTCCTGAACGTCGGGGCATACTTTCGGGCGCAGTTCGAGCCGGATGCCCCCCTCGGGGCAGGCTTTGTGGTCCTCACGTCGCAGTTCGCGTTCCAGGCCGAACCGGATTTCGTGGTCCCCGCAGGACACATCTTCGAGGAGGAGGAGGCTGCCTTCTCGAATATCTTCGCGTTCGGGAAGGCGTTCAAGGCAAATGGGCAATCGGTGAACATTCGTGCCACAGAAAACGAGGACCTCCGCGTCGGGTTCCAAGCCGTGCCTGACGCTAACAACAGTGTGGCAGCGGCTCCCCTCGCCGCATACCTTGGCACCCCATTCATCGATGAAAACGCGCTCAGTGCCTACTTTGGAGCACCACCTCCACCGGCACCCGCTGATACTTGGATTGCGCCACTCTGGACTCCAGTGAAGGACTTCGCGGCGTTCAGCCTCGATGCCTTCCATAGTGGCCTGGGTCAAGGCTATGCAATCTGGAGCACGGACGGCGTGAACATATCACGCATAGAGACGACGGCGTTCGGTGGTGCGGGCGCCTTCACGGACCCGCCGCAGGGCTCGAAGTATTTCCGCATTGCGCTCCAGAACCGTAGTGCAGCGCCAACTGTCTTCGTGCTCCACACGCTAATGCGCTACGGTCAGCAGGGCCTCTTCATGTTCCCAGCGGCGGCCCCCATTGATGGCTCCTTCCCTGCCGCACTCGTAAAGAATATAGGGACGGGGCGACAACCAGACGCCGACTACGCAGACCAGCGCACACCAGGGAGCGTCCCCGAGTTCTCGACGCAGACTCCCCTCGGTGTTGCGGCGACGTTCGCGCCCGTTATCACGCCAGGAATAGGTTCTGGCCGCGACCCATTGCAGACGGGACCTGGGTATGATGGCACGGGCTTTGTCTCAGTGTACGTCATCGTGAACGCAAGCAGTCCCAGCGCCACGAACGGCCTTAAAATCGAGTTCAGCAACGACAAGTTCGCCACCATCAACCAAGAGTTCTTGTTTACGTACACGGCGGCAATGGTCGGGAATGGCAGGCGCTTCCTCGTCCCCGCAAACGCGGGTGAGCAGTTCCGAGTGCGGTACGTCAATGGCGGCACGGCGCAGACTGCCTTCGACCTGCGCACAGAGTTGTCCACGACGCAAGTACAAGCCATGTCGGATGACATTGGCCGGGGGTCCCTGCTAATCTCGCCTGGCCTCCGCATTAGTCAAGTCTTGGGCCGCACCCCTAACACCGTGGTGGGCCTCGACCTCACCGCAGACGCGACCCTCTACACAGTCCCGGCCGGGAAGATATTCTACGTCACGAGCATTGAGTGGGGTGGCGAGAACACGAGCACAACGACATCCATGAAGTGTCGGCTCCGCGATGGAGGCGCAGCGGGCACCGTGCAGTCCGTGTTCCTCATCAATGAATCAATAGGCGGCCTCGGCGGCGTCAACGAAACCAGCAACGATTTCAGCGCCTACCAGGAACCCATCCCCTTCACGGTGAACGTGTTCTTTGACGCCGTCACGGGGGCGCCCGTCGTGGATGTCATCCTCGTTGGCTACCTGGAGGACTCTTAGCCGCCTGACACAAATCCGTCAGCCTCAAATGGCCCCTGATGGTCTTTAGCCCGGAGACGCCTGATGCCGACCACGCCTGGCCACGATGCAGTCATCCGCTTCGTTGAGGAGACGACGCCGGGCACCACGCCCACCAATCCCGCCTTGCTGCTTTTCTCACCCGAAGTCCAGAACATCAAGTGGGGCCTCGACCGCAACCAGAAGGAATCGCGCGACGTCGGCAGCATCGACGTCCACGAATACTACGCCCTCCAGAACGCCTACAAAGTAGAAGTCGAGTTCCACGCCTACGACTGGGACCGCTTGTGGGACTTCTTCACGCGCGAGACGGACGGGACCGTCCGCCCCTACACCCTGGAAATCATCCCCAACAAGTCAGCCGGTGCAGGCAACGTCGTCTACTTCCGGGGCAGGGGCTGGAAGCCCAACTCGGTCAACTTGAAGGGCGACGTCGACAACGCCTACATGCTCACCATCTCCTTCGAGGGCGGCCTCTGGGCAGCCCCAGTGACGACGGACCCCGGCATCGGGACGGGCAGCCGCGAGGACGCCACGGCCTTCTCCGGCCAGACCATTGCCCTATTCAGTGATGGCGCCATCACGCTCGACGGCGCCGCGTGGGCTGTCCTCTTGGGGTCCCTGGACTTGACGGTGGAACACGGCGTCAAGGTCCACCGCAACACCGGCAACAAGGACCCGAAGGTGGACGTGAGCGTCAGTGGGCCCCGTACCATCAAGGGCTCCTGCGACATCAGCATGGACGCCGGCTTCAAGACCCAATGGGACAAAGTCGTGGCCGGCGCAAGCCATGAAATCATCATCCCCTTCGGTATCGCCGGCAGCCCAAAATTGACGCTGGGCGGCGTCTACTTCCCCTCCATCGACGCCGAAGTCGCAGTCGACACTGACCTCCTCATGGGTGGCCAGCCGTTCACGGCGACGACCCTGACACCCGGCACGGTGTAGCAGGGCGTCGAGGAGGGAGGCCCTACGACATGCAGACCTACACGTTTCCGTGGATGAATGATGGCAAGCCCTTCGACTTCGGCCGCGACCGCGTAACGCCGCACGGCGCGCGGGCGAGTGCCGCACACAAGACCATGGTCTTGAAGGAGGCGCTCTTCGAGGCCGCCAAATCACCCAACCCGCTGACGCCCCTCATGGTGCAAGTCATCATTGAGGCCGCCAAGGAGGAGGCAACCCTGGCGCAGGGTCAGGCGCTCATGTATTGGGCGCTCGTGCAAGTCGATGAGCGCGTCAAGGCTCTCGGGATGGATGCCGTGATGCAGCGGTTGTCCCTCCGGGCCTTCACCGACATGTTGGGTGTCCTGCAACCTGACGACGCTGACAAGAATGGGGCTGCCCGCCCTTTGGTGACTCCGACCTAGTGGAGGCCATACAGGGCGCCGTGGCGTCCTACGCCGCCACGACCGGCTGGAGCACTCACGTCGTTTGGGGGACGCCGTGGGAGGAGTTGCAGGCCGTCTCGAATGCCTTGGCGAAGCGACAAGGCAAGGACTACAAGCGCCGCCTAACTTCTAGGGAGCGGGACAGAAAGGCGGCAGTCCTGGCGCGAGCCAGGACGCTGCCTGGCCCCGGAGCCTAGCGTGGGCGTCATCGAGGAACTGCTCGTCCGCATCGTTGGCGACAACAGCGACCTGAAGGCCGCGTTGGGCGACAGCGAGAAGCAGATTCAAAGCATGGGCAAGAGCCTGGAGTCTGGCTTGAAGGCAGCCAACAAGGCGGCGCTCGTGGTGGGGGCGGCCGTCGTCGCGATTGGTGGCCTCGCCATTCACTCGGCCATGGACTTCGAGAAGGCCTTCGCTGGCGTCGTCCAGAACGTGAACGACTCTGAGGAGGCCTTGGCCCGGTTGAGGGGTGAGTTGCGTGAGATGGCGAAGGATACGGGCTTTGCCGCGACCGCTCTCTCGTCGGTAGCGTCTGCGGCTGGTGAATTGGGGTTCAATGCTCAGGCCGCGAAGGACTTCACGCAAACCGTCACGGACTTCGCCCGAGCCACTGGCGCTAGTCTGGAGGAGGCGACGACGGCGTTGGAGGGCTACGTGCGGCAGGCGCAAGTGGCGCCCGGCGCCGTGCGGGAACTTACGAGCGTCGCTGTCGCGCTCTCGGATAAGTTGGGTGGTCAAGAGGAGAACCTCTTAGCCATCGCGGCCAGCCTGGATGCGACGACGAAGGCGGCAGGAATTGGAAAGGTCGGGACGCTCGCCATGGCTGGTGCGTTGAATGCGCTCGGCATCGACGCCGGTCGGGGTGCCTCGGCGTTCAAGGGGCTCCTCGTGAACATGTCGGGCGCCATCGCTAAGGGTGGTAAGGAATTGGAGGGTTTCGCGCAAATCGCGGGCATGTCGAGTGCAGCCTTCGCGAAGGGCTTCAAGGAGGACGCTGCCGGCGCCGTGCAGGCTTTCCTCGTGGGTTTGCGGGGCATCCAGGGTGACTCGACCACGACCATCAATGCCCTCGACGCCTTGGGCCTCGCAGACAACTTGACTCGCGACACGCTCCTGCGAGCGGCGGAGGGGGCAGACAAGTTCGGTCTGGCCCTGCAGACGGCGACGAATGAGGCAGCCAATGCCACGGCGCTCACCAACAATGCAGCCATCGCTAACGAGACGGCTGCCGTCAAGTTTGAGAAACTCCAGCAACGAGTCAATGACCTCGGCATCAGCATCGGGGCCGCTCTGCTTCCGGCCTTCGAGGCGCTCATCGGCGTCATTGGCCCAGTGGTGGATTGGTTGGGCCAAAACGAGGAAGTCGCCACCGCCCTTCTCGTGACGTTTGGTTTCCTGGCAGCGGCCATCATTGCCGTCAATTTGGCCACCAAGGCTTACGTCGCAATTACGGCCATCGTGAAGGCCGCCACCATCGCGTGGACCGCCATCCAGTGGCTCCTGAACATCGCCTTGACGGCCAACCCAATCGGAATCATCATCGTCGCCATCGCAGCCCTCGTGGCGGCCATCATCATCGTCATAGCGTTCTGGGACGAAATCCTGGGCGGCATGAAGATAGTAGCCGACTGGATTGTCGGCGTGTTCCAAGGCATCTGGCAGGGCCTCGCTGACTTCTTCGTCAGCCTCTGGGAAGGCGTCAAGGCGGTCTTCTCTGCCGCATGGGACTTCATCCTGACCATCCTGCTCGCTCCCATCCAAGTCTTCATGGTGGCCTGGAACGCCGTGGCCGACTTCTTCCCTGGCCTGTGGGAGGACATCAAAGGCATCTTCTTAGGCGTCGTTTCGTGGTTCGTAGACATCGGCAAAAACATCGTGGACGGCTTCTGGAAAGGCCTCAAGTCCGCTTGGGACAACGTGACGGGCTGGATTGGGGACGCCATCGACGGCGTGAAGGACTTCTTCACGAGCGGCTTCGGCTTGTTCAGCCCAAGCAAGGTCTTCGCCGACTATGGGGAGAACATCGTCGCCGGCCTGCGAGAAGGCGTGGCGGGCATGGAGGACGCCATCAATGAACCAATTCAGGCGGCCAAGGATGCCGCGCAAGTGAACATGCAAGCCACGGCCACCGTGGTGCAGACTGCCAGCGCCGGCGTTGGTGCAGCCGCCACGGCCGCCAGCCAACCTCCCAGTCCAGTCGTACCCGCGACGCAGAGTGTCAATCAGACGAGCGTCGTGTTCAGCGAGGGTGCAATTCAACTCGTTGTGGCGCCGGGCGTCGGCGGTGGCCTGGATATAAAGAGCATCGGGGAGGCGCTCCGCCGCGAGTTGAGCGACATTTTCAGGAGCGCCGCCGCGTGACAGTCATTCAAGTGAAGGAACTGGGAACGAATACGTTCCTGCCGACGGAGGAGGGCGGCTACTCGGAGCCCAGCCAGGAAATCAACCGGGGGCCCGAGGGCAAGTTCAAGGTCGCGGACTACGACGGCACGTATCAGGCCCTCGTCCCGATTGGCCGCGTCTGCGAGGTGTACGAGGATGGCGTGAAGGAGTTCGTTGGCATCGTCAAGAGCCGCAAACGCACGAGGGGCGTGGAGGGTTTCTTCCTGGAGGGCAGGATGGAGGACTTGGGCTACCACTTGCTGCGCGCGACGCCATGCGACCCCTACGCCTTCAGTGAAACGGGCAAGTCCGTCACGGACCGCGACACAGTCAAGGTCAATCCGTGGGATTGGTCAATCTTCAGGTCCCCGTTCGGGAACACGTTGGACGTGGACGGCAACCAAATCGCAGCCAACGGCGTGCCACTCAGCGACGCCATCAATGGCTTGGCTGGCAAGCGGTTCGTGTTCATGCACCGGTTCAGTGATGACCGAATCTTCCGCGTCTCCGACTTGTTGGGCACGCCGGGCTCGCAGGTCCGCACAGCCAGCGACAAGTACGACACTGGCGTCGATTCGCAGCCCGTAGAAGTTCCCAGTCTGCAGAGATTGAAGGGGCCCCTCGGGTACATCACGCAGACGCACAAGATAAGGACCATTCCGCTTGAATCTGGCGACCCGAACGTCACACCCATGGGGAACGTGACGGATGCCAGCATCATCATCATCGGCAAGGAGGAGCCAACGAGCGGCATGGCGTCCGCGCCACTCTTGGACATCACGCGGAACGCCCGCGACGCTTCACCCACTTGGCAAAGCGTCCCGCTCACCAGAATCCCCGACTATAACGGGTCCGGCCTCGTCGCGTGGGTCGCAACCAACCACCCCTTCATTGGAGCCCCCGCCGGCAACAGCGTTGCGCTCAGGTTCTTCGTCGCCGGCGTCGCATTGGACGAGACGACGCGCATCTACAATTTCCGGCTCTCCTGCGCCCTCGCATCGCTTGACACTGGCCTCGCCGGAGCCACCGTGGCAACGTACACGGATCCAGTCGCCCTCACGCTAGACAAGGTATGGGTGGACGACGACTTCGAGGGCCTCAACCGCGCAGATGCCCTAGAACGGGTCCGGCAAACGACTATCACGCTCGCCGCCACGAACCCGAGCCCACACTGGGACCTCTGGGTCGACGTCGACCAGGTCTTGCATTTCGCGCACCGGCGCGGCGCCGACCTCACGGACGAGTTCAGTCTGGATGACGACTCCATCACGGTCCTCGACCACGAGGAGTTTGGGGAAGACCTTTGCTACCAAGTCATTGCGGAGGGCGGCGGCACGGGCGCGAACCAATTCGTCATCACGGACCGCGTGGAGTTCACGAGCGGCGGCCTCTATTCCAGTGCCCTTGACCCAAGCGATGGAGCAACTTATGGGCAGGCCCCGCGTGCCCACGTCTTCCGTGACCAGGGCAGCAAAAGCCGGTCGGACTTGCGGCGTCGCGCGCGCGCGTACATGCGGGACCGCCTGGTGCCGAGGGACTACTATTCGACCAGGTTCATCCCGTTCGGGGCTCGGCCATTCGTGGTCGGCGACAGCGTCATCCTCAATGACGCCGTCTTGGCGGTCAATACGCGCATCCAAGTCACGAGTGTCGGCGTCGAGTGGAGCGGCACGACTGGCCACACCTGGAAAGTCTCCTTCGGCCACCACCTCAACAATCCTGTCTCAACGCTCGCCGGCAACGCGGCGCGAGACAAGTTCGATAAGAAGGCCGCCATCCTGTCCGCTGGCAGTAAGGCCGCTGGCGGGCCGGGAATCAATTGCGACGCCACTCACTATGGTCGCACGAGCATCGTCATCCCGGATGGCGTGGACGTGGAGCGGGTCCTCTTGACGATTCGGACGCTTCCCTTCCAGGGCCTCACCAAACCAGTCGAAGCCAATGCCCCAGTCTACGAGAGCCTCGGTGGCGACAGTGGCACGCTTGGGCCCATTGACCCAGGGGACGCGGCCACGCAGTCCTTCACGTTCGACCAAGGCGCCATGGAGGCCAGCGCCACGACGG
>Ga0209640_10000281_pt1 | contig 38684 bp, 34 predicted proteins | sample RifCSP10_1_FD_184018 | JGI IMG/M metagenome (GOLD analysis project Ga0209640, IMG submission 184018) | Soil microbial communities from Rifle, Colorado - Rifle CSP2_sed 10_1 (SPAdes) (version 2) | ecosystem: Environmental > Terrestrial > Deep subsurface > Rock core/Sediment | place: Rifle... | reverse complement strand
GGAACCGTTCCGCGTGAACGATACCGAAATCAGAATCTCGGCGAAGTCCGGAGTCGCGCTGTTCCCGGACCACGGCGGGGACGCCGAGACGCTGTTCCGCAATGCCGAGGCGGCGCTCAGAAAGGCCAAGGAGACCGGTGAGCGGTACCTGTTCTACACGCACGACTTGACCGAGCGGGTTGCCGAGAAGCTGACGCTGGAGAACCAGCTTCGGCAGGCGCTGGAGAAGGAAGAATTCGTGCTGCATTACCAGCCCAAGGTGGAGCTGGAGACCAGGCGAATTGTCGGGACTGAAGCGCTGATCCGTTGGCAAAGCCCGGCATTGGGCCTGGTGCCGCCGGCGCGGTTCATCCCGCTGATGGAGGCCACCGGAATGATCCAGGAGGCTGGCGCCTGGGCGCTGAGGAAGGCGGCGCAGGATCACGCTCGCTGGCTGGAGCTGGGACTGCCGGCATCGCGCGTGGCGGTCAACGTATCGCCCATGCAACTGCGCCGGCGCGACTTTCTCGCCACCGTGCAGGAGGCGATCGCGCAAGGCGCCAAACCGCCCGGCGTCGATCTGGAGATCACCGAAAGCCTCCTCATGGCGGACATCGAGGGAAACATCGAGAAGCTGAAATCAGTTCGCGACCTTGGGGTGAGTATCGCGATCGACGATTTCGGCACCGGTTATTCGTCCCTCGGTTATCTGGCGAAGCTCCCGGTGCAGGCGGTGAAGATCGACCACTCGTTCGTCATTGCGATGCTGAACGATTCGAACGCGATGACGCTGGTCTCGACGATCATTTCGCTCGCGCACTCGCTCCGGATGACGGTGATTGCCGAGGGCGTGGAAACGGAGGAGCAAGCGAAATATCTTCGTCTGCTGCGCTGCGACGAGATGCAGGGCTACCTGTTCAGCAAGCCGCTGCCCTTCGAGCAGATGACTGCGCTTCTGAGCGCGGAAAGGTAATCGCATGCGCCCCGCCCCTGCCGTGAACTTTCGCGCCCCCGTCCTGCTGCTGGTGCTGGCGAGTACCGCGGCGCACGGCGCCCAGTCGGCCGAACCGTCGGCAGCGGACCTGACCCAGCTCTCGCTCGAGCAGCTCCTCAACATTCCCGTTTACACCGCTTCGCGCTTCAGCCAGAAGGGCTCGGACGCGCCCTCCTCGGTGAGCGTCATCACGGCCGCCGACATCAAGACGTACGGCTATCGCACGCTCGCCGATATCCTGCGCGGCGTGCGGGGCATGTACGTCACGTACGACCGCATCTACAGCTATATCGGCGTGCGCGGCTTCGCGCGGCCCGGGGATTACAACTCGCGCGTCCTGGTCATGGTGGACGGCTACCGCGTCAACGACCCGGTCTACGACACCGGATACATCGGCAGCGAATTCGTCCTCGACGTCGACCTGATCGAGCGCGTCGAGATCGTGCGCGGGCCGAGTTCGTCGGTGTACGGCAGCAACGCTTTCTTCGGCGTGGTCAACGTCATCACCAAGTCGGCGCAGGACCTGAAAGGCGGGGAAGTCTCGGCGGAAGCCGCCAGCTTCGGCACCTGGAAGGCGCGCGCCAGCTTCGGGCGCCGCTTCGAGAACGGCCTCGAGGCGGTGGTGTCGGCGACAAAATTCAACAGCCGGGGCCCGTCGCTGGTCTTTTCCGAGTTCGATGATCCGGCCACGAACAACGGGATGACCCGGGGCACCGATTACGACCGCAACTCGAGCGTATTTGCCAAGTTCGCCTACGCCGGGTTCACCCTCGACGCCGGCCATTCGCTGCGCAACAAGGGGGTACCGACCGGCTATACCGGTACGGTATTCAACGACCCGCGCAATCGCATCCTCGATGAGCAGACTTTCGTCAGCCTCGGTTATTACCGCACAACCGCAAGCGGCAGCGACCTGAGCGGCCGGATTTATTACGGGCGCTACGAGTACGCCGGGGACTACCTCTACGACGTTCCTCCCGTGACCGTGAACAAGGACGAGGCCGTGGGCGAATGGTGGGGCGCCGAGGTCAAGCTGGTGAAGACCGTATTCGAAAAGCACAAACTCGTGCTGGGCGGCGAATACCAGAAGAATCGGCGCCAGAACCAGACGAACTTCGACGAGGATCCGTTCGCCTCGTATCTCGACGACAAGCGCAGCAGCAGCAGGACCGCGGTGTACCTCCAGGACGAATACGCGATTCGGGACAATTGGCTGCTCAACGCGGGACTGCGCTACGACAGCTACTCGACGATCGGCGCTACGCTCAACCCACGGCTTGCGGCGATCCACAAGTGGAGCGAAAGCACCGTCGTCAAGCTGCTCTACGGCACCGCGTTCCGCGCGCCGAACGCTTACGAATCGTTCTACGCCTATCCCGGCCAGCAGATCGGGAATCGGGCGTTGCGGCCAGAGAAAATCAAGACGTGGGAAGCGGTGCTGGAGCGCTACCTGCCGGGGAACTGGCGCGTCACCGCCGCAGGCTACTACTACAAGGTCGACGGCCTGATCACCCAGGTGCCGATCGACGATCCGGCGACCGGCGGCGTCCTGCTCCAGTACCAGAACCTCGGCAACGTGGACGCCCGGGGCGTCGAGCTCGAGGCCGAGCATTCTTCCCGCAGCGGGGCGAGGCTCAGGGCAAGCTTTACGGCCCAAACGGCGCGGGACGATGCCGGAGCGCCGCTGAGCAACTCGCCGAAGCGTCTGGCGAAGCTGAATTATTCGACCCCGATCTTCCGCGACAAGCTGCGCGCCGGAGTCGAGTTGCAGTACACCGGGCGCCGCATCACCACCTTCGGGGAAACCGGCGGATTCCTGTTGACCAGCCTCACGCTGCTGGGCGAAAGGCTGAAGCCGGGCCTGGAGCTTTCCGCCAGCGTTTACAACGTGTTCGACCGGAAATACTTCGACCCCGTGGCGTTCGATGTCGGCGTGCCGGCGCGCGACGTCATTCAGCAGGACGGGCGCAGTTTCCGCTTCAAGCTGACCTATCGCTTCTAGGCCGGCCCGATGACGCTCCCCAGACTGCATGTGATCGCGTGCGCAGTGCTGTGGACCGCATTGAACGGCCCGCCCGTGCACGGCGCGGATCCGGTTGCCCCGTCGGAATACGCGGTCAAGGCGGCGTTCATCTACAACTTCGCCAAGTTCACCGAATGGCCGCCGGCCGACCCCGGCGCAGCGCGCGATCCGATCGTGCTGTGCGCCTTCGCCGGGGAGCCGTATGACGCGGCGCTCGCATCGATCGACGGCAAATCGGTGCAGGGACGCCCCTTGCGGGTCAGGCGCGGTGTGCGCCCGATCGAGATCAAGTCTTGCCACATGGTGTTCGTTGCCCAATCGGAAGAACGCCGCATCCCCGAGCTGCTGCGCGCGGCCGGCGGATCGCCCGTGTTGACCATCGGCGACGCGCTCGGATTCGCCGAAGGCGGCGGCATGATCGGGCTGATCAACGCGGACAACCGCGTGCAGTTCGAGATCAACAACGAGGCCGCGCAACGCGCCAATCTGAAGATCGGTTCCCAGCTCCTGCGTCTCGCCCGGCTGGTGAAGGAACGTTGAAAGGAGTGTCGGCATGCTGACCACCTTTCGCAATTATTCGCTGATGCGCAAACTGGTCGTGGCGCTGCTCGTTTCGATTCTGCCGGGCCTTTCTCTCGCCTTCCTGAGCTTCGCCTTGCTCGGCATGGTCCAGATGCGCAGCGAGACCATCGATCGCCTGCAGGCATTCGCGGAAGCGACCGCGATCCACAGCGTGCCGACGCTGTTGTTCGGCGATTCGAAGGCCGCGGGGGAAACGCTGGGCGCGCTCAGAGTCAGCGCGCTCGTGATCGGCGCCGAGATCCGCGACAAGCAGGGCCGCCGGTTCGCGAGCTACCAATCCGGCGCAAGCGGCGCATCGGTTCCGGTGGCCGCCGGCGACGCCCCGGCAGAGGAGATTCCCGACTATCGCGTCGCGCCGTTCTGGTCGCAAAAAATCGCCTTGCAGCGGCCGATCCGCTCGGACGGCGAGGAAATCGGTTCGGTTCGGCTCCAGGCGGACCTGGGCGGAATGTGGCAGCAGATTGCGTACCAGGTCACGATCGTCGGCGCGCTGACGCTGCTTTCATTCGCCGTCGCGCTCTACATCGGGCTGATGTTCCGCAAGCTCATCACCGAGCCGGTGCTGCGCCTTGCCGAGGCAACCCAGGCGGTGTCGCGCACCAGGGACTATTCGCTGCGGGTATCGAAGTACGGCAACGACGAGCTGGGCACGCTGTTCGACGGATTCAACACGATGCTCGCCGAAATCCGGGAGCGCGACGAACAGCTCGCGCGCAACAGCGAGCGGCTCGAGCAGCAAGTCGAGGCGCGCACGAAGCAGCTCAACAGGGCCAGGAAAGTGGCGGAGGCCGCCAGCCGGGCAAAGTCGCAGTTTCTCGCCAACATGAGCCACGAGATCCGGACGCCGATGAACGGGATTCTCGGAATGACCGAGCTGCTGCTCGGGACCGCGCTCGCCGAAAGGCCGAGGCGCTTTGCCGAAACCATCCGCCATTCGGGAGAAGCGCTGCTCAAGATCATCAACGACATCCTGGATTTTTCCAAGATCGAAGCGGGCAAGCTGGAACTGGAGAACATCGCCTTCGACCTGCACGAAGTCGTGCAGGACGTGACGGAAATGCTCGCCGAGCGGGCACAGCACAAGGGGCTCGAGCTTGCCTGCAATATCCACCCCGACGTTCCGCTGCACGTCAACGGCGATCCCGGCCGGCTGCGCCAGGTGCTCCTGAATCTGGGGAGCAACGCCGTGAAATTCACCGAGCAGGGCGAAGTCATCGTGGCGGTCGAGCGCATGCCCGACGAGGGCGCGCAGACCGACGCCCGGGCCTGCCGGCTGCATTTCGCGGTGACCGACACCGGCATCGGCATCCAGCCGGAAACCGCCAAGTCCCTGTTCCAGTCGTTTACCCAGGCCGACAGCTCGACGACGCGCAAGTACGGCGGCACCGGCCTGGGTCTGGCGATCTCGAAACAGCTCGTCGAGATGATGGGCGGCGAGATCGGCTTGCGCAGCGAACCGGGAAAGGGGTCGTGCTTTCACTTCAGCATGCGCACCAGCATCGCCGACACGGCTGCGCCGGCGGTCGCGGCGCCTGCCGAAGAACTGGACGGGCTGCGCGTGCTGATCGTGGAGGACAACCCCACGAACCGCACCATCCTGCAGAACCAGGTCGCGGGCTGGGGCATGAAGGACAGCAGCGCAGAGCGCGGCGCGCAGGCGCTGGAGATGCTGCGCGCCGCGGCCGCGCGCCATGCGCCCTACGATCTCGCCATCATCGACATGAAAATGCCGGGCATGGACGGCGTCGAGCTGGCGCGTGCCATCAAGGCCGACCCGGCCGTCTCCGGGGTGCCCATGATCATGCTCAGCTCGATCCTGTCGCCGGGGGAAACCGCGTCGGCGCGCCAGGCCGGGATCGTGGCTTATCTCAGCAAGCCGGTGCGGCAGACGGACTTGCGCCGCGCCATCGCGCAAGCGGCCGGCGTCCTGCCGCGGGCGCCGCAAGGCGAAGCCGGGGACGCGGAGCGAAAGCGCATCGACGCGCGCGTGCTGCTGGTGGAAGACAGCGCGGTGAATCAGGAGGTCGCGCTGGCGATGCTGAAAGGACTCGGCTGCGAGGTCCGGTTGGCGGAGAACGGGCGCGAAGCCATCGCCGCCGTGTTCCGCGGCCGGTTCGATCTGGTGCTGATGGACTGCCAGATGCCGGAGATGGATGGCTTCGAGGCAACCCGCGAAATTCGCAGGCGGGAGGCGGCACGCACAGACACGGTGGCGCGAATTCCGATCGTCGCGCTGACGGCGAACGTCCTGGGAGGCGACCGCGCGCGCTGCCTCGCCGCGGGCATGGACGACTATATTGCCAAGCCGTTCAAGATAGAAGACCTCTGGACCGTACTGGCGAAATGGACCAGGTGCGCGGACGCCCAGCCGCCCGGGCTGCATTCGGCCGGACCCGCGGCGCCCGACGCGGCTGCGGCAGATGAGGCCGGGCCGGCGGCCGAGATCGAAGCGAAGGCTCTCGAAGCCATCCGTGCGCTGCAGCGGCCCGGCACGCCCGACCTGCTGGAAAGGATCGTCGCACGCTATCTCGACGACGCGCCGCGTCTCGCGCAGTCGATGCGCGAGGCGATCGCGGCCGGGGATGGCGGCGTCCTGCAGCGCGCCGCGCATACGCTCAAGTCGAGCAGCGCGACCCTGGGTGCGCTCAGGCTCGCGGATCTGTGCAAAGACATGGAAGGCCGGGCGCGCGCCGGAAACCTGGCGGACGTCGACCAGGTGCTCAACCGGATCGAAATCGAATACGCCCGCGTTCGCGCCGCGCTGGCGGGCAAGACCGCTCGAACCGAGGCAACACCCACCCGTACGGACTCGCAGCCATGAGTACTTCTGCCCCAAGGCAACTCGTTCTGGTCGTCGACGACGACATCATCACGCGCGTGCTTGCGCGCGAAACGCTCGAGCAGGGCGGTTTCGCGGTGGAGGAGGCGAGCGACGGCCATGCCGGCGTGTCGGCGTTCGAGCGGCTCCGGCCGCACATCGTCCTGCTCGACGTGATGATGCCGATCCTCGACGGCTACGGAGCCTGCGCGGCGTTGCGCAAGCTCGAAGGGGGCGAACACACCCCGGTGTTGATGATGACCGGTCTGGACGATTCCGACTCGATCAACCTCGCCTACGAAGTCGGCGCCACCGACTTCATCACCAAGCCGATCGCCTGGCCCATGCTGGTCCACAGGGTGCGCTATCTGCTGCGCGCGAGCCGGGCGTTTCTCGACCTCGCGCAGAGCCAGGCGCGGCTCGCCAATGCGCAGCGCATCGCAAAGCTCGGGCACTGGGAGTGGGACATGGCGACCGGCCAGGTCCAGCGCTCGGACGAGATTTACCGAATCGTCGGCCGCTCCCCGGAGCAGTTGCCTGCCTCGCGCGAGTCCTTCCTCGACACCCTGCACGCGGACGACCGGCCGATCGTCGAGGAGGCGGTGGACGCGGCGCTGCACCGGCGACAGCCGTTCGACGTGGACTTCCGCGTCGTGCGTCCGGACGGCACCATCCGCATTGTGCACGAGCAGGGAGAAGTTCAGTACGACGGCGCCGGCACGCCGGCGCGCATGCAGGGGACGACCCAGGACATCACGGACCGCAAGCGCGCCGAGGAACAGATTCGCCAGCTCGCGCTGTACGACAGCCTGACCGGACTGCCGAACCGCAACCTGTTCAAGGATCAGTTGAGCCACGCCCTCGCGCGGGCCGACCGTAGCGGCGAAGTGCTGGCGGTGCTTTCGCTCGACCTCGACCGCTTCAAGCGCATCAACGACACGCTTGGTTACCAGGCCGGCGACCTGCTGCTGAAGGAAACGGCGGGCCGTCTCGCCAAGACCCTGCGCCAGACCGACTACGTCACGCGCGGCGATGGCAACGAGGTCAATTACTTCATCGCGCGCCAGGGCGGCGATGAATTCACCGTGCTGCTCGACGGCATGTACGAGGCGCAGGACGCGGCCGGCGTCGCGCGCCGCATCCTCGAAGCGCTCGCCCAGCCGTTCGATCTGAAGGGCAACGAAATCGTGGCGAGCGCGAGCGTCGGCATCGCCGTCTATCCCCTCGACGCCAAGGACGCCGACGGCCTGCTGAAAGACGCCGGTGCCGCCATGCACTACGCGAAACAGCAGGGAAGGAACGGCTGCCAGTATTACAACGCCAGCATGAATGCGAGCGCGCTCGAGAAAATGTCGCTGGAGAGCAATCTGCGCAAGGCCCTGGAGAGGGACGAATTCGAGTTGCACTACCACCCCAGGGTGGACCTCGAGAACGGGAAAATCGTCGGCGCCGAGGCGCTGGTCCGCTGGATGAGCCCGGAATTGGGCCCGGTCCCGCCGGTGCGATTCATTCCGGTGCTGGAGGAAACAGGCATGATCCTGAAGCTCGGCGCCTGGGCGCTCAAGCGCGCCGCCCTCGACCATCGCGGCTGGGTGCAGGAACGCCTGCGGGCGCCCCGGGTTTCGGTCAACGTGTCGGCGATCCAGTTGCGGCAGCGCGACTTCGTGGCGGTGCTGGAAAACGCGCTCGCGGAGGGCGCGAGCCCGAAGGGGATCGATCTGGAGATCACCGAAAGCCTGGCGATGGAGGACATCCAGGACAACATCGAGAAACTGAAGAAGGTGCGGGACCTCGGGGTCCGCATCGCGATCGACGATTTCGGCACCGGCCACTCGTCGCTGGCATACCTCGCCAATCTGCCGGTGCAGGCGCTGAAGATCCATCACTCGTTCATCACGACGATGCTCGACGATCCGAACGCGGCGACGCTCGTGCGGACCATCATTTCGCTTGCGCATTCGCTCAGGCTGACCGTGGTCGCAGAAGGCGTCGAGACCGAAGAGCAGGCGAAGATGCTGCGCCTGCTGCGCTGCGACGAAATGCAGGGGTACCTGTTCAGCAAGCCGCTGCCCTTCGCGGAGATGACGGCCCTGCTGCGGCAGGCGGGAACCTAGCTGCGCCGCCGGCGCAGGCAGCGCCTGCTTCCGAGGATTCATTCCGGATACGAACCGTGACGACAAAGCCGATTCGCGTGCTGATTGTCGAGGACTCCGCAAGCGACGCGCAACTGATGGTCCGCGCGCTCTCCGGGCACGGGTTCGCTCTGAAGGCGGATCGCGTCGAGACCCAGGCGGATTATCTTGCCGCCCTGGATCCCGTACCCGACGTGATTCTCGCCGATTACCGGCTCCCGCGATTTTCCGGGCTGCAGGCGCTGCATCTGCTCGGCGAGCGGGGCCTCGACGTTCCATTCGTCGTGGTGTCCGGCACCATCAGCGACGTTCAGGCGGCGAATCTCATCAAGGCGGGGGCAAGCGATTTTCTGCTCAAGGACCGTCTCGCCCGACTGGGGCATGCGGTCGAGCAGGCGCTGGAGCGGAAATCCGCCCGTGACGAAAGGCGCCGCCTGGAATCAGCGCTTCGCGAAAGCGAAGAGCGCTACCGGGCGATGTTCGAGAAGGCCGCGGTGGGCATCGCGCACACCGATCTCGACGGACATTTCCTGTTTGTCAATCCGAAGTTCTGCGAGATGACGGGCTACGCGCCGGACGAGATCGTCGCGCTCGGCATCCGGGCGGTGACCGATCCGGCCGACATCGAGAAAAGCGTCGATTCCAGGGCACGGCTGGTGATGGGAACGGGCGCGCCGTACGAGAGGGAACTGCGCCTGATCCGCAAGGACCGGTCGCAGTTCTGGGCGCACGTCACGACGTCGCTGGTCCGGGCGGCCGGCGGCCAGCTTGACTACTTCATCAGCGTTCTTCACGACGTATCCGGGCGCAAGCGGATGGAATTCGAGCTGAAGGAAAGCGAAGCAAAGTTCCGCGACCTGATCGACCAGGCCTCGGATGGAATCTTCCTGTGCGACGCCGAAGGGCGCTACCTGCTCGCCAATTCCCGGCTCTGCGAAATGCTGGGGTACCGCGAGGAGGAGCTGCTCGGTGTTCATTTCTCCGTGACCTACAGGGAAGACGAAACGACACTGGCTGCCGAGCGATTGGCGCAAGTGGGCAAGACTGGAAGCGGATTGTTCGAGCGGAGCATGCGGCGCAAGGACGGCGGCCTGTTTCCGGTCGAAGTGAGCGTAAAGATGCTCCACAACGGAACATTCCAGGGAATTGTCAGGGACATCAGCGAGCGCAAGAAGGCGGAGAACAAGATCCGGCGTCTCAACCGCGTGTACGCGGTGTTGAGCAGGATCAATGCGCTGATCGTCCGGGAGCGCGAACGGGACGCGCTGTTTCGCGAGGTCTGCCGGATCGCGGTCGAGCAAGGCGGATTCGCCATCGCCTGGGCGGGCGTCATCGACCGCAAGACGATGGAGGTAGCCCCCATCGCCTGGGAAGGGGTGGACGAGACCTACGTCAAGTCGATCCGGCGTTCGGTGAGGGAGGGCGACCCCGGCGGGGGCGGCGTGGTCGGAACGGCGATGCGCAGCAAGCAGGCTGTGGTGTCGAACGAGATCGAGCACGACACGCGCCTGGCGCTGCGCTCGATGGCCGCGGCGCGAGGCTCGCGCGCCCTTGCAGTGCTGCCTTTGATCGTCGCGGGCGAGGCGGCGGGCGTACTGGTGCTGCACGCGCGCGAGGCGGGCTTTTTCGACGAGCGCGAAATGAAGCTGCTCCTTGAGCTCGCCGGCGACATTTCATTCGCGCTCGAGCACATCGAGAAGAGCGAGCGGCTCGACTATCTGGCGTACTACGATCCGGTGACCGGGCTCGCCAACCGGACCCTGTATCTCGAGCGCCTCGGCCGCGAAGTGCAGGCTGCCGCCCGTGACGAGCGCGGTCTGGCGATCATCCTGTTCGATGTCGACGGTTTCAACAAGATCAACGATGCGTTCGGCCGGCAGGCGGGCGACGAGCTGCTGAGGCAGATCGCGGAGCGCATTCTGCGCTTCAAGGGCGAACCGGGATGGTATGCGCGCGTCGGGTCGAACCGCTTCGGGATCATGGACCCGGAAGCGAAGGGGGAGGACGAGGTGGGGCGGCGGGCCGAAGCGGGGCTGAGGCACGTTTTCGGTCCGCCTTTCCGGCTGGGCGATTCCGAGGTGAGGGTTTCCGGCAGGGTCGGGATCGCCATGTTTCCGCCGGACGGCGCCGATGCGGAGACCTTGTTCAAGAACGCCGAAGCCGCGCTCAAGAACGCGAAGGCGAGCGGCGAGCGCTACCTCTTTTACACGCACAGGATGAGCGAACGGGTGGCGGAAAAGCTTGCGCTGGAGAACAAGCTTCGTTATGCGCTGGAGCGGGAGGAGTTCGTGCTTCACTACCAGTCCAAGGTGGATCTCGACACCCGGCGCATGACCGGGGTGGAAGCGCTGATCCGCTGGCGGAGCCCCGACCTGGGCCTGGTGCCGCCGGCGAAGTTCATCCCGCTCATGGAAGAAACGGGACTGATCCTGGACATGGGAAACTGGGCGATGCAGCGCGCGGCGCTCGATCACCGCGCCTGGCTCCAGCAGGGGGTGGACGCGCCGCGGATAGCGGTCAACGTGTCGCCGATCCAGTTGCGGCAGCGTGATTTCGTGCGAGTCGTCGAGGAGGCGATCCGGCACGGCGCCCATCCGCCGGGCCTCGACCTGGAGATCACCGAGAGCCTGCTGATGGATGACGTCAAGGGCAATATCGAGAAGCTCGGCGCGGTGCGCGCGCTCGGGCTGAGCATCGCCATCGACGACTTCGGCACCGGCTACTCCTCGCTCGGCTATCTCGCCCGCTTGCCGGTGCAGACGCTCAAGATCGACCGCTCGTTCATCATCACCATGCTGAGCGACCCGGATGCCATGACATTGGTCTCGACCATCATTTCGCTCGCGCATTCGCTGCGGCTGAAGGTGGTGGCCGAGGGAGTGGATTCGGAGGACCAGGCAAAGATGCTGCGGCTCTTGCGCTGCGACGAGATGCAGGGCTACCTGTTCAGCAAGCCGCTGCCCTTCGCAGAGACCACGGCCCTGCTCAGCAAAGCGTAAATGGGGTCAGAGTAACTTTTCCAGGCGCCGAAGGGTGCCGTGGCGCCAGCCCCGGCAGCGCGCGTATTGTCATTTGACAAGGCCCCTGCTAGCCTTGCCGCGCCATGGCCAAGCCCGCCGAGCCGCGGTTCTGCTCGACGCGCGAATACGCGCGCCTGCGCGGCATCAGCCGCCAGCGCGTGCTCGCGCTGCTCGATGCCGGACGGATCGCCGGCGCGCGCTGGATCGGCGCGCGCTGGGCGATTCCGCGCGCCGCGCGCATCGTACCGCCCGGGCGCGCGCGTGCTGGCTCGCCCGGCCTGGCGCAACTCACTCCGCTTGAAAACGCCCTGCTCGCCGAATTTTCCGACCGGGTTCGGGCCCTCGCCGGGGCACGCCTGGAGCGCATCGTTGTGTTCGGCAGCCGGGCGCGCGGCTGATCGGCGCGCGCTTCTCCCGAGCGATCACGCGGGCTGCAAAACGAAACGGCCGCTCGCGCGGCCGTCTTCGGTGGGTCGCTTCGGCCGCTTACGCGGCGGCGGGTGCAGGCAGCGCGCGGCGCGGTGCGTCCTGCACGGCGATGACCTTGCGCATCTTCTCGAGCGCCTTGGCCTCGATCTGGCGGATGCGCTCGGCCGATACCTTGAACTCGGCGGCGAGATCGTGCAGCGTCGCGCCGTCCTTTTCCTTCAGCCAGCGCGCCTCGATGATCCGGCGGCTGCGCGGGTCGAGCGCGCAAAGGGCTTTTTGCAGCCCGGCGCTCTGCGCGCGCTCGTTCTCTTCGGTTTCGATCACGCGCGAGGGCTCGGTGCCGGCGTCGGCCCGGAGGTACTGCGCCGGCGCGTAGGCGTCCTCCTCGTCGTCGGCTTCGAACGCGACGTCGTGCCCGGTGAGGCGCGTCTCCATCTCGACGACCTCTTCGGGCTTCACCTTCAGCTCGGCAGCGACGCGTCCGATCTCCTCGGCGCTGAGCGGCGCGAGGCCCCGTTTCATGGAGCGCAGGTTGAAGAAGAGCTTTCGCTGCGCCTTGGTCGTGGCGACCTTGACCAGGCGCCAGTTGCGCAGGACGTATTCGTGGATTTCGGCCTTGATCCAGTGGATCGCGAACGACACCAGGCGCACCCCGCGCTGCGGGTCGAACCGCTTCACCGCCTTCATCAGGCCGATGTTGCCTTCCTGGATCAGGTCGGCGTGCGGCAGGCCGTATCCGAGGTAGCCGCGGGCGACCGCGACCACGAGCCGCAGGTGCGAAAGCACCAGGTCGCGGGCCGCATCCAGGTCTTCGTGCTCGCGGAAACGGCGCGCGAGGGCCTGCTCTTCCTCGGCGCTGAGGATCGGGAAGCGGCTGACCGACTGGATATACGCCTCGAGGCTTCCTGCAGTCAGCGAGGTCGTCATCGGCAATGCCATCGTGCGTTCCATTCAAAGCCTCCGTGGAGCGATTCTAGCAGTCTCCGCATTAGAGTGCTAAGAGCCCGACAAGTTCCTCCCAATACCATGTAGCATGCGCCTAAATAAGGTGTATTTCACGTAAGTATTTGCTTACTGACAAATACGCTCCCAGCCATCCCAGAACAGCGGAAAATGCCGCCACTGCGAGGGCGTCACCCAACTCCAGGTAGCTCAGGCGAAAGCTCGATCCGTAGGTTGCGGAAAAGTCCGCCACCCCGACGTTCAGCGCCGCAAGACCTATCCGGAGGATCGCCAGCGCGATCAGGCCCCCGGCAAGGCCCTGGAGCAGGCCAAGGTAATACAGGGGACGGCGGATGAACGCGTCGGTCGCCCCGATCAGCCGCGAGACCTCGATCTCGGCGCGCTGGGTCAGGATCTGCAGGCGAATGGTATTGAAGGTCACCGCGATCAGGCCGACCGCGAGCAGCGCGGCGAGCAGCCCGATGGCGCTGCGCCCGACCGTCGCCAGGGCGTTGAAGCGCCGCGCCCAGTCGGAATCGACCTGCACATGAGCGACCGCAGGAAGGCGGCGCAAATCCCGCGCGAGCGCTTCGAGCGCCTCCGGTGCGGGGTTGCTCGCGCGAATCACGAACGCATCGGGCAGGGGGTTCTGGCCGAGCGCCGCGACCACGTCGGCGAGCGTTTCGGTGGCGCGAAGCTGCTTGAGCGCAGCCTCGCGCGGCACGAAGCGCGCCTCGCGCACGCGCGCGTCGGCCTTGAGCCGGGCGCCCAGCGCCACCGCCTCCGCGCGCGGCGCCTCCTGGCGCAGAAAGATCGAGAGCTGCGGTTCGTAGGCAATGCGCTGCGTCGCCGCCTCGAGGTTAGCGAGCAGCGCGTAGCCGCCCGCGGGCAGCGCGAGCGCGACGCCGATCACGATCGCGTTGAGCAGCGCCGCGGACCTTTGCGCTCCGATCCTTCGCAGCGCAAGCGCCAGCGCCTGCCGGTGGTGCCGGAGCCAGGGTCTCACGAGGCGGTCAGCCTGCCCGCAGCGAGGCGAACCACGCGTTTCGCGTGGCGGCCGATCATCGCCTCGTCGTGCGTGGCGACGAGCAGCGTGACGCCGACCTGGTTGAAGGCGGCGAAGATGGCGAGGATGTCGGCGGCGGATTCCGTGTCAAGATTCGCGGTCGGCTCGTCGGCGATCAGTATCGCCGGCCGGTTGACCACCGCGCGCGCGATCGCCAGGCGCTGCTGCTCGCCGCCCGAGAGCTGGATCGGATTGGCGCGCTCGCGCGCGAGCAGCCCCACCTTGTCGAGCGCGGCGCGCGCGCGCCGCGCCGCCTCCTTCGGCGGATGATCGCTGAAGGCAAGCGGAAGCATCACGTTGTCGTACACCGTGCGGTCGTACAGGAGCTTCTGGTCCTGAAAGACAAGGCCGAGGTTGCGCCGCAGGTACGGCAGCGCGGAGCGCCCGAGCGCGCCGACGTTCTGCCCGTTCACCAGCACCGTGCCCGAGGTCGGCCGCTCGATCGCCGGAATGAGCTTCAGCAGCGTCGATTTTCCGGCCCCGGAGTGGCCCGCGACGAAAGCGAATTCGCCCTGTGCGACGCCGAACGAGACCTCTTTGAGCGCCTCCTGCCCGCCGGGATAGCGTTTGGAGACGCTGGAGAAACTAATCAACCAGCGCCTCAGCGAACTCGGTTGCGACGAACGGACGCAGGTCGTCTATGCCCTCGCCCACGCCGACGAACAGCAGCGGGATCGTCCTGCGCGCCGGGTCTCTGGCTCGCAGGTGCGCGATGGCGCACACGATCCCGCCCTTCGCGGTGCCGTCGAGCTTGGTGAGGACGAGGCCGCTCAAGCCCAGCGCCGCGTCGAAGGCCCTGACCTGCGCGATCGCGTTTTGCCCGGTGTTCGCGTCGAGCACGAGCAGTACCTCGTGCGGCGCGCCCGGAAGCGCTTTCGCCGCCACGCGCCGCACCTTGCTGATTTCCTCCATGAGGTGCAACTGCGTCGGCAGCCGCCCCGCGGTATCGGCGATCACCACATCGATGCCTCGCGCGACGGCAGCGCTCACCGCGTCGAAAACGACCGCGCCGGGATCGCCGCCCTGCTGCCCGATGACGGGCACGCCGTTGCGTTCCCCCCAGGCAGCGAGCTGTTCGCGCGCCGCTGCGCGAAACGTGTCGCCCGCTGCAAGGAGCACGCTCTTTCCCTGCGCCTGCAGCCACTTCGCGAGCTTCCCGATCGAGGTCGTCTTGCCGGAACCGTTGACCCCCGCGATCACGATGACGAAGGGCTTCGCGCGCGACGCCTCGAGCGGGCGTTCGAGCGGCGCAACGAGCGCGTGCAGTTCATCCCGGAGCGCGTGCTTCAGGGCATCGCCGTCCTCCAGGCGCTCCTTCCTCGCGCGCTCGCGCAGGCGCGCGATCAGCGCCTGCGTGGTCTCGACGCCGCAGTCCGCCGCGATCAGCGCGTTTTCGAGTTCCTCGAACAGCGCCTCGTCGATCTTGCGGCGGCCGAGCAGCGCGCCCAGACCTCCTCCGAGGGCCTCGCGCGTGCGCGACAATCCAGCCTTGAGCCGCGCCGCCCAGGAAGTCGCTGCTAACATCGGTGAATGAATTCTAGCAAACGCGGTCGCGGCTCCCGCGCGGGCGCCAACGCTCCGGGCCGCGTGCGCATCATCGGCGGCGCGTGGCGCAGCCGCCGGATCGCGGTGGTGGGGCGCGCGGACCTGCGCCCGACACCGGACCGCGTGCGCGAGACGCTGTTCAACTGGCTCGGGCAGACGCTGAGCGGACTCGCCTGCCTCGATCTTTTCGCCGGCAGCGGCGCGCTCGGCTTCGAAGCGGCGTCGCGCGGCGCGGCGCGGGTCGTGATGGTCGAGTCCGACCGCGCAACGCGGAATGCGCTCGAGACGAGCCGCGCCGCGCTGGATGCGTCGCAGGTGGAGATCGTCGGCGCCGACGCGCTCGAATACCTCGCGCGCACCGAGGAGCGTTTCGACGTGGTTTTCCTCGATCCTCCGTTCAGGCAGAATGCGGTGCCCGCGCTGCTCGGGCGGCTGCCGTCGCGCCTGCGGGCGGGCGGGCGCGTGTATGCCGAGGCCGAGAAACCCGTGGAGGCCGCTTCACCCTGGCGGGAGCTGAAACGCGCGCGCGCGGGCGGCGTGAGCTACCAACTGTTCGAATGGAGCGACCATGATCCGAGCGGTGTATCCGGGAACGTTTGACCCGCTGACGCGCGGCCACGAGGACCTCGTGCGGCGCGCAAGCACGCTGTTCGACGCGGTGATCCTCGCGGTCGCCGACAGCCGCGTCAAGAAGCCGTTCTTCAGGCTGCAGGAGCGCCTCGAGATGGCGAAACAGGTGCTCTCGGGCCTGAAGAACGTCGAGGTGGTCGGGTTCAGCGGGCTGCTGATCGACTTCGTGCGCGAGCACCAGGCGCGCGTGGTGCTGCGGGGCCTGCGCGCGGTGTCGGATTTCGAATACGAGTTCCAGCTTGCCGGGATGAACCGCAATCTCAACCCGGAAATGGAAACCATTTTTCTCACGCCCTCGGAGCAGCACATGTTCATCTCGGCGACGCTGGTGCGCGAAATCGCGATGCTCGGCGGCGACGTATCCAAATTCGTGCACCCGATCGTGCGCGCAATGCTCGCCGAGAAGGTCGGAAAAATGGGGTCAGAGTGAGATTTCCCTGGAAATTCTGCGCTGAACCCCGAAAATCAAGAAATCTTACTCTGACCCCATTTTTCCTTTACCACTGGCAGGAAGGGCAGTAGAAGGTTGCGCGCTGCCCTTGCACGATGCGCCGGATCGGGGTGGCGCAGCGCCGGCACGGCAATCCCGCCCGGTCATAGACCCAGTAACGCGTCTGGAAATATCCCGGTTCGCCGTCGCTGCCGACAAAATCGCGCAACGACGAACCTCCGGCGCGGATCGCGGCGCGCAGCGTGCGCCGGATCGCCGCGACAAGCTTTGCGCAGCGTTCCACCGGCAGGCGGCGCGCGCGCGCCTGCGGCCGTATTCCGGCGACAAACAGGCTCTCGGATGCGTAGATGTTGCCCACGCCCGCGATCCGTCGCCCGTCCATCAGGAACTGCTTGATCGAGATGCGGTGCGGCCGCGCGAGCGTATGCATGCGCCGCGCGTCGAACGCGCGCGAAAGCGGCTCGACTCCCAGGTGACGGATGAGCGGATGCGATTCGGGCGGCGCCTCGGTCCAGAGAAACGCGCCGAACCGGCGCGGATCGCGCAGGCGAAGGAGATTGCCGCCGATCGCCAGGTCGACGTGATCGTGCTTTCCGGGCGGCGTGTCCGGGCTCACCAGGCGCAGGCTTCCCGACATGCCGAGATGCACGATCAGATGACCGCGGCCGCAGTCGATCAGGAGATACTTGCCGCGGCGCGTCACCGCGCGCACCGTGCATCCGACCACGCGCGACAGGGTTTGCGGCACCGGCCAGCGCAGCCGGGGTTCGCGCACCGCCACAGCGGCGATTTTCCGGCCGACCAGGCGCGGCGCAATTCCGCGGCGCGTAACTTCAACTTCGGGCAGCTCTGGCACTGAACTTTCTCGCTTGTGCGGAGCACCAAATATACCTACACTGAGCCCCCCATGCGCTTGACATCCCAACTGCTCGCGTTGCTGTTCGCCGCGCTGTTGGCGTTCCTCGCTCAGGCGCAGGCACCCGGTACGGACGACGACGAAGAGGACGAAACGCCGCCGCCCGCCGCGGAAGCGCCGAAAGCGGCAGAAAATCTTCCGCCGCAGGAACTCACCGAGCCGCTGCTGTACGAGTTTCTGCTGGGCGAGATCGCCAGGCAGCGCGGCAACCCGGGAATTGCCGCGCAGACCTACCTCGATCTGGCCAAACAGACGCGCGACCCGCGCGTCGCGCGCCGCGCCGTGGAACTCGCCAACTACGCGCGCGCCCCGCAGATCGCGCTCGAGGCGGCGCGGACCTGGCACGAGGCCGACCCGGCGTCGCCGCAGGCGCTGCGGACGGTCACGGCGCTGCTCGTCAACGCGCGCCGCGTGGACGAGGCCGAGCCGTACATCGCCAAATTGCTGGCGGGCAACGATGCCGCGCCGGGCGGCCTGATGCAGCTCGGGCAACTGCTGGCGCAGAACCCCGACAAGGCGGCCAATTTGCGCGTGGTGCGGAAGCTTGCCGAGCCCTATCCGGAGACACCCGAGGCGCATTTCGCAATCGCGCAGGCGGCGACCGCGGCCAACGACGAAACGCTTGCGCTGCAGGAGCTCGGGCGCGCGGCGGCGCTGCGTCCGGGGTGGGACCTCGCGGCGATCTTCGAAGCGCAGATCGTGCGCCGCCGATCGCCGGGGGACGCCCTCAAGGGGCTCTCGAGCTTCCTCGACCAGTATCCGAACGCGCGCGACGTGCGGATCAGTTACGCGCGTCTCCTCGTCGGCGAAAAGCGCTACCCCGAGGCGCGCACCGAATTCGAGAAGCTGCTTTCGCTTCACAAGGACGACACCGAGGCAATCTACGGCGTGGGCCTGCTCGCCATGCAGGCGAAGGACTATGCGACCGCGGAGGCCAACCTGACGCGCCTGCTCGAACTGGGCTTCCGCGACCCGAACGGATTGCGCTTCACCCTGGCGCAGATCGCGGAAGAACAGAAGGAGTGGCCGCGCGCGATCGGCTGGTACGACACGATCCGGCGCGGCGAGCACGCCCTGCAGGCGCGCATGCGCACCGCGAACGCGCTCGCCAAGCAGGGCAAGCTCGACGATGCGAGAAATTACCTTAAGGGCGTGAGCGCGAGCGACACCGAGCGCGTGCAGCTTCTGATCGCCGAAGCGCAGTTGCTGCGCGAAGCAAGCCGCAACGGAGAAGCGTTCGAGCTGCTCGGCAAGGCGCTGGAGAAAAACCCCGAGCAGCCCGACCTCCTTTACGATCACGCGCTCACCGCGGAGAAACTCAACCGCCTCGACATCCTCGAATCGAATCTGAGGACGCTGATCAAGGTGAAGCCGGATCACGCCCACGCCTATAACGCGCTCGGCTACTCGTTCGCGGATCGCAACGAGCGGCTGCCGGAGGCGCGGAAGCTGATCGAGCGCGCGCTCGAACTGGCCCCCGAGGACTACTACATCATGGACTCGCTCGGCTGGGTGCTCTACCGGATGGGCGACCTTAAGGGCGCTGCGCAGCACCTGAGGCGCGCCTGGAGCGGCCGCCCCGACGGCGAGATCGGCGCGCATCTCGGGGAAGTGCTGTGGGCGCTCGGCGAGCGCGCCGAGGCCGAACATGTCTGGCGCGAGGCGCTCGAAGCAAGCCCGGATAGCGACACGCTGCAAAAGACCATCCAGCGCTTAAAGAAGTGAGGCATCCCGCCGCAGCCGGCGCGCTCGCCCTCGGAGCGGTCCTTTCCATTGCGGCCTGCGCGGAGCTGCAGCCGCTTCATCCCGACCGGGAGGTCGAGTTCGAGCTTTCCGGGCGCATCGCGGTGCGCTATCGGGACGAATCGTCCTCGGGAAACATTGCCTGGCGCCACGGGGCGCGCAACGACGAGGTCTTGATCACGACACCTCTCGGGCAGGGCGTCGCGCGAATCGTTCGCGAAGGCGATGCGGTGACGCTCACCGATTCGGAAGCGCGCGAACACCGCGCCGCGGATGCCGAAACGCTCACCGAACAGGTGCTGGGATTCCGCCTGCCGCTCGCCGGGCTTGCCGACTGGGTGCGCGCGCGCGCCGCGCCCGGACCATCGCAGGCACGCCGCGACGGCGCGGGGCGGATCGAAGCGCTCGAGCAGTCGGGCTGGAAGATCGAGTACCTCGAGTGGCGGGCGGACGGACTCATGCCCGCGCGCCTGAAGCTCACCTACCCGGGAATCGAGCTGCGGCTCGCGATCGCCGAATGGAAGTGAAGCCGCAATTCGAGTGGTTTCCGGCGCCCGGAAAGCTCAATCTCTTTCTTCACGTGCTCGGGCGGCGCGCCGACGGCTACCATGAATTGCAGACCGTGTTCCGGCTGATCGACCGTACCGACCGCGTCGGCGTCCGCGTGCGCGCCGACGGCGACATCCGGCGCGCGGACCCGCTGCCCGGGATCGCACCAGAGGACGACCTGTGCGTGCGCGCCGCGCGGCTGCTCCGCTCGGCGAGCCGAACCGCAATGGGCGCAGACCTGGCGCTGGAAAAGAACCTGCCGATCGGCGGCGGGCTGGGCGGCGGCTCGTCGGATGCAGCCACGGTGCTGCTGGTGCTGAACCGGCTCTGGCGCACGGCGTATTCGCGCGCCGAGCTGATGGCGCTCGGCTGTGCGCTCGGCGCCGACGTGCCCGCGTTCGTATTCGGCGAGAACGCAATCGGCGAAGGAATCGGCGAGCGCCTGACGCCCCTTGCGCTCCCGCCTCGCTGGTATCTCGTGCTGGTGCCGCGCGCAACGGTGAGCACGACGTCGGTTTTCGCCGATAACACGTTGACACGTAATGCGAAAGCACTCAAAATACCGCCCTTTTTCTTCGGGCTTGGAAGAAACGATCTCGAACCCGTGGCGGCGCGACGCCACCCCGAGATCGCGGCGCACCTGGACTGGCTCCGGGCGCGCCGGCCGCAGGCCCGGATGACAGGCTCAGGGGCGTGCGTGTTCGCCGAATTCGCCGCGGAAGGCGAGGCGCTCGCAGTGCTGCAGGAGTTGCCCGGGACGATGCGCGGGTTCGTGGCGCGCGGTCTCGAGCGCCATCCGCTTCACGACTGGGCGAGTTGACGCGGTATCCGTTGGGGAGTCGCCAAGTTGGTTAAGGCACCGGATTTTGATTCCGGCATTCGTGGGTTCGAATCCTACCTCCCCAGCCAGTTCTAGTTTGCGAACGTGAACCAGGCAAATATGGCCTCCATGCCGCTCGAGCGCTTGATGGTATTCACCGGTAACGCCAACCCGCGCCTTGCGCAGGACGTGGTGAAACACCTCAACATCTCGCTCGGGCGGGCGATCGTGGGCAAGTTCTCCGACGGCGAGGTGATGGTCGAGATCCTGGAGAACGTGCGCGGCAAGGACGTGTTCGTGCTGCAATCGACCTGCATGCCGACGAACGACACGCTGATGGAACTGATGGTGATGGTCGACGCGCTCAAGCGCTCCTCGGCGGCGCGGGTGAGCGCCGCGGTCCCGTATTTCGGCTACGCGCGGCAGGACCGGCGCCCGCGCTCGGCGCGGGTGGCGATCAGCGCCAAGGTGGTCGCCAACATGCTGGCGTCGGTGGACGTGGCCCGCGTGCTGACGATGGATCTGCACGCAGACCAGATCCAGGGGTTCTTCGACATCCCGGTGGACAACATCTACGCGGCGCCGGTGCTTCTCGGAGATGTCTGGAAGCAGCGTTACGAGGACCTGATCGTGGTGTCTCCGGACGTCGGCGGCGTGGTGCGCGCGCGGGCGCTTGCAAAGCGGCTCGAGTCGGATCTCGCGATCATCGACAAGCGCCGCCCGCGGGCGAATGTCGCCGAGGTGATGAACGTGATCGGCGAGGTCAAGGACCGCACCTGCGTCATCATGGACGACATGGTGGATACGGCCGGGACGCTGGTGAAGGCGGCGCAGGTGCTGAAGGAGGAAGGGGCGCGCAAGGTGGTCGCGTATTGCACGCACGCGGTGCTCTCCGGGGGCGCGATCGAGCGCATCGACGGCTCGGACCTCGACGAGCTGGTGGTGACGGACACCATCCCGTTGCGCGAAGACGCCCGCGGCTGCAAGAAGATCCGGCAGCTCTCGGTTGCGGGACTGCTCGCCGAAACGATCCTCAGGATCTTCACCGAGGACTCGGTGAGCTCGCTGTTCATCGAATGAATTTTCCAACCCCGCCGGCGACTGGTCGCGGCGCCGGCGGATTCTTGAAGACGGGAGCAGGACGATGAAAATAGAAATCAGCGCGCGCAGGCGCGAAGCGCAGGGAACGGGTGCGAGCCGCCGCCTGCGCAGCTCGGGCAAGGTCCCGGGCATCGTGTACGGCGGCGACAGGGAGCCGGTGAACATCGAGCTCGATCACAAGGAGCTGTTTCAGCACCTCCGGAACGAGGCCTTCCACGCCTCGATCCTCACGCTCAAGCTCGATGCCGCGGCGGAACCGGTGCTGCTGCGCGCCTTCAACATGCACCCCTTCAAGTCCCAGGTGCAGCACGTGGATTTCCAGCGCGTGTCGAAGGACCGCAAGATCCACATGAAGGTGCCGCTGCATTTCGTGAACGCCGAAAAGTCGCCGGGCGTGAAGGAGCAGGGCGGCGTCGCGAACCACGTCATCAACGACATCGACATCACGTGCCTGCCGGACGACCTGCCCGAATTCATCCAGGTGGACATGGGCGAGATGACGGTGGGCCACTCCATCCATGTCCGGGACCTCATGTTTCCGCAGGGCGTGGAACCGGTGCTGCACCGGGGCGAGAACCCGGTGGTGGCGACGATCATCGTGCCGGCGCTCGTCACCGAGGAAGAGGAAACCGCCGCGGCAGAGGCCGTGCCGGCGCCTTCCGAAGTGCCGACCACCGAGCAGGCGGTGCCCGCCGAGAAAACCGAGGAGGCCGCCGCCGGCGACAAGGCGGCAGCCAAGGGCGGCGAGAAAGCCGAGAAGAAAGAGAAGAAGTAATCTGTCTGCCATCCGACTGATCGTGGGCCTGGGCAATCCGGGCCGGGAACACGAGCGTACCCGGCACAACGCCGGGTTCTGGCTCGTCGAGCGGTTTGCCGTCTCGTGCGGGATCACGCTGCGACAGGACAAGAAGTACCAGGCACTGGTCGGCCGGCACGCGCCGGGCGGCGCGTGGCTGCTGCTGCCGCAGACCTTCATGAATGAAAGCGGCAGGGCGGTGCTGATGCTGGCCGGTTTTTTCAGGATCGCCCCCGAGGAAATCCTGGTGGTGCACGACGAACTCGATTTCGCGCCCGGGGTCGCGAAACTGAAACAGGGCGGCGGCATCGCCGGGCACAACGGGCTGCGCGACATCTCGCAGCGCCTTGCTTCGCACGAGTACTGGCGGATGCGGATCGGCATCGGGCATCCCGGCGACCCGGCTGCGGGCGCCGACTACGTTCTGCAGAAACCCTCGCCGGAGGATCGCGCGGCGATCGACGGCGCGATCGACAAAGCGATCGACGTGCTGCCGCTTTGTCTCTCGGGCGACCTGCAGGGCGCGATGCTCAAGCTCCACACGCAGGACAAGCCGGGCGAGCAACCAGCCGGCTCCGCGCCCCTCGCGCCCCCCGCGGGCAAGCCTTGAGTCTCCGGTGCGGCATCGTGGGCCTGCCGAACGTGGGCAAGTCCACGCTCTTCAACGCGCTCACCAAGGCGGGCATCGCAGCGGAGAACTACCCCTTCTGCACGATCGAGCCCAACGTCGGCATCGTCGAGGTGCCCGACCCGCGGCTCGAGAAGATCGCCGCGATCGCAAGGCCGCAGAGAGTGGTCGCGGCGACGGTCGAGTTCCTGGACATCGCGGGACTGGTGGCCGGCGCCTCCAAGGGCGAAGGCCTGGGCAACCAGTTCCTTGCCAACATCCGCGAGACCGACGCCATCGTGCAGGTCGTGCGCTGCTTCGAAGACCCGAACGTGGTGCATGTCACGGGCCGCGTGGATCCGCTCGCGGACATGGAGACGGTCGCAACCGAGCTCGCGCTTGCCGACCTGCAGTCGATCGAAAAACAGCTCGCGAAATACGCCAAGGTCGCGCAAGCCGGCGGCGACAAGGACGCGCAACGGCTGGTGTCGGTGCTGGACAAGGCGCAACGCGTCCTCGACGAGGGAAAGCCGGCGCGCACGCTCGACTGGGCCAAGGAAGAGCTGGCGCTGCTGCGGCCCCTGTTTCTTCTCACCATGAAGCCGACGCTGTACGTGGCGAATGTCGCCGAGCACGGCTTCAAGGACAATCCGCTGCTCGAAGCAGTCGAGCGCCACGCGGCGGGCGAAGTCGCGCCGGTGGTGGCGATCTGCGCCGCGCTGGAGTCGCAGATCGCCGATCTTCCCGACGAGGACAAGAAGCTGTTCCTCGACGACATGGGGATGGAGGAACCCGGGCTCAGTCGCGTGATCCGCGCCGCCTACAAGCTGCTCGGGCTGGAGACCTTTTTCACCGCCGGGCCGCGCGAGGCGCACGCATGGCAATTGCACATCGGGCAGACGGCATCCGAGGCGGCAGGATCGATCCACACCGATTTCGAGCGCGGCTTCATCCGCGCCGAGGTGATCTCGTGCGAGGACTACGTCGCCTGCGGCGGCGAGCAGCGTGCCAAGGAGGCCGGCAGGATGCGGCTCGAAGGCCGCGACTACGTCGTGCGCGACGGCGACGTGATCTACTTCCGATTTAATGTCTAGCCGCAGTACACTCGTCGCGATGCGTGTTCTGGTCGCAGCGCTACTTTTCCCTTTTGCCGCTTCCGCCGTAGACCTGCCGATTTTCGACGCGCATGTCCACTACTCGCACGACGCCTGGGACGTGCTGCCGCCGAAGGAAGCGGTGGCGTTGCTCCGCAAGGCGGGACTCAAACGCGCGCTGGTCTCCAGCTCCGGCGACGACGGGCAGCAGCGGCTGCTTGCCGAAGCGCCTGACCTGATCCTGCCTTCGCTGCGGCCCTACCGCGCGCGCGGCGAGATTTCCACCTGGGTGCGCGATGATTCGGTGCTGCCGTACCTGGAAGAACGCCTGCGCAAGTACCGCTACGTCGCGATCGGCGAGTTCCATCTCTACGGCGCCGACGCGGACCTGCCGGTGCCGCGGGGAATCGTCCAGCTTGCGAGGAAGGAAAAGCTTTATCTCCACGCGCACTCGGACGTGGAGGCGGTCGAGCGCATCTTCGTGCAGGACCCGGGCGCGCGCGTCCTGTGGGCACATTCCGGGTTCGAGCGGCCCGAGCGCGTGCGCGAGATGCTGCGCAAGCACCGCAATCTCTGGTGCGACCTCGCCTTCCGCAGCGATCACGGCTCGGGCGGCAAGGTGAATCCGGAATGGCGCGCGGCGTTCCTCGAGTTTCCCGACCGCTTCATGGTCGGCACCGACACTTTCACGCCGGAACGCTGGCACTACGTCGTCGAGCACGCCCGCTGGTCGCGCGAATGGCTCGGCGATCTTCCGCCGGCGGTCGCGGAGCGCATCGCCTGGAAGAACGGCGAGGCGCTGTTCGGCGCGATGCTCAAGAGCAGGTGAAGCGTGCGCTTGCCGCCGCCCTGTCCGCTGTCGCCTTGCGTGCCGTGAGCGGGGAATCGCTTGCGCGCTAGCGGCGGGCGCGGATCTCCTCGATCGATTCCGGATTGACGAGCGAAGAAAGATCGCCCGGGTTCTCGCCGAGGTAAGCGGCGCGGATCACGCGCCGCATGATCTTGAGGTTGCGCGTCTTGGGCAGGTCGGAGACGATCAGGACCTGCTTCGGCCGGAACGGCGCGCCCAGGCCGCGCATCACGGCTTCGGCGAGTTCCCGCTCGAGGTCCGGCGATCGGGCGACGCCCGCCCTGGGCGTGCACACGAGCACCAGCGCCGAGCCCTTGAGCGGGTCGGGAACGCCGATCGCCGCCGCCTCGCCCAGTTTTCCGGTCGCCATGAGAAGCGCTTCGATTTCGGCCGGACCCGTGCGCTTGCCGGCAATCTTGAGCGTATCGTCCGAGCGGCCCGAGATGAACCAGTGGCCGTCGGAGTCGCGGCTCGCAAAGTCGCCGTGATGCCAGACGCCGGGCCAGGTGCTCCAGTAGGTCTGGATGTAGCGCTCGTCGTCGCGCCACAATCCCTGCGTGAGCCCGATCGGCGGCCGGCGCATGACCAGCTCGCCTACCGTATCCGGCGGCACGGAACGGCCGTGCTCGTCCACCACGTCGGCGCCGGTTCCGGGAATCGGCGTATTGAAGCTGCAGGGCTTGAGCGGCCGCGACAGCGTGCAGCCGACGATGCCGAACATTTCGGTGCCGCCCGAGATATTGAGGAGCGGCACGCCCTTTTTCCCGATGCACTCGAACAGCCACCGCCAGGCATCCGGCGTCCACGGCTCTCCGCTCGAGACCATCACCCGGAGCGAGGCGAGGTCATGGTTTTTCCACGGCTCGCGCGCTTCCGCCATGAAGGTCCGGATCGTGGTCGGGGCGACCCCGAGGTAGCTGACCTGGTGCTCGGCAACGATCCGCCACATGCGCTCGGGCTCGGGGAAATTCGGCGCGCCTTCGACAAGCACGAGCGTCGCGCCGATCACCGGTACGCCGTAGACGAGGAACGGGCCGACCACCCAGCCCATGTCGCTCATCCAGAGAACGCGGTCGTCGGGCTTCAGGTCCATCGTCAGCCAGAAATCGAGCACGAGCTTCATCGGGAAGCCTACATGCGTGTGCACTACGCCCTTGGGCTTTCCCGTCGTTCCCGAGGTAAATACCAGCAGGTAGGGCGAGTCGGCCTCCATCTCTTCGGTCGGAGCCTCGGCGGGCTGGTCCGCAACGAGTTCGTGCCACCACCGGTCGCGCTTCGCGTCCCATGCGACCGGGTTGGCGGCATGCCGCAGCACGATCACTTGGTCCAGCGTCGGCGAGCGGGCCGCCGCTTGATCCACGATCGTCTTCGCATCGACGAGCTTTCCGCGCCGCGAGCTGCCGTCCACCGTGACGAGAGCCCGCGCGTTGCCGAGCCCGATCCGGGACGCCATGGCGTCGGCACCGAAACCCGAAAACAGCGGCATCGCGATGGCGCCGATCTTGGGGATCGCGAGCATCGCGATCATCGCCTCCGGAACGTTCGGCATGTAGATCGCGATCACGTCGCCGCGGCCGAGCCCGAGCGAACGAAGTCCGCCCGCGAAGCGGCACACGTCGCGATCCAGCTCGCGGTAGCTCAGCGCGGCGCGCCCACCCTCCTCGCCTTCCCAGGCGAGCGCCGGCTTGTCGTAAGTGGGCGTTCCGCGCCAACGATCGATCGCGTTGAGGACGACGTTGGTGGTTCCCCCGACGCACCAGCGTGTCCACGCGACACCGCGAGATTCGTCGAGCGCCTGCCCGAACGGACGATAAAAGCGGTAATCGAATTGTTCGAGCAGGGCGCGATAGAAGCGCTCGGGCTCGGAGTCGGCGCAGCGAAGCAGTTCGCCGTAGCCGGAGACCCCGAGCGCGCGCATGAACGCGGTCACGTTCGCCTGCGCGAGCGTCGCGGCGTCTGGAGTCCAGGCGGCTTCAGGCGCGATCGAGCTCAGACCCCGCCCAGGCAAATAAATTTGATTTCGAGGAACGGCTCGATGCCGTATTTCGAGCCCTCGCGGCCGATGCCCGACTGCTTGACGCCGCCGAAGGGCGCCACCTCCTGCGAGAAGATGCCGGTGTTCACCGAGATGATGCCGGCCTCCAGCGCCTCGGCGACGCGGAACACGCGCCCGACGTCGCGCGAAAAAAAGTACGCCGCAAGCCCGAACTCGGTCGCATTCGCCATGCGGATCGCGTCCTCGTCGGTTCTGAACCGGAACAGCGGCGCCACCGGACCGAAGGTCTCCTCGCGCGCGAGCTGCATGGTTTCGTTGACGCCGGTCAGCACCGTGGGCTCGAAAAACAGCCCGCCGAGCGAATGCCGCCTGCCGCCGGTGATCGCCCTGGCTCCCTTGGCCGTCGCATCCTTCACGTGCTGCTCGACTTTCGCGATGCCCTGCTCATCGATCAGCGGCCCGATCACCACCCCCGGCTCGGTGCCCGGGCCGACCTTGAACGCGCCGACCTTTTCGGTAAATTTCTTCGCGAAGGCGTCGTAGATCCCGTCCTGCACGAAGATGCGATTGGCGCAGACGCAGGTTTGCCCGGCGTTGCGGTATTTGGAGGCGATGGCGCCCTCGACCGCGGCCTCGAGGTCGGCGTCGTCGAACACGATCAGCGGCGCGTTGCCGCCGAGCTCGAACGACACCTTCTTGATCTGGTCCGCGGACTGGCGCATCAAAATGCGCCCGACCTCGGTCGAGCCGGTGAACGTGATCTTGCGCACCAGCGGGTTCGAGGTGAACTCCGCGCCGACCGCCGGCGGATCGTTCGTCGTGACGATGTTGAGAACGCCTCTCGGCATCCCGGCGCGCTCGGCGAGTTCGGCAAGCGCAAGCGCCGAGAGCGGCGTCTGCTCCGCGGGCTTGAGCACCACCGTGCAGCCCGCGGCGAGCGCGGGCGCGACCTTGCGGGTGATCATCGCATTCGGGAAATTCCAGGGCGTGATCGCGGCGCACACGCCGACCGGCTGCTTGATGACCAGCAGGCGCTTGTCGGCCTGGTGCGGCGGAATGATGTCGCCGTACACGCGCTTGCCTTCCTCCGCGTACCACTCGATGAACGCCGCCCCGTAGGCGATTTCGCCGCGCGCTTCCGCGAGGGGCTTGCCTTGCTCGGCGGTGAGCAGTTGCGCCAGGTCATCCTGGTTCTGCATGATCAGCTCGAACCACTTGCGCAGGATCGCGGCGCGTTCCTTGGCGGTCTTCGCGCGCCAGCCCGCCCAGGCGGCGTGCGCCGCCTCGATCGCGCGCCGCGCCTCGGCCGCGCCGAGGTCCGGAACGTTGGCAATCACCGCGCCGGTGGCGGGGTTCGCGACCGGGAAGCTGCGGCCGCCGGCGGCGCTCAGCCACGCGCCGTCCACGTAGCACTGCTCGCGGAAGAGCTTCGGATCTTTCAGGGGAAGGGCCGGCAGCCCGGCCTGCGCGGGGGCGTTCATGAAAATCTCCTGGTGCGTTGCAAGCGGTCATTTTAGTCCGTGCCTTCGGCGCCCGCGAGCCCGGCGCAATTTGTTTGTGCCCCAAACAATGCGCTTGACATCACTGAGCGCGCGTGCGTAGAGTGCCTTGAAAACAAATTAGAAACGGTCCGAGCCGCCGCGCGGCGGCGGTGCGACCGAGCGACACACATCGACTCAAAGGAGAAGCCCATGGTACGCATGACAGGGATCAGATTTTTCGCCGCCGTGCTGCTTGCCGCGGCCCTTGCGCCGGCGTTTGCGCAGGACACGCCCATCCGGATCGGCTACGCGATCGCGCGCACCGGCCCGTGGTCCGCGGGGGCGCAGGTGACGCAGGAGCCGAACTACATCATGTGGGCCGATCAGGTGAACGCCGCCGGCGGCCTGAACGTCAAGGGGAAGAAGAGGAAGATCGAGCTTGTCGGCTCCGATGACCGCAGCGACGCCGAGACGGTGGTGCGCTCCTACGAGAAGCTGATGGGAAGCGACAAGGTGGACCTGATTCTCCCGCCGTGGGGCACCGGGGCGAACTTCGCGGTGATGCCGGCGATCCAGAAGTACGGCTACCCGATGATCGCGCCGACGGCGACGGGCCGGAAGCTCCTCGGCATGAAGAACCCGTATTTCTTCGCCATCCTGCAGCAGCCCGACGCGATGATGAACGCGCTCGCCGAGTTCCTGAAGGCGCGTAACACCAGGACGGCGGCGCTGATCCACGTCGACGAGCTGTTCGGCCTGGAGCAGGCCGGCGCGCTCGAGGCGGCCTTCAAGGAAAAGGGCATCCAGATCATCGAAAAGAAGAGCTATCCGCTCGGCGTCAAGGATTTGAAGCCGGTGCTGAACGAGATCAAGGCGAAAAACCCGGATGCGTTCGTCGCGCTGTCCTACCCGCCTGACACGTTCCTCATCACCGCGCAGGCGCGCGAAATCGCTTTTAATCCGAAGGCGTTCTACGCAGCGGTTGGAACCGCGTTTCCGGTCTATCGCGACAAGTTCGGGCCGACCGTGGAGGGCGTGATGGGGCTGGGCACCTGGAACCCGAAGACAAGCGCCGCGGCGAAGACCTACTTCGACGCGCACGTCGCCAAGCACAAGAAGGAGCCCGACCGCTGGGCGAGCGCGCACGCCTGGGCGGCGCTGCAGGTCCTGCAGCAGGCGGTGGCGAAGGCGGGGCTGGACCGCAAGGCGCTGCGCGACGCGATCGCGAACGGCGAATTCGACACCGTCATCGGCAAGATCCGCTTCAAGAACGGCGAGAACATCTCGACGCCGGGCGTGGTGAGCCAGTGGCAGAGCGGCGAGTTCGAGGTGGTGTGGCCGCCCGATCGCGCCACGTCATCGGCGCTGCATCCCAAGCCGAACTGGAAGTAGCCCCCTCACCCCGACCCTATCCACGCTCGCGGGGAGAGGGTGCCGCAGGCGGGAGAGGGGTGGTATCAGCGTAGATGGGTTTCTGGCTTGAATTGGCGGCATCCGGCCTGATCACCGGCGGCATCTATGCGCTGGTCGCGCTCGGCCTGAACCTGCAGTACGGGCTGATGCGCATCATGAACATCTCGCACGGCGAGTTCCTGATGCTGGGCGCGTACCTCACCTGGCTCGCGCACACGGTGTTCGGGGTCAACCCGATCGCGTTCCTGCCGGTGGTCGCGATCGTGCTGTTCCTGACGGGGCTGCTGGTGTATCGCCTCTGCTTCCGGCGCATCACGCGCAGTTCGCCTTCGGTAGAGATCATCGAGGCGAGGAGCCTCCTGGTCGGCTTCGGCCTGATGTACCTGGTGCAGAACGCTGTCTACCTCGCCTGGGGCGCGGACCTGCGTGGCTACTCGTTCCTCGCCGACGCGGTGGAGATCGGTGGCGCGCGTTTCGCGGGCAACAGCCTGCTCGCTTTTGGCTTCGCGGTCGCCGCGAGCCTGGCGATGCTTGCGGTGCTGCGCTGGACGCTGCTCGGCAAGGCGGTGCGTGCGATGATGCAATCGCCCGCCGGGGCGCAGCTCGTCGGCATCGACACGGCGCTGCTGCATCCGGTCGTGTTCGGCGCCGGGATTGCGCTCGCCGGCGTCGCCGGCGCGCTGCTCTCGATGGTCTACGAGATCTCCCCCGGGATGGGGGAGCCGTACACGGTGACCGCGCTCATCGTGATCACGCTCGGCGGCCTCGGGAGCGCCGCGGGCTGCCTTGCAGGGGGCCTGCTGCTGGGCCTGGTGGAGGCATTCGGCATGCACTTCACGAGCCCTTCGCTCAAGATGCTGCTCTCCTATGCCGTTTTCATTTGCGTGCTGCTGGCGCGTCCCAGGGGGTTGTTTTCTCGATGACGCTGCGCGGCACCGTCCTCGCGACCATCGGCGCCGGCGTCGCGCTCGCGGCGATGCCCTGGCTGCTGTCGGATTTCCTGCTCTCGCTCGCGCTCACCTGCCTCATGTACGCCGGGCTCGCGGTGAGCTGGGCGATGTTTTCCGGTCCGACCCATTACCTGTCGCTCGCGACCTCGGCGTTCTTCGGGATCGGCGCCTACGTGACCGCCTGGGGGCTCGAAGCACTCCCCTACCCGGCGGCGGTCCTGCTCGGCGGTCTTCTTGCCTCGGCGTTTGCGGCGCTCGTGGGCGCCGCGGTGCTTCATCTGCGCGGCGCTTACTTCGCGGTGATCACCTTCGGCCTCGGCGAACTCGTGCGCCACGCGATCACCTTCTACGAAAAAAGCTACGCCGGAACGGTGGGACGCATCATTGCCGATGCGCCCGAGTCGGACGTTGTCTATCTGACCGTCCTCGTGGTGACGATCGCCGCGGTGTGCGCGTGCGCGGCGGTGCGCGCGAGCCGCCTCGGGCTCGCCCTGCGCGGCATCGGCGCGGACGAGGAGCGCGCGCAGACGCTCGGCGTGCATACGCGGCGCGCCAAGATCGTTGCGTTCGCGCTATCGGCGTTCTTCGCCGGGGCGCTCGGCGCCGCAATGGCGGTGCGCTGGACCTACGTCGATCCGCCCGCGGTTTTCAACCCCTTCATCGGGTTCCAGACGGTGCTGATCGCCATGGTCGGCGGCGCGCAGACCTTGATCGGTCCGCTGGTCTCCTCCGTCGTGTTCAGCCTGCTCACCGAGTTCCTGCGCCTGCGTTTTCCCTACGCGTTCCTGATCCTGCTCGGGCTGCTGCTCATCGCCCTGGTGCTTTACCTGCCCGGCGGGCTCGCGTCTCTTCTCGCCAGGAGACGGGCGCGTGCCTGAGGCCCTGGTTTCCGCGCAGCGCGTGAGCGTGCGCTTCGGCGGGCTGGTGGCGGTGGACGGCGTCGACCTGGAGGTCGGCGAGCGTGAACTCGTCGGCGTGATCGGCCCGAACGGCGCCGGCAAGACGACGTTCTTCCACACGCTCTCCGGCGTGCTCGCGCCCAGCGCCGGGCGGCTGCGCGTGGGGGGCGACGACTTGACGGGAAAACCCGCGCACGTCTTCGCCGCGCACGGCGTGGCGCGCACGTTCCAGACGCCGCGCGTGTTCCGCGACATGACCGCGGAGGAGAACGTGCGCTTCGGCCTGGAATTCGCCGGGCGCCTGCGCAAGCACACGCACGACGCGTTCGACGATGCGCGCGCGATCCTCGGTTACCTGGGCCTTGCCGAAGCCTCCGGACTTCCGGCCGGAAGCCTCACGCCCGCGAGGCAACGGCTGCTCGAGATCGGCATGGCGCTGGGAGCGCGGCCGCGCGTACTGCTGCTCGACGAGGTCGCTGCGGGCCTCACCGAGTCAGAAATCGCATCGACCGCGCAACTCATCCGCCGGGTGCGCGACGAACTGGGGCTGGCGGTGATCTGGATCGAGCATGCAGTGCGCGCGCTCATGCAGTGCGTCGAGCGGGTCGCGGTGTTGCACCAGGGGCGCAAGATCGCCGACGGAGCGCCGCGCGACGTGGCACGCGACCCGGCGGTCGTCGAGGCGTACCTCGGCCAGGAGGTCAACCTGGGAGAAGCCAAGGCATGAGCGCCTCTCTCCACGTGCACGGGATGTCCGCCGGCTACGGAGGGATCCGCGTGCTCGACGGGATCGACCTCGAGGTGCAAGCGCGCAAACTCACGGTCGTGGTCGGCCCGAATGGCGCCGGCAAGACCACGCTGCTGCGCGCGCTCTCGGGCCTCATCCCGCGCGATGGCGAGGTGCGTTTTGACGGTGCGCCGCTCCCGCAGGCGCCGTCGGCGATCGTGTCGCACGGTCTCGGCCACGTGCCGGAGGGCCGCCAGCTCTTCCCGCTCATGACGGTCGCGGAAAACCTCGAGCTGGGCGGCTACCTGGTCGCGAGGGCGGAGCGGGCGAGGCGCCTGGCGCGCGCGTTCGAGTTCTTCCCCAGGCTTGCCGAGCGGCGCCGGCAGCTTGCAGGCACGATGTCCGGCGGCGAGCAGCAGATGCTCGCCGTCGGACGCGCGCTCATGGGCACGCCGCGCCTGCTCATGCTCGATGAGCCTTCGCTCGGGCTCGCGCCGAGGATGGTCGACGAGCTGTTTTCGATCGTGCTGCGCATCCGCGCGGAGGGCACCACCGTGCTGCTCGTCGAGCAGAACGTCGCCAGGGCGCTCGCAATCGCCGAATACGCGTATGTGTTCGAGCGCGGGCGCGTGGCGTTGCACGGACGGGCATCGGAAGTCCTCGCCTCGGATCATCTGCGCACGGCGTATCTGGGCGGGCACGCTGTCATCAAGCTGCAATGATCTGCCGCTAAGGTGGCGGCTGTGCGGCAATTCCATATTGAAAGGAGCAGATGATCAAGATCGAACTTGCGTCGCGGGCGCTCGGCTTCGCGGCGGCCGCGAGTCTCTCATGGGGCGCGCTGGCCGCGGACATCACCGGAGCGGGCGCGACGTTCCCGTATCCGATCTACGCCAAGTGGGCGGACGCGTACAAGAAGGCGACCGGCGTTGGCATGAACTACCAGTCGATCGGCTCCGGTGGCGGGATCAAGCAGATCACCGCGAAGACCGTCGATTTCGGCGCTTCCGACATGCCGATGAAGCCCGAGGACCTGGAGAAGAACGGGCTCATGCAATTTCCCGCGATCATGGGCGGCGACGTGATCGTCTATAACCTCAAGAGCGTGCCCACGGCGGCGATCGTCCTGACCGGCCCGCTGATCGCCGACATCTACCTCGGCAAGATCAGGAAGTGGAACGATGCGGCGCTCGCCAGGCAGAATCCCGGCGTCAAGCTGCCCGACCAGGCGATCTCGGTGGTGCATCGCTCGGACGGCTCGGGAACGACCTTCATCTTCACCAACTATCTTTCCAGGGTGAGCGAGGAGTGGAAGACCAGGGTGGGCGAAGGTACGTCGGTCGCGTGGCCGACCGGCGTGGGAGGAAAGGGCAACGAAGGGGTTGCGTCCTACGTGCAGCGGATCGACGGGGCGATCGGTTACGTCGAGTACGCGTACGCCAAGCAGAACCGGCTTTCGGTCGCGAAGATGACCAACCGCGATGGCAATGTGGTGGCGCCGAGCGACGAGACGTTCGCCGCCGCCGCCGCCGGAGCCGACTGGTCGAAGGCCCCAGGAATGTATCTCGTGCTCACCGACCAGCCGGGAAAACAGAGCTGGCCGATGACCGGCGCTTCGTTCATCCTGATGCGCAAGGTGCAGGAAAAGGCGGAGAACGCGAAAGAGGTGCTCAAGTTCTTCGACTGGTCGTTCCGGAACGGCCAGAAAATGGCCGACGAGCTCGATTACGTGCCGATCCCCGCACCCGTGGTCAAGCTCATCCAGTCGACGTGGAAGTCGCAGATCAAGGACGCTTCGGGCAAGGCCGTCTATTGAGATACGCTATCGATCGATGAGCGATTTGCAGAGCCAGCACTATGCGCGCTCAGCGCCGTGGAAGGATGTCGCGTTCGAGTGGCTTACACGCGCGTTCGCATTCCTGGTTTTCAGCATCCTGGCGGCGATTCTCGTGTCGCTGCTCGCGGGCAGCCAGCCCACGCTCCAGAAATACGGCGTTTCGTTCATCTGGTCGCACGACTGGGACCCGGTGAAGGAGCAGTTCGGGGCTCTGGTGCCGATCTACGGCACGGTGCTCAGTTCGCTCATCGCGATGCTGATCGGCGTGCCGGTGAGCTTCGGAATCGCGTTGTTCCTCACCGAACTGTCGCCGCGCTGGCTCAAGCGGCCGCTCGGTACCGCGATCGAGCTGCTGGCGGCGATCCCGTCGATCATCTACGGGATGTGGGGCCTGTTCGTGTTCGTGCCGCTCTTCCAGACTCACCTGCAGCCCTTGCTCATCGATGCGCTCGGCGACCTGCCGCTCCTCGGCGCGCTGTTCGAGGGGCCGCCGCTCGGCATCGGCATGCTGACCGCCGGGCTGATTCTCTCGGTCATGGTGATCCCGTTCATCGCGGCGGTCATGCGCGACGTGTTCGAGCTGGTTCCCCCGATGCTCAAGGAATCGGCCTACGGTCTCGGCGCGACCACGTGGGAAGTCGTGTGGCGCGTGGTGTTGCCCTACGCCCGGGTCGGCGTGATCGGCGGCGTCATGCTCGGCCTGGGCCGGGCGCTCGGCGAGACGATGGCGGTGACCTTCGTGATCGGCAACGCCCACCGCCTTGCCGCCTCGCTCATGGCGCCGGGCAACAGCATCGCCTCGGCGCTCGCCAACGAGTTCACCGAGGCGGTCGGCGACCTGTATTTCTCGGCGCTGATCGAGCTGGGACTGATCCTGTTCCTGATCACGACGATCGTGCTCGGGCTGTCCAAGCTGTTGCTGCTGCGGCTCACCCGGAGGGAGGGAACGCGAACATGACGCCCGCCACAGACGCGATGGGCGCGATCGGTCCGGCGAACAGGCTATATCGCGCCCGCAAGCGCATCAACTTCATCCTGCTGGCCGTGTCGGGCGTGGCGCTCGCGTTCGGGCTTTTCTGGCTGGTCTGGATCCTCGCCACGCTGCTCGAGGAGGGAGGAAACGCGCTCGCGCGAGCGACGCTTTATTACCAGATGACGCCTCCGCCCGGCGCCGACGGCGGCCTCGCCAACGCCATCGCCGGCAGCCTGATCATGGTGACGGTCGCCACGGTGCTCGGCACGCCGGTCGGAATTCTCGCCGGGACCTACCTCGCCGAATACGGCAGGCGCGGATGGCTCGCCGGGGCGACGCGGTTCCTGAACGACGTGCTGCTCTCCGCCCCTTCGATCGTGATCGGTTTGTTCGTCTACTCGGTCTACGTGGCCCGGGTGAAGCACTTCTCGGCCTGGGCCGGCGCGTTCGCGCTCGCGCTGATCGTGATCCCGGTGATCGTGCGCACCAGCGACGACATGCTCAAGCTCGTGCCGGATACCCTGCGCGAGGCCACGATGGCGCTCGGATGCCCTACCTGGAAGATGATTCTGTTCGTGACCTACCGCGCCGCGCGCACCGGGATCCTCACCGGCATCCTGCTTGCCGTGGCGCGCATCAGCGGGGAGACCGCGCCGCTGCTCTTCACCGCGCTCAACAACCAGTTCTGGTCGGCCAACATGAACGCGCCGATGTCGAATCTGCCCGTGGTGATCTTCCAGTTCGCGATGAGTCCGTACGAGGACTGGCATCGCCTCGCGTGGGGCGGGGCGGCGCTGATCACGATCGCCGTGCTGGTTCTCAACATCCTGGCGCGCGCGCTGTTCAGGAAGACCGACTGAAACGAAGGAAGCCATCCATGGAAACCCGACTCGCCGCAGCATCCGCTTTCCGGCCGCTGATCCAGACCGCGATCCGCAGCGAGCCGACGGCGAACGCCGCCGAGGGGAATATCAAGCCGAAGCTCGAGATCCGGAATCTCAACTTCTATTACGGCGGCTTCCAGGCGCTCAAGAACATCACCATGGACATTCCCGAGCGCAGGGTCACCGCCTTCATCGGACCTTCCGGATGCGGCAAGTCCACGCTGCTGCGGACGTTCAACCGCATGTACTCGCTCTATCCGGAGCAGCGGGCGGAAGGCGAGATCCTCATGGATGGCGACAATCTGGTGACCACCAGGCAGGACGTTTCGCTCATCCGCGCCAAGATCGGCATGGTGTTCCAGAAGCCGACGCCGTTTCCGATGTCGATCTACGAAAACATCGCGTTCGGTGTTCGCCTGTTCGAGACCATGAGCAAACGCGAAATGGACGAGCGGGTCGAGTGGGTGCTCACGCGCGCCGCGCTTTGGGACGAGGTGAAGGACAAGCTCGGCCAGAGCGGCCAGAGCCTTTCGGGCGGGCAGCAGCAGCGCCTGTGCATCGCGCGCTGCATCGCCATCAGGCCCGAGGTGCTGCTGCTCGATGAGCCGTGCTCGGCGCTCGATCCGATCTCCACCGCCAAGGTCGAGGAGCTGATCGCCGAGCTGAAGTCCGATTACACGGTCGTGATCGTGACCCACAACATGCAGCAGGCGGCGCGGGTGTCGGATTACACTGCCTACATGTACCTCGGCGAGATGATCGAGTTCGGGCGCACCGACGAGCTGTTCATCAAGCCGACGAAGATGCAGACGGAGGATTACATCACCGGGAGATTCGGTTAGGAGGCGTCATGGGCGTTACCACGGAGCACATCTCGAAGCAGTTCGAGGCCGATCTCGACACCACGCGCACGCGGGTGCTGCAGATGGGGGGCCTGGTCGAGCAGCAGATTCTCGCCGCGATCGAGGCCTACGCCACGGGCTCGCCGGCGCTGATCGAGCAGGTGATCGAGAACGACCGGCGCGTCAACGGCTACGAGGTCGCCATCGACAGCGCCTGCAACCACATCGTGGTACGCCGCCAGCCCGCGGCAAGCGATCTCCGGCTCATCATGGGGATCAGCAAGATCGTTACCGATCTCGAGCGCATCGGCGACGAGGCGGAGAAGATCGCCCGCATGGCCAAAGCCATCCACGAGCACGGCGCGCACCACGCGCAGCGCTTTCCCTCGATCCGGCACGCGGCGCAGACCGCGGTGCGGATGCTGCGGCAGGCGCTCGACGCGTTCGCGCGCCTGGACGCGGCGCTCGCCGCCGAGGTGGTGAAGGTGGACGTCGCGATCGACGACGAGTTCCGCTCGGTGCTGCGGCAACTCATCACCTATATGATGGAGGACCCGCGCACGATCTCGCCCGCGCTGGAGATCATCTGGGTGGCGAAGGCGGTCGAACGGATCGGCGACCACGCCAAGAACCTGGCCGAGCAGGTGATCTACATCGTCAAGGGCACCGACGTGCGCCACACCTCGTTCGCCGACATCGACCGCGAGGTCGGAAAGGGGTAGCGTTGCCTGAACGGATCGGGGTGCTGATCGTCGAAGACGAGCCGGCGATCCTCGAGCTGATCGCGGTCAACCTCGAGCATTCGGGGTATGCGGCGCTGCGGGCGGTGAGCGCCGAGCAGGCCGCGCAGCTCCTGCGCGAGACGCGTCCTGACGTCGCGCTGCTTGACTGGATGCTGCCCGGGCAGTCGGGACTCGCGCTCGCCCGGCGCCTGCGCGCGGACGCCCGCACGCGCGACCTGCCGATCATTTTCCTCACGGCGCGCGCCGACGAACACGACAAGGTCGCGGCGCTCGAAGCCGGCGCCGACGACTACCTGGTAAAGCCCTTTTCGCCAAGAGAGCTCGTGGCGCGCATCCGCGCGGTGCTGAGGCGCCGCGCCCCGCAGCTTGGCGACGTGCCGGTCGAGGTCGGCGGCCTGAGCCTCGATCCCGCTTCGCACCGCGTGGCCGCCAATGGACGCGCGATCGATCTCAGCCCGACCGAATTCCGGCTGCTGCGGTTCCTGATGACGCACCCAAACCGCGTACATACGCGAGCGAAACTGCTGGATCGCGTCTGGGGTCACGACGCGATCATCGACGAGCGTACCGTGGACGTGCATGTGCGGCGACTGCGGCAGGCGCTCGCGCCGAGCGGCCACAACGCTCTCATCGAGACAGTGCGCGGCAGCGGCTACGTGCTGCGTACCGGTGAACAGCCGTGAGCGCCGCGGTCCTCGCGCTTATGCTGCTCGCGGCGGGGCTCGCGTGGGCGCTCTATCGGCAGTCGAGGCAATTCGGCAAGCTCAGGCGGTGGGCGTCGCAGTCGCGGCCGGCTGATCCGCCCGAAGCCGGGGGCGCCTGGGGCGAAGTGTTTAACGTGCTTCACCGGCA
>Ga0209640_10000280_pt1 | contig 38728 bp, 29 predicted proteins | sample RifCSP10_1_FD_184018 | JGI IMG/M metagenome (GOLD analysis project Ga0209640, IMG submission 184018) | Soil microbial communities from Rifle, Colorado - Rifle CSP2_sed 10_1 (SPAdes) (version 2) | ecosystem: Environmental > Terrestrial > Deep subsurface > Rock core/Sediment | place: Rifle... | reverse complement strand
CGCTTCGCAAGCTTCGACAGCTTCGGGATCGGCTGAGCGCACGCCGGTATAGGTGTTCCGCGCGATCGGATAGAGGGCGTACAGCCAGAGAGCCACGAGGGCCGGCCAGACTCCCACCCCCAGCAGCGGGATCATGAATGCGAGCAGCGCAATGCTGGGAATCGTCTGCAGCACGCCGAGCGCCCCGACCACCCACTCGGCCCCCGCTCGCGCCCGTTCGAGAACCAACCCGAGCGGCACCGCAACAATGACTGCCGCCAGCAACGCGATCAGAACCAGTTGCAGGTGCCGAAGCGTCAGTGTCACCGTCTCATCACGTCGCTCCCACATGAACGCAAACAGGCCGGTCGCTGCCCGGTTGCCGGCAACCGCAGTGACGGCGCGCGACTCCGTGTCATTCGTCAGGCCCAATGAGCGCAGAATTGTCGCGGCAACCACGGGGATTGGTTCGCCATCGACTTCGACGCGATGGTTGTAGGACTGCATCGCCGTTTCGTCCAACCGGCCGCTCAACAGCCCCAGCGCAGCGATGGCATCGGCGCGGTCGCGCGACATTCGAGGCGAAAGGACCGCCGCGGCTTCATAGGGCGGAAAGAACGCACGGTCGTCCACAAGTGTGGTCAGCTCATACTTCGCCAGGAGCCCATCAGTCGAATATCCATCAATGACATCAACGGCCGACCCGGCGAGGGCGACGTACTTCACCGCCGGAGCCAGCGGCCTCACGCTCTTGAATCGCATGCCGTAGGCACTCGACAAGCCCGACAGTCCGTCGGGTCGACCGATGAAATCCGCCGTGAAGCCGGCAACTAGGTCCGGTCCGGCACGAGACAGATCTGACAGCGTTCGCAGGCCGTAGCGCGACGCCGTCTCACGACGAACGGCGATGGCGTAGCCGTTCTGAAATCCGAGCGGTGCGAGCCACCGCACTCCGTAACTCTCTGCGAAGCGCCGCGCGACGTGCGCGTACGTCCGACGCGGATCGGCACGCATTGCGCTGTCGAGTGGCTCATGCAGGATCGCGAGCAGTCCGGTTCCCGTGTACTCGGGGTAGACATCGATCGCGTTGGAGCGAAGCGCGCCAAAGGCGATCTCCGTCGCGCCAAGTCCTGGACGCCGCTCCACCCGCATCCCGCGCGACTCGAGCAGTTGGGCGAAGACCTCCGCCAGCAGGTAGGACTCACCGAATGGTTTCGACGCGACCACGACCGGCGGCGGAGCGTCGGCGCGCGAGTCCTGGGCCCGCGCCATCCGGCAGGAAATCGGCAGCACACTCAACACGGCGAGCAGCAGTAGGCGCGGACGTGTCATCAGTTCGCACCACCAGTCAACGCCGCATGCGCCGCGCGGGCGCGGTCAAAGAGCGCCTGCACATATGGAGTCGCCGGTGCGCGATGGAGGTCGGCGACGCGCCCTGCCTGTTCCACTCGACCGTTTCGCATAACCACGACCTGGTCCGCAAGCCGCGCCGCCTCGGCCAGGTCGTGCGTCACGAGGAGCGCCGTGAATCGCAGCTCGGTGCGCGCATGCTCGAACGCCTCGTGCGCTTCGCCGCGGGATATCGCGTCGAGCGCGCCGAACGGTTCATCGAGCAGGACAACCTGTTGCCGCGCTGCGAAGGCGCGAGCGAGAGCGACGCGCTGCCGCTGTCCGCCGGAGAGTTCCGCCGGAAGGCGGTTTCCAAAGCGATCCGGGTCGAGTCCGACGCGACGCAACGCCTCGTCGGCTGTTTCATCGGGTGACGGCATGGCCGACAGGCGCGGCACGAGGGCGACGTTCCGGCGCACTGTCCAATGCGGAAGCAGGCCACCCTGCTGCGGCACGTAACCGAGTCGTCGTCGCAGCAATTCCGGGTCCTCCGCGCGGACGTTCGAGCCACCGATCGTGACGGATCCGCGCTCAGGTTCCACCAGCCGGTTGAAGGAACGCAGCAGCGTCGTCTTTCCCGAGCCACTCTCTCCGACCAGTGCGGTCACCGTGCCGGCCGGCACCACCAATGACACCCCGTTGAGCGCGAGGTGATCACCGTATGAGTGAAACAGACCTTCGGCTGCCAGGTCGAGCGACATTGGCTGAGTGCGGGGCATCCCTGGAAAAATGGTGCGAACGTGCGCCTCGCAACCAGTTCGTTGCTCAATGTGCTTGCCTGGCTTGCCACAGCCACGCGGCCCTGTTCGAATACGGCGTCCCAATCCACAGCGAGGCGGCATGTCCGACACTTTCATCACCCCCCAGGCGCTGCTCTCGCAGTGGCAGGGTCACCGAGGACTTACGCGGCGCGTCATCCAGGCCTTTCCCGACGAGCACCTGTTCACGTACTCGGTGGCAGGCATGCGCCCGTTCGGCGCCCTGGCGATGGAGATGGTTGGCATGGCCGTCCCGATGGTGCGCGGCGTCATCACGGGAAAGTGGGACAATGTGTCGCACGACGTGAAATCACGAGACGAACTCTTCAGCAAGTGGGACGAGACTACCGAGGAGCTCAATCGACTTTGGCCGCAGATTCCGGCGTCGAAGTTCGCCGAGACGATTACCGCCTTCGGGATGTTCACGGACGCGACGCACAACCTCATCCTGTACGTGATCGACAACGAGATCCATCATCGCGGACAGGGTTACGTCTACCTGAGGACGCTTGGGATCACGCCACCGCCGTTCTACGAACGGTAAGGAGTTACGGGGGCGGCAGCGACTGGCGATCCACTTTCATTCCTGCTTCTTCGAGCAGGCACACGTACACGCGCATGGGCGGAAGTCCAGCCGCGCTCCGCCGAGCCGCCATCCCTCCGGGATCCTCGACCGGCGCGAACCGGAAGCGTCCGTCTGGCCCGAGTGCGAACTGGCTGCCAAAGCGCTGCGACTTTCCCTGGTGGACCAGCACTCGATATGTCGTGTCCATGACGCGCGCGCCAAGCTCGCGCGCACGACGGCAGCCCAGATGGCGATGACAGCGCTTCTCGCGTAATTCACGTGCCGCAACCTCAGACTGCTACGGGCACCGGACTGGGACCGCGCTGGGGATTCCACGTGTGCCGCTCGGAGCGCACGTGTTTCGCCCAGGAGTACAGCGCATCATACAGCACCATCCCGTGCGCCAACTGCTCCTGGTCATCGGCGAAGTTGCGGCTCAGTCCCAGCGAAATCGCCAACAGCCCGGCGGCCTGCGGGGCAAGCTCGAGGTGCTCGGTGTCAGCGCCACGAACGATGACAGCGATTTCGTGAAGCGCCGGATCGTCGATCGCGTACTTTTTCAGGATCGCGTCGAAGCTGCAGAGCTGGCCGTCGTGGCTGAGCTCCACACCCTCGACGTCGAAAGGAATCGCGTTCAGCTGCGCAGCCGTCGCGATGACCTGATCGGCCGGCACGAATCTGAACTCCGATTCGTTATCGATGAACCGCTTGATCAGCCAGGGACAGGCGATCCGGTCGATCTTGGGACGGGCGCGGGTGATCCATCGCATGTGGACTCCTGTGAGAGAACTCCAGTACTAGCATGCAGCAATCAATGACCAGCGAAAAGCCCTCTGTGATGCACCGACGCAATAACGCCACACCCAACTGTCGCGTTCGGCCCACCAGGGGCCAATCGCCCTCCTGACCGCTGTCGTACCTGTAGTGATAGCTGCCGAAGCCCACCATGCTCGTGCCCCACATCGCCGGCTTCTCGCCGGTGACGTCCTGCATGATCCCGGACACCGCGTACGCATCCCGGCGCCTTATCCCATCGGTCACCGAATCGAGAAAGGCCTTGACGCTCGAATCGTTCCGCTGGGTCTTCAATTGGTTTGCCATTCCGGTCCCCCGCCTGTTCGGCCCGCCAGCAGTACTCGCGATGATGAAATCAGCCGCGTTTCTTCGTTGTGGCCTTTGCCTTGCCGGCCGTGCTCATGGCGTGCTCCGGGTCGCGCTTCATCGACTTGATGAACTTGGCCCGACGGAATCGAACCGCCGACCAGTCCTCGTCGATCGCCACCATCCGCACCCCCTCGAAGCCCGCTGTACCAAGGCTGTCCCACCCGGTGTCTCGATTGATGGTGGACGTGTAGCGCTTCGACGATCCCTTCGGATACGCGAACCACACCACCGCGTCCCCCTTCGCACGTTCGGCGATTCCCTTCACGGCGGCGTCGACCTCCGGCGGCGTCGACCTCCGGCGGCGTCATGACGAACGCGATCGAGAACTGAATCTCGTTGACGCCCTGCAGCGAGCGCAGGACAGTCACTCCCTTCAGCCGTGCCAGCTCCGGTTCGAATGTCTTTGGAGCATTCATCACCACGATCTCACGCTGATCCTTCAACTGGAGTTTCTCGAACACTCCTTTCATGATTCTTCTTTTGTTGTGACCCGAGCAGGACCGTGTGTTGCAGGAACGAGTCGTGGCGCACCGCGGCCGCCAGCATCCACGCCGCCACATCAGCGCGACGGATCGTCGACGTGAGGCCATAGCGATCGACGGGACGCGCACGCCCGATGGGCGCTCCATTCATCAGGGTCACGGGCCGCACGGCAAGCCAGTCGAGGGAGCTGGCGGCAAGCCTGGCTTCCATGCCAGCGAGATCGCGATAGACAACCGCCACATTCCCTGCTTCGACGAGCTGCTGAACCGGCCACGTCAGGCGCGCAAAACTGTCGGCCACGCCCCCGGCACTGATGACGATCAGTCGCCTGACATTCTGGTTTTCCATGGCGCGCGTCAGCGACGATGCCAACCTGGTCGTCAGATCAGGTGGCGAGAGAAGTCTCGCAAACGGACTCTTCCCCGCACGGCGAAGTCCGACGCACGACACCACCGCATCGTGCCCCGCCACGACGCCTTCCAGGAACGCCGGATCGGTGATGTCGCCTCGTACGAGGCTCACGCCAGGCATCCCACCAAACTGACTCGAGGCTCGCAGGACAGCCGTGACCGCGTGACCCTCGCTGGCAGCAAGAGTCACCACCCACCTTCCGACTCCACCCGATGCACCAAGCACGACGAGTCTCACGCGGACAAATCTTGAGTCCGTCTCGTGTGAGACAAGGGTGACGCGTTAGCCCGTCCACTACGGGTTGCCGGCCCGACGTCCGGGCCTCGAGAACTCACGGCATTCAGGAACCCAGCGCCTTCACGCCCTGGAGAACCACTCCCATCATGATGCCCCACTGCCAGAGGCAGCACAGTGCGGCAAGGGGGACGACGAAAAACGGCCAATGGCGATTTCGATAGATGACCCAGCTCGCCACGGCCACTTGCAGGATCAACAGAGCGGGGATCTTCATGCCGAACGCACTGACCAGAATTCCCGCAGCGTTTCCCCACCACACGAGGACGAATCCCAGCACGATTGGCGTGAGCAACCATAGCGGAGACCCGGCGGCGTCCACTGCGCCGACTCGCGCCGACGCGATCCATCGTGGAGCGCCGAACGCCGCCGCGGACAGTCCAAGCGTGCCGGCGATGAGCAGGACTCCGCCCGTCGTCGTCGAGAGAAAGTCGAACAGTCCGCTCATCATGGCCGCCGATTACGATGCGCTCGACTACCCGTGCCCGCCATCCCCGAGGGGCGCTTTCATCAGCGGGCCCGCTTGAAGAACTGAACGGCGCGTTCGTGCTTCTCAGCAGCCGCGCGTGACTTGAACGTCCCGAGGTTCCGCCGACGACCGGTTCGTGGATTCTTCTTCCGCGAATAGAGGCGGTAGCGTCCGTCAGCGAGCTTCCGGATCATTGATCAGAGTACCCAGGCAGTCCCGGCCTGGCCCAGGCTACTTCTGTGCCGTGCCGGGGAGCAGTGCTTCGGTGTTGAGCATGCGCGGGCCATTCTCATCGCACACGCTGTACTTCACGAACCGGGTGTTGGTCTGGCCTGCCCAACCCCGCTCGCCTTCATCCTCCGGGTACATCGCCACGCCCGCGAACTCGCCCCGCACGTTCAGGATGTAGAACAGGATGTTGAAGTTCGGATCGCCGTTCTCTTTCCGGAGGCGCTTCTCGATCGTGTTGGCGCGAATTCGCTGAAGCGCGGCCATGCCCGCATCCTTGGGATGCTTCCCCGCGCGCATGGCTTCAATAATGACGAACGAGGCAAGACTGAAGAGGTTCGCCTCGCCGCGACCGGTCGAGCCGGCAGCGCCGACATCGCCATCGACGTAGAGCCCGGCGCCGAGGATGGGCGAGTCGCCGACGCGTCCCGGGATCTTGAAGGCGCGCCCGCTCGTGGATGTGACCCCGCAGATCTCACCCGACGCATTGACGCCGCTGCAATGAATCGTTCCGTGCATGTGCGTCGAGTAGACGAACGGGGCGTCGGTCGCCTTACCACCCTCTTCTGGCGGGCGCCGGGTCGGGTCCGGGAAGTTGGCGGAGTCGGTCTTGCGCTTCCAATCGAGCCAGGCCTTCCGAGAGGCCTCGGTGTTCAGGTCCGCTTCGATCGTGAACCCGGCGTTCCGCGCGAAGTTCTGTGCACCCTGTCCAACCAGGAGATGATTGTCGGTCAACTCCATCACGGCGCGAGCCACCAGCGAGGGTGTCCGGACACCTTCGAGCGCCGCGACCCCGCCGGCGCGCTTCTTCGGGCCGTGCATGCAGGAGGCATCGAGCTGCACCACGCCGTCGGCATTGGGCAGCCCACCATATCCAACGTACTGCTCGGCTGGATCGAGCTCGTCGATGTTGACGCCCGCAATCAGCGCATCCAGCACGTCGGTCCCGCGCGTCATCATCTCCCAGGCGAGCTCGATGCAGGTCTGGCTCCCGCCATTCCGGAAGTAGTTGCCGTTGGAGGATGCGACCACCACCGGCTTCGCCGCGCGCTGGCGGATTGTGGTGGCCGCGGCCGGTCGCGGAAACGCGGCATCGACAGCGGTCAGCGCGCCCAGTGCCGTCGCGGAAGCCAGAAAGTCGCGTCTCTGCATGTTCGTTCCCACGTGATTCTCCGTGCCTCGGTAGTGGATCGCGCCGCCCGGAAGCCGAACCTGTCCGTACGATGAAGCTCGGCGGCCCGAGGCGCTACCCCGGGCATTGGAAACCAGAGCGGGCTGCCATCCGATCCTCCGGATGACAGCCCGCCGCGTTACTGGTGAAGCTCGTTAGGGCGCCTGCAGCCGGAACGCAATGTTGATGATCGAGCCGACTATCGGCGCCGTCGTGATGTTCGATCCGAACATGATCACCTGGCTGTCGACCAGCGGAGCCCCTGGGGCCCATTGCGCCAGGAAACCGGGCAGCGTCGGTCCGGTGAGCGCGTAGTTCGTGCCGAAGTTGTTCGCCGTCAGCCATGCCCGCGTAGCCGAGATGGTATACAGCGTGTTCTCACCGTTACCGGTGAATGAAGCCTCGATTAAGCTGGAGGCCGTCTGATACTCACTCGGCGTCTGGCCAGCGACGGACCACGTCGGCACCGGAGCTCCATTGACCGGAGTCACGGTGAAGGGTGGCACGGCCGCGTTCAGCGCAAAGTTCCCCGAGGCTGGTGGGGCGGAACCGATGTACCGTGTGGACAACCGGAAGTCGATGTTGTTGCCGACCAAATCGGTGTTCGAGAGAGAGAAAGACATCAGGTCTGTCCCGAGCCGGTCTCCGGGTGACAGGAAGAGCATGTTCCCGTTGCCCGTCTCGCTCAGCAGTGATCCAATCGGGAACCCTATGATCTGGCCGCGCGATCCTTCCAGGTTCTGACTGAACTGGAAGAACGAGCCTGCGTTCCCTCCAGTAACCGTGAAGGGGAACGTTGTGAACGCGGTCGCGCCCACACGGTTTATCGCGACAGCGCCGCCAGGCGTCGCTTCGTTACGGCCGATGCGGTACGCTCCCCAGTTGTGGGTGAGGTCAGGGAACGACGGCGACGGTCCGAAGATCGCCAGCCAGTCGTACGAGCCCGCCTCAACCATGACGTCGTAAGACGTGGTCTGCGGAACAAGAGCGGTCCCGAAGCCGCCGTAGCCGAGCATGCCCTCCTCTGCCCCGCCCTGACCGGACACGTTGAACGTCTTCGACACCAAAGTCGGCGTCGTCACGTCGCATGTTTCCTGGAATCCCGAAAGCTCCGAGGTCAGGGCAAACAGGACGAATGTGTCGAAGAACGGCGTCGTCAACGCGACGTTCTGGCTGGTCAGCCGCAGCTGCGCGGCGTGGGCCTTGTCGCGTGTCTCCCTGGTAAAGGTCCTCAATACCGACCGCTGCCGAGTGGCTCTCATCGACGTTCGCAGTGCCCCGCCGGTGTTCGAGACCGTGAACGCGACTCCGCCTGACGTTGACGAGATCGTGAACGAGAACCGGGTGACATTACCGACAACGGTCGACGCGACTTCCGTCCATGTTCCATTACTCTGGCGCCAGAACTTGAGCGGCACGTCATCCGAGTTGCAGAACTCCCAGAACTGGCTCCCACCGGTTGGCGCCGTCACGGTGACTTGCAACGTGGTTGTCGTGGTTTGGGCCGTTCCGTATGCGCCGGTGATGGTCAGGTTGTACTGACCCACAGCGACCGCCCCGCCCACGTTCACGGTGACCGTGGAGGTATTGGCCGTCAGCGGATTCGGGTTGAAGGTGAGCGTCATTCCTGCCGGGTTGCCCGTGACGGACGGCGTGATGTTCCCGGTGTAGTTCGAGCGCACCGCGTTCAGCGTGGCCTGACCGGACGAGCCCTGCTCAATGGTCAGGGTTGCCGGCGTCATTGATAGCGACACGCTTGGGCCGGCGGCGACGGTCACGGTCACCACCGCGGTCTGGGTCAGCGAAGCTCCAGCACCCTGCACTGTCACCGGGTACACGCCCGGCGCCACGTTCGCGGCAACGCTGATCACCAGCGCGGACGTGAGCGTCGCGCCGCTGAGCGTGGCCGGCGTGAATACCCCGGTAATGCCCGCTGGCGGGTTGACGAGCGTCAGCGCGATGTCCGCGGTCAGGTTTGTCCGGACAATGGTCACCGTGGAATTGCCGGTGCCTCCGGGCGTCGTGCTCAATGCGTTAGGCGAGGCCGCCAGCGTGAAGCTTGGCGCCGCCGTCACGGTGATGGCGACCGCGGTCGTCCGATCGCCGGCGGCTGCCGCCTCGTCGATCGCTCCCTCGACGCGCAGCGTCGGGACGCCGGACGCCGTGCCCTTGATGGTCACGTTGTAATTGCCCGGCGCGACATTGGCAGCGATGTTGATCGTCGCCGCCGACGTGTTTCCCGTGGGTGCCGCCGGGTTGAACGTCGCCGTGATTCCCGCTGGCGGCGCGTCCAGAGACAGCGTTACCGCACCGGTGAAATTCGTCCGGGCAATGTTGACGGTCGTCTGCGAATTTCCGCCGGCATTGATGGTAAGCGTGCTCGGCGTCGTCGACAGCGTGTAGTCAGGCGGTGGTGTCACCGTCAGCGCGACGGTCGTTGTCTTGTCGCCGGGCCCGGTCGCCGAGCCCTTCACCGTGAGGTTGTAGTTACCGGTCGCCACCGTCGTTGCCACGTTGATCGTCAGCACCGATTGATCGGCGGTTGCCGGTGTCGGGTTGAACGACCCCGTGATGCCGGCGGGTGGATTGTCGAGCGTCAGGGCAACCGGCGCCGCAAAGTTGGTGCGTTGCACGCCGATGGTCGTCGTTCCCGAACCGCCCTGGCCGACCGAGACGGCCGCCGGTGTTGCGGTGAGCGTGTATGTCGGTGTTGCCGTAACGGTGAGCGTGTACGAAGCCGTCGTGGAGCCGATTCCGGTCGCGGTCCCGGTGACCGTCGCGGTGTAGGTACCTGCCGGTACGGTGCTCGCGACGTTGACCGTCACGACCGCCTGCGTTGTCTGCCCGGTGAGCTGGGCCGGCGTCACCGACAGGGTGACCCCAGTTGGCAGGCCCGTCACCGACACATTGACCGGATCAGCAAACCCTCCGCCCCGGACAAGGGTGACAGTGACTGTCCCGGTGCCACCCTGTTCTAACGTCAGGGCCGCTGGTGACGCCGAAAGCTGAATCGAGCCCGTTGGGCCGGATCCGTCGTCACCACCACCGCAGCCAATCGCCGTGAGTAGAGCGATGGCGGACAAGACACGCCGAGGCGACTTCAACATTGTACCCCCCGTCAACCCGTGAAATGGACCAAACCTGACCGATTAATTGGCAGAGCAGAGCGTACAATCCTACGACTTCGGACTGGGGGGCGCGAGGACGGCAGCCGTGGTTCGCGGCGACAAGGCTCTTGGTAGATCCCAGATCCATGCTCCATCGCCATCCCGAACGGACCATTTCACGACGAACGCAGCTGCGGCATGCCCGGTCCGGCGACCGCCGGCGCTGACACGGTGTCAGGCAACTCGCTACGCCGCGCTGCCACAGCGGCCAGGGCGGCGCACTGGTCACGCCGGGTTGCACCGCTGCTGCGGTGACGTCAACTGGCGCGATTGCCGTTGCTGCCATGGCTGTCTCCGGCAAGTGCGGTCATCGCCGCGTGGTACCCGCACATCCCATGCACGCCGCCGCCCGGCGGCGTCGCCGCTGAGCAGAGCCAGACCCCGCGGACCGGCGTTGCATAACGACGCCAGGTCGGCCTGAAGATCAGGTTGACCAGCTCGTTCGACCCGCCACCAACATCGCCGCCGACGAGATTCTCATTCTCGCGCTCGATCGTTGACGGCGATCGAACGGAACGCGCCAGGATGGTGTCCCTGAAGCCCGGTGCAAAGCGCTCGATCTGCGCTTCAATGCGCTCGGTCATGTCCATGGTCGACCCATTCGGCACGTGGCAATAGCCCCAGGCCGTGTGCTTCCCCGCCGGCGCGCGCGAACCATCAACGACAGTCGGTTGGGTCACCAGCACGAACGGTCGCTCGGCGCACTCACCTCGCCATGGTGCGCACTCCGCGACCGCGATCTCTTCGAGCGTACCGCCCACGTGCACCGTCGCCGCATCCCCGCACTCCCGGGCCTGCCACGGGATGGGAGCGCTCAGCGCCCAGTCAACCTTGAAGGCTCCGGGCCCATAGGAATATCGGTTCAGTTTTCCGGAGAACCCCGACGGGAAACGATCCCGCATGATCTTCGCCATCGCCCGCGGAGACGTGTCGAAGAGCACGACTTCAGCCTTCGGCAGTTGATCGTGCCGCTCCACGTTGACACCGGTGATGATCTCGCCGCCGTGAGCGCGAAGGTTGGCCACCAGTGCGTCAGCGATCGACTGAGAACCGCCGCGTGCCACCGGCCAGCCGTGCGCATGGCCAACGGAGGCAAGTACGAGTCCCACCGCAGTGCTGCCCGGCGCTGACAGCGGGAGGACCGAATGCGCGGCGCATCCCGCGAACAATGCCCGGGCACGCGCCGTTGAAAATGTGAGACGGCTGTACAGTTGCGCCGGGAGCAGCGCTGGAAGCCCGAATCGCGCGAACGAGAGCGGATGCGACGGGAAGCCAATCGGCGCGAGAATGTCCCGCTCGAGGAGAAGCCAGTCCCGCGCTATCGCGCCGATCGCGCGCTGGTAGCGCCTCTGGTCGACCCCGAGCGCGGCCGCCGTCCGATCGATGTCATTGTACACCATGACGGCTTCGCCGCCATCGAGCGGGTGTGCCGCCGCGGCCTTCGGCGTGATCCACTCCAATCCATGCTCGCCAAGTGGCAGCTCCCGGAAGAACGGGGACGCCACAGCCATCGGATGCACCGAGGAACAGATGTCGTGCACGAATCCCGGCAGGGTCAGTTCGGCGGAGCGCAACCCGCCGCCGATGGTGTCGCGCGCTTCGATGACGATCGTCGAGAGCCCCCGGCGTGCCGCGACGTTTGCCGCGGCGAGCCCGTTGGGGCCCGAACCGATGACGACGACGTCGTAGGCTGAACGCACGAGGGCAGAATCTAGCTGTTCACTCCATCGCGCCGGCACCGAAGGCCGGCCCTCAAAATACGGCCCCCGGATACCGCAGCCAGCCCATGGATAGGCTGTGACTACACAGCTCGCGGTGCGTCTTCCTGTGAAGCCCGCCCCCGGCTCGCATCACAGAGGAAATGCCCCGCAAGGCCACCAGGACGCAGTCTCCGAAGCGCGGCGTGAGCGCCGCATCCCGTGAAACCGAGCCGGCATCGCCGCAGGATCAGGCCGTGTGGCTGCGGGCCGTCTTCGAGCAATCGGCGCTGGGCATCGCGCGCCTCGACCGCAACGCGCGCATACTCGACGCGAATGCCGCATTCGGGCAGTTCTTCGGCCGCGAGCTGCCGGAACTGTCGGGGCACTCGATCAGGGAATTCGCCGTCGCTGAAGACGCGGAAGGGATCGTCACACTGGTGGCCGAGGCCCTGGCCGGTCGCAGCACGGCGTCCCATCGCGAGCTGCGTTTCGTCCAGGCAGACGGCAAGCTCACCTGGGGCTCGCTCATCCTGTCTCGCACCGGGAGCCGTCGTGACCTGGGCCTCATCGCCGTGGTTCAGGACGTGTCCGAGCGAAAGGCCCTCGAGGCCGAGCTTCTCCATCAGGCGTTCCATGATTCGCTCACCGGACTGGCGAACCGCGCGGTCTTCCGCGACCGCGTGGCTCATTCGCTGACGCAGGGTTCGCGCGAGGCCCAGCGCATTGGCGTGCTGTTCATCGACCTGGATGATTTCAAGACCATCAACGACACCCAGGGCCACGCGGCGGGAGACCTGGTGCTGCAGCGTGTGGCGACCATGCTGCTCCACGCAACGCGCGGCTGCGATACCGTGTCGAGGCTGGGCGGTGATGAGTTCGCCGTGCTGCTCGAGCGCGTCAGTCAGGATGAAGGGCCCGAAGTGGCGGCACAGCGCATCGTCAACGCGCTCGCGCGTCCGATCGAGGTCGAGCCTGGACGCACGGTGACCGTTGGTGCGAGCATCGGCATCGCCGTGCAGGTCGGAGCTGAAGATCGCGACGAGCTCCTGCGCAATGCCGATGTTGCGCTCTATGAGGCGAAGGCCCGGTCGCGGGGGCGCTGGGTCGTGTACGACCCTGGGATGCACGCGTCGCTCGTGGACAAGGCGGCACTCGAGGCCGACCTGCGGGCGGCGATCGAACGGTGCCAGCTCGCGCATCGCCCGGGACTGCAGAAGACCGGAACTTATCCGCGCTTCGGCGAAGCGGACTCGGAGGCGCAGATCAGCCTGGCCTACCAGCCGATCGTCGACGTGATTTCGGAGAAGCTGACCGGGTTCGAGGCGTTGCTGCGTTGGACGCATCCGGAGCGCGGCGTCATTTCGCCGACGATCTTCGTGCCGGTGGCCGAGGAGTCCGGTCTGGTACTGGCATTGGGCCGCTGGGTGATGCGCACCGCCTGCCAGCAGGCCAGCGCATGGAACGCACGGCGGCCGGACGCGCCGATCACGGTGACGGTCAACCTGTCGGGGCGGCAGCTGCAGGACGAAGCGCTCGCCCTCGATGTCGATGCCGCGCTGCGGGAGAGCGGACTCCCGCCATCGCGCCTCATCCTGGAGATGACCGAATCCGTGATCATGAAGGAGTCCTCGGCCGCGAGAGCGCGACTGCAGGAGCTGAAGCAGGTCGGCGTGCGGATCGCGATCGACGATTTCGGCACGGGATACTCCTCATTGTCCCACCTGCAGCAGTTCCCGGTGGACATTCTCAAGATCGACCGGTCCTTCCTGCACCGGATGCACCAGGGATCGCACGATGCCGCGCTGGTGCGCACGATCATCCAGATGGCGAAGTTGCTGTCGCTGCGCACCATTGCCGAGGGCGTCGAGGATTCGCAGCAGCAACAGCAGTTGCGCGAACTGGGTTGCGACTGCGCGCAGGGGTTCCTGTACGGCCGCCCGATGAGCGTCGAGCAGATCGAAATGATTTTCTCGTCAGGCGTTTTGCCTCAGGCCCACGGGGTCGAGCTGATCTGATTCGGCTCCCGGGAGCATTGGCCGTCGGCCTGTTATCTCATGGGCGCGGTCACCGCATCTCAAGGCGGGCACGCGCCACGATGTACGCCTGCAGATTCAGCAAATCTGCATCTGACAAGTGGCCGGCGAATGACGGCATTCCGCGTTCGCTCAGCGCGCCGTCGCGGACGATCTGGCCGAACTGCCGCCGGACCGACACCGACGAAAACCGGAGGTCAGGAGCGGGACCGGGGCTGGCAACCGCGGGACCATGACAGCGCATGCAGTACTTGTCATAGAGCATGTTCCCCTGGCGAAGGATCGCGGCCGTGACGCCGGCAAACTCGTCAGGCGCAATGTCAGGTCGCCGATGCGGCGGGACATCACGCTGCGGCACCTCAGGACCCCGCGCGTCGAGTGCGAAGGCCACGATTCGCGCCCGCCCACGATACCCCGTCGGCGCGGCGCCGCCCGCAAACTGTGAACTCGGAACCCCGTTCCCCGCCAGGACTGCCACGTACTGCACGCCGTTCACGGAGTACGTCACTGGGCCAGCCTGAACTCCGGCGCCCGTATCCTGCTCCCAGAGCAGCGCGCCATCGCTCGCTCGATAGGCGGCGAGCCGCCTCGGGACTCGGCCGGCAAACACCAACCCTCCCGCGACCGACAGGACACCGGCCCCGGAGGCGCCGTCGTGGCGCACGCGCCAGGCGGGAGCGCCACGAATGGGATCCCAGGCGACCAACTCGACGGTAGCCGCTTCCAGCTCACCGAGTGAATTCTCCGGATCGCCGGTCGGCCCCAGGAGTACACCGCGGTTCACGTGTCGCGGATCGTGGCGCCAGGCGGTGTCCACCACCGTTACCTGTACGTCGTTCGTCACGGTGAAATACATCAGGCCCGTCGCCGGACTCCAGGCCACGGGGTGCCAGTTGTGCGCGCCGGTCGGCGAAGGCCGGATCGCGACGGGCACTGTCGAGAGCGCGTTCGCCTCGTTCTCCACCGGACGCCCCGTGACGGAATCAATACCGTGCGCCCAGGTGACGGGCGCGATCTGCGAGGCCTTCACCAGAACGCCGGTCAGGCGATCGAGCACATAGAAGAAACCATTCTTCGGCGCCTGCATAACGAGCTGACGCCGCGTCCCTCCCATCCCTCCCTCGACGAGCACCATCGGCTGTGTGGCCGTGTAGTCCCACGTATCGCCGGGAACGGTCTGATAGTACCAGAGTTGTTCGCCCGTAGCCGCATCGAGCGCGAGGATCGAGGCGAGGTAGAGGTTGTCGCCGCCGCCCGGACTCCTCACGCTGCGCAGCCAGGGCGAACCGTTGCCCGTTCCCACGTACACGCGCTCTGCGGATTCATCGACAACGATTGCGTCCCAGACCGTGCCGCCGCCACCGAACTTCCACCACTGGCCATTCCACGTGCGGGCCGCGGCGCGCATGGCCGGTGATTCAAAGCCTGACGCTGGGTCTCCGGGGACGGTGTACGTGCGCCAGCGTAGTGCACCGGTATCCGCATCGTACGCGCTCACGTAGCCGCGCACGCCGAACTCGGCGCCGCCATTCCCGATGAAGACGAGTCCACGCCCCACGCGCGGCGCACCAGTGATGGAATACATCGCTGAGCTGTCGGTGGTCTGCACCTCCCACCGTAGTGCGCCGGTGCCGGCATCCAGCGCAATCAGGCGTCCATCGAGTGTTCCAACGAACACGCGGCCGCGATACACCGCGACCCCGCGATTCACGCTGCCGCAACAACTCGCGGCGCCCACCCGGCGCGGCACCTGCGGATCGTACGACCAGACGCGTCGCCCACTCGTCGCGTCCACGGCGTGCACGACATTCCACGATCCGGTGGAATACATCACACCGCCGACCACGATTGGCGTGGCCTCCATGCGTTCATAGGCGCCGAGGTCGTAGCTCCACGCGACGCGTAGCCGGCCGACGTTCGTGGTATCGATCTGCCGAAGGGGACTATGGCGCTGTTCATCCCGGCTGCGTCCGTGCTGCAACCAGTCAGCCGGATCGGGATTCGCCAGCGTGCTGTCGTCGACACCGGCAACGATCTGCCGGATGGCGACGCTGTCGGCTGGGGTCAGGCGGGGAGCCACCTCGCCGGCGCAGTCGAGGCACAGCAGGCAGGCCGCTGCTCTCGTCAGGCGGTTCACTCGCCCCGTCGCCGGTCGATCATCTTCTTGAAGAGTCGCAGCTGGTTCAGCTCCACGATCGTCTTGCCTTTCGTCATGTTGCCGTCGTGCCGGCGCACGAACAGGGTGACCTCGTCGAGCTGGAGGATCGCGAGCTCCTTCTCCGCGGCTCGCGCATACCAGTCGGTATCCTCGCCAAACCGCAGGTCGGCGTCGAAGAGACCGACTCGCTCGAAGGCGCGGCGCCGGTACAACCCGGCGCCGATGTAATGCGGAAACGACTCGGCGGGATTGCCGAGGTACTCGCCCGGATCGCCCGCGGAGGTGTAGCGAGTGACCTGGGCTCGCCCGCGCACCACATCGGCCTCCGGGTTCTCGAGAAGATGGTCGACCATCGCGCCAAGGTTCCCCGGCGGCCACAAGTCGTCGACGTCGAGGAAGGCAATGAAGCCGCCTGACGCGTCGCGAATGCCGCGATTGCGCGCGGATGCCGCTCCCGCATTCTCCTGGCGAAAGAGGCGAACGTCCACCGGCACGTCGCGCAGCGCGGCGGCGACGTCCTCGGTCGAGCCATCGTCGACGACGATGATCTCGAAGGCCGGGTAGGCCTGCCGCGTCACGGCGCGCACCGCGTCGGCGACGAAGGCGGCGCCATTGTAGACCGGAATGATGACGCTGACGAGCGGCCGCGTGCCGGCGGCGGCAACCGGCGCCGCGTCCGCGCGGGCCCGCAGCGCGGACACCGGGCTCCTGAGAAACTCACCGATGTGCTGCGGCAGCCGGTCGAGGTCCGTGCCAAGGCGGATCGAGAAACCCGGCACGGCGGCGACGAGTCGCTCGACGAAGAGATGTGTCGCGTGGCCGGCGTGCGGGAGCTGGGACAGCGTCGTGAACGACGCGGCACGCTGCAGCCCCAGCGGCGACGCCGGTTCGAATGACGTGTCCCGCTCTCCCGAGAACGAAGGCTGGGCGATGGCCTTGAGTGGAAGCGAGCGACTGATCTGGCTCTTCAGATCCGGGTAGAGTTGCACGACTGCCTTGTCGTCCGGCGTTTCCGCGTTGCGCACCAGTCGCGCCAGTTGAGGAAAGCGCGCCAGTTGCGGGCGGTCCAGCTTGGCCGTGCTGTACAGGCTGTACACGCGCGGCTCGGGATCGACGCGCACGACGAGGTAATCGTCCGCCACGTACTGCATTCCACTCGTCAGGCAGGCGAGCGCGGTGGTGGACTTGCCGACGCCGCCCTTCCCGGTGATGAGCAGCGCGCCGCTCTCGTCGCCGACCGCCGCCGCGTGCAGCAGGTGCGCCCCGTTGGCCTTCGTCCACCAATGCAGCAGCGTGCGCAGCGGCGACGCCTTCGTCCAGTACGGCAGCTGCTCGTCCGAGCGCACCCAGAACATTCCGACGCGACGCTGCAGGTCGAGGAGGTTGAGCGAACACTCGATCCAGTGAAAGGCGCTGCGGACACGGCGGCTGGACAGCCCCCAGATGTCGCCCCGGTCCGTGAAGTTCTCCCAGCGTACCGGCGGCGGGGGTACGGCGACACCCGTGGACTCGGTATCCCAGATATGCAGCGAGACATCGGCCGGGCCGGTGACCGGCAGCTCCAGGTGCGCCAGCGCGGGAAACAGCGACGGCACCAGCCGATCCCCGCTGAACACGAGCTGGACGCTCGTGCCGGCAACGTCGATGTGCCTGACGACCACGCCGGCCCGTGAGGTCGCCGTTTCACAGCTCGACATGGCCGCATCGAAGAACGCCAGCTGCTGCTCCTCGGAGAGCAGCGGCGTATCGGAGGGGTGCGGGAACGGAGCGGTGGGACTCTGCGCGTCCGGCACGGCGTCAGACGGCGGCATTCACGAGGGCCTGCGGCTCGGCGTGAAGGCTGCCGTTCTCCAGCCGGTAGACTGTGGCCGCGAACTCCACCACCGAGCGATCGTGGCTGATCACGATCAGCGTCGGCCGATCGTCGCGCCCGGCGAGTCCGCTCATCAGGCGGCCCACGGCCGGCACGTCGAGATGATTGGTCGGCTCGTCCAGGATCAGGAGTCGGGGCCGGCCCAGGAGCGCACGGGCGATCGCCAGTCGCTGCGCTTCCCCGCCCGACAGCCTGACGCCGTGATCGCCGATCATCGTCTCGTAGCCGTCAGGGAGCCGCGCGACCACTTCATCGGCGAGCGATAATCGCGCCGCCGCGTCGACCTCGTCCTGCGTTGCGTCCGGCGAGCCATAGCTGATATTGTCGCGCACCGTTCCCGAGAAGAACTGTGGCCGCTGCGGAACCACACCGATCGATCGGCGCAGCGAGCGAAGGTCGATCTCGTCGAGCGGCACACCGCTCGCCAGCACTCGTCCGTGGTTCGGACGATAGAAGCCGAGCAACAGGTGGACGAGCGTGCTCTTGCCGGCGCCGTTCGGGCCCACGATCGCCACCTGGGCGCCACTCGGGATCGCGAGATCAACGCGCCTGAGCACGGGCGCATCGTTGTAGCCGAAGGTCACGCCGCGCATCTCGACCGATCCGTCAAACTCGATCCGCCTGGTGCCGAGGTATGGTTCGGGCTCGCCGTCGGTCATGAACCGGTACAGCGTGACCAGGGACGCATTGCCGGAGAGGAGCTCGGGGATGCTCGAGGTGAGCGAATCCACGTAACCGTAGAACATCCCCGCGGCGACATAGAAGGTGAGGAACTCACCCAACGTCATCCTGCCGCGAGCTACGGCGGCGCCGCCGATGACGAGGATCAGGATGGCGGCGATGCCGGTGAGCGTCCGCTGCACGTGGCTGTGCACCGCATAGCTCATCGCCATTCGATGGCCCGAGGCGTACAACTCGCCGATGTGCTGCCCCTGACGCTCGAGTTCCTCATCCTCGAAGGCTTTGACCCGCGTGAGGTCGAGCTGGCGAACCGCGAAGTTCACGCCCTTGCTGAAGCCCTCGAACGCGCGCTGGAACTTGAAGACGTCGCGCCGCACCAGCCATCCCGATGCGCGCGAGGAAAGCCAGATCAGCGGCAGGATGACCGCGCCCACCAGCACCAGCTTCCAGCTGAGAACGATCAGGACGACGAACAGGACCAGGCTTGCCACCAGCGCGGGCACGACTCCGGAGAAGATCGTGTTGCTGAGGTGATCGACGCGTTCGCTGTCCTGGACGATGCGCGTGTGAAGGACGGCGAGATCGGCGCTCGCGAAGTATCCGTGTGAGAGCCGATACAGGCGAGACACGAGGTCGCGGCGCAGTTCGGTCACCGCGCCTTTGATGGTATGGAGGACATGTGATCGCATTGCCAGGCTGAGCAGGGTCCCGGCCACTCGAATCAGGATTATCGTGACCCCGATCCTGACGAGTGCGGCAACGTCGCCGGCAGGAATGGCGCGGTCGAACGCGAACTTGATCAACACGAGAACCGGCAGCACCAGCAGCGACTGCAACGATGCGCCAGCCGTGAAGGCGAGCAGGCGCGCGACGCGTGATCGGTAGTAGCCAAGGAACATCCGGATGGCCGACCGGTCGAACAGCGGCGGCTTGTGGCCGGTGCCTTCCGGGGCGGTCATGCCGGGTCCTCGATGTGCTCTGTTGGCTCGTGACCGTTGGCCACGGCCCTGCGACGCACGCCCTGCACGATGCGGGACAGCAGCTCGCGGCGCCCGGAGAGTCCCAGTCGGTACCTCAGATAGTGCGTGTATCCCCAGGCAAAGCTGAGCGGATTGCGCGCCGGGGAATGACGCGCATACTCGGCAAGGCATGACATCTGGTTGCGGAACGCCGACGGGTTGAGGGTGCCGTCATCCGCCAGCACCACGCTGCACTCGAATCGCTCGAACAGCGATGTCCGCATGCTCCTGAGCCGGGCCTGCGCGCTCACCGGAATAGGCGCGCCGAATGACTGCGCAAGGTACGACAGTCCGAGCCGGAGCCTCCGCACCACCCGGTACGTCACCGCGAGGTGATGGAGCCGATCCCAGCCAACGTCCGAACCACGCGAGCGGAGGATGGTAAGCGCGTCGGGAATCCAGCGAACCGGGGTCTCCACATTCCAGCGGACTCCGTGAACCACCGTGAGAAAGAGGGCGTGTGTTGGATCGGGCTGCCGGACCATCGTGCCCCTGAAGTCCAGCGGCTCGGCGGTCGCGAAGAACGAGTCCGCCGCCGGGGAATCCGCCGGGCTTTCGTACATCGGCCTCCAGTGGAGGTCGAGCTCGGCGCCGTCGGGGCCGAAGACCTGCACGGCGTGGCGGAAGCGAAGCGCCTCGCCCTCCGGCCGCTCTCCGCGCCAGCCCAGCGAGGCCAGGACGCCTAACGCCTGGCTGAGCCGCGGCTCAGGGACGACGACGTCGACGTCGGCCATGGGTCGCAGCGCGGGATTGCGGTAATAGGAAAGCGCGAGCGGGACGCCCTTTGTCAGGAGCACCGGGATGTCCGCCGACGCAAGCTCTGCGATGACGGGCTCGACCGAGTGCAGCAGGCGGTGCGTTCCATACCAGCTATGGCGGTAGACGCCCTTGAGCCGGCGCATGAGCGGGTCGTCCACGCCCAGTTCGTGCAGGTTGTGATAGACCAGCGGAAGCAGGCGGATCGTTGCCGCGCTGAAGTCATCTTCGAGGCGCACGCGACTGCGCCACGTGTGGAAAGCGTCAACGGCGTGTTGCTCGTCGAGGAGACCCGCCTTGAGCAGGAGTTGCTGCTCGCTGGACGGCCATACGTACTGGCCAGCGTGATCCGTGGCCACTGCCTAGTCCTTCCCTGGCTGCGAATCGGCCGGCGCCTTCGCACGTCGCCGGTCGAGGGATGCCTTCAGCACCCGCAGATACTCGGCCTTCTCATCCCTCAGTCGCCAGGTCGTGTTGGCCGTGTGAACCCGACGCAGCAACACCACCTGCTCAGCGACCTCGTTCGTCACGCCCGCCGCATCGGCGCGGGCGATCCAGTCGAGGGTCTCGCCAATCCGGAACGACGTGTCAAACCGCCCGATGCGATCAAACACCCGGCGTCGCGCCAGCGTCACCCCGGCGGCACGCGCGCGGCTCACGTCCTCGGGACAGACGAGGGTTCGCCGGATCGCGTCAGGCAGCTCGGGACTCATGAACTGCTTGATGAGTCCCGACGCACAGTCAAGCTCCGGGCGGTCTTCAAGCAGCGAAAGGCGCACTGACAGGCTGCCGGCGGGCCACAGGTCATCGGCGTCGAGAAACGCAATGACATCGCCGGTCGACAGGGCGATGCCATGGTTCCTGGCCGCGCTGATGCCCAGGTGATCCTGCCTCGCGCAGCGGACGCGGGGCCCGAACCCCGCCGCGATCGACCCACCGTCGTCCGTCGATCCGTCATCGATGACGATCACCTCGTCGGGCACGCGGTCCTGCTCGAGGGCACTGGTGAGCGACTCGGCGAGATAGGCCGCGCCGTTGTAACACGGGATGAGGAGGCTCACACGAAGTGCGGACATCAGGTCGCACCTCCAGTGTTCCGCTTGCGCGCAATCGATTGCCGAAGCGCCTTCAACAGCAGGCCGTTTGTGCCCGCGTGGTTCAGTGATGAATTCGAATCGTGGACACGCTTGACGACCAGCGTCTCCGGAAGCACTACGGTGGGCACGCTGGCATCTCGCGCCCGCGCGAACCAGTCAGTGTCTTCGCCAACAGCGAACGACGGATCAAAGAGTCCCACGTTGTCGAAGGCCGCGCGCCGCGCGACCAGCGTTTCCATGATGAAGCCGGGAACCGGGCCTTCGAGGAGTGTCGTGCGAAAACCCGCTGGCGGGCTGGCGCCTTCGGCAAGCACGTGCTGCACGTGGGTAAACGCCAGCAGCGCATCCGGCTGCGCGGCCAGCGCCGCTACCTGCCGTTCGAGCTTGTCCGGCATCCATTGATCGTCGTGGGAGATGAAGGACAGCAGGCCGCACCGCGACCGAGCGATGCCCTGGTTATAGGCATTGGCAATCCCCATCCCTGATTGCGTGATGACCGTTACGCCCCGGTAGCGTCGCGCAATCGCGACGGTGCCATCGTCAGAATGGCCGTCGATCACCAGAATCTCCGCTGGACGAAGTGTCTGGGCCTGAACGCTGTCCAGGGCGTCAGTGATGAAGCGCTCGCCGTTACGAACGATCAGGATCACGCCCACGCCGTCACTTTCCGGCGAAAGTGTTCGTTCGATCGAGTTCATCACGCAGTCAGCCCGCGGATCAAGTCGACGCGTGGTCAGTCACGATGCCGGAGCGTCAGGCGCCTTGGGCATTGGCCAACCTGCCTGGTCCACGTCGTGAATGGGATCGAGGAGCAGCAATTCCTCCATGTCCGTGTACGCGTTGAGCACCGGAGCGGAAAATGGCTGACGGGTGCCACTCAGCCAGGTCATCTGATCCTCAGCGCCGGACAGCGTCCCGTTTGACTCGACCACGAGGTTGTGCTTCAGCAGCTCGCCGACAAAGAACGCCACCGCTTCGGACGCGGCATCGGGCGCGACGCCGTAGACCGACGCCAACGACCGGACTATCGCTGAACGCGACACGCCCAGTTCGATGCCCCGCCAGATGTCACAGCCGACGTGCTGGGTGCTGAAATAGTGCCCGGAGGCGAGGTCCATTATTACCGCTTCGCCGTCAATTACCTCGGCAACTACAGACGGGGCATTCACCTTCAACGTAGACTCCATTTTATCGCGCGCGAGGGACGACTCCGGGTGGACGATGCAGGGGCAACTTTCATGCCGATACTAGCATGAAGTCGGCCTGTCGCAACGGGTTCCAATCGACTGGCACGAAGCCTTCAGGTTGATGTCAGCGACCAACTGACATTTGGCCAACCTTCCGCACAGACGGGAGTTACGTCACGTTGCCTGAATGATACCAGTCGAGGAGTTCAAGAACGCTCTGAGGCGTCACGTCATCGATCCGTGGTTCCCCCGCTCCCTGGACCGGGAGGATGGCGGGTTTTTTTGCGATTTCGACCGCCGGTGGAGGCCCTGCGGGCCACAGCTGAAGCTGCTGGAGTTCCAGGCCCGGCACACCCTTCTCGCCGCCGACGCCGCCCGCCGTTTCCCCGATGATGCCGGGCTCCGCGAGGCTGCGTGGCATGGCTTCCGCTTTTTGCGCGACGTCCTCTGGGACGCCGAATCCGGTGGCTGGTTCCACTCCGTCGATCGGTCCGGGAAACCAGTGGAGCATCTCACCAAGCACACGCACGGCTTCGCGTACGCACTGTCGGCGTGCGCTTCTGTTTACGAGTTGACCCGGGACGAGGAAGCCCATCGTCTCGCGAAAGCCGCATTCGAGTGGATGGACCAGTACGCCCGCGACCGCGATTACGGCGGGTACTTCGGGTTTCTCCAGCGCGACGGGACTGTCATCAACGAACCATCGAAGGCGCCGTACCGCACGGACATGGACACGGTGGGGACCGAGATCGGGTTCAAGGATCTCAACGTGCACTCCGACTTGCTCGAGACTTTCGCAATCATGTATCGAACTTGGCGTGAGCCTGGAATCGGAGAACGGCTTGCCGAGGCCGTGGAGATCATCGGCGACCGGATGGTGAACCCGACGACCGGGTCGATGCACTTCTTCGTGACACCGGACTGGCGGCCGCTGCCGCATCTCATCCGCGTCGGGTATCAGTCGCACTCCGCTTACCGGCTGCTCCTGGCCCTCGGGCTTACAGAGCACGACGCTCTCATCCGGCGAATGGCCGTCCGGATCATGGACAGCGCAATCCGGTACGCGCGTTACGACAGTGGCGAGGGCTACTACTATGCCGCCCCAGGCGCCTTTCCGACGGTGCTGCACGATTACGAGATACGTGTCCCTCGGAAGACCTGGTGGGTGCAGATGGAGGCGCTGAAGGGGCTCCTCGCCGTCAGCAGAGTGGCGAGCGACCCTGGGCCTTACCTTCGCTTGTTCGAGGAGCAGTGGCGGTACATCCGGAAGCACTTCCTCGACGCGAAGTACGGCGGCGTGTACATGCACGGACTCGACAACGCGCGCGTCTGGGAACGGAAGTTCGGGGCGCGCCTGGCGCCGGCGGGGATCACCCGCAAGGGCGACGTGTGGAAGGACGCGTCGCACGAGGGGCGGGCCCTGCTGTACTGCATCGAGACGCTAGGTGCCTCGCCTGCCTGACGAGGTAACCTCGTGGACCGACCGGCGACCGCTGGCGCTGTTGCTGGTCCTCGCGCTGCTGGTCAAGATCCCGACACTGGGGACGGCCGCGTTCTGGGTGAGATGGCCTGGTTGGGCCAGGCTGGCTGGCTCGCCAACGCCGGCTTGCTGAAGGTGGTGCCCGGACTCCGGCCCGACGCACAGTTTTTCGGCCATGCTCCCGGTCTGCACCTCGCCGCGGCCGTGCTATTCAAGGCGTTCAGGCGTTCGATCGAAGATGAAGGAGGCGGTGCCTTACGCGGCGCCGTTGCTGGTATTCGCGGCATTCGTCATCGTGCGGAAGGTGGCCACGGGGCGATTCTTCCACATATACGACTTCGAGACCGATGCGCTGTTCGACCTCGGGTTGGCATCGTCGCTGCAGCAGGCGGCCGCCGGTGCGTTGGCCGTGGCGCTGACGTTGTGGTCTCTGGCACGTGACCCGTCACGCGGGCAGGGCGAGGACAACCTGCAGTACCTCGGGATCGTCGGGATGCACCAGGCGACCGCGCGGGAGGTGGAGACTCGTTATGCGGAGGCGCGCATCGTCTCCGCGTGGCCAACCGCCCCGGAACTCAGCGATCCGTTGCCCGGTTACGTCACCAGGCCACTTCGCGTAGAGTGGTTCACCGGCCAGTTGGATCTCTCGGAAACTGACGTCGTGGTCATCGCGCGCCCCGCAAATGACGCAGCCAGAAGGCTCGAGGCGCTGGTTCGATCCCCGGGGTGGTACGTCTCCTCCAGGCGGCGGCACGGAGTCAACGAGATAACGGTTTACGAGCGAAGCGCTTCCGGAGGTCGAGGCGCGTGAACCGGCGCGTGCTCATCTCCATTTCGCTCGCCGGCGCAGCCGCCATCGCCGTTCTGTATTGGCTGGCCGAATACGTGCATCCCTTCGGGCTTCACGCGTGGATGGTGAAGCAGTCCGCCCTTCGCGTCTTTGTCTGGTCGGTGCGGGACCTGTTCACGAACGCGATCCTGACGCCAGGATTCGGGGTCGCGGTGGCCCTCACGCTGGCGCTGGAGCGGCTGATTCCTGCGCAGCGCAATCAGCCGTTGTTCAGCCTGAGTTTCGCGCAGGACGTGGTCTGGTTCTTCTACGAGACCGTCCTCCACGCGGCCATCATCGTGACCTATGTGCAAATCCTCACCACGGTGTACCAGGCCAACGTGCCCTTCCTGACGATCGACGCCGTGCTGGCGTGGCCGGAGTGGCTGAGGTTCGCGGTCGGCATCCTCCTGCTGGATCTCCTGTACTGGGGACAGCATTTCACCAACCACAAGTTCGCCGTCCTGTGGCAGTTTCACACGGTGCACCATTCCCAGCGCGCCCTCAACTTCTTCACCGATTTCCGCTATCACGTCCTGGAATACCTCGTCCGGCACACGTTCCTGGTAATCCCGTTCCTGGTGCTGCGGGTCGATCCGCCACAGATCGTCTGGTTCGCGCTGGTGGCCAGATGGTACACGCGATTCTACCACGGCAATATCCGCACGAACCTGGGGCCGCTGCGCTACGTGCTCGTCACGCCTCAGTCACACCGGATCCACCACTCGATCGAGCCGCGACACCGGGACACGAACTTCGGCGCGCTGTTCAGCATCTGGGACCAGATGCTCGGGACGCAGTACCGCGTTTACGACGAGTACCCTGAGACGGGCATCGAAGACGAGATGTTCCCGCACGAGCGCAAGGGTAACGTGTTCTCGCTGCTGGTCACGCCCTTCGTGCAGATGGCGTATCCCCTGCGGAAGGTCTGGGACCAATATGCCCGCCGCGCCCCTGGGCGACGTGATCCAGCGCACCCTGGGTGACGCCCACACGCTCTAACGACCAGCGCCTGAAACAGGTTCGGTGCCTAGTGCCGTTCCAACTATTCTCGCCAAGTGGTTCAATGCAAACCCATACCGTCGAGCGTTCGGTGAAACAAGTTGGAACGGCACTAGCGGATGTTCCAGCCGTTCACCGGACCTCCGTTGAAAAACGCACCCGGCACCATCACCCCGTCGCGCTTGAACACCATTCCGTTCTTCATCACGAACCGAACGTCGCGCAGCGCGTCGATCTGCTCCAGCGGATTACTCCGCACCGCGATGAGGTCCGCGAACATCCCCGGCTTGATGGGGCCGCGCGTCGCCATCGTCTCGCTCACCTTGTAACCGTTCACCGTCATGGCGCGCAGAATGTCGGAGGCGGGAATTCCGGCAGCCTTCCAGGTTTCGATGAACTCGATCGCGACTTCGCCGCGCGTCTTGCCCGGGACGAAGTAGTCGGCGTCGGTGCTGAACGTGAGAGGCGCCTTGTTCTCCCACGCGTTCCGCAACATCCGCACGGTGGCATCGTATCGTTCGCGCGTGGTATGGCCGGTCAGCGAAAGCGGCGTCTCCGTGCCGGCGCGCCACACGCCCTTGCGCGCCATTTCCTTGTGCAGCTCGTCGGTCATGCCGCGGTCATGCGCGATGGACCAGATTCCGGCCTCAACCGCCCGCTTGCCACCCTCGATGGTCTGCACGTGGCCTTCCACCTTGAGCCCCGCCTTCGCCGCTTCGGAGATGAACAGTTTGATCTCGTCCACGGAGTAGCCCCACGGTTTGCAATCGACGCAGATCTTGATGACTCTGGCGCCGAAGAGGGCGTTCTGGCGTACGGCCTTCACGATCTCGTCGTTCGTGTCGGCATCGAGATACTCGGGGTACACGATATTCTTGTCCTTCGCCATCTCGGGCGTCGGCCAGAACTGTCCGCCCATGCCCCCGATGATGATCCCCGATGGAATGATGGTGGGTCCGGGGATCCATCCTTGCTCGATGGCCGCTCGCAGTGCGACGTCGGCGTAGTTGCCGTTGTTTCCCATGTCGCGCACGATGGTGAAGCCGGCCGCGAGCATCTGGATACCGTTCGAAACGGCCTGAATGGCGCGAAGCGCCGTGGGCTCGAGCACGTACGTCAGGTAGTAGATGTTGCGCTCCGGCACCTCCTTGTAGGTGAGCGCGAGGTGGTTATGCGCGTCCACCAGTCCGGGGAGGACCGTCAGGTTGGACAAATCGATCACCTCGGCTCCCGCGGGGATCGGAAGGTTCGGTCCGACCGCAGTGAACCTCCCGTTCTCGACGAGGATCACCTGGTTGGAGGCGCTCGCTCCCGCATCCGGGTCCACGAGACGGCCGGCTCTGATGGCGGTGACCTGGGCGTTCGCCGCCGAGGCGGCGCAAAGCGTCAGCATGAGAATGCGTGCGAGCATGGGCGATCTCGAGTGAGCGGGGAAGCCCCAGGATGTCGTGCGCGGTCTTCATTCGCAATGACTCCTGGGCTGGAGTCGAACCGCTGGACCCGTCCCGCGAGTGCCGTTCCAACTTGTTTCACCGAACGCTTGAAGGTGTGGGTTTGCGTTGAACCACTTGTCGTGAATAGTTGGAACGGCACGAGACGTCAGGGCACCCGCTGCGCGCGGAGCGCGCTGTCGGCTCGCGTCCGCACCCACTCGAAGTACGACTTCAGCTGGCCATTCGCGAGCCCCGTATCCGCGTGCGCCAAAGCGCCAGGCGCGTCGCCCGACTCCAGCAGCGAGAGCGCGAGTCCGAAGCGCGCGTCGGGACGCCTCGGGCGGATCTCGAGCGCCGTTCGATACAGGGGAATGGCCTGCACATAGAGCTTCGCTTCGCGGTACTTGGCCGCCAGAAAGTTGTATGGGTCGGAGTCGTTGCGAGCCAGGGCGATGGCGCGTCGCAGCTCGCGCTCACCCTCGGCGGCGCGCCCCACGTTGAAGAGTTCGCTCCCATACACGTAGTGGGCGCGATACGACAGCGGGGCATCCTGCACTGTCTGAGTGAACAGCGTCAGGTTGTCTCGCCAGACCGGATTGCGTTCTGCGCTCCGCCAGACACCAAGAATCGCCATCATCGCGACAACCGCAACGATCGCGCGACGGGCCGGCGCCGTTGACGCCGCGCGCCAGAGCCACCGAAACGCCGCGCCGAACACCATCATCGCGCCGACGCTTGGCAGCATCAGCGTCCGCTCCTGGAGCACAACGCCGGACACGAGATTGCTCACCGGTGCAAAGGTGATAGCGAGCCACACGAGCCCCAGCGCAAGCGCCCTTTCCCGGGAGAGCGACATCACCAGGGCCGCAAGGGCGACCGCGGCGAAGGCGACGCCAAGAATGCTCCACGGGCCAGGCCCATCGACGACTTCGATCTGTTGCGGCCCGTACTCCGCCGAGAGATGGGCCGGCCATGTCAGCAAGCGAACCCATTCGGGGATCACGCGGAACATCGTCCAGATCCGCGTGGACAGGTCCATCTCGACTGGATTCTGTTCGCCGAACAGGGAGCCGAGGACGGCGGCGCGGGCGGCGAGGACTGACGCCCCAACCAGCACCAGGACCAGCAGCAGCCAGCCGAGCCGTCCGCGCTCGGGGGCGGCGCCGCTCCTGTCTCGGCACACCAGCAGCTCCGCCGCGACAATGAGGAGCGGAAGGAGCAGGGCGTGCTCCTTGGCAAGCGATGCGCCCGCGTACAGCGCCGCGATGCCTAACGCCTGCCCGACATTCGGTCCGCCCCGGCGACGCGCACGGAGGTACAGGGTCGTGGCGCCAACTACGCCGATCGCCGCCAGCAGTTCGGCCTGACCAACGACGTTCGCCACCGCTTCCGTGTGCACGGGATGCGCCGCGAACAGCATCCCGCCCACGAGGGCGCCGCGCTCGTCGAGCACTTCGCGCAGCAGCGCCAGCACCGCGACCGCGAGCAGCACGAACAGCGCGATGCTGACGGCATGGAAGAACATCGGGTTTCCATTCCCGAGCGTCCATTGCAGTGCGTATGACAGCATCGACAGTGGACGATAGAGCGACTCGCCAAATGCAGGTGGCCAGTAGGATGATCCGAAGAGCGTCCACCACGACGACAGAGAATGCACGCGAGCGTTGTCGGCGATGATCGCGATGTCGTCGTACGCAAAGCCGTTACGGAAGCTCGTCGCGGCCGCCGCCATCGCTATGAGCGCGACGGCTGCCCAGGGCAGAGCGCGGATTCGTCCAGAAGGCGGGCTCACACCTGTCTCCCGGGTTCTGACGTGAAGAGCAGCGGGTGAGTCATCTTGCGGCACCCCAGGCGGTATGCAACCACGCGCGGACCCTCGGCATCATTCCTTGATCCGGCCTGTCGTCGAGCGTGGCATCGCCAGTCAGACCGAAACCGGCGTCATGCCGGAGTAGCGCCGAAGAGTGCCCCGACGCCGGCGGTAGCTGCCATCGCCAGCGCTCCCCAGAACGCCACTCGCGCGGCGCCGATGACCACGTTCGCGCCTCCGGTTCGTGCAGCCAGCGCTCCCAGGAGCGCCAGCAACAGAAGCGAGCCTCCCGACACGGCGGCCACCATGAATGCGGTGGGAGTGAGCCAGGTGAGGACCAGCGGCAGGGCCGCACCCACGGCGAATGTCAGTGCTGACGCCAATGCCGCCTGGATGGGACGCGCCGTGTGTATTTCGGAGAGGCCCAACTCGTCGCGAGCGTGGGATCCCAGTGCGTCGTGTGCCATCAGCTGAGCCGCGACCTGCTCCGCAAGCGAGGGTTCAAGTCCCCTCCTCACGTAGATGTTCGCCAACTCCTGGCGCTCGAAAGGTTCGTCGCTCTCGAGTTCACGACGCTCTCGCGTCAGGTCGGCCGACTCCGTATCCGCCTGCGAACTCACCGACACATATTCGCCGGCCGCCATCGACATCGCGCCGGCGACCAGACCAGCCATCCCGGCAATCAGCACGTTTCCCCGCGTGACATTCGCCGCGGCCACCCCTACCACCAGGCTCGCCGTGGACACGATGCCGTCGTTCGCACCCAGCACGGCGGCCCGCAGCCAACCGATGCGTTGGCCGTAGTGCCGTTCGACCTGTCTGCCCTCTGTCGTCATCCGGGGAAACGTAGACTGAGTTCGGCCAGATACATGATGCGCGACAGGGCTTTCCGGCGCGACAACTCGACAACCATCTCGAGATACTCCTGTTGGCTCGTCAACGCACGTACACCGAGGACGCTTTCCAATTCCTCTCGATGCGCCCGCATGGCCGCCAGCCTGCCGCTCGCGTTTTCGATGACGCTCACGGTTCGATTCTCGGTCTCGATCAACCGTTCGGTGCGGGCATCCGTGGTCGAGCGATGTACCGTTTACCTGCGTTCAGCGACGACAACTCAGCGCCTAACGCTTATTCGGCCCTCCAGGCTCTCCCGTCACCCGCGCCAGCTTCTCGCGCACCGCGGCCAACTGCGCCGCGATGGGCGGATCCGGATCCTTGAAGACCTTCACGTACCGCTCGTAGTACTCGGCGGCCTTCGCCCGGTCGCCGCGCGCCTCGTACAGTTCGCCGAGGATCAGGAGGCCCTGCGCGTACCACCCGGTCTCATAGGTGAAGCCACCGAAGGCTGACGACGTCGACAGCGCGCGCTCGAACAGCACGATCGCCGAATCTGGCTGCCCGCGTCGCGCCAGGATAGCGGCCGCTTCCGGCAGGCCACGATTGTACAGGTGCATCGCGGAGGCGGCCGGTGACGTGTTCCAGGCCAGGAATGCGGACACGGCGCGCTCCCAATGTCCCTCGGCTGCCAGGATCGCGCCCACCGCCTGGGCGGAGTCGGCCCGGTATCCAGGGTCCGTAGGACCAAAGCGCGCACGCCACTCGTCGAACAGGTTCCTTGCCTCACGAGCACGACCCATGTCGGCGAGCAATGCGATAGTCCCGGCGTAGCGATCGGGATTGCGCTTGCCAGGCGGATTCGCGAGGAACGACGCATACCCCAGGCGCGCACGGGCAGTGTCTCCCGTCATCCGGAACTCGGCCATGAACAGCTGCGGGTTCTGGACGACGAACACGTCACGCGCCTGACACCCCTGCCAGGCGCGGATCCGTCCCCGCTGCAGGTCCAGCACACACTGGTGACCCTCGTGAGTCGGGTACTGCGCGGCATCCGGGGAGTGCAGATACGACTGCAACGCATCGTAATCGCGCCGCCCCCACAGATTGCTCACCCTGATGAAATAGCGATACCGGTTGTCGGGCAGGTTGGCAGTGAGCAGTGCGAGCGTGGAATCGGCAGCGGCAAATCGATGCTGCCCGACCTGCGCCTCGGCCAGGTTCCAGTAGGCAATGGAGCTCTTCGGGTCCGACGCCACGGCACGCCGGGACATCGCCTCCGCCTCGGGCAGGCGCCGCATCCCGAGCAGCATGTTCGCGTAGTTTGCTTCTTCGCGGCCGAGTTCTGCCAACCGCGCCCAAGCCGCTTCTTCCGCCGTCGCGTCGCCACGGATCGCGTGATACCGGGCCTCGATCCGCAGTCGTTCGAGCTCGGGGAGGCGATCTTTCAGTTCGTAGGCGTGGCGGGCCGCTTCGGCTGCGTTGCCTACGGCGTTCATGTTCGAGTACGCGGCGTACATCGCGCTCCACGCTCCGGCGAACGTGGAATCGAGGGCAATCGCCTCCCTGGCGAGGGCGACGGCTCGAGGGAACAGACCCTCGTTATGCGCGCGCTGAGCGGCGGTGTAAGCGCGCAGCGCCGGCAATGAGGCCGTCGTCACTTTCGCGAGGGCCGGCGCGGTCATGACCGAGCGCAATGACTCGCCGATCCCGCGACGAAGCTCGCGTCCCACTTTTTCGACGGCGCCGATCAGCTGCGTTTCGTCGGTCGCGGTCGAACGCGCCGTGAGGGCATCGCTTACGCCGGCGGTGGCGGCGACGCGTGCGGTGATCTGGTAGCCGTTCCCGAGCGGGGAGATTTCGCCAACGACGTACGCCTTGACTCCCTCGCGCTCGGCCAACTCCTGCACCTTCGGTTCGGGCAGCAGGGTCCCGTGGTCGAGCCCCATGCGCGCGAGACCGGCCCACATCGCCGCCTGGCTCATGACCCGCACGGCGCGCGACTGTTGGAGTTCGACACGAATCGCGTCGGTGACGGTGGCAGCGAGCGACGAATCCGCCGTGTGGTTCTGGAACTCGGAAACCAGCACGAGGTCGTTCTCGGCCAGCACGTCGTCGCCGATGAGCGTGCCCGCGCGCCCCACTCGCGCGAACCAGGCGACGCCAGCGACGGCCAGCAGCGCTACCGCGACCGCTCCCGCAATCACCGGGCTCCAGCGTCGGCCCGCGCGTGCGGCCGCGGGGGGCAGTGCGGGTGCGGTGGCCGCCGTCACCTGGCCGGTCGTGGTCATCGCTTCCAGCGCGCGCAGCACCTCGTCCGCGCTCTGCGGGCGGTCGGCCGGGTTCTTCTCGAGGCAGCGCATGACGATGTTTGCCAGCGCGGGCGGGACCGTGTGGCGGTGGACGGCGAGCGAATCCGGCGGACGCGTCAGGTGGCCGGCAATGATCTGCTGCGGATTGCCCAGAAACGGCGCGCGGCCGGCGAGGAGTTCGTAGGCCATCACGCCTAACGCGTAGATGTCGACCCGGTGGTCGAGTCCGGGGTCCGCCGTCACCTGCTCGGGCGCCATGTAGGCCGGGGTACCGAGGCTGACTCCCGTGCCGGTCAGGTCCGCCGTGCTCGCAGATTCGCTCACTGCCTTGGCGACGCCGAAGTCCGTCACCAGCGCGTGTCCGCTGGAAAGGAGAATATTTTCGGGCTTGATGTCGCGGTGGACGACGCCGTGTTTGTGCGAGTACGCGAGGGCGTCCGCCACTTCCCTGATGATCCGCACCGCCTCGTCTATCGGCAGTGCCCCGCCCTTCGCCAGCCGGTCACGCAACGACTGCCCTTCGACGAGGGGCATGACATAGAAGAGGAGCTCGCCAGCGCCTCCGGAATCGTAGAGGGGGAGGATGTGCGGGTGCTGGAGCTTGGCCGCGATGTCTATCTCTCGCAGGAAGCGCTCGGCGCCCAGGCTGGCGGCCAGCTCGGGGCGCACGACCTTCACGGCGACCTTTCGGTGGTGCTTCAGGTCCGCGGCGATGAACACGGTGGCCATCCCGCCGACACCGAGTTCGCGCTCGATGCGGTACCGGCCGGTCAGCGCAGCGTCCAGGCGTCCGAGCGAATCCTCCATCCGCGTTCCTTGGTGGCAGCCTCACCAACTTACGGCGGCGCGAGGTGAGGCGCACGGCAGCAGCCGTGCCCCGTCGTCCTGGTCCCGGCTGCGAGTGGTCGTGGTTCTATTGCGAACGCATGGTGATCGCCGGGTCGATCTGCGCTGCCCGAAGCGCCGGAATCCAGCACGCGCATAACCCGATTGCCGACATCATGACCGCGACTCCAAGCAGCGTGAGCGGGTCGTGAGGCGTCACGCCAAAGAGAAGCCCACGAATCACCCGGGCGGCGAATAACGCACCGGCAACGCCCAGCACGAGGCCGAATGCCAGCAACACCCCACCTTCCCTCAGGATCATGCGCTGCACCATGCCACCGTCGGCCCCGAGGCTCATGCGGATCCCGATCTCGTTCGTGCGCGCGCTCACCGAAAACGCCAGCACACCGGCAATCCCGACCGCGGCGATGATCAACGCCAGGATGCCGAACGCGGAGACCAGCACGGCGTTCAGGCGCCGCGGGGAAACACTCTGATCCTTGATCTGCGCCACGGTCATCACGTTCTCGATGAGCGCCGTCGGCGCGATTCGTCGCACCACGCGTGTCACCGCAGGCGTCAGGCGCGCCACGTGGCTGTCGGCGCGGATCACCAGCCCACCGCCCATCGCAAGCATTTGCGTGAAAGGCATGAACACCACGGGTCGTGGCTCCGTGTCCAGCCCCCCGTCCTGCGTGTTGCCCACGACACCGACAACGGTGCGCCAGTCGCCGCTGATGGGAGTGAATCTCAGCACGTCACCCGTCCAGGCGATCCGCCTCCCGACCGGGTCCTCGCCAGGGAAGTATCGGTCGGCGAGCGTTTGATTGATGATGACGACCATGCCGGCCCCGGCCTGATCGGTCGACGCAAACGGGCGCCCGCGGAGCAGCGGAATCCCGGCCGCGCTGAAGTACTCGGGGTTGGCGGTTCGCAACTCGGCCCGCGGCATCGCTTCACCCACCGCGAGCGTCTTGCCCTCTGCCTTGACGTCGAACTGGACGCTCGACCGGCGGAGCGGTGAAGGAGACCCCAGGCCAACGTCGAGGACACCGGGAAGGGCTCGCACCTCGCGCAGCATCCGATTGTAGCGTTCCTTGGCCGTGGCATCGGCCCCGGGGACGAATGCAGCGGCCAGCTCGAGGAGTGGCACCTCCATCGTCAGCACTTCCTCGGTCCTGAGGCCCGTGTTCACCCGGGAAAGCTGAATCATGGTGCGGGTGAGCAATCCCGCGCCGGCGAGGAGGACAACCGACACCGCGACCTGCGCAACGACGAGTCCGCGCTGCAGACGTTGCCGCTTCAGACCTCCGCTCACCCGGTGTCCACCTCCGGAGATCAAGGCGGCGAATGCCCCTTCCTTCGGCAACGACGCCAGGAACGAGAGCAGCAGCGCGAGCGTCACCGAAATCATGAGCGTGAAGCCAAGAGCCACGCCGTCGAGCCGGATCTCATTCGCCCGGGCCGAATACCGGTCGACCAGCGACACGAGCAGGCCGACGCCGCCGATCGCGATCATCACGCCGACGAGACCGCCCATGAGCGTCAACAGGAGATTCTCGGCCAGCAGCAGCCGCCGCAGCCGCGCCGTGCCGGCGCCGAGTGCCGCGCGCGCCACGAGCTCAGGCTCCCGGCGCACGCCGCGCATGAGCGTCAGGTTGGCGACATTGGCGGCCGCAATGATCATGACGAAGGCAGCGGCGCCCATGAGCAGCCACAACGTCAATTGCGCGCGCGACCCCAGCGCCTGCCTGAACGGAATGACCGTAACGCGATAATGCGAACCGGGATCGTACGCATCCTTGAACTCGTTCGTTATGCGCGCGTGGACCGCGCCAACCTCGGCTCGTGCCTGCTCCAGCGTGGCACCGGGGACGAGGCGCGCGATCATTTCGGTCATTCGATGGGTGCGGCCCTGCACCATCATGGCGCTCGTGTGGTGCTCGCTGATCACCATGTTCAGAAAGACATCCACCCGGTCGGGGAAGTAAGGTGCCGGCTCCATCACGCCGATAACCGTCACCGACTTGCCCTCCAGTCTCACCTGCCGGCCGACCATGGCCGAATCGCCGTTGAAGCGCTTCAGCCAGTAGTCGTGCGTGAGAACCATGACCGGTGGAACGCCGATGCCGTCGTCGGTCGGCTGCGTGACGCGGCCCAGAATCGGCGAGAGTCCCATCACTTCGAAAAAGTTGCCAGTGACGAGTCCCGCGCGGACGCGCACAGCGTCGTTCTCACCACGAAGAGTGAACGTGAACGGGGAGTACTCGGCGATACCGCCCAACGACCCGGCGCCATCGCGAAAATCCTGAACCTCGGGAACGGAAAACAGGACGTTCTCTCCCCCCGGACCATCGATGGAGTGCTTCAGGTAAACGAGGCGATCACCCTCCCGATGTGGCAGCGGCTTGAGCACTACGGCCCGGACGACGCTGAAGATCGCGGTGTTGGCCCCGATGCCGAGCGCCAGGGTGATCACAACGACGGCAGTGAAGGCCGGGCTGTGTCGTAGCGCACGCAGTGCATACCGGATGTCGGAGACGACACTTTCCATCCATGGAAGTCCACGCTGATCGCGAACCGCCTCGACCGCCTGCGTGAGACCTCCCGACGCCAGAAGCGCCTGCCGGCGCGCCTCGTCTGGAGGCATGCCGCGCCGGATGAACTCGGCCGTCTCCATTTCGAGATGGGCCTGCAGTTCGTCCCGCAGGTCGGGATCCTCCCGGTGCCCGGTGAAGAACCCGATAATGCGCGCAAGCGCTATGCGGACGTATTTCATTCTGACTCCCGGCGCGGCGCGAGAAAGGCAGCGATCAGGTCGGCGGTCTGGTGCCATTCGCGGGCTTCGCGCGCCACTTGCTTGCGTCCCGCGGCAGTGAGGGCGTAGTACTTGGCCCGCCGGTTGTTCTCGGACTGGCGCCACTCCGCCTTGATGAATCCCTCCTGTTCGAGCTTCAACAGCGCGGGGTACAGCGTGCCGTAGTTGAGCGTGAGACGATTCTTGGCCGTCTCCTCGATACGGCGCGCGATGCCGTAGCCGTGGAGCGGCCCCAGAACCTCAATGGTCTTCAGGATCATGAGCGCGAGCGTGCCCTGTTTCACGTCCAGCTTGCCAGCCATGTTTGAGTCCTATTGGATTCCCATACGAGGGTATTGCCTGGGAAGGTTTCACGCAATGGAAGTTGCCGCGGCATGAGGAAAGCGCTTGCGCTCTTCGAGCCCCCTGGCCATCAGCCACAGGATGAGCGCAAGGTCGCAGAGGGCCACCGGCACGATCAGCAGGAAATCGAAGCGGTACCCGAGGAGAGGTAAGGTCACGGCGGTAGTCGAAAGGAGAGCCGCCGCCATTCCAGATCCCGCGAGCGCCCGTGGCACCAGGGAAAAGCGGAACAGGACGATGTACAGGAAGCACACCGTGCCGTGTGCGACCACCAGGTTCGTGAAATGCACGCCGGCCCGTGTCGTGCGGGCCAGACTGCCCAGTATCTGCAACTGTTCCGTCGCCACGCCCGTCTTTACGACCTCCAGGCTCAGAGACAGGAGGTTGCGAGTCGCCACGCTCTCCATGGCGAGCGTGGAAAGACCGACGGCACTCAACGCCAGGAACGCGAAGGCCATTCTCTCGCTATACCGGCGAAACACTGGCAGGGCTGCGATGGCGGCAATGAATGTCATCGCGCTCAGCACGAACGTGAGCAGCAAGGCGATCCTGATCTGCATCGCGCTTCCTGCGGCATTCTCGAGGAAGCCCGGTGCTGTCACTGGCCGCAACCACCGGAAGTACACCGGAGGTGCCAGGACCACCTGGACCAGCAACGCGAGCCCGATGATTCGGCCGGCGCTTTTTGCGGATTTCATGCATTACTCCAGTCGCGAACGATTCGAGATGGGGTGCCTCGGGACATGAGTTTGCCACCGGTACTCCGGCCCGTGCTCCGTCCTATGGGGTCCCCATACGGTGCTGCCCCGCGCCCGGTTTCCGGCGCCCTGCAACTTCCGGCCTGTCCTCTCGTATGGCTCTCCCATAGAAGGGCGATTCAGCGCGCCGCTGGCGCGGTACGCTGCGCCGCAATGTCTCGCACCGCGGGGGAGCATGAAGGCGATCGTCCAGGAGGGCTACGGGTCACCCGACGTTCTGCACCTTCGGGAGATCGCCACGCCCATCGTCGCGGATGACAGTGTACTCGTTAGGGTACGCGCGGCGTCCGTCAATGCCGCAGACTGCCACCTCCTGCGTCTGCCGCTTCCCGCTCGACTCATTCTGGGCCTGCGCAGCCCGAAGGCTCCCGTCCGTGGTTTCGACCTCTCCGGACATGCCGAGGCCGTCGGCGGAAACGTGACACGGTTCAAGCCGGGCGATGAGGTATTCGGCTGTGCGCCCGGCACGTTCGCGGAGTTTGCGAGCGCACGGGAAGACCGCTTGGCGCCAAAACCTCGCCGGTTGACCTTCGGCCAGGCCGCGGCCGTTCCGGTGGCGGGCAGCACCGCACTTCTGGGTCTTCGGGATCACGGGCACGTTCTGCGCGGGCAACACGTTCTGATCTGCGGCGCTGGGGGCGGCGTAGGTACCTTCGCGGTGCAGATTGCCAAGGCCCTCGGCGCATACGTCACCGCAGTAACCTGCACTCGGAACGTGGACCTCATTCGCTCCATCGGTCCGGACGAGGTGATCGATTACACGCAGGAGGACTTCACGCAGAGAGGGCGGCGCTACGACGTGTTCTTCGACATCGCGGCGAACCGGTCGCTCGGCGACTGCCGGCGTGTCCTCGCGCCGAACGGCACGTTCGTCGGCGCTGGCGCGGCCAAGGGTGACTCGATCGCAGTGCTGACCCGTCTCCTCGCCTTGCTCGCCCTCTCCCGCTTCGCGAGCCAGAGGATCGTGTCGTTCATGGCGAAGGTGTGCTATGAAGATCTGGTCGTCCTGACGGAGCTCATCGAATCCGAAAAGGTGTCGCCGGTCATCGATCGAGAGTACTCGTTGAGTGAGGTCCCTGATGCGATGCGTTATGTGGCTGGCGGTCACGCGCGTGCCAAGGTCGTCATCAACGTGAGCTGAGGAAAACTCCGCTCAGGTTCATCAGCGCGTCGCGAATCCCCCAGTGACGCAGCGAGTTCGATCGCCAGGTCGATCGCGTATTCGTCGGCTCTTCGCGCTTGACCGGTTGGGCGCCGCAGCTAGACTCCCGCGCGTAGGCTGACCTCCGCCCATCTGCGGTACTCGACCGATGCGCACCGCTCTGTTGGCTCTGCTCGTGCTGTGCTCGGGCCCTCCGCTCACGGCTCAGGAGTCTAGTGATCCGAGCCAATTGACCATCATCGACTCAGCCTGCGCGCCTGGCCGCTGTCAATGCCGAGGCATCATCGATTCCACCGGAACGCTCGCTGCGAATGGTGTTGATCATCGCGCACTGCGCGTGGGCGTGCCGTGCCTCGCCGCTGACTTCGATGGCGATGGAACGACCGACGTGGCGTTGACGGGCGGTGAAGGGATGGCTGTGGTCATTCGCCGTGCTCCCGGCGGTGGAATGGTATCGTACGTGATCGATGCGGGTGGCCTGCTTGAGCTCTATGAGCCACGAGCCGCGGCTGGCCCGCGAGGTGAGCCGCGCTCCTCGTAC